>Ga0210403_10004377_pt1 | contig 12201 bp, 14 predicted proteins | sample IncBWC19MmetaG_FD_150863 | JGI IMG/M metagenome (GOLD analysis project Ga0210403, IMG submission 150863) | Forest soil microbial communities from Barre Woods Harvard Forest LTER site, Petersham, Massachusetts, United States - Inc-BW-C-19-M | ecosystem: Environmental > Terrestrial > Soil >... | reverse complement strand
CACGACGGGCAGCGACGGGGACGAGGCCAGCCTCCAGCAGCTCATGGCGATGCTCCAGATGCTCCAGCAGGGTGGCCAGGGCGGCATGCCGCCGGGGATGATGGCGGGAGGCACAGGAGCCGGCCTGGCGGGTGCTGGCGCGGCCGGGGCCGGGCTTGCCGGGGCGGGTGCCGGGGGAGCGGGCGCACTGGCGGGGCGGAGCCCGCAGCAGAATCCCCTCCTGGCGGCGATGGGTCGGGGCTGAACTTGCGCAGGGCCTGCGCTTAGCATTAGTGAACCAGGGTGAACAATGCAGCTCGACGGAAAAGATCTGGCCCAATTATCGAATGCGCTGGCCAATCCCTATCTGGCCAGCAACATGGTCACCGTGATCAATGCCAGCGCTTCGGCGGGCTCGGCAGTGGGCGCCTCAGGAGCAATCCAGGCCTCCAACGGCAGCGGTCTGTTTGTGGATTCCGGGCTGACCACAAGCACTCTTGCCACGAAGACTTATGTCGGTGCCCAGGGATTTATCACGGGGAATCAGTCGGTCACGCTCTCGGGGGATGCCACCGGCTCGGGCACGACGGCGATTGCGGTTACCCTGGCCGCGACAGCAGTGACGGCCGGTAGCTACACGAATGCTAATATCACCGTGGACGGCAAGGGCCGGATCACAGCCGCGGCTAATGGCTCAGGAGGGGGTGGTGGCAGTTCCGTCGGCGCCTCGGGAGCCATTCAGGCCTCGGATGGTGCCGGGGCGTTCCTGGACTCGGGCCTCACGTCCTCGACCGTCGCGACGAAGACTTACGTAGGCGCGCAGGGTTTCTTGACGGCGAACCAGGCGATCACGCTTTCCGGTAATGTGACCGGCTCGGGCACGACGGCGATCACGACGACGATCGGCGCCGCCCAGGTCACGAACGCGATGCTGGCCGGTTCGATCACGGCGGCGAAACTAGTCGGAAGTGACATCGCCACTGTAGGCACAATTACGACGGGTGTCTGGAACGGGACCGCGATTGCCGCGGCCTACGTTGGAGCCATTCCCCAGTCGGGTGTGACCGGCCTTACGGCAGCGCTCGCTCTTCTGGCTCCGATCGCCAGTCCCACGTTCACGGGCATGGTCGGGCTCTCGGGTTCTTCGAGTGGCGTGACTGAGCTTCAGGCCTCCGCGACAGCCAGCGGTACTCTGACGCTTCCGGCAACCACGGGGACGCTGGCTGTACTGGGCTCTCCTGCGTTCACCGGCACTCCCACAGCTCCCACGGCGACGGTTGGCACGAACACGACTCAATTAGCTACTACCGCGTTCGTGCTGGCCAACTCTAGCAGTGGGATCACAATCGGCACGACGACGGTCAGCGGGGGACAGTCCAACGGAGTATTGTTCGCTGGTTCTGGCGTGGTCAACACGTCAAACTTATTGACTTTCGATGGCACAACATTATCGATTACTGCCAATATATCTACGCCAGTCTTTTCATCAAGTGGCAACCTAATTGGATGCCAAGTGCCATTACAGTTTGCAGGTAATGGCAATTCCGGGGTGGCGACAGCGTCAGCCGGTATAGTCGGTTTTCGGTTGGATTGGAATCAGCCAGCAGGAACAGGTGGTATCCTGTGCGGCGCTCCAACTTCTAGTGTAACGCCGGTCACTGTTCTTGCCAGAACTTCACAGACCGCCCCACTTGTTGATCTTCAGGGGATTTCCAGCACCTCGACCGCCCGCGACGTGGCGTATCTCGACGCCGGTTTCACGGTCAGTACCGACGCGAGTTATACGGGCTTTGGCCGGCTGATGGCGCAGGACTTCAACGCAACCTCAGGTGGCCGTGAAGCGTTTCGTTGGGGTACGAGCGGAAGTGCTCCTCAAATCAGTTATTTCGGTGGCTCGCTTGCCAGTCAGCAGTCTGGTGATGTTGCGGCGGCCATGGTGGCCTACGGCTTGATGTCGTCGGCAAAGTACTCGTCTGGGGTGGCCTATGGTGGGCTGACGAGCACGGTGACAACGACCTCGGCGACCCAGGGCACGAATGCTCTGACCGGGCTCTCGTTCGCCATCGGGGCCGGCGAGATCTGGACGGCCGAGTTCCACCTGACCTGCACGGGTTCGACCGGCGATACTGGGGGCATGGCGTTTCAACTGACCGGGCCAGCCAGTCCGACGACAGTCGCGACCTCGACGTTTGGGAACACCACGGGTATCGCCGTCTTCAGCGACGACAACCAGACGGCGTTCTCGACGCCAAGCCAGGCGTACATGATCAACGCCGTGGCTTTCACGGGTGGTGTCCATATCTACGCCTATATCGCAAACGGCTCGAACGCCGGTACGGTGACACTCCAGTTCGCCAGCGTCACGAGTACGCAAAGCAACTCGGTGCTGAAGGGAAGTTACATGACGGCCCGGAAGATCAACTGAGGGAGGATACGATGGCCCAAGTGTACACAGCAGTCCAACTGAATCTTGCGAGCGATGCGCAGGCCCAGGCAGCGAACATCTTGAGGGCTGCGCGTGCCCTCACCACGGATGCCGGTATCCTGACGCAGTCCGGCGCCAACTTCGCCGATCCGATCTTCACGGGTACGGCGCTCCAGTATTTGAACGCTTTCCAGGCAAACGTATTCTTCCAGAACATTGTCCCCGCGCTCAATACGTGGCTTGACACACCATACAATAATGGAATCACCTATCGCCAGTGGCTCGAAACGATGGTGAGCGGGCCTATCTGACAGAGGGGACGACGATGCCGCTTGATCCTGACACCCAGTCCCAGCTTGCGATCGCGCTGGCGAACCCCTATCTCGCGGGCAACCTGGTCAGCGTGATCAACGCGGCCGTCAGTGATTCCGGGGTGATCTCGATCGGGGGCGCGACCGGGGTCATCACGGCGGCAGCGGGCCGTACGGCTCTTGGACTCGGAACAGCGGCCACCCAGGCGTCGAGTGTCTTTCAGGCTGCCTCTCCCGTGCTCGCGACGGCCGTAGCAGCAGCTCCTGTTGCCGTGACTGGCTCGAAAGCCAGTGGAGCGGCCCTGGCGTCGCTTCTGGCTGCTCTCGTCACACTCGGCTGGATCACGGACGGGACTTCAGCGTGAATCCTTTGATTTCCGCCCTTGGCTCCGTCGGCTATGCCCTCGACACCCCAGGTGCTCTCCTCCGTGGTGCTCTGGCGGGGAACATCGGCTCGCGCGCGAGTGGTCAGGATCTGCTGTCGGCGTACGGGCTCAGCGACGAGAACGACCCGTGGGGAGCGGCAAAAGGCTTCGGGGCCGAGATGATCCTGGACCCGCTTGCCCTGGCGGGGCCGGCGCTTGGGGCGTACAAGGGTATTCAGGGTGCCACCCGCGGCGCCCGGGCACTGGCCCATGCCGACGACGTCAACCCGATCGCCAGGGCCATCGGCAGGTTCGCGGGGGATGAGTCGGGGGCGATTGCCCATCCGGAAGCGCTGGAGTTACTCCGACGGCAAGATAATCCGTTGGGGAGATTCGAGGCGCTAGCTCAGAAATCACCAGCAAAATTGAACATCGAGCCCGAATACCAGCGCGCGGTATTTGGAAGCTCCGATGACATCCAGGATGTTTCTGCGGTCTACCAGCCCGATGCTCTGGCGTGGAATCTGACCATGCGGGGACCAGATATGACTGGTCCGGTTCGAAAAGCGATGGACCCGCACATCATGCCCAACCTGAATCTTGATCAGTGGGGAGATTCCAGCTTGATGGAGCAGTCCATCCGGAAGGGTGTCAGGCGAGGGGAAATGGCCGGTCCAATCAGCGCGGATCAAACGCCTATCCACGAACTCGGGCACGCCTTTCACGATCAGATTCTTCAAGGAGAATGGACTGGTTCTGGAAATCCGGCAAAAGGAACCTCGGCGTGGGATCGGCAATCACGACGGAACTTACGTGATTTTGGAGATTCTTGGAAAGAGCATCACTGGCCTAATTATATGCCTGGAGTGTCGATCCCAACAGGAGCGCTGAAGCAAATCCAGCAGCATCTTGGCAAATACGCAACCACGAACCCACGGGAGTTTGTGGCGGAGGCTTTTGCGAATCAGATGCTCCGAGGGGAACCGCTATCCCCAGTCCTGAGAAGTCTGTATCAGGATCTCCGAGGCCCTGAATTGAATGGGCTTCCTCCCGAGTTCCTTCGTGCGTGGTGGAACCTTCCACGACTGTGAGGTGGTTGATGCCAAAGTCCCTGATCTTCTGGGTGCTCATGCTGCTGTGGTTAATCTTCGGCTTCTGGGCCTACTGGCCGGTCGAGCGAAACTACGCCTTCATCGGGGGTAACCTGCTCCAGTTCGTCCTCTTCGCGCTGCTGGGGTGGAAGGTGCACGGCCCAGCGGTGACCTGAGGTGACGCATGGCTTCGCCCTTCGATTATCCAGACCCCTTCGACCGGCTCAATCTCTTCCCTCGGTCGCGTTCGAGTGCCGCGTACCCCGCACTCGACGAGGCGGATACGGAGAGCCAGATCTCGCGCCTCACGCGGGGCACCCTCTCAGGCTTGGGTTACGTCGGTTCGACGCTCGACAAGCTGACGGGTGCCCGGGCTCTGCGAGGCGCCCTGGGGGGCAAGCCGCGGGAGTTGCTCTCGCTGGTGCCAGGGTCGGATGTGGCGGGGTTGACGAAGGAGGAGGACACCGTCCACGGGGAGGATCTGCTCCGCTCGCTGGGGTATGACCCGAGTCAGGGGAACTGGGCAGAGCGGAACCTCGTGGGGCCAGCGGTGGAGATCGGGTTGGACCCGGGGACCTACCTGGGCGGCGTGGGGGCGCTGACGCGGGCCGGGAAGCTTGCCGCGAAGACAGGGACGGGCACGCGGGGACTGCTGGCTGGCGTGAGAGCGGGCGAGCGGAGCCTGCACCCGATCCTGGCTGCGGCCGAGAAGGTCGTTCCTGGGACCCAGACGGCGGCGGTGTCGGGCTTAGAGGGTGCGGGCCGACTGGGGCGAGCGGCGAATATGGGGTTGCGCCAGGTACCTGGCGTGGCACCGGTCGAGGACGTGCTGGCGCGTGCTGCCTCGGCGGCGGAGACGGGGCGTCGGTCGCTGTTCGACAAGTCCCAGGGGTGGGTTCCCCGGCGGGAGATCCAGGCGTCGTTCCATGGGGTGAAGCATCCGGCGGACCTGGCTGCCGAGCGACGGGTCCGGGAGCTTGCCGTCGAGCTCTACCCGGAGCGGGAGGCGGTGGCACAGGCAACCGGGATGGACTCCGATGCGCTGGACCGGTGGCTGAATCAGCATCGCGAGTCAGTTCCGACGGACTTCGTGGGGCCGCATCTCCCGGGTGGCGAGCAGAGGCTACAGGCCTTTGGTGACCGGCTGGTGCAACTGGGGCGTCATGACCCCCAGGCGATCGAGGCGGCGGCCGGGGTGCACACGCCGATCTTGAACGACGAGTTCGCGGGCTATGGCCTCCAGCATCGGTACTCGCCGGCCGGTCAGAAGCGGGGCCTGTTCGACTTGGTTCAGTCGGCGTTCGGGGGAAAGGCGAAACTGCTGCCGACGACGCACGGGAGTATGATCCGGCGGAAAGAGGCGCTGCGGAACTGGGCGGGTGGCCGGGTGGCGATCGAGGATCTGATGACGCCGCAGTACGCGGGGAAGACTCCAACGTTGCCCAAGCGGCAGATCACCCAGGAGCTGCTCCGCGATCAGCTCGATCGCCTGAACGCCGGGCCTGGTGGGGTTCCCTTCTCCCACGAGCGGCTCCGCGAGCTTCAGGGGCGTGCCGTCGCCATGCGCCGCTGGCTCAAGACGGTGCCGGCGGCGAACATCGAGGGAGGAATTCCGGGCGCGCAGCGGATTCCCTTCATGGATCCGGACCCGATCGCGACGACGCTCTTACGCCAGAAGCGCGCGCTTGACGTTGCCGGAAGCGCCAACACGGTTTACGACGTGATCGGCAGGAACGCGATTCCGTCGGGTCAGCTCGGCGGTGCCGTCAGTATCCCCGAGGTTCTCGCGCGCACGAAGTTGACGAACGAAGGGGGGATGACTCGGGCCCTGGAGGCACTGGGGTACGATGTGCCGGCGGAGATGGCGCAGGCCGTAGCTGATGCGGCGGCTGCGGGCGAACCTTACGATCCCTTGAAAGCGATGCGGGGGTTGCTGGAGCAGCACGGGCTGCCCGATCCCACGGCACGCGGTGCGACCCGGCTCCTGAACCGCTGGCAGGTTCCCGAGGAGCTTCAGCCCTGGCTGGCCGCTAGCGACTACATGCAAAACCTGTTCAAGACGGGAACCTATTCGATCTGGCCCGGATCGCTCATGCGCAACATCGGCTCTGGGGTCGAGGAGAACGCCCTGATGGCGGGGCTGCCCCCTGGTCCACGGCGATACCGGTCCGTGACGCAGGGGCTGGAAGGTCATCCGATGGTGACGGGGATCCCGGGCCATGGGCCTTTGACGCCGGAGCTACAGCGCGAAGACCTGATCCGACGGGCGTATATCCAGGGTGTGATCGGTCGACCCCAAGGGGAGATCGCCGAACGCGTGGGGATGGCGCCTCCCACGACGGGCGTGCGCAACCCGCTGGGGCCGCGGGAGAGCGTTGCCGAGATCGCCGGGCAGTTGCCCCGGTCGATGGCAACGAAGGCCTCCTGGAAGAATCTGGGCCTTGGTGGGCTCGGGGACCTCGGCGCCGTCGGTCGCCAGCTCGGGACCAAGGCGGAGGACACGCTCCGACTCACGGAGTTCCAGCATCTCCTCCAGCAGGGATGGGGGGACGTCGCGGCAGCGAAGCGGGTGACCGACACACACTTCGACTACAACGATCTGGCGCCGTTCGAGCAGGCCGTCATGAAGCGGCTGATTCCGTTCTACACCTATCCCCGCAAGAACTTGCCGAAGCAACTTGCCCGCGCCACTCAGTCACCAGTGATGACGGGTGGACCAATCCGGTTCTCTGGGATGAACCAGGAAGAGGAGGGTGGCTACGTCCCCGAGTACCTGCGTTCCGGCTTGGCGGTTCCCCTTCCGGAAGTCGAGCCGGGTACAGCGCGGTATCTATCGGCGCTGGGATTGCCACTCGAAGAAGCGTTCGGGCGCCTCAAGATCGGCCAGACCCCGCAGGAGACGGTGGCGAAGACGGGCGAGGCCGCGCTCGGGATGCTCCGGCCGGGCTTGCGTCTGCCCCTGGAGGTGACAACGGGTCGCCAGTTCTTCACGGGCCGTGATCTGGCGGACCTGCACGTGGGCAATCTGGAGAACCTCGTCACCGGGGGGAACGAGACGACCGGTCGCATGCTGTCTGAGTTGCTCGGCGCCACGCCCGCGTCTCGCGTGCTCTCGACGGTGAACCGGGCGATCGATCCCCGGAAGTACGCCGGCGGTCCCCAGCACTGGGCCGTCGCCGAACTGGTGCCGTTCCTCTCAGGCCTGCGCGTCAGCGACGTCGAGACCGAGAAATGGCGCAGCATAGATGCTCGAAATCAGTTGGAGCGGCAGATGCAGCAGAGCCAGCACATTCGCGAATCGAAGGACTATTTCGCGGATAAGACCGCGCGCACGGCCGGCCAAGTGACGGAGGAGGAAGCCCTGGCGCTACGGACGTATGCCGCGTTGAAGGAGCGAGCCAAAGAAGCTCAGGAGCAGAAGAAGCGAGTCGGCGTGAGGATCGGCGGATGAACGGCGTTCTGAAGTGGTTCTTTCTGATCCTTGCGCTAGGGTTCATCCTGGTCGACGTGGTGTGGAACCTGGCGGTACGCTCGTGGGGAGTGAAGCAGGACGAACCAGAGGTCGAGGACAAGTGGGACCGCGAAGTCCAGGCGATCGGCAAGCGGATGCAGGCGGCGCATGACGGTAGGAAACGCTGGTGGAGGAGGCGACACAAGATGGCTGGCGGGACGATTACAATCGGGCAGACAGTGACAGGCGGGGGACAGAAGGGCGTGAAGGAGGACGTCTACACCTTCACGGGCAACGCGCAGACGACGCTCTTGATCATCCTCTCCGGCGCCACGGCGACGGTGAAGGCTGGCCTCTGGTTCGGCTCCTCGCCCACGCCAGGGTCGGGCAACGGCCTGATGACGTGCTGCGGTGGGGTTGGGAAAGCCACCTGGGGGCGGCGCACGCTCGACGCCGGGGGGCCGATGTGCATCAGCGTCCAGGACGGGAAGGCGCCCGGCGCGGCCGAAGTGCAACCGTACTCCCTCACGCTTCAGCCCTGGCACTGGTTCCCGGACGACTTTGAGGATAATCCCTTGTGGTCACTTTTCCCCGATCAGTGCTGATGGAGGTGTGCCATCCCGAAACAGTACGAAGCGATCCGCGATAAACTGGCGAAGGACATGCCACTGGCTGAGGCGAAGACGCGGGCCGCGAAGATCTACAACGCCCAGCGCAAGCCCGGCGTGAAACCTGTTACACGGGGCGAGGACGCGCCCAAGAAGCGCGTTGGCGTTCGGAAGAAGGGATGAGCATGTACGGAATCAGACGTGGGAGTGAGTGGGTGACGGCGAGTGGACCGGACATCATCACAGCGGGGTGGACCTGGGGGAGTACGCCATGCTATCCGTTTCCGACGGAAGAGTTAGCCTTCGCATTCAGCGAGTCGCTCCTGCTGGTGATGCCGCCCTTACCCGAGGTGGTCCGGGCTCCGGGCTGACGCGGCGAGACTTCCTGGCCCTGGCGGCGCTGCCTGTCATCGTTGGGGTTGGGGCTGATAAGCCGGCGGTCGCCTACTACAACGGGCTGGAACTGGAGATCGACGGGCCCGTAGTCATCACGCGCAGCCCGGGGGCTGTGTTCGATCTTCCCCGGGGGCCTCGGGTCGTTCCTCCCAAGATCCGCTACCAGTTCGAGGCGTACATCGACCTCCCGCGCAACGCGAAGCTGCTCCACCCGCTGGCGGTGAAACTCGCCGAGGCGAACCAGCCGCGGGCCGCGACCAAGCAGGACCCCGACTGGTACCATGATGCCGCCGCCCACCACCTGATCATCGACGCGTCGGGCACCCTCCAGTTGGCGGGAGAACCGGCGCGCGAGGTCCAGGCGATGGGCGGCGTGCAGTTCACGGATTACTGGGAGCCGGGACGTCGGGAAGACCGGCGCCGGAAGAACATCATGTTCGCCGTCATTGACTGTGTGCACTCTGTGATTGCGGCGGAAGCTTGACGCCTCGCTCTGATGGGTACTTCTTCAGCAGGCCGCGCGTCATGTACTTTGCGGCGTACGTACCACTCCATCCCAGCGGGATCATCGTGTCCCGATCCAGTGCCGCGAAGTTCAGCCCGTCGGCCGTGAGCCAGAGTGTTACCCCAGGCAGGTGGGCGGGCGCACGGCGCTGCGTGAGCTCTTTGACGATGAGCTGCTCGGTTGCTCGAAACCGTGCTGATGCCCGGTCGACGGTTTCGCGCATGGGTTTGGGCATGTCGCGCAGCAACGTGGCAGGGCGCCCGGTCTCAGCCAGCGCGGCCATGCGCTGGTTGTACAGGTCGAGGAGTTCCTGGTCAGTCATGGGTTGGCTCCGATGGGGTAGGGGTTCAGAAACGATCTGGTTCGTTGGGATCGGGCAGGCCGTTCTGGAGCACGAGGGCGAGGGCGGTAATGTCGGCGTGCAGGAGCGCTAGCTCCGTAGTGAGGGTCAGCTGACCGATAGAGTTCCACTCTCCGGTTCCGTCGTTCTCGTTGGCGGCCTGCACGAGAACGGCCATAATCTCGCTATTCCGATGAATGATGTTCTCGAGAACTTGGGTATTATTGGCGCGGTCGGTCGGGGTCATGCTGGTCCCTCGGTTGGGGTGGTGGGGATAACGGCATTGGGGTTCAGGGCCTTGATGACGCTCCATCCGGCCTCGTCTTCGGTGGCGTACCAGCCGAGACGCTTCCGGCCATGGTGCGCGTCCCGAGGGCGGTAGGCGAAGTAACCACGGCGGGGCCCCTTTACCGGGATTTTCGTCACGCCGTAGTAGCGTGATGAGCACTGGGCTGTGGGCCGGCGGAGTCGGGCGAGGTCTTCCAGGGTCCAGGGGAGATGCTCGGGCGCAAGTTCCACGGGGGGCTCGGGGCCGTTTAACTCAGCGAGCAGGCGCGCCATCAAGCGGCGCTGGTGCCGGCGGACGGCGCGGGCCCACCAGCGCCACTTCTCGGTTGAGCCGAGGTCGAACTGGGTATAGAGGGTGAAGCACACAGGGGCTCTCCAAGGCGCAGGGGTTTCAATCCACGCTCCCTAGGGAGCGACGTAGGCCCCTGGCGAAGCGCTGGGCCTCGCCAGGGGGCGTGAGCGGTCACAGGACGTGTTCTTCGAGCCAGGCGACCTCCGCGGCGAGGGCCTCGCTCCGGGTCGCGTAGGGGCCAAGCTCGGGGCCGCCGGATGGGCCCATGTCGGCCCACCACAAGTCCCCGAGCGGTTCGACGAAGCTTGCTCGGTAGATTGCCAGGGAACCCATGGCGCCGAGGTCGATATCCTCGGTATAGAGACACTGTGTCGTTCCGTCAGGGCTGATCGACAGGATCATTCGTCGGCTCCGGTGCGGGGGTGGGGCGGAGGATGCGACGCCGGGGTTTTTCGACGACGAGGGCCTCAAGCTGCTGGCGGACGGCGCCCAACTGTTCGGCCACGGTGACGCGGACATCGCCGTTGACTCGGAGGGCCTTGGCGGAGACTCCCCGGATTGCGTCCTGGGCCTGGTCCACGAGCGCGTCGAGGGCCGTCGAGTCTCCGATGCGGAGCGACTTGAACCGTTCAAAGAATTCGAGGGTGCTCCGGATCGCGCCCTCCTTCAACGTCTTCGCTTCGCCATTCTCCCTGCGACCGGCGAGGGACTCACACAGGCCCGTAACGATGGTGGAAAACTCCGTAGCGAACGCCTGCTCGGCCAGGCGCACGGCCTCGTCGAAGCGCTGGGTGACCCGCTGCCGCTCCTGCTCGTAGAGCTGGGGGTTGAGCTCCAGCAGGTAATCGGGCGGCTCGACGCTGGGATAGTCCCAGGACACGGCGAACAGGCCGTCAAGGGACGCGGGATAGTCCCCGGGGTCGAACAGCGAGCCAAGCCGGCGCTTGGCTTCTTCCCTCAGCTCCTCGTAGTGTTCCGCCAGGGCGTGCACAGCCAGGGCCAGATCGTCGCGCAGGCTCCCCATGTTGGCTTCGAAGTCGTTCAAGGCGCTCTGCTTGATCAGCCGAACGCCGTCCTCGGGGAAGGGCAGTGAGTTATCCTCCCAGTAAGCTTTGATCTGACCCTTGATTTTGGTCAAAGCGCGGAACTGGGGATGCTTCGTGTTCACGAGCTTCTTGGAGGCGGAGATGCTGTCGCTCTCAGCATCAAAGGGACGCGCCATCTCGTCGCGTTGGTCGCTGGTGACCTTGCGCCTGGTACCGAACCAGGTGAACGACACGCGAACGGCGGCCGTCTGGCGGCGGAGGTCGAGGGCCGCGTTGTGGGGCCGGGCTGCGAACGCCGCGGACGGCTCGGAGTCGAGCTCGGGCAAGGCGTCAATCAGAGACATGGGGCAATCTCCTGTGGTGTGGGGTCGAGGATCAGAGACGGGGCTTGCCGCCGCCCAACCCGCTGGCGACGAGCGCCAGCAGGAGGGCAGCGACGACAACGAAGAGGATCATGGCATCAGACACGGCTGGTTAGTCCTCCTCTTCTTCTTCGGGCTCTTCCTTGCCGTCCGAATCGAAATTGCGGTAGCGAAGCGTGGCGGGGTCCTCGATGAACTGGGCATAGGTGACCGTATGGAAGGGCTTGAGTGGCTCTTCCTCGGTTGCCAGGGAAACCGTGGAATCGACATCGTTGACGAGGATGATCGGGTGTGCGTTGTCGCAAATGCCCGAGCTGATACCGAACCCGGTTTCCTCCGAGTGAGCGCCTTTGATGATCTCACAGAACAGGATGCGCCGGAGGTAGGCGGTATCGCCCCACAGGAGCTCCTTTTGCAGGCCCGCGTGCACGAGTGCGTCAAGCTCGCTGCCGCGCCAGTGCGTGTAAAAGAACACGGCGCCATCTTCACCTTTGACGCACACATTCGCTCTGTCACCCATCGCAGTTCTCCTCAGTTAAGTCCGGGGTCAAGCCGTTCGATCTGACGACGGGGTCCGCCCTCAGCGCGGGGCGGCGGGGGCGTGGTGCTCTGATACAGGCCGGGACGGGACGCGTCCAAGCAGCGCCCGTGGGCCCAAGTGCGCAGCCGTTGGACTGCTTCGGGATTGGTCCGGGATGTCGGAACAGTAAACTCTCCTGCTTCACGGATCGAGATACCTAAC
>Ga0210403_10004376_pt1 | contig 12203 bp, 13 predicted proteins | sample IncBWC19MmetaG_FD_150863 | JGI IMG/M metagenome (GOLD analysis project Ga0210403, IMG submission 150863) | Forest soil microbial communities from Barre Woods Harvard Forest LTER site, Petersham, Massachusetts, United States - Inc-BW-C-19-M | ecosystem: Environmental > Terrestrial > Soil >... | reverse complement strand
ATGTTGGGTTCCAAGGAGTCGCCTTGGAATCTGCTACAAATTTAAAACCACCCTGGTGGTTGCCAGAGTGGTTTTAAATTTTGGAAGCTTACTGTTACCAGTTTCGCTTGCGGCAGCTAGAGAAACCGTCACGGTCGCCACCACCACCGTTACCGCCACCACGACTATCACCATCACGGCGAGGTGGGCGATCAGTCATAGGACGAGCTTCGTTGACTACAAGGGCGCGACCTTCAAAGTCTTTGCCATTTAAGCCAGCGATAGCAGCATCTGCTTCTTCTTTTTTCTCAAACTCGACAAATGAAAAACCTTTTGATCGGCCATTGTCGCGATCGATAATCAGCCGTGCTGAAAGCACTGCGCCGAATTGACTAAATAACTGAGTCAAATCGTCTTCAGTGGTTGAGTACGGAAGATTACCAACGTATAGTTTCGTTGCCATTATGTTCTACTTTCTTACTACTTGATACAGGACGACCACTTAACATATGCTTAATTGCTTGATTAAGAACCTGACAAGATGATATTATCGCTCAAAATTGATAAAACCGCAACTACTAAATCGATATTTTCCAATATTAACCAATAAAAAGTCCCAAAGCTCCTATGCTTGCACTAGCGGTCTGGCTCTGCTAAATTTGCTCCTAGTGTTTTTCCAATCAACCACAACTTTTACATTTGGCGCATTGCTTCGTTGCCAGCGCGGTACTTCCTCCAAGTGTGAAAGTTGTGCCAACTAGACAAGAGGTAAGCTAATATGTTAATCACGATCCGTAAGATTCCTTCGCGCATGAAACGTATTGTAGTAGAGGTAGTTCCTCAAGAGTGGCAGCTGTATATACCTTGCTAGTTTCCTAAATACGAAGCTTGCAACCCTAATTTATTTCTAAAGTGCAGCCTTAACAGGTTGCTAAGTAGCTATTAGCTACTGGCCATTTAACGCGTCATCAACAGCTTTTTTGAGCTTATCGCCATTAGATCCAGTGACTCCAGATAGTTTCTGACCATTTAGTACAAATGTAGGCGTGCTGTCGACAGCAAATACGTTTGAAGTTGATCTGTCGCGGGTAATCTTTTGAGTAATATCACTACTATCTAAATCATTCCTAAACTTGTTTATATCAAGGTTGAGCTGCTTAGCCAAACCTTCAAAAAATGCAGTTCTAGCATTACCGCTTGTGCTTGACCAGCTGGACTGGTTTTGATACAGCAAATCGTGCATCTCATAGAATTTATTTTGCAAACCAGCAGCTTCTGCGACAGTGGCTGCGGCCAAAGCGTTCGGATGTATGCTGGTCAGAGGCATATCGCGGAACACAAATGCTATCCGGTCTTTATACTGCTCTTTAATTTGTTTGACGTAAGGGAACATACTTCCGCAAGCTGGGCACTGAAAATCACCATACTCAATCAGTAATACTTTTGAGGTGGCAAGCCCAAATACATGGTCACCAATCGGGCCATCAGTAATTATTTTGCTGGCATCACCTTTGAAAGGTGCGACAGTTTGCTTATTACTCCAGAACACCAAACCTAGAATACTTATACAAATAACCACAAAAATAATCCATCGCGTGCGTGTCATACTTACCTCCACTTTCTGCAGATTATAATATCATATAGTTCCCTGGTGTTTTGGATAGCGTACATACTTTTTTGCGCACCGTCATTCCCGACTCCGATCGGGAATCTAGGACAATAATGAATTCCTTTTCTGACTGGATCCCCAATCAAGTTGGGAATGACGGTATGGGTAGTAACATAAGACTCTGCATCCAGAAGGTGATGTGGTTAAGAAGCTATTTGATTTATGATTTTATCTACTGCGCGCTTGGCAAAAGCTTTATCGAACCTAAGAATGGCTATCTCGGAGGTGCCTAGATTAACCCCCTGTACAACGTAATTATGGCTACCTATAATAGCGCCTTGCTCAGTTGCTATTAGCTTGGCGTGCAAAAGAGGCGATTGTTTTGGTAAACGCTCATCAAAGAATTCAGCTGGTAAGCGCAATTTCTCTCGTAAAACATTAATGTGATGTAAAGGTGCTTGGCGACCATGAGCAGCTGGATGGCTAAAAAGTATGCGGACCGACACACCACGTTTATGTGCAGCCAGCAAATGCTGAGCCATTTTGCTACCAGGGAAGTATTGGCAAGTTATGACTACCCATTCCTTAGCATCATCGACTAATTGCAGGGCTTTTTCAAAAATTATAGATTGGCGAGGCACCCCGGCGTCTATAAATATTTTGGTTTGGTTATCCACTTCGAATTGTTGGTCGTGCCTGTCAAATGCGATTCGAGTGTTCTTGGTGGCAGCAATCTTTTGGAACTGCTCGTATAACCAATCACTAGTAGTGCGGTCTTTCAGGCTAATCATCAAATCCATATGTTCAACATGGCCCAAGTTGTTGCCGCCTATGTAGGACTGGTCATTCACAATAGCTAGCTTCAAATGTGATCGGCCAGACTGAGGCAACTTAAAACGCCGGTCTGGCAGGTTAGTAATCGCGTAATGACCACCGCATTCTGCTAATGTTTCTAGCTTGGCTGCGTAGCCGCCGAATGGTTGTCGCAGGCTAGTACTTATTTTTTTACCTGACCAGGCTGGCCCGGGAACCTCACGATCGTTCTGCCACAAAAACGTAAAGGCGTCTATTATGAGCGTGACCTCAGCCCCGCGTTTAGCGGCTAAGCACAGGGCATCTATCAGGTGGTTGATAGGTGGCTCCTTCGGGTCAAAGTACATACTAGTTACTAGAATGCGATCGCCATGACCTAATTTGTTGGCCTGGTCGGTTATTGTCTGAATATACTCTATTCTGGAGTAAAGTTTAAAATCATCTGTCTTCATTGACCGTATTTTATAACACAAGCCACATGCTAAGATAGCATTAATGTTTGTGCAATTTATAGTATTTTTATTCGCTCTAATTGCTGCGACCAGCAAGAGTCTGTCGTTTGAGATGAACAACCTGACGGAGTTCGAGCTTAAACGACGCGTTGATGCAGGCGACGATGCGGCTCAGCTCGAGTTAAGGCTAAGAACTAATAGACAGCTGCTATTTGTGTTACAACGAGTTATAGAGGTCTTGTGTGTCTTTATGATAGCAGTACTTCTGGTGGGATCATTACAATTTGCCAGAGCTGCGTTCTTTATTTTGATTTGGCTGTTGTTGATTGAATATGTGGCCAGCCGCCGCTGGTTTCATAAATTTATTAGCCATTATTTGTACGATCAGTTGTCTACGATTATTAAAGTTGTAGAATCGCTGCCCTTTTTGCATTTTTTTGTTGGTTTTACTCCAATAACACGCAGTCAATTATTCTTTTCCAAAGAAGAGCTGTTAGATTTTATAAAGACCAACAAAGATGTGCTTAACGAACAAGAATCTGGGTTAATCAAACACGTATTAACTTACGAGCAATCTCTAGTCAAAAATCACATGACTAAACGTTCTAAAGTGATAACTATCGACAAGCGCGAAATTGTAGGGCCGTTACTGCTTGATAGAATTCACAAGTCTGGTCAACCGCATCTACTAGTTGTCGATAAAGACATTGATAACCCAGTCGGCGTGATGACCGTAGCTAATTTTACTGTTATTAACCCTGATATTAAAAAAGTCAACGATGCTCAGCTTGGAGTCTTGTATTATATAAACCAAGACTTACCAATTAGCCACGCTTGGCAGGCCATCTTGCGAACTGGCTCATCTATGTTTATAGTAGTCAACATATCCGAGGAGATAACAGGTGTTATTAATGTTAGAGACGTTATGCAAGCAATTTTGGGCCAACACAATTTTGGCCAATTTAGCCAATATGAAGATCGGCGCGCGGTAGCTAAACTTGCGGATACTACGCCAAGCCACGATCCAAAAATAGCAAGTCCCAAGAACTAGCAATAACACCTTATTAAACAGAGAGACATCATGAGAGTATTAGCAAGTGATTTAAAAAAACACATGGGCAAGCCAGTTTTATTACAAGGCTGGCTACACAAGAAGCGCCTACTAGGCGGTCTGACATTTATTGTATTGCGCGACCGCAGTGGTTTGGCGCAGATTTTAGTTAACGAAAAATCAGAAGTCGAAAAACTTCGTGGTATGCAAGCCGGTACCGTACTAGAGATTTCTGGTGTTGCGACAGCCGATGATCGTGCACCCGGCGGCGTAGAAGTCCATAAAGTCGAAATTAAAGTCATGGTGCCTGTCGAGCACGAGTCGCCAATAGAAATCGACAAGCCGTTAAGCCACGCGTCTGACAACTTAGACACACTGTTTGATCATCGCGTGATTGGCTTGCGCAATCTTCAAGAGACTAAGACCTTCAAGATCCGCAGTGAGCTAACTCGTTTTATTCGTGAATTTTTATACAAGAACGATTTTGTAGAAATCAACACACCCAAACTTGTAGCCGGTGCTGCCGAAGGTGGGGCGGAAGTCTTTAAGTTGGATTACTTTGGCCAAGAAGCTACTTTGGCTCAAAGCCCTCAGCTCTACAAGCAGATTATGGTTGGTGTGTTTGAACGCGTGTTTGAGATTGCCCCAGCCTTTCGAGCCGAATTAAGTGCCACTACCAGGCATGTGTCAGAGGTCACCATGCTGGATATCGAGATGGGATTTATCAAAGACCATAACGACGTCATGAACATGGTGCAAGATATGGTCTACAACGCTCTAACTCGTGTATACGCAGAATATGGCGATGATCTCAAGCTTCTTAAAGCACCGGAGCTAGTACTTACACCAGAGTTCCCACGTTACAGCATGGCAGAGATCCACAAGATGTATTCTAAGGCTACCGGTAAGGACACTTCTAAAGAGATTGATCTTACTCCAGACGAAGAAAAGTGGATATGTAAGTATGCTAAAGAAAACGATGGTTCCGAAGCAGTCTTTGCTACCAACCTACCAAAATCTAAGATGAAGTTTTACCACATGGCTAACGATGATGGCACGGCAAGATCAGCCGACCTACTGTTCCGCGGCGTCGAGATATCAACTGCTCCCCAACGCGAACATCGCTACGAAAATGTTGTAAAGCAGATGGAGGCCGCTGGTATTGATCCAACAAGCCCAGGTTTCAGTCATTTCTTGCTAGCCTTCAAGCATGGCCTACCACCTCATGGTGGTTGTGGTTTTGGTATTGATCGCTTGACTGAAAAAGTTCTTGGTTTTAACAACATCAAAGAAGCAATATTATTCCCTCGCGACATCAATAGACTGACACCATAGGTCGATTAATATCTCTATAACTCTCGACTTGTAGGTCAACCAACGGTACCATAGGGGGATGAGTTCTAAACGTAGGAATGGGCGCAAAAGAGTTTATACACCCCCTGTTCAGCAATTTGCGACAGTTGGGCCTGACGCTTCATCTGCAGAAGGCGGGTGGTCCAAGCTGCTCGATTCATTTAGGCGTTTCTTGCCTCATACCCAAGAAGACGATGTAGCTAAATTACGATGGATAGTAATCTTTGTAGTTATGTTGGTAGTGATTGAATTTACGGTCATTGCTCTGGTTTTTAGTGCTAATCCGCCAGTTTTACAGAACAAAAATGCTGGTCAGGCAACTCCGGTTGACTCTAAGGGCACCAGCTCTGGTAGTGCTTGTAATCCAAATAATGTCGGCGGGAGTAATTTGCAGAATACGCCGACTGTTCAAGGCCAAAATGGTGGCGTTGGCACCCAAGGCGCCTTACAAGCAACCCCACAATCATCTAAGTGCTTGTAAAAATTGACAGATAACATCTGGATGCCATAATTATTCGTGATGATAACTACGAAGCGCAATATATTAATAGTACTTAGCGCTTTTTTAGTTGCGCTATCTGCCCAGGGTACAGTTTTAGCTGATAAAAACATAAACTTAACCCAAGATAAACAAAACATAACCCGCCAGAATTGTATTTCGTCGCAGATGATTATACTTGGGCTCCAAAAACGTGATGAGGTCTCACGCATAAATCGCGGTAGGGCATACGATCAACTTTCTAGACAAATCGTAGCTTTTAATAGCCGATTTGTTGCTAGTAAGATCAGCGCACCAGACCTAGTATCGTTAGCTGATGACCTGCAAACAGATTTAGACCACTTTAGATCAGATTATGATCGTTATTACGATGATCTATCTAACGCAATAAAAATCGATTGCAAGAACAAGCCTGTAGACTTCTATCAACTAGTTATTAAATCTAAGGATGATCGTGCAACTGTTGGCGCAGATATTGTCTTGCTAGACGAACTGCTGGGCAAATATCGAATAGCTTGTTTGCATTATCAGTCTGTGTTGCAGTCCGATAGCCCACCTGGAGTAAACCCATGAGGCATCAAATTTTAGATAAAATTTGGCAGCGCCTAAATCGTATATCTCAAAATGCCAGGCTGCCGGTTGCACTGGCCATAGCCATAGTTATTTCTTTGCTACTAGCATTCGTGAGTGTGGCCCTTTATTCTTTAGGGGGGTCATCTAAACTAGATCTCAGCCGACCCGGCTACGAACGTGAGCGCAATCAATTAGTCAGGGGTGATCAGCAAAAGACTTTTGACACTACCAGCCCAATTAATAAAGGTGCTATTGATACTTTTCTGAAGAGTTACGACAAAAATACTAAAGATTTGAACAGTTTTGGTGACTTTAAAGATCAAGCTCTAGAAGATTCTGATTTGCAACTGAGTGGTCAATCTCCAAACCAAGGATTGTAATTATTTTTTATTAGCACTAGTTCCAGGCGAGGTAGGGGCTATGTCTATATCTTTTTTCTTGAAGGCTATTATCAAACGCTTGCGCAGTTCACTTGTTACGCTCCATTGCTCTGAGGGCTGAGTTTTGCCAACTATTTTAATGTCTAACGCTGTATTGCTAAAGTTAGCGATACTTAAAAAGTGCGGGGCTTCTAAAATCTTGGCTTTCCATTTGTCGTCGTTGTATATCTTTTCGCCGACTTCGTTAACAATACCAGCCAGGGTGTCGATATTTGTATCTGGTGCCACGCTTACAACCAGATTGACCTTAGAGAATCCCATAGTTTTATTTATAGTTCGGGATATGCTGCCGTTAGGTAGGTGATGCACATTGCCGTCTACATCGCGCATTATGGTAGACCGAAGGGTGATTTGCTCAACTGTGCCTGATGCTCCATCAAGTTCTACGACATCCCCAACTCGGAACTGATTTTCTAGAATTATAAACAAACCGGCCAGAAAGTCTTTTACTATAGATTGTGCTCCAAAACCAATAGCTACACCCAGAACGCTAGCACCAGCTAGTAGTGGAGTAAGATTGACCCCAAAACGGCCGAGTATAGAGAAACCTGCCACTAACCAGACTAATACTCTAAAAAAGGCACCCAAGATCCCTATAAGGGTCTCTTGTCGCTTGCGAATGTCGCTTGGGCTAATATCGTTTTGTAGACGACCGACAGCTCGTTTAATGGCAGTTTTTATAATAACTAGACCAAAGCGGTCCGTAAGAAAGGCCGATATTATCAGCAGAATGATTGGTAATCCGTTAGTGCTAATCCATTTAGTAAGCATGTATTCCTCCAGATTAAGATAAGATCTTTTTTAAGTTGCTTCTGAGCCAATCGTCGACATCACCTGCGCCCATGGCCACAACTAATTTGTTTTGCTTGAGTGCCTGGCGAATACTCTGAATTAATTGTTCATTTAACTCAGCTGGCTCTGCTAGGGAAGGGTGGTCTAATTTAGCAATCAGTTCGGCCTGTGATAGCACTGGTAATGTTTTATTTTCTCTCGACAAATAAGTTGGTAACCAATATACATGCTCAGAATTGTCAAAACAGTCTTTGTAATTATCTTGTATATCATGCTGGCGGAGATTTTGATGCGGTTGATAAATCACATACACCTGATCAGAAATCTCACGAGCCAGTTGGATGTCGGCAGCAATCTCTCTAGGGTGATGGGAATACGTTGTGTAAAGATTGTTAGCTAGTTTTTCGAAGCGGCGCATAGTACCCGGAAAGTTGTTCATAGCTGTTATTACATTCTCTAGCTTGAATTCGGTAAATAGTTGCGTAAAACAGGCAATAGCCAAACTGGCGTTGTGACGATAGTGTTCACCCGGGAGAGTTATGGGCAGGGTGGTGTGAAGGGTCGAAGAATCGGCAAAAGTTAGTCTAGCAGATTTAGCCACCTCTAGGTGCTCAGCATCCGTCTGCGAAATATAAGTATGCTTAGATTGGTCGATAAATTGGCGAAAAGCTTGGGTGTAATCTTTGGCTGTCGGATACGAATCGGGGTGGTCATAGTCTACGGTTGTTATTAAGCTTATATCCGGGCGGAATTTTAACATATTGCGGTCATACTCATCAGCTTCGTATATAAAATACTTAGCCCGTAGGTTGTAAGTACCGCTCGAGGCAAAACTAAGCGTTGTACCAATGGCATAGCTTACAGGTATATCAAACTGTTTGAACAGCCAGATTAACATGCCGGTGGTGGTGGTTTTGCCGTGCGTGCCAGAGACGGCTATGAGTTGTAACTTTTTTTGGCTTAAGATGTAGTTTATTAGTTCATCTCGCTTGCTTAGGCGAATATCGTGAGATTTGGCAAAGGCAATTTCTGGATGATCAAGCGGTAATGCGGCGGTTATAACCACCCAGTCTATTGGTTGTTTATCGTGGGCGGCAGCAATCTCTGCGCCTGTCTGGCCTAGGGCATAGGGGATCCCTAGTTTATCTAGCTGTTTGGTCATTAGGCTGGGTCCAATATCAGATCCAGACACGGTGTATCCTGCTCGCTTGGCGACTTCAGCGAGTGGCCCCAATCCCACGCCACCAATACCCGAAAAGTATATGTGCATGCCCCTCAGTATACACGACTGTTTAATGCGCTTATACTAGACCCTGACCCACACTTGTTTTTATCACCGTCATCCCCAACTTGACTCACGAATCCAGTTAAAAAAGAATTCATTCTGACTGGATACTCGGTCTTAGCCGGGTATGGCGGAGAATAGTGAGCGTAGGTTAGATACTAGGCTTATACAACTAGCTCAGTAAATTTAGGACTATGTCTAAAAGAAACCTGCATCACATTCTAGTTCAATTGCGCAAGCTGCGTCTGTGGCAGTTGGTATTGTTGTTTATTTTGATGGTTGGGTTGTCGATTTCTTTTTTACGCCAGAATAACCTCGAAATGGTTAGATTGCGTGATGCTGTTAAAACTTCAGACGCTAATGGGGGTGATGTAAGGGCTACTTTGGTTAATCTACAACGCTATGTGAACGGACACATGAATACCGAAATGGGTAGAGGCATCTACTTAGACAATACCTACCAACAAGCCTACAATCGTGCTCTACAGTCGGCTGCGGGGAATAATTCTCCGGACAGCGCAGCTTATCAACAGGCTGATCTAAATTGCCGAAAGGTCTTTACTGCTTCGTCGTCTTTTCAAGCTTATGTGCAGTGTGTGACCGATAAGGTCTCGGCTAGTGGGCCAGCCAAAGATCCGCTGGCTGTTTTTAAACCACCACCAACAGATTTGTTTAAGTACAATTTTGCTTCACCAATTTGGTCGCCTGACCCAGCAGGGTTCGCAGTTCTTGCCGCCCTTATACTGTTTATTTTTATAATTGGCGACATCTGTTTAGTGTGGCTTGCTTATCTATTTTTGCGGATCCGGCTTTATCTAGTAAAGCGCTTTTGGTAGTAGATTACTAAATTCAGATGGGGCGAATTATTGACAAACAGTTTGTAGGCGGCGTATGGTAAAAACACGCTAGTCAATTAAAAGGAGGATTTAATCAGTCATGGCAGCTTATCAGCACACAAATACTAAAGGGGTGACTTACTTTCTACACTCTAAGCTCGTTACGCTACGTGGCGGCAAGCAACAACGGATTTATTTTTTCGCCAAAGACGAACGACCAGCTGATGCAGTCGACGCTTTGCCAGAAGGCTACATGGTGCAAGAAAATCCACGCAACGGTTTCTTAACTCTTAAGAAGATCCAAAAAGCTGAAGAAGCTGCAGCGTAGAGAAGAAGAGTAAAGTACTCTCAGTCAATTAAAACCCAGGTTTCGGCCTGGGTTTTTTGTATGGAATAACAAGAATCTTAGGACAGAAATGGGAAAGTGTTGTAGGAGGGCCAGAACCCAGAGGATTCTAGAAGACTGTCTTCTAACAGAGGGGATTTTGTGGCACAGTTGGAGGCTAGTCATTGCCAAAGTTTTTGATACAATAACTAGTAATTATGCCTAAACAAACAATCAGTAAAGATCCAACCCACGACCCGATTATTGTACGAGTTAAGAACCTAAAAAAATCTTACGATGGCAAAAAAGCTGTCAACGGCGTGTCGTTTGAGGTTAAGCGAGGCGAGGTTTTTGGCATCTTGGGTCCTAACGGCGCTGGTAAAACGACAACTCTGGAAATGATGGAAGCTTTGCGCCCGATAGACGAGGGCACCGTAACAATCGATGGCATTAACGTTGCCGACGAACCATACAAAATTCGTTCAATGATTGGCGTGCAACCTCAAACCCCAGCTTTTCAAGATAAGACTAAGCTATCAGAATTAATTGAGATGTTTGCGGCTGCCTATGGCGAAAAAGTAAATGCCAAAGAATTTTTGGCCGATGTAGATTTGGTAGAAAAATCTAATAGCTACGTAGAAAGCCTATCTGGTGGCCAAAAACAACGCTTTAGTATTGCAGCCGCTTTAGTGCACAACCCTAAGGTGTTCTTTATGGACGAACCCACCACCGGCCTTGACCCTGGTGCCAGGCGCAACTTGTGGGATCTTGTAGAGCACATCAAAAGCACTGGTGTGACCGTTATCATAACCACTCACTACATGGATGAAGCCGAAGTACTATGTGACCGAGTGGCTATTATGGACAACGGTAAAATCATAGCCCTTGCACCACCACAAGAACTCATAAAAGAGTTGTTAAAGCGTGGTTTTAAAAAAGAACAACATGTCGAGCAGGCTAATCTTGAGGATGTATTTATCGATTTAACTGGCAAAGGGCTGAAGGGATGAAGAATCTTCCAAATCAGCACATTTCGTCCAAAAAGCCTGCGCTCCGATGCTCACGTACATTAAGTACGCTGCGACTTCGGTGCTCGTCTTTCGAACAAACTGCACTAATTCGGGAGATTCTTCTATGATGCGCAAACTATTCACTGTCTACGTATTCGCCAAAATCAACACCAGCCGGTACTTTCGCGATGTAGTGGCCATATTCTTTACCGTTGCTTTTCCACTGATCTTATTATTCGTTTTTGGGGGAATTTTTGGCAAGGCTAGTGACCTGTCGTTTAAGGTAGCTTTAATTAATCAATCCAATAGTCAGTTTGCACAGAGTTTTGTAAATGACTCTAAGGCCCAAAAGGTGCTAAAGGTTAATAGCGACATAACTTCGCTCGACCAGGCTAAAGAAAAAATGACTCGTGGTGAGCTAGATGCAGCCATAATTCTGCCGAGTGATTTTGGTTCAATTAAAAATAAGTCTATCCCATCTGGCAAGGCCTTAGTTTATTACACCCAGAATAACGAACAAGCTGGCCAAGCCTTAGTGTCTGTTTTGCAAGCTCAATTTAAGGCCATCAACGCTCAGTTTGTTAAGGTTCAAGAGCCATTCACGGTTAGCGCTCAACAAACTAACGACAAACGTCTATCAACCTTCGACTACACGTTTTCTGGCCTACTAGGGTTCTCTATAATGGGTCTTGGTATTTTTGGGCCAGTTAACGTCTTCCCGGAACTCAAACGCCAAGGTATCCTGCGACGCTTTAATACCACCCCAATTAGGGTCTGGCAGTACTTTTTGTCTAATGTTTTTACGCAGGCTATTGTTGGCTTGTTTACGATGGCAGTTCTATTTGCGGTGGCAATCTTAGTGTTCCATCTAAACGTTGTGGGCAATTACTTTGAGCTAGCGTTGTTCTTAGTACTCAGTATTATAACTATCCTAGGTATTGGCCTAGCGCTTGGTGGTTGGGCTAAGAACCAACGGCAGGCTGCACCACTGACCAACCTGGTTGTGTTCCCGATGATGTTCTTATCTGGCACGTTCTTCCCACGGTTTTTGATGCCAGAGTGGTTACAGCAGGCCTCAAGCTTATTGCCACTAACACCAATGATCGATGGTATTCGTTTGATAATAACCGAAGGCAAGCACTTTGTAGACCTCGCCCCACAACTGGGCTTGATGGGGCTTTGGTTG
>Ga0210403_10004373_pt1 | contig 12211 bp, 10 predicted proteins | sample IncBWC19MmetaG_FD_150863 | JGI IMG/M metagenome (GOLD analysis project Ga0210403, IMG submission 150863) | Forest soil microbial communities from Barre Woods Harvard Forest LTER site, Petersham, Massachusetts, United States - Inc-BW-C-19-M | ecosystem: Environmental > Terrestrial > Soil >... | reverse complement strand
ATGCCGAGCACGCTCCGTTCATCACCTTTCATTCAACAAAAGTGGAACAGACGGTAGGCTCGTGGTGGAGCGAAAGAATACATCGTCAACGGAGCGATGACAAGCGGTTTCGCCGTATTGGCCTAGGAGCTGACATTGTCATGGAATCAATTACGCTCATCATCGAATTCCAACCGAACGCTTCGATGTGAAGCGGATCGAAAGCAGTTGGAATTTGAGTGTTAAGGCTGGTTACATTAGCTGCGATACTTTATCTTTCTCATCAAGGAACGTCAACGCGCGCCACGGAATAGCACTGAGCGCAAAATGGCTTCCGACTGGTTTCAACTCTACGGTACGGAGTTCGCCATCAACGCTGGATATAACAAACGCGCCGGTATGTCCGAGGACTGCTACGCAGTCATCCAGTTTTGGGATGCGCTTCTTTCGACTGGCCATGCTCACAGTTTCCCACAGACCATAGCGTGGAGCTATGGTCGCATAAAAAACCACCCTCGCCGGGAGGTTACTGCGATTCCGACGGTGTGTCGGTACGCTAGCGGGCACATCGAGTTTCACGCTGAAGACGATACAAAATGAGCGATGCCCGAACGTTCTTCGGCGTTTCATCCAGCAACCTCCTACCCCTGTCTGTATTGACAGTATTTTAGGTTCCAACCGACGAAATAGTCTCTGACAAGCGTTCAGCTTGAGCGCGTAGTGCGGCCTCAGCTCTCTCCACCAGGCCCCAGCAGAGCAAGTTTCGACACGCCATCAAGGGAGATTGCAAACATGGGGCTATTCAATCCAAGCTATTTCCTGCACGCCGCAAATATCCTGTTGTTGGTAGCGTACAGCGTTCGCAACATTCTCTGGCTGAGGTTGTTTTCAGTGGCGGCCTCGCTGATAGCGTTGCCGTATTTCATCCTGCAGCCTGAACCTCTGTGGGAGCCAATCATTTGGAGTAGCGTCTTTGCTGCGATCAATTCGTTCCAGTCTTGGCGTCTTTTTGTCGAGCGGCGTCCAGTTAAATTGACGCCTGAAGAGCAGGAAATTCGCCAGCTCGCCTTCCCGGATTTGCCGCCTCGGAAAGTCCTGCAGATTCTAAGTATCGGAGCGTGGACAACTGTGGAAATTGGCGAGCGAATGCTGGAGTCTGGCAAACGTGTTGAGGCAATCTCGATCATTGTTCGCGGGAAAGTGCGGTTCACGAGAGATGACGGTGTCTTCGGGGAACTCGTCGCGGGCCACATCGTGGGCTCAGCGCTTCTCATGAGTGGCGTCCCAGCCGATGTAGATGCCGTGGTAGTAGAGACTGTCCGGTGCATGCGTTGGGAGGTTGAGCCGCTCGACCGCTACCTGGCCGCCAATCCCGAGACGCGGATTGTCCTGCAAAAGTACCTTTCTCGGGACCTGGCGGGAAAAGTGCTCGCTGCTGCCAGACTTTAGACTCCTCTACGATTTCAGTGATCGGCTTCATCTACGTTGCGAGCACTCGATAGGCAAGGGCGCAGTAATTTATCGTGCCCCGGCTGCTCAGCATCTTGCGCCAGTAACGTTCCACGGCCCGATGGACTCGTCGCAACGCACGTATGTTCCCGGCGATGCCGTAATACGCATAGTGACCGCGGAGCATTTGATTGAGGTATTCGGTTTGCTTCCGGAGCGACTAGTGCCGCATCCGCCGCATCTGGTCACTTCCGTGTGCGACGACACGTTCGGGAGTGGATATCGGACTTAATAGCCGAGACCCGCGCCTTCTGGATCTCAATTCGAGTTATCAGAAACGGCTGCTACGAGGGCTGTCTCCGACTGGACATGTTGTGAAAAACAAGAGCCCCGGTTCTCGGAGTCCTTTTACACCACGAGTCAAAAGTGGAAACCCAGCTCCGCCGTGAAGCTCCGCGGCGTGACATAGTGCGTCCCGCTGAATGTCGACAAGAAGTTGTAGAGCGCTGTCTTGTTCGTCAGATTGATTGCGGTGACCTGGAGACTCCACTTGTACTTGTCGCCATGGAGTAGATTGTCATGGCCCACGCTCACATCAAACAAGTGCCGAGGAGCGATGCGGGGAGGATTGTGATCGTCATTTTCCGTCCCAGAAGCGGGTATCTTGACAAGGGTCGAACCATACTGGGACGGGGCGCAAGTGGTAAGCGGTGTCGAGAGTGTCGGACGTTGGTTCCCACAGAACAATCCAGCTTGCAGTTGCTGATCCCCAGTAAGCCCGGTCAGGTCTACCGGAGTTGTCGTGTCGGTTGCGAAGGGAACTGCACCAGCCACTAGTCCACTATCGTACCGCCAATTGAATCCAACCCACGGCCCCCGCTGCCAGGGCTGGTATTGCAAATGGGTTGTTTGGTTGAACTTCTCGTCGTGATCGATGCGGAAGACTCCGCCAGGAGCCGAGGGAGTAGCTCCGGCTCCGCTGAGCTGAGGAAGAAAGAATCGTGCAGCCACACTCGAAAAGACCATGAGGGCCGAGAATCCATGGATGTTCGGCACACTCACACGGCCGGCAAACCCGGGAATCTTGGAATTGTGCCACGCGACTGGGAAGAAGATCGGCGTGTTGCCAAGAATGCTGAAATCGTATCCGTTGTGCGTGTACTTCCAGATGTACTCGCCCGAAAAAACTAAGTACTTTCCAAAGGCTTGCTGGATGCCGGCATGGAATTCATTGCGCCAGCCAGGACTCACCGGCGTCACGCCTGATGCGGCGCAACCAAGGAGTGGATTCAAGACAGCATCACTGCATCCGGTGCTGGAAACGATTAGGTTTTCGTTGAACGGTGTTTCCAGCAATCGCGCATAGGAGACCCGGAGGATTGTATTGCTCGACTTGATGTTGTAAGCGACCCCAAGGCGAGGCTCCACTTCTTTATGGGTGGTCAAGCCGTTGTAGAAATCTCCGCGCAAACCGAGATTGAATGACCAGTTTCCTTTTGTGATCTGGTCCTGGATGTACATCGCCAGTTCCTTTACATCGGTGTGACCCTTGAAGAAGAACTGGGTTCCTCCACGGGTTAGGTCAAAGGGGAGCAGGTCCGTGCAGGGGGAATCCAAAGCCACGTTATTCACGAAGCACGGGTTGCCATTGGCGTCGGTCTGTGACGGAAGGAACCCATTGTCGACGATCCCAAGATGGTCATTTTCGTTGAGAAAAGTCTGTTGGTATGTGGCTCCGATCTTGACGTTATGAATCCCCTTCACATACGAAAGATCAGATCGTAACCCCGCATTCGTGAGCGTCCGATCCTGAGCCACGGTCTCCTGTTGAATCGGGGAGAGATCGTCGAACAGATTGGGACTCGGATAGTAGTTGTACTGATCGCGGCGTACGAACGCACCCAGCGTGAAGACGGCATTGTTGTTGAGCAATCGAGTCCAGGACGGTGCGATGTTGAACGTCTTGATCTGTGAGCGCTGGTCGGTAGGACCCAGCGGGTTACCCGACGGATCCGACTGGCCACTATGGAGTATGTTGTCGAAGCTGTTCGGATTTTGGAACCAGGAACGCGTGAACCCTAGATTTATATGGATCGAATCCGCCTTCGACACTTGATAATCGACGCGGTCAAACAGATTCTCTTCATTCCCCTTGTCATGGATGACAGTGAACTCCGGTGGGTCAAGAAACCGGCCACTGTTCAAGCCATTCACCGAAATGAAGTTCCCCCAATTCTGTCCTCCGTAAGCAAGATTGAAACCAGCATTTACGGTCCCAAAGCTTCCATAAGAGGCGGTAAACGCGCCGTGGGGTGTAGTGACCCCCTGCCCCGAACGGGTCGTAACATTGATCACTACGCTCGTCTTTTCACCAAATTCGGCGGGAGGCGCGCCCGAGATCACTTCCAAGGATGCAACCGAATCCAAAGGAATCTGGTTTGAGAAGACCTTGCTTTGCTGGTCGGTAATCGGCTGCCCGTCGACGGAGAACGAGTTCTCCGCGTGATCGCCCATGCCGTGAAAAAGACCGTTTGAGTCTGCCGCAATTCCCGGTGAAGCCAGGGTTACGAGTGAACTCAGAGAGGACGACTGGCTTTCGAGTGGAAGCTTGTCGAACAAGCCGCGGTCCACATCGGTGTGAAACGTTGACGTGTTTTCAAGGAGGTCTTCTGCGGTCGATTCAACCGTCACCACTTCAGATGAGCCCGTGACTTTCAAGTTGATGCTCAGATTAATCGGGACAGACGATTTGACATCAACATCCTGTGCGTACGGGGCAAAACTCTGCCCGGTCACTGTGACGTGGTAAGGATTGAACGGAACGTTCGGGATGCTGAACTTTCCAGCAGCGTCGGTCACTGCACTGCGGGAGTAGCCACTCACCGGGTTGCGAACTTCGACTGCGGCGTTCACGACCACCGCACCTGAAGGATCAAGAACCGTGCCTGTGATAGATGTCGAATTTCCTGACTGCGCGTTAGCAATCGGTCCTAGCACTATAGAAAAAGTGATCAGAAAAGCCGCGGACAGCGACTTCTTGTAAGAAGCCAACATGAGTTCCTCCGAAGACGAGTAGGAATACAGAACGAATCTGTTGTGGATCTGCCGATTCTTCTGAGACCTACAGTTCGGGAGGCGGGCGAACGCTGAGAGCGAATGCTACAAAGCGATGCTTGGCGGAGACTGGCTGCACCTGAATCGTAGATTGCGCAACGAATGTCGCCTTCAGCAGATTAGAAGTAGTTTTGGGGGAAGCCGAATGGGCAGCGATGCAGACGGTACACTTTGCCGCCTCGGTCTTGCTCGAATGTTGATGCGCAACAAATGCTACTGCTGACCAGAGCGTCAGCAACAGGCATACAAGTGCTGTCCTCTTCGAAATCAACCGCACGAGGGCTACCCCATTGAAGCTTCGTTTGAATCTATACCAAGACACCAATCAAACGCAATGAGAGAGTACTTAGCCAGGTATGTATTAAGCACCTCTGCAAGGCCAAGACTTCACGAGAATTCGAGAGACTCTTGTACCGGAGATGTTTGGCGGAATGTGTTTGGCCGTATTAGCAATCTCTCCAGGTTGTACAGCGAACCAATGTTTTGTGTTTACTGTTCGCCAGCGCTAGTGGTGATGAAAGGCAAGACCCGAGTAAAAACCCAACACGACGACGACTATTGCCCACAGAAGGATCAATAGCAGCCGAATGATCCCCTCCGTACGGCTCGCGCTCTTGTTCCGATTCTGATTTTCTTTCAGGATTGATGCCATCATGTACTGCTTTCCACATCAAACACCCATGCCCCAATCCACGGAAGCCTTGATCTGTCTGAATGCCACAGTGTTGGCTGTGGTGTTCTCTGCACGTTCAGGGCACTCTTTATGTATTGAAAGCTCTCCAACGGTTTTCCCAAGCTCTATGAGCAAAAGGGTTCATCCTGCATTCATGGAATTCACGAGGCAGGGACAACATCTCGCCTGCATCCCGAGACCGAACAGCCCACTCAAGCAGGCTACGGTACTGGTCGAATTTAACAATGTTCCCCAGCCATACCTCACCCGCTGAGGTCGTAATAACGACTACGTTCGGCACATCACACGGCCCAACGCAACCACTGATGGTCAGCTGGACTCGCTTCAACAGTCCCCGTCTCCGCCATTCGCTCTTCAGCCATTCCACGGGAACTTCGGGCAAACCACGCTCCACATTGCCGCAACAACATCCTCGGCAGATCGTAATTTGGCCGATCACGAGGCGCTTCGTTTTCAGCGGACAATCTCGAAGCTCATTCACGACGTCTAATCCACCCCTACTTCTCGAAGCCACTTAATCCAGTAGTCCATACAAGTCGTCTATTTCAAACTGTTTTGCTGACCTGGTAGACCACAGAACGACCGCGGCGATCACAATCCCTACGATCGCCAGGGCGATCAGGACTACCCAAGCTCGCCCTTTCCGACTCTGAATCACATGAGCAAAGTACATAACCACAACTCACGCTTCCGGCAAATCCGCGATCTCATCGCCCGGCTTCAGAACTCCGGGGCAACAATCTCGTGGAATTGAGGATGAATGCCAACTCCGAGGTCACGTGAATGAATGCGGCCAGGAGTGGATTAAGAAAGCCAAACGCTGCCATTCCGACTCCGATGCTATCCACGACCAACGTGCCCACAAAGTTCTGCATGATGATCCCGCGACAGCGTCGAGCAACCCGCAGAGTTTCGACCAACTTCGAGAGATCGCTTCCGATGAGGATCACATCCGCGCTCTCCCGAGCGACATCAGTTCCCGATCCCATGGCGATGCCAACATTGGCTTCTACCAGGGCTGGAGCGTCGTTGATTCCGTCACCGACCATCGCGACCTTACGCCCCTTGCTACGCAGCTCGGCCACCCGCTTTGCTTTTTGCTCGGGCAGGAGTCCTCCCACCGCTTCATCTACTCCGAGATCGCGGCCAACCGATGACGTTGCGGCTTGTGTGTCTCCGCTCAACAGGACTGTCTTCAAACCCATCTGTCGCATCGCGGCGACGGCATTCTTGGCTTCTGGCCGCAAAACATCCGCAATTCGGATGCTCCCAAGAACTTGCCCCGCGCGAGCGACGTAGTCCGATGCCCCGCTCGCGCCATCAGTACTGACTGGCAACAACCCCCTCGTCATGCCGTACTCGACGAGCAGCGCCAGACTACCCACGAGAATCTCCTCGCCTTCATAACTCACCCTGACTCCTCTTCCGGGCGTGTAGGCGAATTCATCGGGCTCTACGAGTGGAATGGCGAGTTCCGTTGCCCGTGCCACGACTGCTTTGGCGAGAGGATGTTCGGATTTTCGTTCCGCAATACTCGCAGCGGCTATGATTTGTTGCTCCCCGAAGCCATTGGCTGAAACAACCTCCTGGATTTGCGGAGTTCCGAAAGTCAGCGTGCCCGTCTTGTCCAAAAGCACCGTGTCCACGGCAGCCAGCGCTTCCAGGTAGAGGCCCCCTTTAATGATGGCTCCCTGGTGCGCCGCGCGGCCGATGGCTCCGAGGATTGCGAGAGGAGTTCCAGCCGCAATACCGCACGCTCCGGCGACGATTACGACCGAAATGGTTGACCTGACGTTGTGAGTAATGATGAATGTCAGAGTTGCTGCCCCGAGGGCAAAGTAGACAAGGTAGCCTGCCAAGCGATCGGCAGTCTTCTGAATAGGAGCCCGTGACTTCTCGGCCCGTTCGACGGCTTCAATGATTCTTCCGAACGTCGTGTCGCGACCGAGTTTTTGGGCGGCGATTTCCAAAGCGCCCGATTGATTGATGGTTCCGGCATAGACGCCGTTTCCTGGCGCTTTCTCAACCGGCATGGCTTCGCCCGTGATAGCCGCTTGTTCCACAAACGATCGGCCGCCAAGCACAGTGCCGTCCACCGGGATGCGTCCACCCGGTTTCACGATGACCGTGTCCCCAACCTTGACCTGGTCCGACGCTATCTCCAGTACCTCACCGTTGCGCCGGACCGTGGCGGTTCTGGGAAGAAAGTCGAGAAGACTCTGGATAGCTCGCCGGCCTCGACCAACCGTTAGACCCTCCAATACCTCAGCGGCGAGGACGAAGGCCGTGATGACCAAGGCGGTGAAGAACTCACCAATCGCCAACGCCGCTAGAAGAGCGATCGTCATCGAGAGTTCCATCGTCATCTTGCGCTCGACGATGTTCTCGAAAGCTTCCTTGAAGATGGGATATCCGCCGATCAGAGCAGCCGCCGTGCCGATTACGCTAAAGTGCACAAACGGCTCCCAAAGCCGAAACCAGACCGCGGCAGCCGCTAAGGCAACAAAAGCAATGCGGACAAGTTCAGTCCACTCCACCCCCTGGCCTTGGTGCTCGCGCTCGGCGCCAGAATGCGGCTCTTTGAGTCCTGGAGACTTCTGCGCGCAGCTAAGATGGGCCGGGTTGGCTGAAGTCTTTTGAATGATGGGCGCAGAACTCATGGTGAACATCCCTTCCTGTTCAAAATACGATTCTACTATACATACCCCCCTAGGTATAAACAAAGCCTAGCATGATATGATTCGCTTGGCGAATGAGTCATACGATCAAGAACAAGCAGAAGCTGATACTGCGCAGCAAGCGCATCCGAGGACAATTCGAGGCTCTCGAGCGGGTTCTCGACGAGGGGCGCGATTGCTCTGAGGTGTTGCAGATCATCAGTGCAGCAAGAGGCGCGGTCAACAGCCTAATGACCGAGCTCCTCGAAGGCCACATTCGGCACCACGTCCTTGACCCCAAGCGAAAGCCGAATTCGGAACAGATGCTCGCGGCCGATGAGGTGATCGATATGGTGAAAACTTACCTGAGATAGCTGGACCACCCCGAGCGCGCTTATTTCAGATCCGCGGCCGTGACGATCTCACGAGTTGCGATTGCTACCTTCGAAGGCACCTCTCAGCTCTCTGGGGCTTGTGGGCATTCCGGGCGAGTGGCGACAAAGGCGCTTGTGGAAGTTGGCAGGCCACTCCAAGCCAGAATTTCTCCGAATTGCCGACTCAATGACCCGGATTTTCCGATGCAACTGGAACTATTACCAGTATGAGCCGACGCACCCCCTGTCTTAACTTCGAGTGTGACTCAACCCCAACCCGCTACTGGGCAGACTATTGCGCATTACCGTGTCCTCGAGGAACTGGGGAGCGGCGGCATGGGTGTGGTCTACAAAGCTCAGGACAATGAACTCGGCAGATTTGTCGCTTTGAAGTTCTTACCCGAGCATGCAGCCCAAGACCCGTATGCCCTCGAACGTTTCCGCCAAGAAGCACGAGGCGCGTCTGCACTCAATCATCCCAATATCTGTACCGTCTACCAAATAGGGAATCACGAAGGCCATGCCTTTATCGCTATGGAGTACATGGATGGCGTAACACTGAAATATCTGATCGCCGCTGGCACACTGGATATCGACAAAATTCTCGGCATTGCCATCGAGGTTGCGGATGCGCTCGATGCCGCGCACTGCGAAGGCATCATTCATCGTGACATCAAACCCGCCAATATTTTCGTCACAAAACGGGGCCATGCCAAGATTCTCGACTTCGGCCTTGCGAAAAGTATGCTTCCGGAGAGTCTTGCAAGCCATATCGCGGCACAGCCGACCCAGTCTTTGTCCTATGTCGCCGAAGAACATCTCACCAGCCCGGGGACGGCCCTGGGAACCGTGGCCTACATGTCTCCCGAGCAAGTACGGGCCAAGGAGTTGGACGGTCGCACGGATCTTTTCTCCTTCGGCATCGTTCTCTACGAGATGGCGACGGGGAGGTTGCCCTTTGATGGAGGCAGTTCAGGCCTCATTGCGGAAGCCATCCTCAACCGTAATCCACTGGCTCCCATTCGACTCAATCCCGACATTTCTCCAGCACTCCAAGAGGTGATCCGCAGAGCCTTGGAGAAGGACAAGAACCTGCGTTATCAGCACGCCTCCGACGTCCGGGCTGAGTTGCGACGATTGAAGCGAGACACCGAGTCGGGTAGGAGAGTTGCCGAGGAAGAAACAGAGCCGGTCCTGCTGTCAACCCTAAGTCGTCCGTCCTCGAGCGGCAAACAGAAGGCACGGACTTCCTCGATGCAAACCGCTGGCCTCCGCCCGCCGCGAGTTTCCAAGATCATTGAGTCGATCGCAGTTTTGCCTTTCGAAAATGCTAATGGCGACCCTGAGCACGAATACCTAAGTGACGGGATCACCGGGAGTCTCATCAATATCCTAGCGACGATACCGAAACTGCGAGTGATGGCCCAGAGCACGGTGCTCCGATATAAGGGCCGGGCAATTGAACCTCAAGTCGTTGGTCGCGAGCTGAATGTGCGCGCCGTGCTAACGGGAAAAATGATGCAAAGCGGTGGCTCCTTGCGTATAGGAACCGAACTAGTCGATGTCGCCACAGGATCACAACTATGGGGTGGGCAATATAATCGCCAGCCGGGCGACATCTTTGTGGTCCAAGACGAAATTTCTCATGAGATAGCGGAGAAATTGCGGTTACAGTTGACGCGGGCAGAAAAAAAGCGGCTCACCAGACACCATACGGAGGATGCCGAGGCGTACCGGCTTTACCTCAAAGGTCGTCATCACTGGAACCGGTGGACCGAGGAGGGGTTCTACAAGGCGATCGAGTATTTTCAGCAAGCAGTCGAGAAAGACCCCGGCTACGCCCTGGCCTACATGGGCTTAGCTGATTCCTATGTGCTCCTGGGATGGAACAGCTATCTGCCGCCAAAGGAGGCATTCCCTAAAGGCAAGGTGGCGGCGACGGCTGCTGTCGGACTCGACCCCGATCTCGCCGAACCTCACACCTCGGTTGCGGCCCTGTTGTGGCTTTACGATTGGAAGTGGGAGGAGGCGGAGACAGAATTCAAGCGCAGCCTCGAACTCAATCCCACCTATCCAACCGCCAACCACTGGTACGCCGAGTATTTGATGACCATGGGGCGTCACGGAGAAGCTTTGCCCGGGATGAAGAACAGCCAGGAACTCGATCCCTTGTCGCTCATTATCAACGTCGCGCTCGGATGGGCCTGCTACCTTTCCCGCCGCTACGACGAAGCCGTCGAACAGCTCCTGCGAACCGTCGAGTTGGATCCAAACTACCCCGTCACTTACTGGATTCTCGGCCTGTCGCACAGGAAAAAAGGTCGCTACGACTTGGCTATCACGGAGGGTGAGAAGGGGGTGAGCCTGTCAGGCGGCAGTCCTCTAATGCGCGCGGCACTGGCACACACTCTCGCCACGGCTGGGAGGACGGGGGAAGCATCGCGAATACTCGATGATCTGACAAAACAAGCGAAGCAAAAGTATGTCGCACCCTACTTCTTCGCCGGAATCCATATCGCCTTGGGAGAAAACGACCGCGCGATTGAATACTTGGAGAAATCCTACGAAGAGCACTCCCACTGGCTCATCTATCTTCATATCGATCCGAGCATGGACGGCTTGCGGGACGATCTACGTTTCCAAGACTTGTTGCGGCGTGTCGGCCTACCAGCGCCGACGCTCGCTGCGCCGACCCTCGCGATCCCTGCCTGAAACAAAGCGAACGCGAAGTAACGAAACCGCTTACTCCGAAGTTCGATTCCCCTTAAGTTAGCGCTCGTGGCCGGCAGCCCCCGATTCTGAAAACTCTGAAAAAGGGGAAATGAATTCGGCCCGGCCAAACGGTTTCGGACCGGCGGGCCGGCCGACTCCCATTTCCTCTTCAAGCAGAGCCTGCGCCGCGGAGCGCGCTAAACCGTAGCCCAAGTTGAATCGGCCTTAAAATAGCCCGTTTGGCTGGCGGAAGAGACGGGCGTGCTATTGCCGCACCCCGCGAAACTGAAGTTCAAGCGATCCTACTAATCATTTGCCCGACAGGATTCCTGTTGATTTTACATCCCGCTTACAAACAAATTACTGCGTGATTGTGCTCGCGCAACAAGCCAGATTTGAAACGGGATAAATCTGGCGTGTGACTGAGGTGAGATGAAGAAAGTCTTCCTCATTCGCGCTGCTCGGGCATCCCACGACCTCATGGTTCGAGTGCCTTGAGCCAGACTCCCTCGAAACCCATGACAAGGAGGACACGACAATGAACGATCCCCTTCCAGAGCAAGAGGCATCAATGAGCAAACTGAGGATCATTGCAATCACGATCACGATTCTGGCCGTGGGCGCCTTAGCCATTTGGCAGGGCCTTGAGCTAGCTCTGCGCCTGACATCGTGAAACAACGCCTTGTGTGTGATCGAAGACGGTCGAGCACGCATCTGTGAGAGGCTCGGGGCAAAATTCCACGGGCCTATTCGGCGGTGTGGAAACGAGGCACGGGGAATCAATGAGGCACCGGCTAACGAAAGGGCCGGTCTTGGACTCGCGATGAGGAACAGGCCTTCCGCGCCGAACTGAATCAGTTATCTGGCGTATACCTATCTCAGGTTCAAGGAGGCTCGGCATAAACCGCCCGATCCTAGTTGGACATGAAAATTTCGCGTGATCCCAAGTGAGGTCAGAGAAGAAGCGGAGCGCTATTCATGGGCAAAACTTATCAATCTGGGAAACAACAGGTTTGGAGCCTACTTTCGGAAGCCGGACTCGTAGACATACCCACCGATGAGTTTTCAGAGCGCGTCAAAGAAGCTAAAAAGGTTGTCATGGACCGCCTCGGTGAATTGCTCGAGTCAACAACTGACATTGAGGAACGCGACTCCGCTGCATACTCCTTGGCCACGTTAAAGAAACTGGAGACTGCGCTCCAGCGAAAAGGAACCCCTCGTACAGCCGATTG
>Ga0210403_10004372_pt1 | contig 12213 bp, 7 predicted proteins | sample IncBWC19MmetaG_FD_150863 | JGI IMG/M metagenome (GOLD analysis project Ga0210403, IMG submission 150863) | Forest soil microbial communities from Barre Woods Harvard Forest LTER site, Petersham, Massachusetts, United States - Inc-BW-C-19-M | ecosystem: Environmental > Terrestrial > Soil >... | reverse complement strand
AGTTTAGCACCACGCTCCACGGGATGATTGGCTTGCACCGCGATGCTGCTAATCAGGCCGGCGGTCGGCGCTCCAACGTGGCCGGGATCCTCGGCGTTGGCTTTGGGATGACTGCGTTCCACCACGCGCAACGCGCGGTCGCGCACCGTCACTTCGCGCGGCTGGCCGTTCAATTCGAAGAAGAGCGTACGCGTGCCGTCGGGATGTGGATCGCTCACCGTCAGGAACTTGACGATCATCGTCTTGCCCGGCTCGATTTCGATGGTGATTTCTTCGGCTGGCTTTAACCCGTAGAAGAACGCTGGCGTAGGCAGCACACTTACGTCGGCATATGTCTGCCGGAACTTGTCGTACTTCAAGAAAACATCAGGATATAAAAGATAGCTCAACAGGGCGTCGGGCTGAATCGGGTGGCCGGCTTTTTTCTCGAGTTGCGCCTGTTCGGCTTCGAAATCGGCTGGAGCAAGGCTCGCGCTCGGCCGGCCTTTTAACGGCGCTTGTCCACGAAGGATTATTTTTTGCAGCTTCTTTGGCCAGCCACCGGGAGGAAAACCGAGCGCTCCAGAAAACATTTCCACCACGGAATTTGGCAGCGACACGTCGTGGTTCTCAGGAAGATTCAGCAGGTCGGCCGGCTTCATTTCGTTGGCTAGCAGGAAAAGCGCCATGTCACCAACGACTTTGCTGGAAGGCGTGACCTTTACAATGTCGCCAAAGAGTTGGTTCACTTCGGCGTATGTCTTTTCCGCCTCGCGCCAGCGATGACCAAGGCCCATCGCCACAGCCTGTTCGCGCAAATTTGTGAATTGGCCGCCTGGGATTTCATGCTCATACAGGCGCGCCGATCCTGATTTCGGTCCAGAATCGAAGGGAAGATAATAAGTGCGGACCGTCTCCCAATAATCCGAGCATTCATTCAGCGCTTCGAGGTCTAGCTTGGTGTCGCGCGAAGTATGCTGCAATGCCGCCACCACGGAATTGAGATTCGGCTGGCTGGTACCGCCGCTCATCGACGCAATCGCCGCATCCGCTACATCGACGCCCGCGTCCGCAGCCTTCAGCAGCGATGCAGCATTCAGCCCACTGGTGTCGTGGGTATGAAAATGGATGGGGATATCGATCTCTTCGCGCAACGCTTTGACCAGCGCGTGTGCAGCGTACGGCTTGCACAAGCCAGCCATATCTTTGATAGCCAGGAAGTGGGCGCCAAGCTTTTCCAGGGTTTTGGCCATGGTCACGTAATACTTCAGCGAGTACTTGGGCCGCGTGTCGTCCAGAATGTCGCCGGTATAGCAGATGGCCGGCTCGCACATGCCGCCGGTGTCGAGGACGGCGTCGATTGCCACGCGCATGTTGTCGATGGAATTCAGCGAGTCGAAAATGCGGAAAATGTCGATGCCCTGGAGGTAGGACTCTTGGACGAACCTCTTAATAACGTTATCCGGGTACGACGTGTAGCCTACGGCGTTCGCGCCACGCAGCAGCATCTGAAAACAAATATTTGGCACGCACGCACGCAACTCACGCAGGCGCTGCCAGGGATCTTCGTGCAAGAAGCGCATCGAGGTGTCGAACGTTGCGCCGCCCCACATCTCGAGGCTAAAGAGGTCCGGCAGGCGCTGCGAAACGGCGCTGGCCGTTGCCAGCAAGTCATGCGTGCGCACCCGGGTGGCCATCAGCGATTGGTGGGCATCGCGAAAGGTCGTGTCGGTGAGCAGCAGCCGCTTTTCTTTGCGCGCCCACGCCGCAAATTTCTTTGGGCCCAGTTTTTGCAGAAGCTGGCGCGTGCCCTTCGGTGGCGTGATGCCGGGCGTCGCGGGTAGCGGCGCTTTCTCGATATGCTCGGGAGCCTTCTTCCCTTTCACCTCAGGATTGCCATTCAGAATCACGTCGCCGATGTACGAAAGCAGCTTGGTGGCACGGTCCGCGCGACTGCTGAAGCGGAATAGTTCGGGCGAGTCGTCCAGAAACGAGGTAGTCACTTCTCCAGCGCGAAACCGCGGGTGATTCACCACATTTTCGAGGAACGGAATATTTGTTTTCACGCCACGAATGCGGAATTCCCGCAGGGCGCGATCCATCCGCTGGCAGCCTTCGGTAAGCGTGGTGCCCCAGGCAGTGACTTTCACCAGCAGCGAATCGTAATAAGCTGCGAGCAGTGCGCCGGAATACGCGGTGCCACCATCGAGGCGAATTCCAAAACCGGCGGGAGAGCGATAGGTGGAAATGCGTCCATAGTCCGGAGCGAAGTGCTTCTCAGGATCTTCAGTGGTTACGCGGCATTGCAGTGCAGAACCGTAGAGTGGAATTTTATCTTGCGCGGGAAGCGACAGCGGCTCTTCGTGCAGCTTGTGTCCTTGGGCCACGAGGATCTGCGCGTGCACCAGGTCGATGCCAGTGACCATCTCGGTCACCGTATGTTCCACCTGAATACGCGGATTCACCTCGATGAAGTACCATCTCTGCGAGTCGACGTCGTACAGAAATTCCACGGTGCCTGCGTTGCGATAATTCGCCTTGCGGGCGATCTGCACGGCTGCTTCGCAAAGCTCTTTGCGAATTTTTACCGGCAGATTTGGCGCGGGAGCTACTTCGACGACTTTCTGGTGACGCCGCTGCACGGAACAGTCGCGTTCATAAAGATGCAGCAAGTTGCCGTACTCGTCGGCCAGAATCTGCACTTCAATGTGTCGCGCGTGCGGCAAATACTTTTCAAGAAAAACGGAAGCATCGCCAAACGCCGACTTCGCTTCTCCCTGCGCTTCTTCGAGCCGCGCGTTCAATTCGTCGGGATCCTGAACGACGCGCATGCCGCGACCGCCGCCGCCCATAGAGGCCTTGACGATCACGGGATAGCCGATTTCCGCAGCAATTTTCTGGGCCTCGGCAGGGGAAGCAACGGCTCGCTCCGTGCCCGGCAGAACAGGGACGCCCGCAGAAATCGCCAGTCGCCGCGCGGCAGTTTTATCTCCTAGAAGTTCCAGGAGCTCTGGGGTCGGACCTACAAATTTAATTTCCGCCTTTGCGCAAGCGCGGGCCAACGCCGGATTTTCGGACAAAAAGCCATAACCGGGATGGATGGCGTCAACATCATGCGCCTTGGCAACCGCAATGATGCCGGGAATATCGAGATACGCCTCGACCGGGCCCTTTCCGACGCCAACCTGATAGGCCTCATCAGCCTTGAAGCGATGGAGCGCCAACCGATCTTCCTGCGAGTAGATGGCCACAGTGCGCAGGCCGAGTTCGTTGGCCGCGCGAAAAATGCGGATGGCGATTTCGCTGCGATTGGCCGCGAGCAATTTGCGAATTGGTTTCGTCTTGGTCATGAACGGGCGTCTAGCCACTCTTTCAGGTAGTGCGAAATTCTACATTGTTTCACGAGTTGCACACACGTCGATCAAAGAATTTCCGATACGGTGAACGAGAAAAATTCATGGGCGGCGAATGGCGTCAATTTATAGCAGGAATGCGCAATGCAAAATTTTGCCGATATAAACGTATGATCCTGCAACGATCAATGCTTCAAAAGTGGCGTGGCATAGCGAATCGGAATGCCAAAGTTGGAGCCACCGAATCCGCGCACGATGGCATACGTGACTCCAATGACCCCACCATTATTCACCAGTAGAGGCCCTCCGGAACCACCCGACGTGGTCTGCGCATCGTAAACAATTTTATCCGGCAGCACGTCGCCTATGTGTCCCTGGGTTACCAACGGCCGAATCAATTTCCGCTTGGCAAGTTCCGCCAAGATCAATTTCGGCTCACCGGCGCTGACTTTTACAATTTGCTTCACGGTTTCATCGCCGGCGCGCGCCAAGATCGCGTCCAATCCGGTAGCGTAGCCAACACTGATCAGCGGTTCTCCGCTAACCGCGGCCTCTTTGCGGCTGTCGAGCTTCAAGATCGGCCGCTGCAATTCGGAGAGATCCCCGTGGACTAGCGCCAAGTCCGCTTCCTGCGAAATCTGCGAGATGCCCAGGGAGATGCCATTCTCCGCGCCGGGAAAGTACGCAGTCATCTCGGCAATCACCGGCTCAAGACCCTGCTGTGTGGCGGTCGCAAGTTCTTCATTCTGCCACCAGGGTTGCACCACGTGATGATTGGTGATGATTTTGCCTTCACCAACGATGAAGCCCGTGCCAAAGAAGTCGGCGCGTACTTCCGGAGCTCGCCCTTCCGTGGTATAGACCGGATTCCCGTCACTATCCTTCAGTGGCGAACCATCGCTATCGGTGCCGCCATAGCGAACACGCTTGCCAGAGTCTTTCTCATTGAAGGCGACAGAAACGTGCAGCAGGCAGACGCTGGGAGCAAAGTTGCGGATGACGCCCTCGGCGGCTTGCGATTTCCCTTCGATTTCACTCAACCGGCTGGTGGTCTGGGTAAGCTGGCGGCGCAGTTCATTAACATCGCTGCCATTCGGCGTAGAAAGCTTCTGCTTCAAAGCCTCGGTTTGCGCCTGAAGCTGCTCTTTTTGCTGCAGCACGTCGGCGTTGTTGGGATCTTCGCGCAGGCGCCGAGCTGACTCTAAAAGCTGTTCTTCGTTTTTGACGCCGCGTTCAAGCTGGGCTATTACGCCATACGCCCGGCGAGTTTCCTTTTCCGCTTTGCGAGAAAAGAGGAAGAAAATACCGGCGATGACCAAGGCTATCGAAAACAGAGAGACCACACCGATTTTCAGAATGCGCTCCAACGAAAACGCATCGCGGGTCATTTTTTCCGTAACGGCCAACGCCTGGAAGGCCGTCTGCGCCACCTGATAGCTTTCTTCAGCGTTGTGCACTTTCAGTGCGAGTTGTTCCGTGGCGCGTTTATGGCGAAGCTGGGTGCGCACTCGCGCCAACAATTCCGCTTCGTCCCAGGGAGCGCTGACTACGTCGTCCGCGCCAGTCTGCAATGCGCGCGCACGTTCCGCGGGACCGCCGGAGGTTAAAACGATTACGTGAACTTGCGAGGTGGCGCTGAGTTCCTTGATCTCCGAAATGGCATTCGTGGCGCGAGAATCATCCAGGCTGGTGGAAAGAATGAATATGTCGGGCGGCTGGCTAAGCACTGCACGAAATCCTTCTTCCGGAGTGGCGGCGGGTCGAACGTCATAGCCGGCTTCCTGAAGAATTTGGTAAAGGCGATCGCGAGCAGCAGAATCAGCTTCGACAATAACGACGGTTTCGAGCGGCGAGGCCACCAGGGTTCCTGTTCCGGTTGTCCAACAACCATGCAAAAGAAAGGATGATTAGTTTACCTTAGAGAGACGGTTGTTTCACTCTCGGCAGGTACGTAGTCTGCTGCTTTGGCCGGAGGGTGATCTGGAGGAATTTGGTATTGTCGAAGCTGTTCGAGCTCAGCCGGAACTCGTACCCATAGTTTCTCTTCCTTCTTAACATTAGCGGGCAGACCGGGAGTAGACAGATAGGTCAGCAGGTCAGCGCGAATTTCTTTGGTAATTCCCTGAAAATTTTTCTTGGCCAGTTCGTCGAGCAGTCGCGCCCGGGCGTTGTCGGCCATCCAGTATTTTCCAGGAGGCAACTCCTGGCCCACGTCGAGATTGGTGTTGGGCAGGCTCAGATCGCTCGTCGCTAGTTCGGTCAACATTCCGCGATAGATGTCCAGAGCGCCGTTGAAACTGGCTTCAAAAAGCTTTTCCGTATCTGGAGTAGGCAATTTTAATTGCAAAACGCGAAGTGGCCCGACCTTGGGCAGCAATTTGTACAAGAACGCCAGAAATTTGTCGTTGAACGACGGCTTCGCATAATCCTTACCCCATTCCTTCTGATAATCGGCACGCGAAAGGTTGTAGATGAATTTCCTGTGCGTGGCTCCGGGCTCAGCCTTTTGAATTTCCTCACCTTTGAGGCTCCACGCGACGCGGGTGGCTTTCGGGATCAGCTTGCTGACATCATAGCGGTAGGAGCTGAGTGCTTTGTCTTCGTCCGACAGAACATCTTTCAACTGCAGGCCGTAGGTTTCCTGAAAAGCCTGGTCCAGAAGTGGCTGCGAAACTTCAAACCCGATGAAGTCGTGGAAATCCTGCGAGGCATAATGACCGCGCGCAACTTGCAACACATCAAAACCAAATTCGGTCTTGGCGTGCGCTAGCGGATCATCTTCGTAAGTTATTTCCTTGCCAAATTTCTTTTCGAGCTTCGGATACAGCAATGGGACGGCACGATTGGTGGCGATGTGATGGCCATCAATGTCAGTGGCGTAGTGCGCCAACGCGCCCAACGCAAAAGCATAGTCGTAGATGTCGTGAGAATTGCGAAACATCGAGACCACAAAATCGCCGCTGCGCACGTAATGCGTCAGATCGCTGAACAGCGTGCTGCCGTGTGGGTAATAGCCGAGGTCTTGAATGATCGACCCCCCATAGGCGTAAGCCTCGGCGGAGTTCAGTTCATCTTCGGTAGCATGGGGAAATTTCTTGCGAAGCAGCGGCTTGAGCTGCGATTCCCATACGACGTCGACGATGGCTTGATGAGCGAGAATCGCGTAGCTAAACGTCTGAATGGGATAAGACAGAAGAAGAATTGCGGCCAAGAAAATACACGCGCACCGTATACTCATCGCACGTTTACGCGTGGCACGGCGCTTTGTGATGTTCAACGAGTCGAAACCTTTACCAGGGCAGGATCACTAATCATTGAGTACTAAAAGGAAGTTTATCGTGAATCGCCCGGAAAGTCTCGTTGGACCAAGAACTAATATTTTCGCAGAACTCCGATGACGCGGCCTTGAATCTTAACGTCGGACGCCGGCACAAAGATAGGCGCCATCTCGGAATTCGCAGGCTGCAAGCGCACTTTACCCGGTCCTTCGCGGTAAAAGCGCTTCAACGTTGCTTCCTCTCCACCGATCAACGCCACCACAATATCTCCGGCATTGGCCACCTGGGTTTGCTCGCAGACCACAAAGTCTCCATCCATAATGTGGTCTTCAATCATGGAACTGCCCTTCACTTGCAAAACAAAGGAGCTTCCGCCGCGCGCAAAATCGCCCAGCGAAATCGTCTCGCGCTCTTCAACAGCCTCCAACGGGCGACCAGCAGCAATGCGACCGACGAGAGGAAGTTCCTGAATGCGTCGCTCGATGACTTGTTCTTTGACCGTCTTCGGCAACTGCACAATCTCGATGGAGCGGCTTTGGTTATAACCTCTGCGGATGAAGCCCTTCTTCTCCAGAGTGCTGATGTGCTTGTGCACTGTGGCGAGTGACGTCAGCTTCATTCCTTTGCCAATTTCTTCGAAGCTGGGTGAGTATCCGTGTTTGGTTTCAAACGACACCAGATAATCGAGAACTTCTTTTTGCCGTTTTGTCAGAGCCATCACAGCCTCCAGATCTTCCGGCGATCCACCGACCTCGCCAAGGGCACAGGCTGCGCTACAGAGGACCACAGCCGACGGTCCTACTCTAGGCGAAAAGAAAGCGAACGTCAAGTTGGTTTTTAGCACACTTCCTGCTGCTCGTACTATTCGCTTCTCGGCGCTTTGCTGCCATGGTGGATTCGTATGGAGCCCGACAAGATCCGCTCTGCTGGCATCACCGCCGCCGCTACGCTCGCGATTCTGGAAAGCGTCACCATTCTTCTGGTGTGGTTGTTTTTCTTTATCTCGTTAGTCAATTTGCCGGCCGACCGCTCCGGAAAACATCTGTACCAGTTTTTTCCCGCCACCTTTCTAATGATGGCCATCGTACCTCCGCTGATATCCGCGGTGGGCATACGTACCGGAGTCGGGCTATTTCAATTGAAGACCTGGGCGCGCAAAGCCGCTCTGCTTTGGGCCACCATCGCGCTGGCATTCTGCCTAGCGATCATCGCGATGCGTCCCTTTGAGACGTTCGTCATTCCGCAGCAATTTGTTACCGACGTGGAATCGCTGAAACAATTGTTGGTAATTTCGGTTCTGGTGTTGCTGCTTCCGATCAGCATTTGGTGGCTCTTCTATTTTCGTATGGTTAGCGTCAAGGCTCAGTTTCAACAACAACCAGCCGTGCAAGCTTCGCAGCAATCCGCATAGGACGTCGACTGCGAGCGTACCGATCGCTGAACTGGCGCGCATCGCAAATCAGTTACACACTACGTAAGTCCTCCGTATTCCCTTTGCAGTTACCCCGTGTGTTATCCTTAACCAGTCGGCACTCGGCGGTCCCGCGCGCAAATTCAAAAAGCACACTGAACCGCCCATTCGGACGTAGCTCTCCGCCCGCTCCGGCAGGAGAGTGAAACAAAACGGGGGCGAGCGGATGTCAAGCGTAACGGAAGTACCCTCAAGCAAACTCAGGCGTGAGGTCATCGAGCAGGCGGTGATCCGCTTCGCCGGCGATTCGGGCGACGGCATGCAAATTACCGGCAGCCAGTTCACCAACACGGTGGCGCTCTATGGCAACGACATCGCCACTTTTCCCGACTATCCGGCAGAAATTCGCGCCCCTGCGGGCACCGAGCCGGGCGTCAGCGGATACCAACTGAACTTTTCTTCGGGCGAGATTCACACGCCGGGTGATGCCGTAGACGTGCTGATTGCCATGAATCCGGCCGCCTTGAAGGTAAACGTGGCCGATTTGAAGGCGAACGGGATTCTGATCGTCAACTCGGACAGCTTCGAAGAAACCGATCTACGCAAGGCGCGGTTGACCGTTAATCCGCTCGAAGATCACTCGCTCGACAAGTTTCGCGTTTTTCCCGTCGGGTTGCAGCGCTTGACGCGCTCGTCCTTGCAACACCTGGGCCTGGATGCCAAGGCCATGGATCGCTGCAAGAACTTCTTTGCGCTGGGCATGTGCTACTGGCTCTACAACCGTTCCATGGAGCCCACGGTTCGCTGGATCGACTCGAAATTTAAAGGTAAACCGCTGCTCGCCGAAGCCAACAAATTGGCGCTGAAGGCCGGCTACTCCTATTGCGAAGCGACTGAAGCGTTTCAGGTGAGCTACGAAATTCCGCCGGCGCAGCTTTCGCCAGGCGTGTATCGCAACTTGAGCGGCAATCAGGCGCTGGCTATGGGCTTGGTGGTTGCGGCACAAAAAGCTGGGCTGAAATTGTTCTTGGGCAGTTACCCGATTACTCCGGCGTCTGACATTTTGCACGAACTGTCGCAATACAAAGATTTTGGCGTGATGACTTTTCAAGCCGAGGATGAAATTGCGGCGATCACCTCCGCGATTGGCGCTTCGTACTCCGGCGCATTGGCGATGACCACCACTTCGGGACCCGGAATGGCGTTGAAGACCGAAGCGATGGGTCTGGCGATCATGACCGAACTGCCGTTGGTAATTGTCGACGTGCAACGCGGCGGGCCGTCTACCGGATTGCCGACCAAGACCGAACAAGCAGATTTGTTGCAAGCGCTCTTCGGACGAAATTCCGAGGCTCCGATTCCGGTGCTCGCGCCAGCTACGCCGGGTGATTGCTTCTGGATCGCAGTGGAAGCGGCACGCATCGCCCTGAAATATATGGTGCCGGTCATCGTGCTGTCGGACGGCTATTTGGCCAATGGCGCGGAACCGTGGCGCATTCCCACACTCGACGAATTGCCGTCGATACCCGTGAAGTATGCCACTGACCCCGAGGGCTTCATGCCCTACAAACGCGATCCCGACACATTGGCTCGTCCATGGGCAATTCCCGGTACTCCTGGATTGGAGCACCGCATCGGCGGACTCGAAAAACAGGATGTTACCGGCAACATCAATTACGAACCGCTTAATCATGAAAACATGGTGCGCATCCGCGCCGCGAAAGTCGCCGCCGTTGCGCAAGACATTCCCAACGTTTTGCCGGCGGGCGATGCGGACGGCGATCTGCTGATCGTTTCGTGGGGTTCGACTTTCGGTGCGATTACCCAGGCGGTGAAATCGCAGCGTGAAAAGGGCCGTAAGATCGGCCATCTGCACTTGCGCTATTTGAATCCGCTGCCCAACAACGTTGGCGACATTCTGATGCGCTACAAGAAGGTTCTCGTTCCTGAACTCAATATGGGCCAACTTTCCTGGATTCTCCGCGCGAAATTCCTGGTGGACGCAATCGGCCTGAACAAAATTCAGGGTCGTCCCTTCAAACAAAACGAATTGGAATTGAAAATCGAGGAAATGCTAGGACTTTAGGAGATTGCTATGACCACTGCCGCTCTTCCTCCGTTGACGAAAAAAGACTTTCAGACTGACCAGGAGGTGCGCTGGTGCCCGGGTTGCGGTGACTACGCCATCCTTGCGGCCGTGCAAGCGGTTTTCCCGGAGCTGGGCATCAAGCGCGAAAATTTCGTCGTGGTTTCCGGCATTGGCTGCTCCAGCCGCTTCCCGTACTACATGAACACCTACGGCTTCCACACGATTCATGGACGCGCGCCTGCTGTCGCGACTGGGATTAAGGTCAATCATCCGGAATTGGAAGTTTGGGTGGCCACGGGAGACGGCGATGCCTTGGCCATTGGTGGGAATCACACCATCCACATGCTGCGCCGCAACGTGGGCATCAAGGTGCTGCTCTTCAACAACAAAATTTACGGGCTGACCAAAGGCCAGTATTCGCCGACGTCGGAATTCCAGAAGGTCACGAAGTCTACGCCGTTTGGCTCGCCGGACCGCCCATTCAATCCGGTTTCGCTGGCGATTGGCGCGGAAGCTACCTTCGTGGCGCGTTCCGTGGACGTCTTCCAGGGTCATCTGAAAGAAACGCTGAAGGCTGCGGCGGCGCACAAAGGCTCGGCGTTCGTTGAGATTCTGCAGAACTGCAACATCTTCAACGATGGTGCGTGGTTCAACCTGACGGAAAAGGAAGCGCGCAGCGAGCACGTTATTCAACTCGAGCATGGCAAGCCCCTGATTTTTGGCAAGAACAAAGACAAGGGAATCCGCCGCAAGCCGGATGGCGACATTGAAGTTGTGCCCCTGGGTAACAGCATCAGTGAGTCCGACCTAATCGTGCATGACGCGCATCATCCACGCCCGTCTTACGCTTTCCTGCTGTCGCACATGGAGCATCGTCCCGGCTTCCCCACTCCGCTGGGTGTTTTCCGCGCATGGGATGATTTGCCGCGCTATGAAGACGTGATGAACGAGCAGATTCAGGCGGTCATTGCCAAAAAGGGCCGCGGCGACTTGAACAAGTTGCTGCGCGCCGGCGACACGTGGGAAGTGAAATAGGCAAGCCTGGTCGACGCTCGCGACATTTTCAACGTTACAGTAGTTCCATTACCTACGATGTGGAAAATCGCGCTTTCCTGAGTCTTCTCGCAGACAATTGAACCAACAAATCGTGCTGAGGAGCGGCCCGTGATGCTGCATGCGCTGTTGCCGTGTTCAGCCCTTCGGACTCTGAAACAAACTTTTGATTCGCAGCGACTTAGCTGGCGCTACTTAGCTCATTCCCACTCCCGGCACGGCACCAGTCCTCAGGCATTTTGGAACCCCTATTGCACGCTAAAGGCTAGCGAGCTTTGCGACGGGCCTTTTCCAAAATGGGAAATCTGAAAATCCGGCGTCTCACCTCTCCCGCGGTGAAATGGTTATCTGCGTTTGCCTTCGGTCTGGCGATATTGCCACTCATCATTTTTCTCTTGCTGCCACATCAGAACGCTGCAGGGGTCCATCCGGCGACGCCAGCAAAAATGGAAACAGCTGCAATCGGTCCGGAGTCGAGTCTAAATTCGATTTTTGAGTTTGACCTTTCAACAGTCTCCGCCTCGTGGCCACCTGAAGGTGGCCGCTACACGCCGGTGCTTCCCTTCTCCGTTATTCCGGGAGGAGTACAGAGCGGCGACGACCTGCGCGTGGCGCTGCAAAATGATTTGCTGGCAGCCAAGCATTACGCGATATTCAATGTGAGTTCTTCGCATGTGGTGCGGCTGGCGCGCGACCGTCGCGCGTATGTTTCCTACCGGCTGGGCGACCGGATTTACTGGACTTCGCATCAGGGGACATTGCACGCCGGCGAAGCGCTTTTAACTGACGGCGTGCATTTGGCGCGCATGCGCTGCGGGAATCGAATTTCCGATCCGCCAGAGACGCCGACACATCCCTCCGAACCTGCTGAATCGCTGCTGAACTCGCCCATCGCGCCTATACTCCCCGAGATGGTCATTGAGCCCTTGGGCGGCGACCCATCCTTTCGCGATGGTCCTCTGGCGCTCGCGCTCCTCACCGCGAGTCGGATGGCTCCCCCACTCTCACCATCGCCCTCTCCAACACCAGGATTCATCCCTCCGTACGCGC
>Ga0210403_10004371_pt1 | contig 12213 bp, 10 predicted proteins | sample IncBWC19MmetaG_FD_150863 | JGI IMG/M metagenome (GOLD analysis project Ga0210403, IMG submission 150863) | Forest soil microbial communities from Barre Woods Harvard Forest LTER site, Petersham, Massachusetts, United States - Inc-BW-C-19-M | ecosystem: Environmental > Terrestrial > Soil >... | reverse complement strand
AGCCTGAGCCCCATGAGAGACGAACAGAATGCGGTGAACAGCGTGGTGGTGGTGATGACGGACATCACGGACGCGGCGTTGCTGCAAGCGAAGCTGGCGCACAGCGAAAAAATGGCCACGATTGGACGGCTGGTTTCCGGGGTGGCGCATGAAGTCAATAACCCGCTTGCGGCGATTCTGGGTTTCACGGATCTGTTGCTGGAAAATCCCGAAGTGCCGGCGTCAGCGCGGGAAGATTTGCAGATCATCCTGCAGGAGACGCAGCGAACGAAAGATATCGTGCAGGATTTGCTGAGTTTCGCGCGACAGAGGCCGGTGCAACGGGAACTCGTGCAGGTGAACAATGTTTTGAGACAGACGATCAAGCTGCGGAGCTATGATTTCGCCAGCCATGGCGTCGAGGTGGTGGAGGATTTTGAAGAGACGCTGGCGGCGGCACTGGGGGACTCTCAGCAATTGCAGCAGGTTTTCCTGAATATTCTGAACAATGCGTACGATGCGGTGCAGGATGCGGGGCAGCGCGGCCGCATCAAGATTCACACGCGGCGGCAAGCGGAAATGATCGAGGTGGCGATCAGCGACAATGGAACGGGGATTATCGATTCGCAGCGAATTTTTGATCCTTTTTATACGACCAAGCAAGTTGGCAAGGGCACTGGGCTCGGACTGAGCATTTGTTACGGCATCGTGCGGGCGCACGGCGGGGAAATTCAATGCTGGAACAATGAAGGCGGAGCAGGAAGCACTTTTGTCGTGCGCATTCCAGTGGCGACGGAAGCCGCGCTGGCGACCGTGGGCACGAAAGAAGCGGGGCGATGAAAGCGCAACAGGAACTGTGGACCGGAGGGCCGATCCTGCTCATCGAAGACGAGCCGTCAGTAATCGCCTTTCTGCGAGCGGCGCTGGAGCGCAAGGGATACGCGGTGGTGAATGCATCGTCGGGAGCGGAAGGATTGCAGCGGCTTTCGAATGGACGGTACGCGGGCGTGATTTCCGACATTCGAATGCCGGGAGCGGTGAATGGGGCGGAGGTACACGGGTGGATTCAGAAGAACTGTCCGGAACTAAAGAAACGCATCATTCTCATCAGCGGTGACACGGCAAACAGCGATACGCAGGCGTTCCTGGCACAAAGCGGGACACCGTGTATCGAGAAGCCTTTTCGGGTGCAGCAATTGATTTCAATGGTGGAGAAGACATTCGGAAAACCATGAGCGACGAAATGAAAACACGGCTACTGGTGGTGGATGACGAACAGAGCATCCGGCGCCTGTGCATGACGATCGGAAACACTCTGGGATATGTCTGCGCCGAGGCGGAAAGCGCGGAGGCGGCGCTGGCACGGCTGGATTCCGATACTCCGGATCTACTTCTCACCGACCTGAAATTACCTAACATGTCCGGCGTGGAGTTGCTGAAGCAGACGAGACAACTCCTCCCCCACACCGAAGTGGCCATCATGACCGGCCACGGATCCATCGAATCCGCCGTGGATGCGATGAAACTGGGCGCGTATGACTACATCGAAAAGCCGTTTCGCGTGGAAAAGATGCGGCTGCTGCTGCAGCGCATGGCCGAAAAGGTGCGTCTAGTTACGGAAAATGAGTTCTTGCGCGAGCGGGTTACCACGGAAGAAAACCTGGACGGCATCATCGGCAGCTCCGCGAATATCCAGGACGTACTGCGCATGATTTCCAGGCTGAAAGATACACGGACGCCGGTGCTGATCTCCGGCGAGAGCGGCACGGGCAAGGAGCTGGCGGCACGCGCGATTCACTTCCGCGGGTCCATGGCCAAAACGCCTTTCGTAGCGGTCGATTGCGGCTCGCTGGTGCCGACGCTCATGGAGAGCGAACTCTTCGGATATGAACGAGGCGCGTTTACGGGAGCGACGAAATCGAAGGCCGGGCTCTTCAAGGCAGCGGATGGAGGGACGATCTTCCTGGACGAAATCGGGGAGCTGCCGCTGGAAATGCAGGCGAAATTACTCCGCGTCTTGCAGGAAAAGGAAGTGCGACCGGTGGGCAGCAACGAGAAGATAAGCGTCGATGTTCGCGTGATCGCGGCGACGAATCGCGATCTGGAGGCGTCTTATCGCGCCGGAACATTCCGAAAGGACTTGTATTTTCGACTGAATGTGGTGACCGTGCACCTTCCTCCGCTGAGGGAGCGCCGGTCGGACATTCCGGTCCTAGTTCATCATTTCCTGGAACGCTACGCTGCGGGCTCGCACATTCAGGTCACGGCTGCGGCGATGAAGAGTCTGCTGCACTACGAGTGGCCGGGGAACGTCCGCGAGCTGGAGAATTGCATCGCGCGCGCAGTGACGCTGGGTGACGGGAAGATTATTGACGTTGCCGATCTGCCGCCCTCGATTCGAAGCGAGCAGGCAGATTCGGGGATCGTAACGTCTCAAGATGCCGCGACGCTGTCCACGACGGCCCTGGCGGAGATGGAACGAATGACGATTCTGCGCGTATTCGAGCAGGCGAACGGCGACAAGGCCCTGGCGGGAAAGATGCTGGGGATCAGCCGCGCGACCTTATATCGAAAACTGAAGCGCTACAACATTGCCGTAAAGGCGGGTTCGACAGGTGAAGGAGCTGACCCGCAAGCGGCACCGCAGTAGGAAGAGAAACGTCTCAGGTCAAATGGCTTGGGAGTTTGCTCTGCGTCACGCAGTGAGACGGAAACGTTTCACGGTGAGACGAGTGAGCCAATAGAGCGCTTCGAGAAAATCTTAAGCCTCACCATTTCTGCAACTTGCAATAGCTGCACCTTTCTAGTCCTTTGGCGTCCAGCGTGCATCTCTGTCTTCGGAAGTCTGCGTCTCTTGCGGTGAGTAGTGTGTCTCGCCACGAGAGAGCGGGTGAATCCTAGCCTGTAGGGCAAGAGGCGACGTGGGAAAATCCGACGGCCTGGCACTCACAGCGAACGAGCAAGACTGCGCAGAGCAGTTGGCGCGATTCTTTCCGCAGGCAAGACCCGTTCGAATTCCAGTGCAAGTGAGCGCGTCGCGGGGCGGCAGAACCGGTCTTCGCGAGGCTGCTGTTGTGGAATTTAGCGGCCCGGAACATGCCATTTTTCTTTCCACCTTGCCGCTGGAGTTCGACGATCGCGTGCGGATCGAGGCAACTGGAGAAGGACGTCCGGCGGAGGCAACTGTCGTCGGCATGCAGTATCACGAAGGACGCAAAGCGGTGGCCGTCCGATTCTTGCAAAGCCCCTGCGACTGGGTGGTGACAAAGCCGTGAACAAGACGACTACAACGCTGAATATCCCGGCGCCAACCCGATCGGAAAGCCCGCGGCAGGCGCAATGGCAAGAAGCGCGCTCGGTGTTCCCAATCTATTTGGCGCTCGCGAAGCAACTGGAATTCGAGATCCCCTTTACACAGGCGAAGCGGAACCTCCCCGAGAAACCGGATCTGGAAATCTTCAGCCAAGTTCACGAGTGGCTGGATTCGATGGACCAACGGGTCATGGTGCACCAACTCCGTCACCTACTGCAGATGACTACTCTGAACGCCAACGAAACGGGACTGCGCGCACTGATTCAGCGCCATCTGCGGAAGGCGAAGAAAAGCAATGTTGACCGAGACAAGATCGACTTCCTGCTCGTACAGTACTTTGCGCTCTGTGCGCCCGCGAAGATTTATCATAAACAGATCGAACAGGTGGATGTCGCCCAGGTCATGCAGCCGGTGCTCGGAGATGTGGATCCGGCCCCTCTCGACTGGTGCGCCCCGCTGGAGCAGATGATTGAAGCGTTACACGGTTTCCGCAGTCTGCGCGAGATCCTGAAGACAAATTTCATCGAACAGGGCCGCAAGGTGAAGGAAACGGCCGGCGGGATGTTTTATGATCCCGCGGCGCTAGTGGCCTTCATCCGGTTTAATTTTCTGCTGCGCCGGACGCTGATTGAGCTGATGCACGCAGACTTGATCGCCATCCGCGCCGGACTTGGCCAGTTGCAATCCGCCAGTGCACGCATCATCGACTGTCAGCACTTAGGACTGTCAGCAACGGAACCGCTTACAAAAATTTGCGCGATGGCCGACGAGTGGAAACAACCCTTCCAGAAGGAATACACGGAACGGTCGGTCAGCCAGGCTTTCGACAAGTTACTCGGGCTGCGAACGGACGTGGAGCAAGCGCTCGAAAAAGCACTCGGAAAATCGGGCGAAAGCGCCCCTCAACCCGCAGCACAGCCAGGAAAACCTCTCCCTGCGGCGAAGAAGCCCGCGACGGAATCCACGGCTTCCAATGCTAACGCGAAAGCGAAGGAGCGTTCCGCGACACCTGAGGCGGCGGCGCTGGAGGCCGTTGTAGTGCTGGATTTCGAAAACTGCATGGAGCAAATCTGGGAGCAACTGATTGCGACACCGCCTTCGCGCGGAAGGTCGATGACCACCGTCAAGATCGGCGGAGCGCGAATCCTGATGTCGTCGTGGGAAGTAACGGCGTTCGTCAGCGAAGACGGGCCGTCCGCGGAGGATTTGCGGCGGGCCGTTGTAGCCCGGGTGCTGGTGACTGCGGCAACGGAATCCGCCAAGGAAACTGGGAATGCCACGTCGCTCGACAGAGCAATGAACATGGCCCGAGTGGAAGTCACTCGATTGCAGGAGCGCGTGGATGTGGCTAAGCAGGCGAAGGATACGGAAGCAGCGGTAAACCTCGGCATCAGCACAAAACGTCTGCTCTCGGCGCTGGACGAAGCAGAAAAGCTGTAGCCGATGGCGAACTTGTCCGGCGAGGCCGGACAGAAACTTCAGGGAGCGGATTTTCATTGCGACACGCCAACGTAGTGATCCTCACCGATGAAACCGAATTCGCCGGGCTGCTGACGGCCTGCTGGCAGGCCGAACGCCAGGTCCCGAACATTACGGTCCTCAACAGCGATTCGTGGCGTGAAGAAGATGCACCGGCTCACGACCTGGTGGTGGTGGGACCCGTGCGGGATGGAAAAATTACCAGCGTGCTGCGGTCCCTCGATCCGGCAACCGCAGTCATTCTTTGTGCTCCGGCAAATTCCCAGGAATTCGGACAGTTGCGCAGCAAGTATCCAAGACTGGTGCATATCCCTCTTCGCGAAGACTGGGCGCAAACGCTTCTGCTCGTTGCGGGCGAATCGTTGCGCCGAACGAAAGCTTTGCAGATCGCGCGGCAAGCGGAACGAAACGCCGCAAAGAATGAGAACCACGCCACACTCGGGCGGTACATGCTGGACATGAAGCACAGCGTGAACAATGCGCTGACCTCCATGCTGGGAAATGCCGAACTGCTGCTGCTGGAGCCCGGGCAGCTTTCCAAGCAGTCGCTGGCGCAGATAAAGACCATGCACAGCATGGCGCTGCGTATCAACGAAGTGATGCAGCGATTCTCATCGCTAGCAAGCGAGATGCAGGGAGCTGAGAATGCATCTCAAGCTGAGACAGAAGAGACGACGGCGCCAACTTCGCGACGCCGCTGAGGGCCTCCTCCATCGCTGCAACTTGCTCACTTAGAGTCATTTAGCCTGACACGACACAAGGGCATATGGAATGCAAAAGCTGGCTGCAAACGTGCACCTCTGCCCTGTGGACAAGTATGGAGAGAGTACGGCTGTGCATAAAAAAGTCCTGATCGTTGATGACTCGCCCGCTGAGGTCAAGCTGATGCAGGGCTTGCTGGAAAAGGAAGGCTACTGGCCGATTGGGCTGAACGACCCCAAGCGCGTCGAGGAAACGATTACGAACGAACGGCCCAGCGTGATCCTGCTCGACGTGGTGATGCCGGACCGCAACGGATTTCAGATTTGCCGCGACCTGAAGGGGAATGCCGAGTTCAACATGATTCCGGTGATTCTGGTCACCTCGAAGGATACGGCGAGCGACAAGTATTGGGGCCAGCAGCAAGGCGCGGATGGATACGTGACGAAACCTTTCACACGGGAAGATCTGCTTCGCGCGGTGCGGCGGTTCGCATGAGGCTCTCTGAGGAAAAGAACAGGCGATGAGCGAAGATTTCCATCTCGAACCCCTTCCCGGGGATGCCGATACCGGCGATCTGCTCGAAGCTCTTGGGCCGATGGAAGAGCGGCCGCCGGAGTCGCAGTATTGCGTCTTTCGCAGCGGACGCGAGCGATTTTGCCTGCCGGTTCTGGATGTCGAGGAAGTACTGGATTGGCCGTTGCTGACAAAGCTCCCGCTTGGCCCGGCATACCTGGTAGGAATTTTCAATCTGCGCGGCGCCATCGTGCCCTTGATAGACATTGCGATTACGGAAGGCCGCCGGCCGGGTTTGCTGCCCAAGCACGTGGTGGTCGCTTCCCTGCGAAGCGAGAGCCATCACGAGGACATTCGCATCGGTATCGCCTCCGACGAAGTCATCGGAACCTATTCGGTGAACACCGAGGATTTGCTCGAGCAAGCGCCGGAAAACGTGCCGCATTGCATCGGAATGTTGCGGCATGACGACCGCCTGGCGCTGGTGATCGATTTGCGCCGGCTGCTCGAGGTTTTTCCGGGCCCGAGCATTTGAGATTTGTGGAGACAACGCCGATCGATGGCGAGGGCTCCGCGGAAGAGATTTGGAGGGTGGCATGAAATCGCGATTGAGTTCCACAATCTGGACGCTGGTCCTGCTGAACGGAGTGGTCGGCTTCGTCGTTCTCGGACTCGCCTTCAGCGCCGGGAAGAAGGCCGGAGATGCATCTTTGTTCGACTTCGGATCGCCAGCCGGGGGGACGGTACTCCTCGCCATTGTGCTTGCGCTGACGACGGCGGTAATCCTCGCGTGGCGGTTCGGTGCGTTGCTTGGTCCGGTGCAGGCTCTCGCGGAATTCTCCGAACGGATGGCCGCAGGCGATCCGCGCGCACGCGCAGAGGTCACTTCGAATGATGAACTGGGCTACATTGCGGAAAACCTGAATCGTGCGATCGCCAAGGTCTCCAAGGCCACGACTAACCAGGACGCCAACGACGCGCTGCAGCGCAGCATCACTGAATTGTTAAGCGTCATCAATCAGGTCGCGCGCGGTGATTTGTCGCAGCGCGGCAAGGTTACCAACGACGCCCTTGGAAACGTAACAGACTCGATCAACTACATGCTCGATAACTTCACCAAGGTTCTCGAGCGCGTTCGCAAGGCCGCCATGGAAGTGACCGCGTGCTCCAACAACATTCTCGTGGCCGCAGACGAAATGCAGGCGGGCGCCACCCAACAAGACCAGGAAATTACGAACACATCGAGCGCCGTCGAAGAGCTGACGGTCTCCATGAAGCAGGTTTCGAACAACGCGGAAGCGAGCGCCGAAGCCGCGCGCCGCGCGCTGGATGCCGCTGAACAGGGCAACCGCGCCGTGCGTGACACGCTTGAGGGCATGCAGCGAATCCGCGCATCGGTGCAGGCGACCGCCAAGAAAATTAAATCTCTCGGCGACCGCTCGCTGGAAATTTCGGAAATCATCAACGTCATTAACGACATCACTGAACAGACGAACCTGCTGGCGTTGAACGCGGCCATCGAGGCAGCACGCGCGGGCGAGGCGGGACGAGGCTTCGCGGTCGTGGCCGACGAAGTCCGCAAGCTCGCCGAACACAGCCGCAGCGCGACGAAGGATATCGCGGCGCTCATCAAGGCGATTCAGGCGGAGACGAACGAAGCGGTCGTCGTCATGGAAGAAGGCACGAAGGAAGTGGAAGGCGGCGCGCAACTTGCCGATCAGGCAGGCCGCGCGCTGGACGCCATTTCCAACGTGGTGCGCCAATCGGCGGAACTCGTACAGGAAATCTCGCTGGCGTCGAAACAGCAGGTGCGCGGAACAGAAGGCGTAGCGCACGCCATGCAGATCATTTCGAGCATTACGCGGCAGACGTCGCAAGGAACGCGCGGGACGGTGGCAACGGTAAGCCAGCTCGTCAAGCTGTCGGATCAATTGAACGAAGGGCTGGCGCAATTCCGCGCGTCATCCAAAGCGGCGGCGGGGCATGAAGATTCCGAGCGGCCCGTCCCGGCAGGCGCTCTTCGTTAAGCAGTGACGTTCTGCTTCGCCAGGCGGCGGAAGTAAGAGCGAGGCCCAGAAAACGGGAGCACGATGAGCGAACGCCAGGGACATGTGCAAGAGCTGAGCGAACACGAGCTGAGCGAGATTCGCATGTTGATCGAAGAGCGGACGGGAATTTGCTTCGATGAATCGCGCGAGCGCTTTTTCTCCACGCGTGTGCGGGAACACTTGTGCGCAAAAGGAATGGAGCGCGGCACGGAACTGCTGCGCGCGATGCGCAAATCCAACGTTGAATATGAGGGGTTGCTGGAGCGGCTGCTGACGCAAGAGACGAGTTTCTTTCGGTATCCGGGCGTGTACGAAGCATTCGAGAAGCGCGTGCTGCCCGAGTTGCACACAAAGAAATTCTGGAAGAATCCGCGCACGCTGAGAATTTGGAGCGCCGGCTGCTCAACGGGCGAGGAGCCATATTCTATCGGGATTACGATCGCGGATTCGCTGTCGTTCGCGGATTCCTGGGACGTGGAAATACTTGCAACCGACGTCGGACGGCATGCCCTGAAGCACGCCGAGCGCGGGATCTACAAAGGCCGCAGCATTGCCAGCGTGAACGAAAAACAACTGGCGAACCACTTTAAGGAGGTCAGCGGCGGGCATCAAGTAAAGCCGCGGCTGCACAAGATGGTTTCGTTTGCGCAGATGAACCTTGCTTCGGCGGTGTACGTCGGCCGCATGGATATGATTTTTTGCATGAACGTGCTGATCTACTTTTCGGAAGAGCGCCGGCGCTCGCTCGTACAACGGTTCTTCGACACGCTGGAACCGGGCGGATATCTGTTCCTGGGTCACTCGGAGTCGATCTCCAAGATGCCGGTGAAGTTTCAGGCGATTGTATTGAACGATTGCATTCTCTACCGCAAACCAACAATGGATGAACTGCAAAGGCCGGAACTCGTGACGGAGGGACGAGCGTGAGCACGCTGGACCGCGAAGCCGTCGAGATTTTCCTCCAGGAAGCCTCGGAGAACCTGCAGTATTTGCGGGAATACGTCAGCGTGCTTCAGGACGTTGAGCCGCGCCGAGAAGATCTGGAACGACTTTACATCTCGGCACACACGCTGGGCGGCACTTCGGCGAGCTATGGATTCCCGCGATTCTCTGAGATTGCCGGGAAACTGGCACACGTATTTCAATATGCGTTGAACGCGCCTCTCGGCAGCGATCTACATGGACCGTTGACGGAATTTCTTTCGGACGGAATTTCGGTCCTGGAAACCGACCTCCTGGAAATCAGCGACACGGGCAAAGAGAGTGTCGATGACATTGCCGTTTTCAAAGACCGCTATCGCTTTGCGTTCCCCACGGAACCGCCGCCACTGAACCTTTCCCAGCCGGAATCGCGTGAACGATTCGCCGCGGATGAACTTCATGAACCCATTGTCGCTGCGGCGACGGGCTCTTATTTTGACGCGCTGCCGCTGGACGAAGAGGTGCCGGACGAGATCCTTGAGTTCTTTCAGCCGGAAGCGGAGGAGCATCTCCAGGTCGTCAGCGATTGCCTGATTTCGCTGGAAGGCAACAATAATCCGGAAGAGATCAACAAACTGTTTCGCGCCATTCACACGGTAAAAGGTTCCGCAGCGCAAGTCGGGCTGAAGAGACTGGGAGCTATTGCTCATCGCGTCGAGGATTTGATCGGCCGTTTGCGCGATGGAGAGATTGAACCATCGCCGGCCGTGGTGGATTTGTGTCTTGAGTCGGTGGACATTCTGAAGAAGACGCTCCACCGGCAGTGGGCCGATGAAGTCGACATGCGGACGGGCGTAGATTCCCTGCTGGGGCGCATCGCGGAATTTGCTCCGCTCGACCCGGAAGAGGCGGAGGCTTCGGCCGAGTCAGCCGGGGCGGCGGAACTTCGGGATGCGAGCGAAATAGAAGGCACAGCAAACATTGCCACACCCGCGAAAAAACCTGCGAAACAATCTGCCAGAGGCACTTCGACGGTTAAGTCGGTTCGAATTGCACTAGCGCGGCTCGACCGCATGATGAATACGGTCGGTGAACTGGTCATTAATCGCACGCGCATGGTGGGCCGCGTTGCGGAACTGGAAAAGCTCGTCGATACGCTGAGCTTTTCGAAAGAGCGGCTGCAAGGTAAAGTCGCGGAATTCCAGGAAAAGTACGAATTTAACCGCATCAGTAACAACCGCACCGCCCAGGGACCGTGGAACCCCGCGCCAACGCCAAAGATGCTGACGAGCGCGGCTGCGGGCGACACATCGTTCTGGTCGGAATTCAGCGAATTGGAAATGGACCGCTACGACGATTTCAATATTTTGTCGCGGTCGATGGCTGAGATTTCAGCAGACGTCAACGAGGTACTCTCGCAACTGCAAGGGTTTATCGGGCGCGTCGAAGGCGATATCGACGAATTCACCAAGCTGGCGCATCACCTGCAAGACGAAATTACCGCCGCGCGAATGGTTCCGATTGGAACGCTCTATTCGCGATTGTCGCGGGCCGTTCGCGATGCAGCGAACTCGACCGGCAAGCACGTCGAGCTGGATCTTTCCGGCAGTGAAACGGAACTCGACAACAACATCATTCAGCAGATTTCCGATCCGCTGGTGCACCTGGTGCGCAACTCGGTGGCACACGGCATCGAGCAGAGCAGTGACCGCAGTGCTGCCGGCAAGTCGGCCACCGGGAATATCATGCTGCGCGCCTATCACCGCGGCAACCACATTTACATCGAAGTCGAAGACGACGGCGGTGGAATCAATTACGAGCGCGTGAAGCAGAGCGCGATCGAGCGCGGGCTTGTCTCCGAGGAAACCGCCGACCGGCTGACGGAACGCGATCTGCGCGAGATGCTTTTCCACCCAGGATTCTCGACTGCTCCCGTGAAAACGGAACTGGCTGGGCGTGGAGTCGGACTCGATGTGGTGCGGGCAAACTTGAACGCGCTCAACGGCGAAATCGATATCCAGAGCGCGAGCGGCAAGGGCACAAAATTTACGCTCAAGGTGCCCCTCACCCTGATTATCTCTCCGGCTCTCTTTGTGCGTTGCGGCACGACGAATTTCGCGCTGCCCTTGGCGGTCGTCGAGGAAATCCGCCGCCTGCGCGCCGATGAAATCGAGGACGTGGGCGGAAAACTTTTGACAAAGGTACGCGACGTGGTTACCGAAGTTGTGCGACTGGATACCTATCTGGGGTTGCCGCCTCTCGAACCGATCAATGGGTACTTCCGCATGGTGGTGGCAAACGCCGGAAACCGGAAGATCGGCCTCGTCGTGGAAGATGTTCTCGGCAAGGACGAAATCGTTATCAAGAATCTGGGCGAATACCTCCGCCGGGTGAAACTCTTCCCGGGCACGACGATCGCTCCCGACGGCAGCCTTATTCTCCTGATCGACCTGAACCGCATGGTAGCTACAGAACCGGGCGAGCGCCGGCCAATTCAGGCCAGCGCCAGCGCCGCGCGAATCTTTGCGCCGGGTTCGACGGCGATTGCGCGCGGAAACATTCCTTCCGAGGCCATCGACCGCGTCGAACAAGAGCGCGTAATCGTGGTGGCGGACGACTCCATCAGCGTGCGTAAATTCGTGGGCCGCATGCTTGAGAAGAACGGGTACCGCGTAAAACTGGCGGCGGATGGACTCGAAGCAGCCGAACTGGTAACGCAACACGGCTGCCATCTGGTCATCACCGACCTCGAAATGCCCCGCATGACAGGTTACGAATTGATGGTGCAACTGCGCCAGAGCCCGTCCACGCGGCGCATTCCCGTGATGGTCGTTACGTCACGCGCAGGAGCGAAGCATCGCGATCGTGCGATTAAGGAAGGCGCCACGGCTTTCCTGACCAAGCCGGTGCAAGAGGATCAACTGATCGCGGCGGTCGAACAACTTATAGGAACGGAGGCGCCGCGCTCCGTCGCACCGGTAGCGTAACGAACAATGGCGACCATCAACAAAAAGTTTCGCGTGCTCGTCGTGGATGATTCCACATTCATGCGGAAAGTCCTTGAGGGGATTTTCAACGCTGACGAACAACTTCAGGTTGTGGGCAACGCTAAGGACGGCCGCGAGGCCGTCGCGATGGCGGAATCGCTGAAGCCCGATGTCATCACCATGGACATCAATATGCCTCACGTGGACGGACTACAAGCCACGGCGGAAATCATGACAACGAATCCGAGGCCGATCGTCATCGTCAGCTCTG
>Ga0210403_10004370_pt1 | contig 12213 bp, 8 predicted proteins | sample IncBWC19MmetaG_FD_150863 | JGI IMG/M metagenome (GOLD analysis project Ga0210403, IMG submission 150863) | Forest soil microbial communities from Barre Woods Harvard Forest LTER site, Petersham, Massachusetts, United States - Inc-BW-C-19-M | ecosystem: Environmental > Terrestrial > Soil >... | reverse complement strand
TTTCAACTTTTTGCGGAGACAAACGGTCTTGCCGAATAGAGTAGGAACGGACCTCCTCGGAAACCGCGAGAACGCGATCAAAAAGCCGGTTAACAAATGGGTAGGCCAGATTATGTTTTCGTGTTCGTAGAATGCCCATGTCACGCCGGCTGGAAATCAGAATTGGGCAACCGCTGAGCTTTGCAATGGGCGCCGCCCATAGATCTGCAGTCTCGAAGAACGTGTGAACGATGGAAGTCCCATCCAACCTAAGAATTCGATTGAACTGGAATGCCATTTTAGCGGCATTAAGGTTGTACGTTTTGCGGAGCGGAAGAACGTGCAATCGACCGGACAATTTGAGAAGTGTTTCAATATGTTGATTGGTCTGGAACGTCACAACGCTGGTTTGGAAACGTTCTGAGCAGAGACGGGACACGATTTGTAGAAGCGCCCTTTCTGCTCCTCCAAGCTGACATAATTGATCGATTACGTATAGGATATGCGGTCGAAGCTTACCCGTCGTTGGATGTGACGCTGCCGCACCGCTGACCTCACAAGTCTTCAGCGAGGCTGCGGCAACACGCTTGTCTTGGGCCCCAGATTCTAACTTTTCATGATATATAGCAGGTCTGATCATCGCGGACGCTACTATTTTTCTTTACGGCCGCTCAAAATGTAACAAGAACCTAATGAGCGAAACGGTGTCCGATCAAGAGCCTCAAGCTTTCCATCTATGCCGAAATTCAGCTTCGAGGTAAGAGTACAAAACGGCGCTGGCAATAGGGAAAAATGGAGATACCTATCGGCCTCTATTCTGAAGTTTTGCTGCGTCATGGCCTGGCGGGCCACCGAGGGGCGGTGCTTTCGAGGCAGAAAGTCGAAGCTCATTGCCCCTTCTTTGCCGCCAACAAGCGCCGATCTGAGAGAAGACGCAAAGGATCGCACGATCGGCAGTTTCTTCATCCAGTAAAGAGGAGTCGAAAGACAGACCGTGTAACCAAACCGATTCGTGAAACAAAGAAGAAAGCGGCCGCCCGGTTTCAACACGCGGGCTGCCTCCGCGATCAACTTTTCGTCTGATGGAAGATAGTCAATCACTCCTGCACATATCGCTGCGTCGAACGACGCGTCCGAGGCGGGTACGGCCTCAACGTCTCCCAGTTCGTAATCCCACTTGTCTGCCAATCCTTCAGAAACCGCCTTCTGCTTGCTCAGCGAAATCATGGAAGGAGAAGCATCAATGCCGAGGCCGCGAAAACCGATACTGGCCAAATCGTGAGTCAAATGTCCCGGACCGCATCCCAGATCCAAAATCCGCGATCCTGCAGGCAAGTTCCAACTCCGTACGAAGTCCAAGATTGCCTGGTGACGCACCCACAGGAGATCCCCGCTGGCTTTGACCGAATATCGTTCGTTGTAGACAGTTGCTTTCGAACGATAGTATTCGACAGCACTTTCCTTTAGGTTTTTGTCTTGCTGCGTAAGGGCTGCCATCGGCACGCTCATTTCTCTTCGTGTCTCTAAGCCTTCGCCGGCACAACCATTTCCTCGATGACAAATGGAGACCCGGGACGATTCTTGTGCTGGCTTTATCCAGATTTGGCCGTGGATCGCTGTTATTTCTTTCGTCGTGCTGACTGGCTACCTGGGAGAGTACATGGTCTCCCAAATCTTTCTCAGTGTCTGTTTATCTCCGCTCCATCTTTCGTACTCTACTTCTTCCCTTCCCGGACCGTGGACCAAGTTCTAACCGCTCGTCGACACCTTCCAAAGGTGGTGTAACTGCTCAACTTTTTGGGCACCTGTGCTCGAAGAAGCAGAACAATCTCCTCAATCAAAGTGCGGAACGGGCTCCTGTGTTTTCCACGTGTCCTCTAATCTTTACGTTTTCCAATCCGGCGCCGGCAACCACCCAAATTCACCTATGTTGATTGATATCCTGTTGAGCGGGCACATTGAATCGAATCCAGACTACAATACTCCATACACGGTTGGAGCAATTACCTTGCCAAGCCGCTCCATGTAAGTAACAGACAGGCAAGGACTTAATTTCGTATATCCCGAGCCCCTCAAGGCTCTTGCCCCTTTGAGATTACACTGTGGCAAAAGTTTTCACCCGGTCATGATCGATTCTCACACCATCGTTTCTTCCTCAGAATTGACAATTTCGCGTTTCCCGCCCCGACCCTCCAATTCTCTTTCAAACAGCTCTCAAGAAGGTTTGAAGCCTGTCAGAATTGCGAGTAGATAAATTGAGTGTTGTTTTCGTCGAAGAGCATAAAGAGCAAAAAACCACAGATGTAGGCGATCGGTCGTCCTAGGATCCGGAACATGGAGGGGCCCTGTTCGCCGGCGTGCTCCTCGATCTCGGCCAGCTTCCGCATTACCTGCGGCTCAACAACACAGAAGAGCAACACAATTGCTGTAAACACATAAAAGGCGGAACTATATGCCATCCCCAAACTGAAACGCACAAACATCGAAGAAAGTATGCCGCTCGTCTTATGTAAGTTGGGCGAGCGAAAGGGCACCCAGGCGGCTGTAATTGCCACCAGGGTCAAAAATCGCCAAAGGCCCGAGATAATGCGCGATTGTCCAATGGCAGCGTGCGCGGTCTTTGCGCTTTCATACAAGCGATATGCAACCAGGTACGCACCGTGCATGAACCCCCAGAGTACATAACCCCAGCCGGCGCCGTGCCACAGCCCCACGAGCGTCATGACGCCCAGCAAACTCAGGTACAAGGGCAGTGGTGCCCCCATCCACTTCGCGTTGATCGGGAAAAATAGATAATCCCGAATCCAGCGCGACAGCGTCATGTGCCAGCGAGACCAAAAATCTGGAGGTGTGGTCGCGTGATAGGGTTGCCGAAAGTTCTCGGGGAGGGTGACACCGAGTAATCGGGCGGCGCCAATCGCAATATTCGAGTAACCCGCAAAATCGAAATAAATCTGCAATCCGAAAGCAATGGCAAGGAACCAGCCATCGATCGTCGAAGGCACTCCAATTGCCTTCGTACTAAAGCCTTTGTTCACCCAGATACCAAGTAAGTTTGCCACCGCATTCTTCTGAACTAGTCCCCACACCAGCCGGTCGATTCCTTCGAAGGCGAATCTTGGCTCGAATTTCAGCCGGAATTTCAACTGTGGAACGAGTTCGCGGGCACGTACAATCGGGCCGGACATCACATTAGGCCAGAACATAAAGAAAAGGCACAGGTCCATGAAAGTTGAAGGCTTTACGCGGCCCTGGCGTACATCAATTAGGTAGCCGATGGCTTCGAACGTGTAGAACGAAATACCAATAGGCAGCGCAATCGATTTTGCAAAGGTGACCGGTTGCGCCGCCATCCAAGCGAACAGTGTGTTGACGTTGACAAGAATAAAATCGCGATACTTGAAAAAGGCCAGCAAAGCCAGCATGCAACTAGCCCCAAGCCACACCCACCGGGACGCCTTCTCAGGATTGGCCGCCATCCATCGACCCAGGATGAATACAAGAATAGAAACAGAGAGCGGAACTGCCACAAAAGGGAGCCCCCAGCTTGCATAAAAGGCGAGACTCGCGACCAACACAAAAGGACGTCTGAAGCGCTCCGGAAGTAGCCAATAGGCAACTACTGCGGCGACCAGGAATATCAAGTATGGAAAGGAGTTGAATTGCATCTAGGTTTCGCCAATATCCGCCCGCTCAATCAGCGGACTTGGCCACTCGCTCGATCGTTTCCACAATGACGTCAAGATCATCGAAATCCTCGGGTTGCAGCGTTTCGGGCGGAATGGAAACTCTTAGCTTTTTTTCCAGCAGGGAAATTAACCGGAGTACGGACAGTGAATCGATCAAACCTGATGTCACCAACCGTTGGCCGTCTTTGATCGGCCGTCCTGCAATCTGAGAAGCGGCCTCTCGGGCCGCATTGCGAATTGTCGTAGCGTCCGGTAACACTTACATGACCTCCCGGCGCTCGGCCGAATGCCGTTCACGTTCGAATTTCTCGCGGGTCTCACGGCGAGAAATCTTCCCTGCGGTGCTCTTGACAATCCATCTCTTTGGAACTACTGCCACGTAACGGGGGGCTACGCCAATCGCTGTGAGCACAAGTTTGCGGATTGCTGCCTCCAGTCTAGACTCCGACTCTTCAGTGAATTCATCTCTGACCTCGGCCACAACGGCCAAGCTCTGGGTGCCTAGTTCTTGATCTTCCACTCCGAACGCGACTACGCGACCGGAGTGAATCCCTTCGACAGTATTCACGATAGCTTCCACGTCTTCGGGGAAGATATTGTGCCCTCCGACGATGGCGATATCCTTAAAGCGGCCAATCACGAAAAGCTCGCCTTTCACTAGGAAGCCAAAGTCACCCGTGGCGTGCCAACCGTCGCGCAGGGAGTACGTCTGAAAGCCCTCCGAGCCCCAGTAGCCAGAAAAGAGGGACGGTGTTCGCACGTAGATTTCGCCAGGCACAGCTTCGGCACATGCCGATCCATCAGGAGCCGCTATTCTTACCTCTGTATCTCGAATGGGTCTGCCAGACGAGACGTATACGTCATCGATCAAATCGAAAGCGAGTTCACTGTAGCTACGACTGCCATGGTGTACCCGGCTCCTCGGGACTGTAAATGGTTCTCTGCCGAGTTCCGACTGCGTGATCGCAAACACTGTTTCCGCCATCGCGTACGACGCGTGTAAGCTCACTTTTCGCACACCCCAATCAGCGAAAGCCGACGCAAACTGTGTCATCGATTTGAGCCGCACCGGTTCCGAGCAATTGATCCAAGCGCGGACCGAGCCAAGGCGGTATTCGCCTTGCATTTGCTCACGGCGCTGGCCGAGATAGGAAAATGAGAAATTCGGCAGCCAACAAAATGTGGCGCTGTATTGTTCAATGTACTTCAACAGGAGTTCAGGATTGAGTACCCAGTCATTCGCGCCAATCTGAAGGGATGGTGCCCCATGCCACAAAGGCATCCAATAACAGGCAATCAATCCCATGTCGTGATAGAGCGGCAACCAAGAAGCTACTCCGTCCTCGGCGGTAAAGCCCAGTGCCTCACGCAACTGGTCGAGTTGTTGAGACAACATGGCGGCCGTTACGACGATGGCCTTCTGCGCCCCAGTAGTGCCACCGGAGAACTGCAGAAACAATGTCTCAGGACTTGGTCGGGTGTTACGCTCTGGGAATTCTCGTTGTTCCAGTCGCTCACTCACTTGTCCGGCGGGAAAAAGCCTTTCGTATGTCGCGCCGTTCTCGATCGTCAATCCTGTGACGGGATAGGGGAGAATTCCCGCCAGGTTCTCTGCAAGCCTCGGAAGCGTGATGAGCCTATCGGCGGGCAAATTGCTGAGCTGATGGACGAGATTTCTCTGATACTTGTCAGGATCAATCCGGCTGGTTGGCCAAGCCAGTATGGCTGGAACATGCCCTTTCAATACGAGTCCAAGTTGCAGCAGAAATAACTCTGCGGAGTGAGGCAAAAGCAAGAGGACGACGCTTCGTTCTTTCGATAGGCCCAACGATACAGCTAGCTCCTCCGCCCGTCTCAGGATAGTGGCGCCGGTGAATTCCTGAGGATGCTCAAAGTTCGGAGCAGAAACGACACGCAGCAGCACTTTGTCTTTGTTAGTGAACAACCGTTCGTACAGCTGCTGACAGAAGTGGGAATGCGTGCTCACAAAAGGTTCATCTCCTCCCAGAGTCAAACGATGACCCTGATCAATGGGCCTCGGCCAATGCCTGCGAAACGGTATTATTCGCAGATCCACACATACTGGCGGCAATTGTCTCTGCAGCCAGACGGTGACCTGTTTCGTTCCAATGACCGCCGCCCAAGTTGGTCTCATTGAATCCGTTGAGGTAGACGTGATGAGCTTCGGCATACGCGGAGAGTGCGGGCGCAAGGTTCGTCACTGAAATTCCTTCTCGCGCACCAAAATTCTTGATTCGTTCATCTGCATACGCCAAATCGGAGACTCCCAAGGCCTGCATGAACGCCGTGCGTTTGGCAAGATCCGGAATCACCTGAGGCCGATTTGCAAGCGTGACAATACGAAATTCTGCCCCATGAGACTTTGTCTCATCGCGCATCGCTTCCAGCAAGCCTTCGGTAACGCTCCAGGCTTCTTGCAATGCGGGCTGCTTCGGAGCCACATAAATGCTGTGCTCAAGCGTGTTAACACCGGCCTCACCAGCTCTTTCCTTTACCGCCGCCATCGCAATCCTGGCCCGCCCATAGCGCACAAAGGCGTTCACTGCCTGTAACAGAAGAACATGGTCGTTCACCCTACCTCGTATTTTTTGCAGTATAATCTGCCTGCTTTGAACGGCCGGCAGGGCACGGAAAGATTCATCGAGAACTAGGCGGCCGCTTCGGTATACAAAGTACGGTGACTGTTCCGGTTCAGCCGCGTTGTTGAATTGCCGTACGTTGTTTGCAATGTCCCTGGCCGAATAGAACGCCAAGACGATGACATCGGGATGGTACTTCCAAACTTCCTCCCGCAGCAGGAGAAGCTCCTGCGCGGTGGAATAACCGGAAACGCCAAAGTTGAGCACCTCGACATGTTCGCCAGCATGGCAAGAGCTTTCGGTCAGCTTGCGCTCCAGCACTGAGCAGTAATTCTTGTCGAGTGGCACTTGCATTGCCTCTGTCCAAGAATTGCCGAGAATAGCGATTCGGAGAGTATTTGGCGGCTTCTCATAATTTCGCTCCAAATCGTGAAACCCATGGCTGTTAATCCGCACATATTGCCTCGTCTCGTCGACAACCCATCCCGCCCCGCCTGGGCGAAGAGCCCATCCCCTCTGCTGGTCTGCGGTGTATAGCTGCGAGTTGATTTGTACATTCCCAATTCGCAACGCGACCTCCGCGAGCACAGGAAGCACAAGCGCTACGAGAGCCGCGAGAATGAGTTCTTTCCTCGTGGCGGACATAAACTATCGTGCGCCCGACCGGCTATTCCAGGCTAAAGCCAAATCCGGGTCATTTACCTGTTCGTTTGAGGCGTCCGCGTTCTCGCCATCTACAGAAGTCTCTTCGTGGGCGATTTTTTCGTCGGCGAGCATCTTCCCTCTTATTGCCATTGCCGCAAAAACCCACAAGAAACCGGTTTCCTCGATGTACGTCCATCGATCACCGAAGGCGTTTGCCACTGCCGTCGCAACTACCATTCCTGCCAATCCCAAACCCACCCCGCGCAGGAACTCATCAGCCAACGCTGTTCGGAACAAACGATAACCCGCAGAAAACATACGCGAGATTATCCCTAGAAAGATGATAAGGCCCACGATTCCCATCTCCAGCATGACCTTAATGTAGTAGTTATGGGTATCTTCATACGGGCCTACCGCATGCATGAACTTGTAGGTGTCGAAGCCCGTGCCAAGTGCGGGATTTCCTTTGATGATCTCCACCGCATTTTCCCAGAGAGTGACGCGATCCCCTGCGGACGGATCGAGTTGCCCTCTAGTGTCCCGGGTCATGAAGACGCGTTCTCGCACCGCATTTGGCACAATGGTCTGCCATATACAAAGAAAAAGGGCCAAAACGAGAATGAGCTTTCGATTTTTTACAATTCCAACAAATAACGCTCCCACGAGCACCGCAGCATATCCACCGCGAGAGAGGGTGTACATCAAAGATGCCAGGCAAGTAACGAGCAGCAGGAGATAGCCCACCTTTGGCCATGTCTTCTTATGGATTGAGTACAGCCCTAGCAGGAAAACCGAGAACTGTGCTTCGAGCGCGGCCAACCCGTTTACCCCTGCGTATCCCATTGCTCCTTCATCACGAATATCATACGAAAATGCGGAAAAGTCCCGCTGCCTCATGGTGTTTAGGTAATTCCTGTTTAGAGCCAACATGGAAAGGCAGACCACGAAGAGTAGGATCTGCATCTGTCTCACGCTTTTTATCGAGGCCAAAACCAGAAAAAAGAGAAGGAAGATGACCATGTAATTCTTCCAGTCCGATAGCCGCACATCGTTAAACCAGAACGGCAATGGGAAATTCAGAAAGATTGCTCCCTGCCATAGCGAGACGTAGGACAACACACTGAGCACAAAAAGCCAGCGTTTCAGTGGGGTCTTGGTAAAGATCGAATCACCTTTTCGGAGCACTCCGATCAACACTCCCAACAGCATGAGGTCGATCCACTGTGCACCTAGGGGGTATTCGTGAAGCCTGTATCGAAGAGTTTGCAGAGGAAGAAGCGGAACTATGTAATAGATGCCTATTTCCGGGCGCCAAAAGGCGCTAGCGAAGAAGGTTGCAAGGCCTGCGATGTACAGAAGGAGTGGAGCAGTCCCTGATAGGAACCCTGGAAGATGCAGCCCCATAATGCCTACGCCCTTCCTGGTCTTTCAGTGGTGTGTAGTTCGTGTTCTCCAACTCTCTGAACGGAAATTGAGTCTTGTTCTCTCTCTCTTGTCTCTTCGGCCGCTCTGCTTTGTTCTTGCGGCTGAAATACGCCCGCGACCGTCTTCTTGGCAGCCAACGAGTCCTTGGCCTCGCATTCCGCGTTGCTGCCATTTCTTCCTTGGATCTCAAGGTTCACTCCGCGAAGGATTTTCGCTCGAGTTTCCCAACTAAAATCTGAACGTACCCGTCGGACGCCCGCTGCCCCAAGTTTTTCGCGCAAACTTGGATCCGGCAGAAGCCGCCGTAGGATTCCCGCTATTTCCTGAGGATCATCCGGATTGACCAAGAAACCTGTAGTTCCATCGGCGATAGCCTCGGCCGCACCTCCAGTTCGGCCTCCAATTACGGGCTTGCCCACTGCATTTGCTTCCAAAAAAACAATGCCAAATCCTTCCACGTCCCCATCTTCTTCCTGCCGATTCGCCATCAACATGACATCGCAAAGATTATAGATATCCGGGAGTTGTTCCGCTCCTACATACCCGGCAAATGTCACTCGATCATTCAAGTCAGCATCCTGAACCATCTGACGGAGCCGCGACTCTTCCGGGCCCCTCCCAACAATCAAGTAATGAGCGTCTGGAAACTCACGACACACTTGTGCGAAGGCTTCTATCGCCGCTTGGTGCCCCTTCCGCGGAACCAAGCGCGCAACGGTTAGGATGATCGTCTTTCCCTGCAACCCATATCGCTCTATGAGATCTGCCCTGCGCGGCATGGGCTTGAATCTTGCGAAGTCCACGCCCGGAACGATTTTGCAAATACGACCCTCGGGCACACCCAACTTCATCAGATTGTTTCGAGTGAACTCAGAAGCAGCGATAACTTTATCCGCGTTCAGGTAGATGCAGTTGCGGATAAAAGGTTGGTACTTATAACGGTCAAGTTGAGGAATCTCCTCTCCATGGCAATAAACGACGTATGGCAATCCAAAGATCTTCTTTAGAGTCATGGCCGTCACGCCAGGAGGATACAGATCCCCGGCATGCATGATTGCAGGCGAGTAGCGGAGAAGGTGCCACGCTGCATCCAAAAATGGACCTAGCCCTTTTGGTAATTCGTGATACTTCCACGAAGCCAAGGGCTTGTAACGCCTCTTGATTCGAAAAAACTCCGTCGAGGCTACTCTGTCAAATTCCTCCCAGCCTGGTATCTTCTTGGTCAAAATTGTTACTTCAGAATCTCCCAGATCTACCAAGTTCCGATAGATGTTGTTGTAGTACTCCCGGGAACCTCCTGCGTGAGGCAAAAAGGAATCCGCCATCAACAGCACGCGAGTACGGGCATCCGCGGTTGAATTCTTTTCAGTCAAAGCTTGTTCCTCTCTGCTTGGGACGGCAAATCACTCTTCTGCCTGGTTGATCGAAGAGAAGCCGCATAGTCATTATAAAAATTCGTGTTACTGAGCTCCGCGACCCAGAATCACTACTTTGACGGTTTCGAACAGAATCGCCAAGTCCACGAGGAGCGATAGATTCTTCAAATAGAACAAATCAAGCTCCAACTTGCCTTTCGCATCCTCAATATTCGCGCCATACCGGAATCTCACTTGCGCCCATCCGGTCAGCCCGGGGCGTACCGAGTGCCGCAAGTTAAAGAAGGGAATCTTCTCCGATAGCATTTCGCAAAAAACCCGACGTTCCGGACGAGGGCCAACAAGACTCATCTCTCCGCGAAACACGTTGAACAATTGGGGAACCTCATCTAACCGGGTCTTGCGCAGGAACCGGCCTACTCTAGTAACGCGACTGTCTTGCTGCGTGGCCCATTGCGGGCCGTTCTTCTCTGCATCTTGAACCATCGACCGGAACTTCAAGAGTTGAAATTCGCGCCCCCGGTGCCCCACGCGTGTCTGCCGAAAAAAAATCGGCAGCCCCGATTCCAGATAGATCGCTATGGCAACGAGGGGCAGCAACGGCGAGACTAGCAAAAGGATGATCGACGAAACGAGGATATCCATCGCCCGCTTAGCTGCTAGCACAATCAAGGATTTCTTAAACCCATCCGACAGAATGAGCCAGCTCGGCGAAAGGTGCTCGAGGGTGATTCGCCCGGAAAGCCTCTCAAAACAGCTATGCACATCTTCGACGCGAGTCCCCGCAAGCTTCAGATTTAGCAGTTCTCGCACAGGAGTACCGCCCCTTCGTTCCCTTAAGGAGAGCACCACACGATCGATTTTCTCACGCGCGACAATTTCCTCGACGTCTTGCGTTGCGCCGATGATCCTCGGGTTCACCAGCGATTTCCCGATGTCCTGTCCCCTCTCATCGAGAAATCCCACAACCTTCATGTTGTATTCTGGGTGACCAAGGATATGCTTAACCAACGACACGCCACCCTCGCTAGTTCCAAGGACGAGAACTCGCTCGTCACCCCGCGCTAACAAATTTGTTGCATTTGCTGACAACCGCCAGCTCAGCAAAAGAAAAAACATTAAAGGTGCAGCGGTTAATGCAATACCGCGGCCCAGGCTCGCTCCCGGTGCGATGAAATAGATGACCGCCAATGCCAAACAAGCCGTACCAAGTGCCTGCATGGTGTGGGCGAGAAGATCAGTGCGGCGGCGCACCACTCGGAAATCGTACAAATCGTTGAAGTAAAGTGACAGCCAGCAAACGAGGGTGACTACCCCAATTTTAGCCCAAAAGAAACCAACATGAATGCTGGGATGGAATGTTTCGGGAAGGCGGACAGCGGCAGCTGCCACCAAAGCACAGATAGTTGCCCCAATGTCCACACACATCAGAAGTAGCGTTCTAGTTGGAACTTCGTGTGACCCGATTCGTGGCATCTGTTTTCGCTGTAAGAGGGAAATTAGCTAAGCGGACCCTCATTCTGATAATTGGACTACTCTTACCTTCAAACCTGAGAAGCGTGCAATTGGGTGACCACTGCAACTCTGTTAAGCCTTTTGTTTTCAATAACTCACGAGGAGCTTAAAGGCAGTTCTTGAGGGGGAAGGAAAACCTCTTCTCGATTCTGTCCACGGGCGTTCACCGCTTCCTGCGGCTTCTCTTCCGGGATGGCCAGTTTGGTCTCCACTTCCTTCAAGCATCGGCAAGGTGAATTACTCCGCTTTCTGCTTCTCGCCTTTTTTGTTCTCGTTGCCATACCCGTAGGAGTAATACGCGCTATAGGAATCCGCGCCTTCGACTGCGTTCAAAACAACACCTATCACATTGTTCTTTCGCAATTCTTTGCGAGCCCGCTGGGCCATGGCAGACGGTGTCGATTTGGATTTCACCACCAACAACACACCGTCGACAAAACCACCTAATACGCTGGCATCCGCGACCGGCAGACACGGCGGCGAATCCAGAATCACCCAGTCAAAAAGCGGCGCAACACGATCGAGTAGCTTTTGCAATCGTCCGTTCGAAAGTAACTCGCTCGCATTACTCTCTCCGCCCTCCCCTCCTGCGATGAAACAAAGATTCCCTTCCTGGCCGTGTTGAATGATCTCTGCCTCGCTCGCTTGTTCGCGCAGATATTCAAAGAGTCCGGGCGAAGCGGGCGCACCCAACGGCAGATGCAGTCTCGCCCTCCGCAAGTCTCCATCAATCAGCAGTACCTTTCGATCGCGCTCGCGGGCAATCGCTTGGGCAAGATTTGTCGCGACAAATGTCTTCCCTTCCGCTGCGAGGGCACTAGTAATCAACACTTTCTTAAGAGGCGCAACATCCCGCATTTGATATAGCCGCGCACGTAGGGTGCGGAACTGCTCTGCCCCCTCGTGCGGGCTGTGACGATCGGAGAATACAATCATGTTTGGATCGGGTTGCCACACCGGTTCTGCGCATTGCTTAAGAAGGTC
>Ga0210403_10004369_pt1 | contig 12214 bp, 11 predicted proteins | sample IncBWC19MmetaG_FD_150863 | JGI IMG/M metagenome (GOLD analysis project Ga0210403, IMG submission 150863) | Forest soil microbial communities from Barre Woods Harvard Forest LTER site, Petersham, Massachusetts, United States - Inc-BW-C-19-M | ecosystem: Environmental > Terrestrial > Soil >... | reverse complement strand
GAAAAGACCTATAAAGAGAAGTTGCACCTCACGCGGGACGTAGGCGGCAAATCCGGAACGCGAGAGTTTACCGATGAGGTTATAAAAAATCTGGAGAGCATAGCTACCTTGGCGCATTAGGGACAGAGCGGCGTAGCCGCGAGCAAAACCTTTGAAACACAGCGCAACGAGTTGCAACGAAAACCTTTGAAACACAGAGGAGCAGAGGACCAGCAGAGGCGAATCAAATGAAATCAGCGAGTTTTTGGCTGTGAGGCAGTTCGAGGCCCACGGTGAGTTTTAAAATGCGTCACAACCCTAAATTCCTCTGCTTCCTCTGTTCCTCTGTGTTTCAAAGGTTTTGGTTGCACCAAGTCGCGCCATAGAGGACCACCCAATGAAGTCCTATTTATTATTCTTTCTTCTCCTCCTCCTCACACTGATCGTAGCGGGCTGCAACGATTCACCGGCGCCTCCGCCGAAAGCTGTTGCCCCGGCGCCGCCACCCACGGTCGTCATCGACCAGGCCACCATCGGAAGCATTGCCGGCATGATCTCCTTCCAAGGGACACCACCCCCGCCCCGATTCATCGACATGACCCAGGACCCCGACTGTCCCAGTGGACGCCAGAACGCCGATGCCATCCTCATCAAGGGCGGGAAGCTGGCCAATGCCTTTATCTACGTCAAAGGCGGACTGCCGGCCGGGGCGTTCGCCGTATCCAGTGAGCTTGTCGTGCTTGACCAGAAGGGATGCCGCTATGCGCCCCACGTTCTCGGTATGATGGCCGGCCAGCCGCTGCAGGTGCTCAACAGCGACAAGGCGCAGCACAACGTTCATCCACTGCCCCGCCAGAACAACTCGTGGAACGAAAGCCAGTTGCCCCACGGCCAGCCTATCGTGAAGACCTTCCCGAAACCGGAACTGATGATGGCCATACAGTGTAATCAGCATCCGTGGATGAAGGCCTATTTGAGCGTGTTGAAGCATCCTTATTTCGCGGTCAGCGGCGCCGACGGCAGATTCGAGATCAAGAACCTGCCTCCGGGCGAATACACGCTGGTGGCCGTGCATGAGAAATTCGGCGAACAGACATTGAAGATCAAAGTTGCGCCCAAGGAAAGCGCCAGTGCCGATTTCATCTTCACCGCAATGCCGGCCATGCAGTAGCCTTCCCCCGGCGTATCGCCAAAGTACTCTTGCGCAGAAATCGCCTTCCGCTTAAAAAGGGAACAAGCGGCTTATGAAGACCTTGACCATCAGCTTAGCCAGGTGTTTCGCCGGGGCCTTTTTCGTGCTGACCTCGATGTTCTGCCTGCTGGCCTATATTCCTTATACCTATCTGTTCCTGGTGAAGGAGCCGCCCATGCAGTGGCTGATCGTCTTCATCCAGTATCATGCTGTGCTCTATTGGATTTGCTTCACCCTTTCGCTGTACGGATATTGGCCCGTCAGAAAGAGCCGCCTCGCACAGGCTGCCTGGTCGATACAGGCGGTCTGCGGAATCTTTTTCACCGCGCGCCATTACATACCCGCCATCAAGAACGATCTGTGGGCGTATGCTGCCTCCCTGATCGTGCTGGCGCCGGTCCTGCTTGCGGCCCTGGCGGATGCATTCCATCCTTCCCCCACACCAGCGGATACCGGCGAGAAAGAGCCGGGCTCGTTCTCATTTTCTACCGCAGCTATCGCCGGCGTGCTGATAGCGCTCATTTCCTTTGGTGGATCACTGGCCGGCGGCAATCTGAAGACCTTGCCACTCAGTTCCAGGGTGTCATGGCTGGAGCTCGCCGTCTGCGTACTCGTCACGTATCTATGGCTGGCGATTGCCGCGGCATTCTTAGTCAATGTGGCCTGGCGAATAGTGAGCAGAGCTACCGGCAATGCCCGCCTAGCGGGCATCATCGTGGTCAGCGGGCTGCTGTGCCTCGCTCTGGGTCTGGCCGCTCTTGCGTTCCTGCAGAATTCGCTCACCTTTCGCGGTTGGCCCGCATGGCTCTACTCTGTGGCCTTCGCCATCACCGTATCCATCCTCAGTTACGCGGTCTTCCGGCCCGCCCTGATGCCGGAAAGCCAGATCAAGGCCGCGCGCCGCGTCAGCTTCGACGGAAGGCTTTGGCTCTATGCCATCACGCTGGCCGTAGTGGTTGTCAACGTGACCTCGCCCACCGCCTTGAAAGACGCGGACTGGAACGGCGTGATCGATGGAAGTCTCTGCTTTCTCCTATGGGTCTTTGTGCCTCTTTCCATGTTTCTGCTGCGTCCCGCAATGAAGGTCTACTCCTTGCCTTCCCTGCTGGCGGTGGCCCTGATTGCCGGTTCCGTGTACTGGGGAACAATTTCCACGGCCTTTCTCTGGGCCAAGGCCCTCGGCACGACCGACGGTGCGGTTGCACGTTCCATGGAAAGCTATGCCCTGGAAAACACATCTTTCGGCTTCGCCCGCTCGCTGCTCAGGGCGCGCGAAGCAGCGGAAGCCTGCGGCGAACTGTGCCAGACCCTGCGACAGTATGCCAACATCCGCAACGCGCAAGCGCCGTTTGAAGTGAATCTCGTCGACCGCATCGAACCCGGTCCAGATCGTCCGCCGGATATCTACATGATCGTGATTGATTCGGTCCGGCGCGACTATGTGGGGGCCTATAACCCCAGGGTCGACTTCACGCCAAACCTGGACGCCCTGGCGCGCGACAGCTTTGTCATCAGAAACGCTTACACCCAGTATGCCGGCACCACGCTGTCGGAAGCCGCATTGTGGACCGGGGTCATCCCACTCCATGCGCACTACATGCGTCCCTTTAGCCGGCTCAACAACCTGGAAAAGCTTCTGCGGGCGGAACACTACCAGGTAGCGGTGAGCTACGATTCGATCCTGCGCCAGATTTTGCCCGATAGCAGCGACCTGGTGAAGTTCGACCTGGATAAGCCCTGGAACGAATTCGCCATGGGCCCCAGCCTGCAACAACTGGAATCATTCATGGAGGGGCCCGCAAGGGACCGCAACCGGCCGCTCTTCTTCTACACACAGCCGCTCAACGTTCATCAGTTTTACAGAGGCAAACGCACATCCCCCAAGCGCGAAGAAAGTGGGCGGCGGTCTGCTCTCAACCGCATATCTTTGAACCTGAATGACGTCGATGCGGAGCTGGGCGATTTCTTCCGCTACCTGAAAGCCCATGGGACTTATGAGAACAGCATCATTATTGTTACCGCCGATCACGGTGATGCCACCGGAGAACTGGGACGCCTGACGCATTCCATCATCATCTTCCCGGAAGTCATGCAGATCCCCCTGATCATCCATGTGCCGGAAAAGATGCGCCGCACGCTGATTTACGACGAGACTTCGATTTCTTCGCTCACCGATGTCACCCCCACGCTGTATTACCTGCTCGGCCAGGGCCCGCTGAAAAACAATCGCTTCTTCGGCCGCCCTCTGTTCACGCACACCCGCGAAGAAATGCAGCAGTATCCGCGCAATGAGCTCTTTCTGGCTTCGGACGTGCGCGCCACCTACGGCCTGCTCGCCGATAACGGGCATTACATGTTCACCATCTATGATTCGCCGCTCAAGAGTTACCTGTTCGATCTCAAGAACGATCCCCTGGCCACCAACAATATCCTGACCGACGAGAGCCGGCGCCAGTACCAGCAGCGTGTGTCCGCCTACCTTGCGGACCTCGCTGCCTTCTATCAATACAAGCCTTCCGGCGAAATCACTTCCCCCGCAAGAGCTGCATCTCTGCCTGGTGCTAAAATGAAATGAAAGGTTGCGTGGGCTCTTGGCCTTACCCGCTCGCGCCATTCGCGTCCCAGTTTTCTTGGTCCCAGGTTTCTTAGTTGAGGAGCAGTTCTGAGTTCAGCAGTTTACAAACCAACTCATCATTGGTTCACTGTCCTTGTGGGCGGCCTGGCATTCTTGCTGGTCATTGCCGGAGGCTTGGTCACCAGCAACAATGCCGGCCTGGCGGTCCCTGACTGGCCTACCAGTTTTGGCTCCTGGTACAAGATTCCCCCGATGATCGGCGGAGTCAAATATGAGCATGGGCACCGTATGGTGGCCGAGTTCGTCGGCTTGCTCACCATCATCGCCGCTCTCTGGACCTGGCGGGCTGACACCCGCCGCTGGATGCGCCTGCTGACGGTGGGCGCAGTGCTGGGCGTGATCTTCCAGGGCATCCTGGGCGGTCTCACGGTGCGAAACTTCCTGCCGCCCTCGATCTCTACGGCCCACGCAGCCGTTGGACAGACGATGTTCTGCGTACTGGCCGCCATCGCCCTGTTCACCAGCCGAAGCTGGCTGGCTGAACCGGAAGTCCGAATCACCCGCGCGGACGCAGCGCCACTGACCCGTCATTGCTGGATGCTCATCGGCTTTCTGTACCTGCAACTCATTCTGGGCGCGGCCTTCCGGCACGTGTGGACCAAACTGGGACCCACCGCCGCCAATATCTGGCCGGCCAAGAGAATCATCCATTTATTTCTTTATCCCCACATCCTTAACGCACTGATCGTAGGTGGCCTGATGATCTACGTAGGCCTGAGAGTGATCAGCAAGCACCCCGGCATCGGGCAGCTCAGAAAGCCCGCGCACGGGTTGCTGGTGCTGCTGGTGCTCCAACTGCTGTTCGGCTTTACGGCCTACGTCACCCGCATGTCGGGTGCGGACGAATTGCAGCCGACCGGCACACTGGTGGCGGCCACGGTCGCGCACATGGGTGTGGGCGCATTGATTCTGGCGTTTACTGTGGTCCTTACCATCCAGGCCCACCGCCACACGGAAGTTCAGCCGGAAGCCTCCGTGCCTGGAAAAATCTCGGAGGCGGTGACCGCATGAGCAGCACCGTGCAGCCGATCTCCGAACGTCCCGCCACCACGGCCGTGGGCCTCGCCAGGCACTCTCTGCTGGGTGATTATTCTCAGCTTTTCAAAGTCCGTGTAACTTCCCTGGTGGTGATGACCGCCTGGACCGGATGCTTCATGGGCGCGGCGAAGTCGGGTACGCCTTCGTTGTCTCTGCACCTGCTGAACGCTCTGGTGGGTATCGGACTGACTGCCGCCGGGGCCGCCGCTCTCAACGAAGTGGTGGAACATCGCGTCGATGCCCAGATGGCGCGCACCAAAAACCGTCCGCTGCCGGCCAAGCGGATGACACTTGCCACCGGCATCACCGCCGGACTGCTGACTGCCCTCGGGGGGCCTCTTTACCTAGCTTGGACCACCAACCGGCTGACCGCCCTGCTGGCGTTTCTGACTGCCGCCACCTACTTGGCGCTTTATACGCCCTTGAAGAAGGTCTCTCCCGTTTCCACCTTTGTCGGAGCATTCCCAGGCGCGATGCCGCCGCTTCTGGGCTGGACGGCCATGCGCGGCACCCTCGAGTGGGAAGCCGTGGTCCTCTTCGCCATTGTCTTCGCGTGGCAGTTCCCGCACTTTCAGGCCATCGCCTGGCTCTACCGTGAGGATTATGCCGCTGGAGGAATCCGCATGTTGCCGGTGGTCGATAGCGCCGGACGCATCGTGGTGCGCCAGATGCTTGCCTACTCCACGGCCCTGCTCCCCATCAGCCTGCTGCCCACCGGACTGCACATGGCCGGCCGGGTTTATGCGATTGCGGCTCTCTTGCTGGGGCTGCTCTTTCTGTGGTTCAGCTTGCGGCTGGCCCTGGCCGGATTGCCGGCCACCGCCCCGGAATCGAAGAAATTTGCGCGGCAGTTGTTGCAGGCTTCCGTCCTCTATCTGCCTCTGCTTTTTGCTTTCATGATGTTCAACGTGGTGCGCTCATGAACAGGACCCGCCGCAGCGCGCTCCCCGCGGCCTGACACAACGATGGCCGTCGACTACAACATCTTTCCGCCCATCAATGCGGCCCTCAACGGCGCCAGCGCCGTACTCATCACCGCCGGACGCCTGCTGATCGCCCGCAAAAAAATCCTGCTGCATCGCGCCTGCATGATAAGCGCGGTCGTCACTTCCAGCTTCTTTCTGGCTTCTTATCTCTATTACCACTTCCATGTGCGCTCCGTGCATTTCCCCGGCCAGGGGTGGGTAAGGCCCATCTATTTCACCATTCTGATTTCGCACACGGCGCTGGCCGCCGCCGTAGTCCCCCTGGTGCTGCTCTCTCTCAACTACGGCTTACGGGCCCGTTTTGACCCCCACCGCCGGATTTCCCGCTGGACCTTCCCGGTGTGGCTCTATGTCTCCGTAACCGGCGTGGTGGTCTACGTCATGCTGTATCAGGTCTACGGGGCGAGAGTGTAGGCGGGAAGGCGCATGGAAAGCCGGTATTTGGTACTTGGAATTTGGTACAAACCGGGGGACTTCAAAAGGCGCTTTCAAATACCAACTACCGAATACCAAATACTCGAGGTGCCCTAAAAACAGTGCATCACGTTCCGACTATGCACCCCTTTCACAAAACAGTCCGCGCTGGTATAGTTGCCCAACATTCCGAATCACCGGAAAAAATCCAGCCAAAAAGCGTAACTTTGAACGCAAGAATTTGACCCTGCGGACGTTCTAGAGTACAGTGCCGCAAGGTACGAATAAAAAGCGAATCAGAAAAGGGAAAACAGGGGCAATCCGCCCTTGAAGGAAAAGTCTCATGGCAAAAAGTCTTAACAAAGTGATGCTGATTGGCAACCTGGGCAAAGACCCGGAAGTGAAATTCACCCCCAGCGGAATGGCCGTAGCCAAGTTCACCGTGGCCACCAACGAAAGGTTCAAGGACAAAAGCGGCGAGTGGCAGGACCGCACCGAATGGCACAGTATCGTCGCCTGGCAGCGCCTTGCCGAGATCGTGGGCGAGTACCTGAAGAAGGGCCAGAAGGTCTACATCGAAGGCCGGCTGCAAACCTCAAGCTGGGATGACAAGAACAGCGGCGAAAAGAAATACCGCACAGAAATCGTCGCCAGCGACATGGTCATGCTCAGCAGCCGTGGTGAGGGAGGCGGTGGCGGCGACTTCGAAGGACGCCCATCCCGCAATTCATCCGCGTCCAACTCCAATTCATCTGCCTTCGATCAGAGCGGGCCGCCGCATCAGGAAGAGCCTGCCGGTACAACCATTACGGACGAGGATATTCCGTTCTAGTACAGCGACCAGGAAGTTTAGTAGTCCTTGAAAATCTGGTGATCTGGTGATCGGGTGATCGGAACGGCGCAAGATCTTTGAGGACACAGTAGCGCGCGGATCGAGCAGGCGTGCGCGACTTGCGCGCTGCTGTGTCCAGAAAGAGTTCAGGAACGCAGAAACCAGATGCGCATAAACAAGGGCAGCACCTCGCCTTCATTCCTAACCCTGAGTTTCTTCGTTTCTTGCGCGAATTCTCAGCCCTGATCGGCGTTCATCCGTGTAAATCCGCGGTAAGTCCTTTCTCTCATCGGTGTTGATCGGTACCTCTATCCGACATTGGGCATCTGCGCTGTTTATAATGTCGATATGGACGAAATGGACTTTCGCCGTCATTCGGATGTAGCCATTGAAGATCTCAAGCAGAGCCTCATTCGCGCCGAAGACGGCCTCGATATGGAAGTGGAAGAAAACGCGGGCGCGCTCCACATCAGCTTCGACGATCCGCCCGCCCGGTTTGTCATTACTCCCAATACCCCTGTCCGGCAGATCTGGATTTCCGCGCTGGTTAGCAGCTTCAAACTCGACTGGTCGGAACAATCGAATGGCTTTGTGCTGGCCCGTACCAGCGAAGGGCTGAAAGATCTGGTGGCCCGGTTAATCGGTGAGCAACTCGGCGTGACCATCCATCTCACCTGACAGCCATTGTCAAAATACCTGCCATATGATTGCTTTCGGGCCTCCTTTAGGTGACAGTTTTTGTCATTCTTGAAGCGTCTTTAACGGAGGCGAGATCCTCGTGGTGCCTTCCTTCTGCCTATGTATCTGTTGATTTTAAATGACTTATTCCAATTCCGGGATCTAATGGTCTCTACTCTAGCCAAATGGTTCTTAACGTGCTCATTAGGAGGCGACGAGCAAGTTCCTCCTTTTACGATAGGTAGGAATGCCGATTAAATTTAGTACAACAGGCCTCACCCAAAGCTTAGGAAGAATTTTTAGGAGTTCCAAATGCGCAAACAGAAGGGTTTCTCACTCATCGAACTTTTGATCGTGGTCGCGATCATCCTGATTATCGCCGCGATTGCTATTCCCAACCTGTTGCGGTCCCGCATGGCGGCCAACGAATCGGCTGGCGCACAAACGGTCCGTACCATCATCAGCAACTCGCTTCTATACTCAACAACCTATCCCGCATTTGGCTATCCGGCAACCATCAGTGTTCTGGGGGGCGCAATTCCATGCACCGCTAACTCTGCGACCGCCTGCCTGCTGGACGCAGTACTGGGATGTGCAGCGGCGACGTGTACTCGTGACGCCTATCTATACGCGGTCACCGGCATTGGAGCGGGAGCGCCGGCCCCCAATACCGATTTCGTGGCTTTTGCCACACCGACGGGCCCGAATGCCGGCAACAAGGACTTCTGCGCCACTTCTGACGGCGTGGTCCGCTACGTGAAGTCACCAGCTGCGCCACCTTCAGCGGTCATTAACACCGCCGCCGTCTGTCAACCTCTATTGCCGCTCTAAATCGCCGGAACAGGGGTACCTGAGGAAAGGGTACGCCTCTGGGGGGACAGAGCGAAAGCTGTGCCCCCTCTTTAATTTCAATGCAAGAATTTCTATTGAGGAGTCAAGGCCGTGCAGAAACAAAAAGGTTTTTCATTGATTGAACTGCTGATCGTAGTCGCGATCATCCTGATTATCGCCGCGATCGCTATTCCCAACCTGTTGCGGTCGCGCATGGCGGCCAACGAATCGGCTGGCGCACAAACGGTCCGTACCGTCATCAGCAACTCGCTTCTATACTCAACAACCTATCCCGCATTTGGCTATCCGGCGACCATCAGTGTCCTGGGAGGCGCAATTCCATGCACCGCTAACTCTGCGACCGCCTGCCTGCTGGACGCAGTACTGGGTTGTGCGGCACAACCGTGCAGCCGTGACGCCTATCTGTATACGGTCACCGGCATTGGAGCGGGAGCGCCCGCCCCCAATACCGACTTCGTAGCTTATGCCACACCGACGGGCCCGAATGCCGGCAACAAGAACTTCTGTGCCACTTCTGACGGCGTGGTCCGCTACGTGAAGTCAACTGCGCCACCGGATGCGGCCCTTGTCACCGCCGCCACCTGTCAGCCTCTATTGCCGCTCTAAATCACCGAAACTGGCGAGTACCTGGGGCAGGGTACGACCCTGGGGGGCAGAGCGGGAAGCTATGCCCCCTCTTAATTTCAATGCAAGAGTTCTATTGAGGAGTCAAGGCCGTGCAAAAACAAAAAGGTTTTTCATTGATTGAACTTTTGATCGTGGTCGCCATCATCCTGATTATCGCCGCGATTGCTATTCCCAACCTGTTGCGGTCGCGGATGGCGGCGAATGAATCGGCCGGCGCACAAACGGTCCGTACCATCATCAGCAACTCGCTTCTATACTCAACAACTTATCCCGCATTTGGCTATCCGGCGACCATCAGTGTCCTGGGAGGCGCAATTCCATGCACCGCCAACTCTGCGACCGCCTGCCTGCTGGACGCAGTACTGGGTTGTGCGGCACAACCGTGCAGTCGTGACGCCTATCTGTTTACGGTCACCGGCATTGGAGCGGGAGCGCCCGCCCCCAATACCGATTTCGTGGCTTTTGCCACACCGACGGGCCCGAATGCCGGCAACAAGGACTTCTGCGCCACTTCTGACGGCGTGGTCCGCTACGTGGCTGCAACTGCGCCACCGGATGCGGCCCTTGCCACCGCCGCCGCCTGTCAACCTCTATTGCCGCTCTAATCGCGGGCGGGTGGCAGCAAGATTGGAGTAACCCGCAGGCGCGGCTTGGCCGCGCCTGCGGATGTTTGTACGCAATAATTTAGACACAATCCAAGACTAAAGCAGTGACAATGGCCCTTCATGATACGATAGAAGTGGCTAGGACATCCGGGGCATTACAAGCTACCACCCGTTGCCTCCGGCGCATGAAATCCCCCATCCGCAATAGCGATACTGGTAGCCTTACAGAGTAAGGGCCCTCGGGCCGTAGCTGGACGCACCAAGGGGAGAGGGGACAAACATGCGCAAACAGCAGTCTGGCTTTTCACTGATCGAGATGTTGATCGTGGTTGTGATCATTCTGATCGTTGCGGCCATCGCAATTCCTAACCTGTTGCGCTCCCGCATGGCGGCCAACGAGTCGGCCAGTTCATCCACGGTACGCACCCTCACCTCCAGCGCAGTCGTCTATTCCACTTCCTACCCCCAGAATGGGTTCCCCGCGTCCCTGGCAAACCTGGGAGGCGCATCACCATGTACCCCTGGCCCGGTCACAGCCTGTCTCAGCGACCAAGCTTTGGCCTGCGCGGCGCAACCCTGCGTGCGAGAGAGTTACCAATACTCTCTTACTGGGATTGGCGCGGGGGCGCCTGCCCCCAATACCGATTTTGTTCTCTTTTCCACAGCGGTCAGCCCTTCGGCTGGCAGCAAAGACTACTGCGTAACCCAGGAGAGCGTGATTCGCTTCCAGAACATCGCCACGCCGCCTACAGGGGCCTTCACGACTGTCTCCGCCTGCGCGGCGCTCTCGCCGTTGTAGCCATTTGCAGATGAGACAAACTGTCAATTGACTGAGTCACAAGTTGCTGAAGTGGCCGCTTTGATGACCAATCCATGAAACCCGCGATTCGCATGAAACTCAGATTATCAATTGTTAATTCAATAACTTACGCGATTTCAGAGCATGAAAACATCTTTGGCACAGAAGGTGCTAGTAAAAGAGTCATGTAAGGATTCATGTTTGGCAGGTGCCCGGGGGAGGGTACAAGCCATTCGGAGGGGGAGCGGGGAACTGCTCCCCTCTTCAGAATCCTCTACGGAAAGACGCCTCTCCTTACCTCCGCCTCCCGCTGCCTTCGGCACCAACGCAGATATTGCCAAGACCACACGTTTTCGGTTTTAATTTAGAGTGACAGTCCATCGCCTCAAGAAATACTTCAACTGAGTGAACTACTAAAATGGCTGCCCTAGAAATTCAAGGACTCGCTAAGAGCTACCCCGCCGGATTCTGGCGTAAAACGCTGAAAGCTGCGCTGCTGCCTCTCAACCTCACCGTGGAAGAAGGTGAAACCTTCGGCTTTCTTGGCCCCAACGGCGCTGGAAAGACCACCACCCTGAAACTGCTGATGGGAATTATCTTCCCCACATCCGGCTCCGCACGGATTCTGGGCCGCCACTTTCATGATCCAGAGGTACGCAGGCAGATCGGGTTTCTTCCTGAGCAGCCCTACTTCTACGACTACCTGAATGCGCAAGAACTGCTGGATTATTACGGCAGCCTTTCCGGCCTCTCCCTGGACGAACGCAAGACACGCGTGCCCGCGGTGCTCGAACGCGTCGGACTGGCCGATGCCGGGCGGCAGCAGTTGCGCAAATTTTCTAAGGGCATGTTGCAGCGCGTCGGCATCGCCCAAGCCATTCTTCATCAGCCGCAAATGGTATTTCTCGATGAGCCCATGTCTGGCCTGGACCCGGTTGGCCGCCGCGAAATCCGCGAACTGCTGCAAGGCCTCAAGGAAGAAGGCAAGACCGTCTTCTTCTCCACCCACATTCTTTCCGATGCTGAGTCCCTCTGCGACCGGGTGGCGGTGATCCACAAAGGCGAATTGCAAGGAATCGGGGTAATGGCCGACCTCAAATCGCAGAACGCCGCCCGCTCGGAAGTCGTCTGGCGGGGCGCTCCGGCGCTGAATGCGGTTTCCGCGCTGCTCTCCGAAAGCCATGTGGCCGGTGACATCGTGCGCGCCGTGGTGGCCGCCGCCAATGTCGAAGCACTGCTTGAAAAACTCCGCCAGCAACGCGCGTCCCTTATCTCCCTGACGCCCGTACAGGGGGCCCTTGAGGATTACTTTATCTCCCAAACCTCCGGGAAGGCCGCGGTAAGAACATGATTTCCCGTCTGTCTGCCATCACGCTCAATACCTTCCGTGAGGCCGTGCGCGACCGGGTGCTCTACAATCTGGTCCTCTTCGTGCTGCTCATGGTCGGTAGCGCTCCACTGTTCAGCACGATTTCTATCGGTCTGGAAAGACTCATTCTCGTCAACCTGGGATTGAGCGCCATTTCGCTCTTCGGGACCGTCATCGCCATCTTTGTAGGGATCGGCCTAGTCTCGAA
>Ga0210403_10004366_pt1 | contig 12219 bp, 10 predicted proteins | sample IncBWC19MmetaG_FD_150863 | JGI IMG/M metagenome (GOLD analysis project Ga0210403, IMG submission 150863) | Forest soil microbial communities from Barre Woods Harvard Forest LTER site, Petersham, Massachusetts, United States - Inc-BW-C-19-M | ecosystem: Environmental > Terrestrial > Soil >... | reverse complement strand
CCCTTGCTGTGAATATCGTAAAAAATGATTGGCTTACCAAAACTTGGCGCCTCCGCCAGGCGCACATTGCGTGGAATCACACTCTGAAAAACCTGCGTTCCAAAGAAACTACGTAAATCCGTGGCAACCTGCCGTGACAGCGATGTCCGCTCATCGTACATGGTAAGCAGGATTCCCTCGATCTCCAGTGTTGGATTCAACGTACGTCGGATGCGCATCAGCGTATCTAGAAGTTCGGAAACACCTTCCAAGGCCAGGTATTCACATTGGATGGGGATAAGGACGGCGCTTGCGGCAACCAGGGCATTCAGAGTGAGTAAATCGAGGGCTGGAGGGCAATCCAGGATAACAAAGCGGTATTTGTCCTGTGTGGTTTTCAAGGCAGCTTGCAGCTTGTATTCACGATTCTCAGCAGTTACGAGCTCAACAGCCGCTCCGGCTAGATTTTTGTCGGCGGGGACGACATCTAAGCCCTCTACTTGTGATTTCTGGAGGATTTTGTCAAAAGGTTCGCCGAGAATTAGCGTTTGATAGAGGGTTCTGCGCGAGGGATCCTTAGGAAAACCGATGGCAGCAGTGGAATTCGCCTGGGAATCGCAGTCGATGAGGAGAGTAGGTTGTTCAGCGGCAGCGAGGCAGGCGGCCAAATTCACCGCCGTCGTGGTCTTTCCCACCCCACCTTTTTGGTTAGCTACCGCAATGATCCGGGCCAAACGCTTCCTCGCGAGCGAAAATCTAGCAAAGACGGTCTCAAGATGCAAGATGTTTCACGTGAAACATGAATTCCCGGTGGAAATCGTGCCTGGCGACTGGCAATTGTTCCATGTGGAACATTTTGGCGTTCCTTGGATGCGAGAATGACGAACGTGTTCCACGTGGAACGATTACACGTCATTGGTTATGCCGTTCCCGCGAAGATGTTCCACGTGAAACAAGTCTGTCGGACTACCAGTAGACTGTTCCGCGTGGAACGGTCCATGTCCCATTCGCCGAGCTGCTTAAGCGCCAGATTTGGTTTTGCCCGACAAACTAGTTTGCAAGCTCACGTCCGTAGGGCGAAATGGCAGGGCGCTCCAACGAGAATTGTGGGGAATCCGATCTCGTGAGAAGCCACGTCAGACGCGATGTTTCACGTGGAACGAAAGGCAAAGAAGCGCCCACAATTGTTACAGAGCGCAGAAACTTACTGCTTTCAGGTCGATGCGCCGACGACCGGGGGTCTCTTTGTGCCTACCAGGAGGAGGCGCCGCAGGGAATTGGGGACTTGGATAGGTTCGGCCCAGTCCCAGGTATGGACCTTCTGGATTTCAGGAAGGTCGCGCGCCCCGATCCAGAGAATAACTCGTTTCGCTGCAATCTGTTCCGACTTCGCCCACTCCAGAAAGGCGGGGAACTCACCGAGCGCCCGGGAGCAAACATAATCGAGGGGGGCAACCTCCTCGCCAAGCTCTTCATAGCGCCGCGCAAGAACCTGTACGTCCTTAAGTCCCAATTCACGAGTGACTTCCGCGAGAAACGTCACCTTTTTGATGCTCGATTCGACGAGAAAAACTCTCAAATTGGGGCGGATGATTTTCAGGGGCAAGCCCGGAAAACCAGCTCCCGAGCCGACGTCGGCGAGCCGACCGTTTTCCAGCGGCACGGCCACCGACGCGAACATGCTTTCACAAATATGACGATAAAGTATCTCCAGCGGGTCGCGGATGGCGGTTAGGTTTATCTTCTCGTTCCAAGCCAACAGAATTCCGATATACTGCTGAATTTGAAGGACTTGGTCGTCGTAAGTTGGGAGCTTGAATTCTCCGAGAGCACGGCGAATTATGGCTGCTGACGGCGGAGCTGGGCTAGATGTTAGCATAATAGTAAATAAAACTAACTGCAAATCAAATATTCTTCTCAGGGTCGGCGGGCAATCTTCGCGTCAGATACCGTGGGCCTGCCGTCCCGGCGACCACATCCACGGCGCTATGCCAGAAAATGGCCGGCACAAGGCAATCGTAGGCGATTCGGCTTGATCCCAGAATAGTACCAATGATCAGCGTCGTCACGATCCCTCCGCGCCCCTGGTAACTATGGGCGAGGCCAAAGAGCATGGAAGAAATCAGAACGACCGCCCAGGCTGGTAATCCCACATGTGAAAGGGCGGCGATGGCGAACCCACGATAAAGAAACTCTTCACAAAGTCCTGCTGTAATCGCCAGCGCGAGATAGGGGAGCAACTCCACCGTGGATTGGGGCAAGATGCGCTCCGCGATGGCTTGAAGTGGGCCGCGTGACGCGACGGGAATTTTCCCGACCCGACGCAGATTCAACCATTGGAGAGCCGCAATCGTTGCAGCGCCGACAACCGAAGCAACCAGAATGCGATTCCTGCCATGGACAATCAGGCCCAGTTGCAAGGCGGTGAATCCATGCGCCCACGCGCGCCAGGCCACCACGGCGACGGCAAACCACTGAAATGCAATGGTTGAAGCGTAAAGCCCAAGCCGCTCCATCGAGCTCACGTGCGGCATCGCCAGCAACTTCTTCATGCGCACTCGACCGCGCCATGGAAAAATCACGCCAAGTACAAAGAAGATTAGCCAGAAGTCCCAAGGCATCCGCGAATGAGAACACTTTCCTCTCCGCCAAGCAAGTAACCAAAGTCCCCAAGAATTAGGCAGTTTCCAACTGGTTGACTCCGCCGAGACACGAATGCGATCGGGCCTCGGCGAGTGTGCCTAACTCGCCCAGGCTAGGGCACCGGTATCCGCTAGTATCGGGAATCGAACTGTCCTACACTCGTAAGCACTTCTTCGGGCTCAAAGAAACCTACGTCAAAACACTAGGTCAAAGAGGAACGATGGCGACAGCTGTAGTTCACCCTACCAATTCTACGAAGGTTTCAATCGACCTGCCGGGTTCCCGTTACGACCATTTTTTCTTTTCAGCCATGGCTCTCGCCATGCTCACCACCGTGTTCGTGGGTTTTGCTCACACTTATTATCTCGCCGGAGTGTTCCGTGCGCCTTTGCCCAGTCTGACCATCCATTTACATGGCGCGGCTTTCTCCTGCTGGATACTCTTGCTCGTCACACAGACCTCTCTTGTCGCCGCCGGCCGCACGGACATTCATCGGCGGCTCGGCATTGTAGGCTTCCTGCTCGCTTGTCTGATGGTCATTCTCGGCGTCTTGGCGGCAACCGATTCGTTGGCGCGGGCGTCTGGCCCTGCTGGACGGGACGTCCAATTTTTCTACATCGTTCCCCTCACGGATATGCTGATTTTTGCGGCGCTCACGTTTTTTGCCTTCCGCGCGCGCCGCAATCCCCAGGCGCACAAACGCCTCATCATTGTGGCAACGATCGGGTTGTTGATTGCCGCCATCGCCCGTTGGCCGATTACTTTTCTTTTCAGAAATGCTGCCATGGCCGCGTTATTGTCCTACATCTTCCTGCTCGTCCTGGTGGCCTATGACCTCTGGACATCGCGCAAGGTTCACCGTGCGACGCTCTGGGCGGGAGGTTTCCTCATTTTTGTTCAGCAGATTCGCATACCCATCGGCAAGACAGCCGCGTGGCACACAGTCGCCAGTTGGGTTCAGTTGCACGCTCGATAGACCATTCTCGCCATTGGGAACTTGCCTCCGATTGGAAGTCGCACTCTCGCCGCATTGTGCGCAAGCACGAACTGCGGCACCTCGCTATAATCAAACGGCTTTACAGCGAGGTGTGGCTTGACCCAAACCGTGAAACTTACGGCTATGGTCAAGGCAGCGGGTTGAGCGGCAAAGCTGAGTCCAGGGTTGCTGGATTCCATTTTGCGCCGTTTACCGCGGCCAACTGACCCGAACGTGCTCGTTGGTTTCGATACCAACGACGACGCCGGGGTGTATCTGCTCGGTCCCGAAATGGCGATGGTTCAGACGGTCGATTTCTTTACGCCTATCGTGGATGACCCATACACTTTCGGACAGATTGCGGCGGCAAACTCGCTGAGCGATGTGTACGCCATGGGCGGCAAACCCGTTTCGGCGCTTTCCATCGTAGGGTTTCCTGACAAGGGTGATCCAGAAATCCTTGAGCAGATTATTCGCGGTGGCCTTTCGAAGATGGCGGAAGCGAAATGCAGTGTCATCGGCGGCCACTCGATTCGAAACGACGACATTCAATTTGGCTACGCCGTCACCGGCATCATCCATCCGCAGCGAGTTTGGCGAAATGTCGGCGCGCGTACTGGCGACGTTTTGCTACTGACCAAAGCAATAGGGACCGGCGTGATCTCCACGGCGCTGAAGAAGGACCGCGCCACGCCGGCCTCGCTGCAAGCGGCCATCGCTTCGATGTCCGAGCTGAACCGCGCGGCCTCCGAAGCATTGCAGGAACTGCAAGAAAAGGCTGGAACCGCCTCTCCTATTCACGCCGTGACTGACGTTACGGGTTTCGGCTTGCTCGGCCATACACGGGAAATCGCGCTTGGGAATCCTGAACGGGACATCGAAGCCGTATCCCTCGAGATCGATCATTCCGCAATTCCTTATCTTCCTGGAGCGGTCGATGCCGCCCGCGAGGGATTCCTTCCTGGCGGACTGAAGAATAACCGCGATTTCATTGGCGATTGCGTCGGTTTTGCAGGCAGAGTTCCGCAAGAGAATCGCGACCTCCTCTTCGACCCACAAACTTCCGGAGGCCTATTGATCGCCATCTCGTCCGAAACCGCCGAGGATGCCATCAACTCGCTCGAGCGCCACGGCGTCTCCGCCCGCCGCATCGGCAAAGTCATCACCAAAACGAACCCACTCCTAAATGTGCGCTAGAATGTCACGCCCTGAGCACATCGGATAAACTCTCTCGATGGACACGATTACACACGGCATCGCGGGCGCGTTGATCGGGAAAGCGGTGTTCCGCGGCGAGGACATGTTTGCCTCGCACCCCATGAACCGCGGGCGCATCATCACGTGGTCGTTGATGCTGGGCGCGATTTTTCCGGATTCCGACGTGGTGCGAGACTTCTTTTCCAGCGACAAATTATTGATGATTACCTGGCACCGCAGCATCACGCACTCGCTGCTGATGCTGCCGCTGTGGGCGCTGCTGCTTGCGGGGATCACCCGCGCGTTTGCAATCTGGCGAAAATGGGAAGCGCCCTCGTTCGCAGCACTGAGCGCGATTTACGCGGTGGGGGTCCTCAGTCACATTTTGCTCGACTTGGTCACTACTTTCGGGACGATGATCTGGTCGCCGTTCCAGTGGTCGCGCCCCGCCTGGGATCTCATTTTTATCGTGGATTTCACGCTGACGGCGATTCTGCTGGTGCCGCAATTACTTGCCTGGGTGTACGCCCATCCAGAAAAGGTGAAGCGCCGCGCTGTTGGAATGTGGCTGGTGTTTATGCCGGCGCCATTTCTGGTCGCAAGAATTGCTGCAATTGTCGGCGCGCCGATTTCTGATCAAGTCGTATTGACCGCGGTGGTCATTTTTGCCGCTGTCTTCCTGTTGCCCACGCGCTTTGGCTGGGGAGTGAAAGTCCGACATGACAAGTGGAATCTGGCCGGATTTGCCGCGGCATTAATCTACGTTGCGTGCATCATCTACGCCCACCACGTCGCTCTTGCGCGCATTCAGAAGTTCGCGGAACTGGATCGCTTGCAGGTGGAATCGATTGGAGCGTTGCCGCTTCCGCCATCGCTCTGGCATTGGGACGGCTTGGTTCGAACCCAGCGCGGCGTCTACGAGGTGCGCATGGATTTGAGCGACAAACCGGAAAGTGACACGGATTTGCTCACGCGCGAGCACCACTATTACCCTGACGCGCCGCCAAATTCGTTTATCGACGTCGCCAAACGCCTGCCCGAAGTGCAGAAAGTTTTGTGGTTCTCACGATTTCCGGTCATACAGTTCCACCCGGAAGGTAGCGTGGCCGTAGTGGAAATTTCCGATAAGCGCTTTCCCCAAACGCGCCGTGACCGCCCCGCAGGGTTCACATATCGCGTACGATTCAGTCCTGACGGAAATGTTCTCTCAAAAGGCTGGGTCACCAGGTAGGAAAGGCCTTCTTGCCAGTCTTTCTTTAGGGCCAGGAAGAACTACCGAGAAGATTTACTGTCTGCCGGATGAATGACGACTTGGCGTTCTTCTCCAACGCCAACGCTTTCGGTGCGAATACCATTCATATCTTTTAGCGCCAGATGCACGATACGGCGCTCACGGGAGGACATGGGATTTAGCCGGAATGGCTGGTGAGAAGTCTGCACGCGTTCCGCAGCCACCCGCGCGGTCATGCGCAACTCTTCAAAACGCAGCGCGCGGTAGCCGCCGCTATCGATGTGAATCTTTTCATGGTAAGCCGGTTCCAGCCGCAGCGCCCGGAACGCCAGATGCTCGAAGGCTTTCAACACTTCCGCGCCGCGCTCCAGGAGAATCTCTTTGTCCTTGCCGTCAAGATCCGCCAGCACTTCCGCGTCGCTTCCCGCGAGGGCGTTTTCCGCCGGCACGGCCCGGACGTTCACTTTCAACTCCAGTCCAGAAATCTGCACCATGTTTTCCAAAAAATGGCGCAGGGCCTCCGCCGCCGCTTGCCGGTCCAACTTTCCATCGTGAATGAGTTCTTGAGCCATGGAGCTTTCGAATGCTGCCTGCCGCAGCTATCTTTCTGGAATTATTTCTTAAGACTTCTTCCCGCGCGCAGGCTTCACGGGCGCGGGCACGGGATGCGTACGGTTCAGATACCACTGCTGCGCGATACCGACCACGCTGCTGGTGAGAATATACACCGCCAGGCCGCTCGAAATGGGCGAAATCATGAAGATGGCCGCCATGGTGACAGGCATGATTTTCATCATCATCTGCTGCTGCGGGTCGGTCGAGGTCATCGGCGTCATCTTGGAAACGAGGTACATGGACACGCCCATCAGTACGGGAAGTACGTAGAGAGGATCCCGCGAGGAAAGGTCCACAATCCACAACCAGGTGGCCTGTCGCATTTCGATGGAGTAACGCAGCGCGGTATTCAATCCGATCCACACGGGCATTTGCAGGAACATCTGGAAGCAGCCACCCACCGGGTTGATGCCTTCGCGGCTGTAGATGGCCATCACTTCCTTGTTCATCTCTGCTTTGCGCGGATCGCGCATCGAATACTTCTTGTATTTGTCCTGGATGGATTTGATTTCCGGCGCCACGCGCTGCATTTTCAAGGTCGTCTTGTAGCTCGAAATGCGCAGCGGGAAAAGCAGCATGTTGATGACGAGCGTCAAAACCACGATGGCCCAGCCCCAGTTGGGAATGTAGCCGTGCAGCCACTTCAGCCCGTGGAAGAGGGGCTCGGCGATGAATTCCAGCCAGCCGAAATTGATGAGGCCGTGCAGAGGTGGGCTCATCTTCTTCAACTCATCGTAATCTTTCGGACCGACGTAGAGGCGCAAATCCAGAGGCTGGGTCGGAGTCGCGGCGGCCACCTGGGGCACAGGCTCCGCGGAGTCTTGACCATTCACTTTAACGGTGCGCCACGCTTTCCAATAGCGCGTCTCCAGCGGGCCTCCGGCGCCGCTGGCGGGAAGAAATGCGGCCGTGAAGTAGCGGTCTTCAATGCCAACGAAGCCCTTTCCACCCTGCCAAAGGCCGGGGCCCCACTTCTCCAGGTCGTCCAGCTTCTTGTAAAGAAAGGTAGAGACTTTGCCGCCCTCGCTGTAGTACGTCTGGACCGTTTCCACGGGAGCAGGATTCGTCACCGTCAAATCGCCGAAGCCGCCTAGCCAGCCGATGCCCGCTTTAATGGGATTGCCGTTGAACTTGGCGGAGGTTTCGACACGCACGACATAGGAGTGATCAAACTTAAAATGCTTGGTGACTTCGAGGTGGCCGTCACTCCACGTAAGTACAACATCAGCCGGAGCGTGCAAGTTGACGCTGTCGGATGAAATTTGAAAAAGGCCTTGGTTCGCTGTGTTCTGCAACTGCGTATCATCGAGAATCACGGAAAAGGGCCAGCCGCCGGTTTGCTGTGAAGCCTCTGGGTGCACGACGTCGAGGACGCGCTGAGGCTTCGAATCGTCCTTGTAATTTTTCAACTGCCAACTCTTCACTACTCCGCCGCGGTTCGAAATTTCCACGCGGTAAAGAGAGTTCTCGACAACGATCGTACGTTCCTGCGAATCGCTCTTGACCGGAATGGTCGACGCCGCCAATGGAGCGACTGTTGCCGGGGCCGCAGTGGTTTGCGACGGATTTGCCGCTGGTGACGCTGCTGGACTGGGAGTGGCGGGGGCAGTCACGGCTGGACGATTGGCTTGCGACGGTTGAATTGGCGGCTTGGGACCAAAATACTTGGCCCACAGAATAATGACTCCGAAGGAAAGCAGCGACGCCACGAGTATCCGCAGCTCCGGCGTGAACTTGTCCTTTTGTCCCGGCGCGCTCATGAGTGCGCCTCAGTTTTCAAAACTTTCGCTGCCGTTGCACTCGTAGGCATCTCTTCCCATTTCTCCGGAACCGGATCGTAACCAAATTTGCGGGAGAGCGGCTGGCAGCGCAGCAAGCGCTTCAATCCCAGCCAAATCCCGCGCGCCACGCCAAAACGTTCAATCGCTTCATAGGCGTATCGCGAACACGTCGGCTCGAAGCGGCAGCTTCCCGCGAACAAGATCGACAAATAAGCCTTGTAGAATCGCAGCGCGAGCAACGCCGCGCGCACGGGGATGGATCTTTGGGCCGTTAAACGCTTTTCAGCAGGCGCAACAGATCCGCCGTCAGCGCCGCAAACTCCGCTCGCGCCACAGAACTCTTCGGGTGAATGACGATGTCCCATCCTGCGGGTATCTCCAGCCGGTGGCAGCGTACAACTTCGCGCAGACGCCTCCGGATACGATTGCGCACTACCGCGCCGCCCAGGGCTTTCTTGATGCTGAAGCCGAATCGGCTTTGCGGCAGTTCGTTGGCGCGGAAAAAAACAGTGAAGTGGGAACTCGAACGGCGCTTTCCGGCGCGGTAGACAGCATCAAAGTCTCCGCGGCGCACCAGCCGCGCTTCGCGCGGATACAGATTCCCGTGCGCGCTTGAATTCACAGCGGGCAACAGGTTCCCGAAATTATTCGGGGGTAAGCTGATGACGCCCCTTCTTGCGGCGTGCGGCAAGCACTTTGCGGCCACCTTTGGTCTTCATGCGCGAGCGAAAACCGTGCGTCTTGGCGCGCCGGCGTTTGCGCGGTTGAAATGTGCGCTTTGGCAAAACAATCCCCCTTTGTTGCCTACGATGTTACACACGATAATTAATACGCGGTCGCGAGGCCATCTCTTTCACCCGCAACGGCGGAACAGCACACCAATCCATTCGATGGCTGGTCCCGAATTTAGTAGTGTATTCGACCCTTGCGCACAGGGTCAAGAAACGAAGCCTTCCGTTCCGGGCCGATTCGAACGCTTGGCTCGGGGCCGCCTGGCTAGGACGAGCCAAGTCCGTCCGCATCTAAGACTTCGCGGACCTTGTTCGCGAGAGTTGCCGACGAGAAGGGTTTCGGCAGGAATGCAAAGGAAGGATCGATGCCGTGACGCTGAATGATGGCATCGTCGGTGTATCCTGACATGAAAAGTACTTTCACGCCCGGGCGGAGCGAGCAGACGCGCTTGGCAATATCGCGGCCGCTTGCCCCGGGAAGAATCAAGTCCGTGAGCAGCAAATGGATGCGGCCGGTGTGCGCTTCACAAAGGGTTTCCACGTCCAGAGGATGCTGAGGCGCCAGCACCGAGTAGCCCCGCGCCGCCAGCATCGAACGAACGAGCTCGCGAACCGCGTCATCATCTTCGACTAACAAGATGGTTTCGAATCCTTGTTTGAGCGCCGGCTCCAATTTCCTGGTGACCTTACTCTCGGCAAATTCTTTTTCTTGCGGCAAGTAAATTTTGAAACAGGTGCCTTTCCCTCTTTCGCTGGTCACCCAAATGTATCCGCCGCTTTGTTTGATTACTCCGTACACCATTGCCAGTCCCAGGCCAGTCCCGTGCCCGGGTCCTTTTGTGGTGAAGAAAGGCTCGAAGATACGCGCCTGCGTTGGGGCGTCCATGCCCATCCCTGTATCGGTTACCGTCAACAAGACATGTCGCCCGGGAGCAGATCCAACATGCGCACGAACAAAATTCTCATCCAGTTCGACGTTCTGTGTTTCCAGCGTGAGTCGCCCGCCCTCTGGCATGGCGTCGCGCGCGTTGACACACAGATTCATGAGCACTTGTTCAAGCTGCGCGGGATCGGACTTTACCGCAGCGAGATCCTCCGCCAGCGCGGTCTTTATCTCGATGTGCTCTCCAATGATCCGCTGCAGCATCTTGAGCAGATTTCCGATGACATCGTTGAGGTTCAAGACCCGCAACTGGAACACCTGCCGCCGGCTAAACGCCAGCATTTGGCGGGTCAATGCGGCCCCGCGCTCCGCCGCGGAATGCACTTGCTCGGCGGCGCGATGAAATTTCGAAACGCTCGGAAGCTCGTCCGCGAGGTAACTGCTATAGCTCAAGATGACGGTCAGCAAATTATTGAAATCGTGCGCGATTCCGCCCGCCAGCGTTCCGATGGACTCCATTTTTTGCGCTTGCCGGAATTGCTGCTCCAACTTCCGGCGTTCCGTGAGGTCGCGAATCGCCGCTGATACCCACGGGCCTTCTTCCGTTTCCAGCAGGCTGAGGCTGATCTCCACGGGGAATTCCGAACCATCCTTGCGCAGACCGTAAAGCTCCAGCCCTTCGCCCATGGACCTTGCGCGCGGCTCCTCGAAGAAGCCGCCGCGGTGTCCTGTATGCCGCTGCCGAAATCTTTCCGGCACTAGAGTCTCGATGGGTTGACCCAGTAACTGCTCACGTGGATATCCAAACGAGATTTCCGTCTGAGCATTGACGAGTACGATTCGGCCTTCTCGATTGACCACCACCATCGAGTCCGGCGCGGACTCCAGTAGTCCACGAAACTTTGCCTCCGCCGCTTGAATGGTCTCCGCGGAGTGTTTCTGTTGTGACAACAATTTACTCTGCGCCCGCTGGCTCAGCAGCAAGCGCACGCTGGAACAACCGAACGACGCAAGGACCGCCACCACCGCGAGTTTCAGCTGCTGCCCGATCGCCGATGTGGCCATCGCCAATACCAGAAGCGGGAACGCGATATGCGCAAACTGTGCCAGCAGCAAAGACTCCGATGCTGTATCTTCAAGCGCTGGCTCCGCCTCTTTGGGAGCAACCCAACTTGTTGCTAGCCAGATCATCAGGGTTCTGGGGATCGTCCACAGCAGCTCGTACCAAGTGCCAAATGGCACGTGCCGCCAAATCTCCGCGTACAGATAAACCGATTCGCAGATGGCAAACAGCGCCAAAAAAACGGCCACTCGTCCAAACAGCGATTTGGCGAGCTTGGAGTTGGTCAGCGCAGCGCGCAAGACAAACGCCACAGCGATGAGAGCTCCCCGCCAGGTATTCACGTGCCAGTAGAGCCTGTCGATGGATTCCCTGGAATGCGGCAAAACGAGCGGCAGGTAAAGAAAAAAGAAGTAGGCCGAGAGAGCTACGATTCCAAGTTGCAGGAAGTCGAGCCACCGCTCCCACCGGTAAATCCGAGATTCTGCAGTGTCATCTCCCAGAAAAAGGACGATGGCCATTGGCGCGACGTGAAACAGAAAAAGAATGTCGCTGGGCCACCACAGGTCAAAAGATGCATGCAGAACGCTGTCGTAATAGGTCGCCATTGCCTGGCCAACGGCATAAATGGCAAAGGAGGCTCCGATCAGCCTCCAGAATCGCCGCGCGTAGCCTGCCGCGCGCGACGCCGCTTCGAAGCAAGCTCCGGCCACAATCACCGTGAGCACAAACTCGATAATGTTACTGGCAATTGTGGAGTGAACGGCTAGCGCGGCAAAATGGCAGGCCAATGCTGCCGCTGCGACGACAAAAATCTTGCGAGAGGCCGGCATGCTTTCTTCTGACCCCCGTCAGGAAGCGGAACCATGGCTGTAACTGCAAACTCAGGAAGAAGGGACAGCCTTACATTTTATCGGATAGGCTTTGTCTTGCGGTGAATTTCATGCCGCAGTCTTGCCTTTCTTATACTCTTCGAAAGCTGCCAAGTAGCGGTCGACATCTTTATGCAGCAGGTAATAGGGTGTTGATAGCCGAATCTTCGATGGCGCTCCGCCGCGGATGCGAATCTTTTTCGTCTTCCACATCCAATTTTCGAGCTCTGCGATTTGAATCGGCGCCACAT
>Ga0210403_10004365_pt1 | contig 12220 bp, 9 predicted proteins | sample IncBWC19MmetaG_FD_150863 | JGI IMG/M metagenome (GOLD analysis project Ga0210403, IMG submission 150863) | Forest soil microbial communities from Barre Woods Harvard Forest LTER site, Petersham, Massachusetts, United States - Inc-BW-C-19-M | ecosystem: Environmental > Terrestrial > Soil >... | reverse complement strand
CGCAGATCTCGGCGGAGCGCCGGCGCATCCCCTCCTCCTCGATCGAGCGCAGCACGTAGAGTGCCGTCGACTCCGTCGACCGAATGAAACCGGTGCCGCCGCAATGGGGACAAGGCTGCGTGGACGTCTCGACGAGCGATGGGCGCAGCCGCTGGCGCGACATCTCCAGTAGGCCGAACGCGCTGATCCGACCGACCTGGATACGGGCGCGGTCGTTCTTCAGCGCCTCTTTTAGCCGCCGCTCGACCGCCGACTGATTGCGGTGCTCTTCCATGTCGATGAAGTCGATCACGATCAAGCCGGCAAGATCGCGCAATCTGAGCTGCCGGGCGATCTCCTCGGCCGCTTCAAGGTTGGTTCGGACCGCTGTTTCCTCGATGTTGCGTTCGCGCGTCGAGCGGCCGGAATTGACGTCGATCGCGACCAATGCCTCGGTCTGGTTGATCACGACATAGCCGCCGGAGCGCAGCTGCACGATCGGCGAATGGATAGCGTCGATCTGGCTTTCGATTTGGAAGCGGTGAAACAGGCCGATCTGAGGATCGCGGTAAGGCTGGACCCGCTTGGCATGGCTTGGCATCAGCATCTTCATGAATGCCTTTGCCGTGCGGTATCCTTCTTCGCCTTCGACCAGGACTTCATCGATGTCGCGCGTATAGAGATCGCGGATCGACCGCTTGATCAGGTTGCCCTCTTCATAGATCAAGGCGGGCGCCGTCGAGCGCAATGTCAGCTCGCGGATCTCGTTCCACAGGCGCAACAGGTATTCATAATCCCGCTTGATCTCGGCCTTCGAGCGTTCGGCCCCGGCGGTGCGTACGATTACCCCCATGCCCTCGGGAATATCCAGCTCCTCTAGGATATCTTTTAGGCGGCGGCGGTCGGCGATGCTGGTGATCTTGCGCGATACTCCCCCACCACGCGCCGTATTCGGCATCAGTACACAATAGCGCCCGGCAAGCGAAAGGTAGGTCGTCAAGGCGGCGCCCTTGGTGCCGCGCTCCTCTTTGGTGACCTGGACGAGCATGATCTGCCGGCGCTTGATCACCTCCTGGATCTTGTAGTGCCGGATCGTCCGCGAGCGCTGGTGCTCGGCTTCCTCAAGTTCATCCTCGCCGAGGGTTTCGACCGCCTCGGCCTCACCCTCACTCTCCGCGAGAGCGGCGGTCGCGGTCTCCTCGGGGGCGGTGAGCATGTCTGGCTGCGCCGCCTCAGGCGGAAATTCGACAGCCGACGCGATCACATCGTCCGCCCCGACCGATGCCGCTGCGATCGTGACCGTGCTTGCCTCGACGGGCTCCGGCGTCGTCGCGTCCGGCGCGCCGGTCTCGGGATCGCGGGACACGTCAGCCGCCGCGGCCGGCTCCTCCCAACTGTACGTCGCCGCTGCGATCGGGATCGTCGTGCCCGTTGCGGGCTCCGGGACCGTTTCGTCCTTCGCGGCGCCCGCAGCCTCTCGAATCACGGGTTCCCACGGCGCCTCGGCCGGACCCTCTTCGGGGCGAGGCGTTTCGGAAACCGTTCCTGCCGCGTGCGCCTCTCCCTCGCCTGCAGGCTCGGTATGATGCCGCGGTAGATCCGGAGGTTCGCGCCCTTCCGATTCTGGGACCTCTGATCCTTCGTCCTCGCCGCCGTCTGCGGCGGCCGGGACAGGGACCGGCTCCGGCAAGGCAGCTGCTAGTGAGGCTCCCTCTTCGCCCGCGGCTTCGGGTTCGGGTTCCCGCGTCTCGCCTTCCTGGTGTGCCGAATTGAAGCCGTTCGACTCTCGGTCGCCGACCGGGATCTTGTAGTAATCGGGATGAATTTCGCTAAAAGCTAGGAAGCCATGCCGATGGTTGCCGTAATCGACAAATGCCGCCTGCAGCGAGGGTTCTACGCGGGTAACTTTGGCTAAGTAGATATTGCCTTTTACCTGCCTCTTGGTAGATGATTCGAAATCGAACTCTTCAAGTCGATTGCCGTTGTGCACCACCACTCGGGTTTCTTCCGGGTGGGTGGCATCGATGAGCATGCGTTTTGCCATTCTGGCATAACTCCGGGGCACGCTGCCGCAGCCGCGCGAAAATCGACTGGCGGCGCGCTCCTTTCTGCAAGGAAGCCACAGGCGCCTGAAGCTATTCCACTAAGCGATGAGGAGAAATCGGCCATGGTCTTATCAGGGGAGCCTTTTTAGCGGCTTCGGGTTCCTACGATCCGTATCGCCCGGCGCTGCGAGCCGGCGCGGTGACAGCCGAATAGCTGTCGATCCCGCGGGCTTGTGTCGCATTACCCCACCGGGCGCGGCGCCCGGTCGGCGGAACGGCGGTTTTTCGCGATCCTTACTGTATAGAGTAAACCAGTCCGCCACAATCCTTTCATCCGCCCGGCCGTTCATCCTCCCGGCGTTTCGTCAGATCGGCGATCCTCTTCGAGCGGTCGACCGCGCCCACCGGGTCGAAACGCGCTCGTTAAAACATGCTTGGAATGGTATCGCCAATAGCGCATATGAAGGCCCGGCCGCGCGGGGTCATGGTATGACGGTGGTCTAGCGGCCGTTTGCATGGAGATGGTCGCAGACCGCAGCAACATGGTTAAGATCTTTCGGTTTCTTTTTGTCTGCGCAGTCTTGCTGGCCATCGCGGGCTGTGGATTCGTCGGGATCACACTGTGGTATTTCGGTCGTGACCTGCCGGATTACCAGCAGCTCGCGCATTATCAGCCGCCGATCATGACTCGAGTGCAGGCGGGTGACGGGCGACTTCTCGCCGAATACGCAGCCGAGCGGCGGATCTTTGTGCCGATTCAGGCGATCCCGAAGCCGGTGATCAATGCCTTTTTGTCTGCCGAAGACAAAAATTTCTACAACCATCACGGGGTCGACCCCGTCTCGATTCTGCGCGCGGCGATTACCGATGTGAGCCGGTTTCGCGCCAATCGCCGGCCGGTCGGCGCCTCGACGATCACCCAGCAAGTCGCCAAAAACATGCTGCTGTCGAACGAGGTTTCGATTGAACGCAAGATCAAGGAGATACTGCTGGCGACCCGCATCGAGGCCGCGTTGCCGAAGGAGCGCATCCTCGAACTCTACCTGAACGAAATTTACCTCGGCTCTGGTGCGTACGGTGTTGCCGCTGCAGCGCTCACCTATTTCGACAAACCCCTCGACGAATTGACCCTCGGCGAGGCCGCTTTCCTCGCCGGTCTTCCGAAGGCGCCGAACCGGTACAGCCCGGCGCGCTTCCCGCAGACGGCAAAAGCTCGCCGCGATTGGGTTCTGGACAGAATGGTCGAAGACGGAGCGACCACCCAGGCCGAAGCGGCGCAAGCCGAAGCCCAACCGCTTGAGCTTCACCACCGGAAGGAGGCGGAAGAGGTCAGAGCCCCTTATTTCGCTGAGGAGGTCAGGCGCGACCTGCTGGCCCACTATGGCGAAAAGGTTCTGTACGGGGCTGGGCTGTCGGTGCGCACCAGCCTCGACGAGCGACTGCAGGCGGCTTCGGATAAGGCGTTGCGCACCGGGTTGATCGCCTACGAGCATAGCCATGGCGGGTGGCGGGGTGCAATTGCCCGCATCGATCCCAAGGGGGACTGGGCGGGGCATCTCGCCGACGTGCCGGTGCCCAGCGTCGCGGCCGATGTCGGATGGCGCCTGGCGATGGTGGTCCGCAGCGAGCCGGACGGCGCGGCTATCGGCTTTGCCAATGGCGCCAGCGGGCGCATTCCGTTCTCCGAAGTGCGCTGGGCGCGGCCGCGCTACAACAATGGCACCTTTGGTCCCTATCCACGCGGCGCCGCCGATGTCGTCAAGCCGGGCGATGTCGTTATGGTCGAGCCGGTCAATGCCGCAAAGGCCGAGGCGAATGGCGGCAAGGCTGCCGGCCTCTACACCTTGTGTCAGGTGCCGGAGGTCTCGGGCGCCCTTGTCGCGCTGGACCCGCATACCGGGCGCGTCCTCGCCATCAGCGGCGGGTTCAGCTTCGCGACGAGCCAATTCGATCGGGCCACCCAGGCAAAGCGGCAAACCGGGTCGACGATCAAACCGTTCATCTTTTTGACCGCGCTCGACCACGGATTTACCCCGTCGACGCTGATCGACGATTCGCCGATATCGCTCCCGCAAGGTCCGGGACTGCCGATGTGGACACCGCGGAATTATACGAAGGAAGGCCAGGAGGTGAGATATCGCGGGCCAACGCCGCTGCGCATCGCAATCGAAAAGTCGATCGATACGATGACGGTCAGGGCGGCCACGACCGTCGGGATCGAGGCCGTCGCCGACACCGTCGAGAGCTTCGGCATCATGGATCACATGCCGCGCGAGTACTCGATGGTGCTCGGCGCCGGCGAGACGACCCCTCTACGGATGACGGCTGCCTATGCGATGCTGGTCAACGGCGGCAAGCGCATCACGCCGACCTTTATCGACCGCGTGCAAGACCGCAACGGCGCAACCATTTTCCGCGCCGACGAGCGGCCATGCGACGGCTGCGACAATGTCGATTGGCAGCAGCAGCCGGTGCCGGTCATCCCGGATGCACGCGAGCAGGTGGCCGATCCCGGTTCGGCCTATCAGATCGTCACAATGCTGGAGGGCGTGGTCGAGCGCGGGACGGGTACCGTGGTCAAAGCGGTCGGCAAACCGATCGCCGGCAAGACCGGCACGACAAACGACTGGCGCGACGCTTGGTTCGTCGGGTTCACACCCGACCTGGTGGCGGGCGTCTATATCGGCTTCGACGATCCGGACAGCCTCGGCAACGACGAAACCGGCGGACATGTGGCAGCCCCGATTTTCCGCGACTTCATGATCGCCGCTTTGAAGGATGCTCCGGCAACGTCGTTCCGTACGCCGCCTGGGATGCGGATCTACCGGGTCAGCGCGGCGACGGGTTTGCCGGTCGGCGCCGGCGAACCGGCCATCTACGAGGCTTACAAGCCCGGCACTGAGCCCGGCCACAATCGCCATCTCGGCATGCAGCGCGAACCCGGCGCGGACGAGACGCCGCTCGCCTCGACCGGCGCGGCCGAGGACGGCAGTGAAACGATGCCGGCGCCGGTGCCGATGCGGGGGGCTCCGGCAAGCGGGACCGGCGGCCTATATTAAGCGCGTCTACGTCGACAATGCGGAGTAAGCCATGCGCGCCGAAATTCGGGCGGCCGCCGACGACATCGACAAGTCGTTGACGCTGCTGAGGAGGCATCTTTGACTGGGAGACAGCAAATCGCCGTCTCGCCGAACTGAATGCCCAGGCGCAGGATCCGCGCCTCTGGGATGATCCAGCGGCGGCACAAAAGCTGCTGCGCGAGCGCACCAAGCTCGACCAGGCGATCGGCGGCTATCGCCGAATCGAGCGGGAGGTCGCCGACACCCTCGAGCTGATCGAGATGGGTGAGGCCGAGGGCGAGGCGACCGTCGTCGCCGATGCCGAAGCCGCGCTCGAAAAATTGCGCGCGGAAGCGGCGAGGCGCGAGCTCGAAAGCCTCCTCTCCGGCGAGGCCGACGCCAACGACTGCTATCTCGAAGTGCATGCCGGGGCCGGCGGCACCGAGGCGCAGGACTGGGCCGAGATGCTGCTGCGGATGTATGTCCGCTGGGCGGAGGCGCACGGCTACAAGACCGAATGGCTCGAAGAAAGCGGCGGCGAGGAGGCCGGGATAAAATCGGCGACCGTCAGGATCAACGGCCCCGACGCCTATGGCTGGCTGAAGACGGAAAGCGGGGTCCACCGCCTGGTGCGCATCTCGCCGTTCGATTCCAACGCCCGGCGTCACACCAGTTTCGCGTCGGTCTGGATCTACCCGGTGGTCGACGACAAGATCGAGGTCGAGATCAACGACAAGGATTTGCGCATCGACACCTATCGGTCGTCGGGGGCCGGCGGCCAGCACGTCAACAAGACCGACAGCGCGGTGCGCATCACCCACATGCCGAGCGGCATCGTCGTGCAGTGCCAGAGCGAGCGCTCACAGCACCAGAACCGCGCGCACGCCTTTGCGATGCTGCGCGCCCGGCTCTATGAGGCCGAATTGCAGCGCCGCGAAGCGGCGACCGATGCGATGAACGCGACCAAGACAGACATCGGCTGGGGTCACCAGATCCGCTCCTACGTGCTGCAGCCCTACCAGATGGTCAAGGACCTGCGCACCGGCGTCGAAACCTCGAACACCGGCGCGGTCCTCGACGGCGACCTCGACCGCTTCCTCGCCGCCGCCCTCGCCGCCCGCATCGAAGGCGCCGACGCAATTCCGACCAACGGTTGATCGCTCCGCTACCCTGGCCATTTCGACATTGAGACCGAGGGACGGTGATGTCCCCGCTCCGAGTCTCCAAAGGTGGAGGGCGGTCTCCATGCCCGCGGTCTCCTACGCGCCAAGTCCCGTCATCCATTCGTCTCAGCCAGTATCTCGAAAGCGGACATCTCCATAGGCGTCCTCGGCGACGGTGATGAGTGGATCCGTGTCGTCCGCTTTCGAGCTGGGACAAGCAGAATTCGAAGGTGCGGTCTAGGCACTCGCGAGCAGCATCTCCGTGCGGACCCCGAGAAATATGAAGAACTTGCGGTGCCTGTTATGGATGGCAGGAAGGGTGGCCATGCTGAGCTCGCATTCTGACTGGGAGGGGATTGGCTGAGTTAAAGATGTTGTCAGGATCGTAATGCCGTTTGGCGGCGATCAGCCGGTCGGCATTGGGGCCATAGCTCTTAGCCACACGGTCCGGGTCTTCTCCGGTAAGGAAGTTCGGATATCCACCTGGAAGCGCCATCGGAGCGAAGGCTTGACGAGTGGCTCGAGCCCATTGGCGATGCCGTTGCTCCTCTTCCTTGTCTGACCGATCGACGAAGGTGGCGAGGATCTCGACCAGCACGTGGTCGCGGCGGAGGCCAAAGGCTGTCGCCTCCACCGGTACGCGCGCGGCGGCGCCTTTGAACTCGTGCGTAAAGACGGCGCAGTGGGCCGAGGCGGCGGTCTCCATCGCTTCGACAAAAACATCGATGGCTGCGCTGTCGACCGCGGGCAGCCAGCACGTGTCCATGAACACACGCTGCCCATTGACGATATACTGGTCGTACAAGGTCAGCGAAGTTCCATAGGACATGCCTTCGAGGTTGCCGGCGAGCAGGGTCCCAAGTTTGAGAAAAGGCGCCACCCGAGCTTCGCCCTCGGCCGCAGGCCCGCACCAGGTCGGATGGACGATGACAACTGGTCTGCCGTCGGGGCCGCCGGTGCAGGCAAACTCGACCGTCAGGTCTTCGGGGCTCGAGGCGGCAATGTCGGCGCAGCGTCGCAGAACGGCTTTTGCGTCCGAGAACGGGTAGACGAGGAGGCCCGTGCGCACACTGGGCAGACGATGCAGACGGAAGCGCATGGCGGTCACGACGCCGAAGTTGCCGCCGCCGCCGCGCAATGCCCAGAACAGCTCCTCTTCATTGTCGCGGCTGGCGACAATGATGCGTCCATCAGCGAGCACGATCTGAGCAGTCAGCAGATTGTCGAGTGCCAAGCCGAAGCGGCCGATCAATGGCCCGTAGCCGCCGCCCAGCGTGAGCCCGGCCATGCCGACGGCGCTGCATGTGCCGGTCGCGGCCGCGAGGTGAAGCGGATCCGTCACCGCAGCCACGTCGTCAGCGCGCGCGCCTCCCGAAATTATTGCGCTACGGTGATCGGGATCGACGGACACCCCGTTCATGCCGCTGAGATCGATGACGATGCCGGCGCACAGCGCGCGGCCGGCCCAACCGTGTCCGCCGCCCCGCACCGACAGCGGCAGACCGCAATCGCGTGCGATTTTGATCGACGATTGCACGTCTTCCGTCGTCCGGCAGTGAACGACGGCACGCGGCAGAGGGCCCACTGGCTTCGCCCAGATCGCGGTCGCGGCGGCGTAGCCGTCCTCACGCGGCAGCGAGACACGGCGGGGCAATTGTCCGCTAAACGAGCGTAGTGTTCGTTCGATTTGATCAGACATTGGCTGTATCTCCACTCCGACGGTGTAGACTTCGTCGTTAGCGACACTCAGCGGCTTGGCCGCTCCAGGTCGAGGTCGTCGATGTTCGGCTGGACCGTAAACCGATCGAGCTGGTGATCGAAGGTCACCCAGGGATGCCGTGTCGCCTCCCACACGGATACCGTCGGCCTGGGCATCGCAGCGTCAGCGAACGCACCAAAGGCGATGCCGATAAGGTCCGGGACAACTTCCGTGTACCAGAACACAGTGGAACCGCAGTTGGGGCAGAAATGGAGTTCGATCTTTCGCCCCGAGCCGCTGCCTCGCACGTAGACCTTACTCGGCCCCTCGGTGCGCACCTGCTCTTTCTGTTGCTACCTTACACCGAGCGCGACTCGCCCCCGGCGATTGTTGACCCTCGCGGCAATGAGGCCCTCATCGCGAAGCCGGCGACAGGCGAGCGAGCACGGCGGCCCCTGCCGTCACGTAGTTGCGCGGTTGGGCCGCAAAGCGTTGGGCCGCGACGCGAAGATCCCGCACCCGTCGCTTTGAGGCACAGATCGCCCGCGTTTGGCAAAATCCCGAGCGATCGCTTTGAACTCGCCGGAAGCAGGGCCGTGTACGAAAGCTCGTCGCTGCAACGGAGCACATAGGGGTTTTTCGGTCATTGTTGCGCGCGCCGCGGCCGCATCTTTCAGCACGAATTCGGCATAGGTGTGCTGCTGCCAGCTAGTCAACATTGTCTGCTGGTCGGGCGTGACATTATTCATTGGAGGTCCTTCCCTCGAGGGCGTGAGGGGATGGCTACAGAGGGGGAATCGCGCCGAAATACCCGCCGCTTCCATCAGCTGGTAAACAGGAAGCTGCGGCCGGCGGCGAGTTAGGCGATCGCCTTGACGCCAATAGTGGCGGGGCTTTCAGGTAGCCATCGGCGAGCCGTCGCCCGGCTTCGCGCATGTGCTGACGGTCTGCTGCCGGATCCCCATCGGGCGGCATGCGCACAACGGTGTCGTTGCAGTAGGTCGGGACGACCACGCCGGCGTCACGGCAGAGGCCAGCGGGATCGCGACCAGCTTGCACTGCCCGGATGCCGCGTCTTGTCTGGTTGCGGAACATCGAGACCCCGCGATCGGTGATGCCGAGGTGCTCCAATCCATGGATGGCAATGGGCCGCTGCGAGACCTGGGCCTCGTAGTCGCCGGGTTGCCGCTGACCGGCCTCGTACGAGGCCGCGGGTAGCTGGCCGCCGGGGACCATAGTCGTTGGATCGCCCCACCATGCGGGGGTCACGCCTTCGATCTCGCTCACGTGGCGCAGTTCGATGAACATCGTATTGGTGTCGTCCTGCGGCACGACCCAGCGGCTCATCATCGGCCCGCTGAACCCGTGCTCTCGTCGACCATCCTCCCAGATCGGCGCCACTTGCTGAAGGTTAGGGAGAACGGCTTCGACCATCCGTGCCCAGACGTTCTGCCCGACCCGGCGCGTCCCGAGGTAGATCATGCCCACTGGCGTTTCGATAAACTCCAGCTCCGGCAATACGCCAAACTCGTCGGTGAATTGGGCGCCGCTGACGATCGTGTGAAGAAACGCCGTATGGACGGGATCCATTGCGTTCTCCATGGTTTGCAGCCAGTTGCACGGCCAAGAGTATTTTGGGCCTGGCACGTGCCGGTAACCCGGCCGCAGGAGGCTGTCGTAGATTGGAAAGGGCGGCTGCCGATCGGGCGGACCCAAATAGGCAAAGACGATACCGCTGTGCACATGCGTCGGATAGGCGCCGTGATACACCCGGTCTTTTAAGCTGCTGTGAGCCGGTTCGCCGGGCATCTCGAGGATGGCCCCGTCCGCCGCGAACAACCAGCCATGGTAGCAGCAGCGTATGCCCTTGGCGTCGACGATCCCATACTCCAGGGACGCGCCGCGATGTGGACAATGTAACTCCAGCAGCCCTACGGCGCCGCTGCGGTCACGAAACACCACCAGCTCCTCGCCGAGCATCTTGACTCGATGCGGCAGATCTTTCAGCTCGTCAGAGAAGCAAATCGGCTGCCAAAAGCGGCGCAGATACTCGCCGCCTGGTGTGCCTGGGCCGACATGGGTGAGTTCCGCGTCTTCGTGGGGCACCTCGCGATGGAGGTAAGCGCCATATCGCATCCGTAAGAAGGGGGCTCTCGTGATCATCACAGTTCTCTTTTCAGCAAAACACTTTGGCAGGAGGGATTGGTCTGTGTGCAGTGAGATCGTCAGGCGGCGGTTTGCAGAACGGCAGCCGCCTCGACCCTTCGCTTGATGTGCGGTTCCCGTAGCCGCTGATGAGGCTGCAGCAGTTGGGCAACTTCGATCATCGCGCGATGAACGACCGGATCGGCGACGGCGGCGCGGAAGAGGGCGGCCTCGAACTCTTGCGCTTCCGAGAAATTGTCGGGCCGTTCGCCGCGCGTCTGCGGGAAAGCAAGATCGGCGCTCGTCGACATGATCCAGGGCGTCTCGAGCACCGAGGCAACCTCGGTCATGAACCCCCCCTGCGCGGCTGCGATCGGATCCGGGTCCGTGGCCGCCCGGTACAGCACATCCTGGAGCAGGAGGGCCTGCTTTGCGGCTGACGACATGCCCTGGCCGTGGATCGGGTTGAAGCGGCAGAACGCGTCGGCGACCGGCAGCACGCCGCGGGGCAGCCGAGGCAATCGTTCGTAATGCTTCCAGGCGCTGACGGGGAAGCGGTAGTGGCGAATGCCGTCGGGCGGCCGAGCGTAACGCAGCGCGTTGTACACCGTCGGAGTTATCAATGAGCGGGATGCCTCGAGAAAGGCCTCCCAGGTCTCGATCCGGGCCGTTGCGTTATGGTCGGCAATTGCGGTAATCCAGCGTCCGCCTTCCGTCGGCACTATGATCGCATGCAGTGCTGAGTGGGGCGGATCGGGCAGCGTCAGCACGGCCTTCCACTCGGTTGTCGCATAGGGAGGTATGTCGACGACGGCCGTCGCGTAGGTGATATCGACGCCGATCTCCGTCATCTGCGGCCGGTCCCAGCAGAGGGCATCGAACAACGTCAGGGTGGGCGCTCCGCGACCGGATGCGTCCACCACCAGATCGGCGTCGAGCGTCTCAAAACGCCCCGCGCCGTTGACAAGCTGGACGCCCCGTACGCCTGCACCGCCGGCGGCCGGCACGATCCCGATCACCCGGCTTGCCGGTCGCAGCGTGATGTTGGCGACCCCCTCGGCCCGCCGCCGCAATACGAGTTCGATCAGCGGCCGCGTCGCGCAGAGCACCGAGATCCCGAAATCCCGCTTTGGCAGCACGCCGACATCCGGCCGCTCGAACTGGACTTCTCGCGCGAATGAGACCGGGACCGCGCCCGCTGAGGCCAGATCGCGTTTGAAACAGGGGAAAATGCGATCGAGCGCGCGAAGGCCGCCGGCGAGCAGGCCATGCGGGTGCCGATCCTGCGGCGTGCCGGATCGCGATCCAGCGGATGCTGGCAGGTCATCGCGTTCGATGATCTCGACCCCTTCAAAATAATTGGCCAAGGCGCCGGCGGCCGAAAGCCCACCAATTCCCGCCCCGATAACGAGCGCCCGCCGACCGAGCTTATGCGAACTGCGGCCATTCCCCAGTCTAGAAGAAGCGCTGAGTTCTTGCTCATCGAGCCAAAATCTTTTTTCGATCAGGTCTGCCATTCTCCAGTCCTCTCGAAGCACTGCGCGAGCTCATTCTTCCGCACGCCATGCACTGCGAATTTTGGTGCCGCGGATTACGCGATGATTTCAGGTTTGCGGAATTCGGCTACGCTTGAAACATAGAGAGAAGACGGCGGCCGATCGTGAAGATTCCTGCTGTTTTTGCGATCGATCAGGGCGGTGGTCGCGCGAGACATCGGCAGAAAGCGATATTCCGCGCGCGTGAGACCGATATCACGAAGCACGTGATCGTCGGGTTCGAGCGGCATGCGGCGCCTGCGAGCAGGCCTCTAGCTCTAGCCGGGACCTTCGTCCCTCTCATGTGGCGAGTTGCCGCAGCTGCTGGTGATACCGCTCGTACCGCTCCTGATGAAACGGATCGACGCCCGGTTACTAGTGTGCCGTCTCTGAAATAGCGTTGCTTCTTGACTGGACGACGGCGAGCGCCTCTCGGGCGGCGTTGATCTTGCGCAGGATGTCTTCGCCACACGTAGCGCCGGGGTTCTCATTGCGGGCCGCCAGGAAGGCGATGATGGCGTCGGCCAGTTCTCGGGTCGAGGCAAAGCTCTTTTCGGTAATGAACTCGGTGAGGTCACGAAAGAAGCGCTCGACC
>Ga0210403_10004364_pt1 | contig 12220 bp, 13 predicted proteins | sample IncBWC19MmetaG_FD_150863 | JGI IMG/M metagenome (GOLD analysis project Ga0210403, IMG submission 150863) | Forest soil microbial communities from Barre Woods Harvard Forest LTER site, Petersham, Massachusetts, United States - Inc-BW-C-19-M | ecosystem: Environmental > Terrestrial > Soil >... | reverse complement strand
CCTTTCTTAATCTCCCGATCCAGATTCTTCTCAATCGTCTCCAACCCGCGCTCCAAAAATCGCTGCTCCACATCCCGCAAAATCACTTGAAATCCCGCCCGCGCAAACACATGCGCAATCCCATTCCCCATCGTCCCCGCGCCCAACACCGCCACCGTCTTAATCGCATCCATAGACAAGGTCAATCCTCCGCATCCGCGTGAAGTAAATGACGTAAAGGAACTGAAGGAAGTAAAGGATGCCTGCGGGCGCCGGGAGCGTCAAGCCGCTCGCATGCTATTCGTCGTCTTCCCACTCGGCTTTTTCAGCGGCTTCCATCTGCTGAACGATGGATTCTGCCCGAGAAAGATCTTTGCGAAGAACCCAAATCTCAAGCTGAAACGTGGGACGTGGCCTCATAAATTGCCAGAGCAAAATCGACATCCAGGTCCAGGGATTCTTCTTCAATAACTCTTTTGAGTGATAAGGGATACCCGCGGCTAGCAGCGCATCGAGTATGCGGCCGCACTTCTTTCTGTCGTCGCCGTCCCAAAGACGGTCCGCGCCAACGCTCTCTGCTTCCGCATACAAAGCCACAAGGGCAATGTGGCAATCACTGCATTCCGTGAATCCATCACGAAACTCAGCTTTGCAAAGAGGACAGAACACGCATCACGCCGGCGGCGCGCCCTCCACAATCTCCCGAATAATTTCCCGCGCCAACATTTCCTCCTCCGGCGGAACATACAGTGTCGTTTCGCTCCCGTGCACTTCAACCTTCACCGGAATCTCATTCTCCTTCAACGCCTCGCCCAAAAACTCCGCGCGTCCCTGCTCTTCCCCCGACCCCGTCCACACCGCAATCGTTGCCGCGCTCAAATGCCCCGGCACCGCAGCCGCAGGAGCGCCGTCGTCGTCAGCAGCCAGTTCCATATCCTCCGGCTCTTCATCCAGGAGCTTTTCCAGAATCTCGTCCGCCGCCGCGAAATTCGAGGAAGCCACCGCCACTTCAAATCCAAACTTCGCCGTCCAATCAATCGGCAAAATATCTGCCGTCGGCGTCACCCCATCCGCCCCCGTCGGCTTATCAATATACGGTATCCCCGCCTCCTCTAATTCCTCCAGCAAAGCCGAATGCAGCGCCGGATCCTCCCCAGCCCACAGCCTAATCAAAGACCCCTGCGGTCCCGCACCTGTAGCCATAATCCCTCCCACGCCACCTGTAGGGGAGGGGCTTGCCCCTCCCTATTCGCGCACCAGCAATTCCAGTCGCCGCACATCCGAATCCGCCGCCAAGCATACATCCAATCTCACCCCGGCGGCACTCCCTCAACAACCTCACGCACAATCTCCCGCGCCCTCACTTCATCCACAGGCAACACAAACAACTTGTAACTCCTTCTCGTCTCCGCCACCCGCGCATGAATCCGATTCTCCCCCAGCGACGCTGCCAGCAACTCCCCCATCTCCGCCTGCTCTCCCTCCCAAATCTCCGCAGTCGCCTCTTCCGGATACCAATTCTCAGGATCCCAATCCCCTCGCCACTCTCTCGGTTCAATAGACTCCGGAAGTTCCAGTGGCACCCCCGCCGCTTCCGAGACTGGCTCATCCTCCCCGCCGTAAGCCTCCTTCACCGCCGCTTCTGCCCGGCCAAATTGCGAAAACGGCACGCCGATCTCAAACGCACTCTTCGTATTCCAATTGAAAAGATGGTCTTGCCGCCGAATCGTCCTGCAAGGAATGTCCTTCTCGCTCAGAATTTGGCAGAGCTCCGCGTGAACCCGCGGGTCATCCCCTTTCCAAAACGAACAGAACGGGTCGTCCTCCGGATGCCCAGGCTCGACCGGCTCCTGGGCTGCGAGCGCCGTTGCGGGCAACTCATACACCAACTCCACATCACAATCCGCGCACCGCGCAAACCCCTGCCGATACTCCGCTTTGCATACAGGACAAAACATAGTGATAGCGTGAAATTCTACTACAGCCCGTCAACCTCCCCGCGAAGGTCGCCCTCCTGAATCATCCAAAAACTCCCTCCACCTAGTTATAATGCCGCGGCTCCCTATACGGCCGAATCCGCGCACCAGAAAGGCGTTTGAGAATGACCGAAAAGCCCGCCACACCCGCCCGCCTAACTCCCGCGGAGCAGTCGCTTACCGACATTTGGGAGAAGCACCTCGGCGACGAATTCTCCACCCGCGACACCAATGCCACACTCGATACCATGGTGCCCGACGCCTACGTCAACCACATCCCCGTGCTGACCGGCGGTGTGGGCCGCGAGCAATTACGCGAATTCTACTCGCAGCATTTCATCCCCAAGATGCCTCCCGACACGGAGATCGTTCCCATCTCCCGAACCATCGGCGTCGAGCGACTGGTCGACGAAATGATTTTTAAGTTTACCCACACCATCGAAATGGACTGGATGCTTCCCGGCATAGCTCCCACGGGCAAGCGCGTCGAGTGCCCGCTGGTCGTCATCGTCCACTTTCGCGATGGCAAGCTCTCCAACGAGCACATCTACTGGGACCAAGCCACCGTCCTGGTCCAGCTCGGCCTTCTCGACCCCTCCACCCTGCCCGTAGCCGGCGCAGAAACCGCGCTAAAGCTAGCCAACCCCACCATGCCCGCCAACCACCTCATCGAGCGCGCCAAGCTCCGCCGCACCTCGTAATCCCTGCCCCGCGTGGGACAGCCAATCCTGGCTGTCCTCCTCAACATCCCAAGAGGCACTGGCCACTTTCCGAGTCTGCTGGTTAACAATAATTGGCAGCCCTACCCGTATTTTTTTGTAAGTGTTGATTCTAAAGGAAAGCGGGTGGCTGTAAGGGGCTTAGAATGAACACTTGCAAGGGGCATTGGAAGTGTTCATTCTAAAAAGGTTGCGGGAGATATTATCGGACGCGACATTTGTGGTGGGGAGCGTTGGGGTAGGCGACGGGTGAAAACGTCGAGCGACGATAACATAAGCAAGGATAGCATGGATTTTCATTACTGTCAAGGACTATTATTGAGTGCATATCATTCGAACGTGAGACGGGGAAGTGGAGTAGATTGAGGCGGTTGGCGGGAAATTCGGAGTTTGGTGAGACGGTGTGGTGACGAATTGTTCGGCCCCGGGCCTTGCGTCTTTTTGCCGCGCCTCCCCGTATACCCTGTAGAATGAGCGCGACATTTACAACTCTGACCTCGGCACCACTCAGGTCGGTTCTTCTCTTCTCCACCCAGATGGCCGACGACAACAAGGCCCTCGCCCAGGGGCTCAAGCGCCGCGACCCCGATCTCCTCGATCAGCTGATCGAGCAGTATCAATTCCGGCTATTCCGCTATTTGCTCTACCTGACTTCCAGCCGCGAGCGCGCCGAGGATTTCTTCCAGGAGACGTGGATTCGCGTCCTCGAGCGCGGCCACCAGTACGACGGTAATTACAAATTCGAGGCCTGGCTCTTCCGCATCGCGCGCAATCTGGTGATCGACTGGCAGCGCCAGAAAAAAATGCAGAGCCTCGACGCGCTGCTCGATCCGGAAGAAGGCGCCCCGATGGAATTCGCAGCGCAGAATCAGCCTTCGCCGCTCCACATGATCTTGAGCGCCGAAGAAAAAATCGGCGTTCACGCCTCACTCGATCGTATTCCAACGGTCTATCGCGAAGTTCTTGTGCTCCGTTTTCAGGAAGAGCTTGGACTTGAGGAAATCGCCGGCGTGCTGGCCGCGCCGCTTTCCACCGTGAAGTCGCGCCTCTATCGCGGACTCGAAGCTCTGCGCGGCGCGATGCAAGGGAGTGCGGCATGAGCGAAAATCTGCACGCCCGCGCAGAAAAGCTGATCGCGCAAGAGCGCATCGAAGGAATTTCGCAGGCCGAGCGCGACTGGCTTGCTGCGCATCTTCGCGAATGCGCGGCCTGCGCGCAAGTTACGCAGCAAACGAACGACGCGCTTCGCGTTTTGCGCGGCCTGCCCATTTCCTTGCCTCGTGGCTTGGCCGAGCGTACGCAGTTCCGCGTGCAGCTCCGCGCGCAAGAAATGCGCGAGCGCGAACCCAAGCGCCGTCTTCTCTGGGTTATGTGCGCCATGTCCTGGGGTCTCGGCATCGCCACCGCGCCTTACGTCTGGCAGGCTTTCGAGTGGGCGGGAAATCGCGTTGGAGTGCCGCGGCTGGTTTGGGAATTGGGATTCGGTTTGTGGTGGACGATTCCCGCGCTGGTCGCGGCGGCGGTCGTGGTTCTCGAAAATTTGCGTCAAGCAAATGAACGCGATTGGTCCGGCCGCTGAAGCGAGCGGAGAGAATTCGAGAGAGGAATGAAATGTCAGACAATCTGCAAAAAGTGACCGGTACCTTCAGTGAGCGCTTGCGGCTTAACAGGCTACGCCGCAAAAAGGAAAACCTGCGCTTCTGGGAAGAGTTTCGCATCATTCCAAACGGTGTGATCTGGACTGTGGTTGTGTTGTTTCTGATTGCGCAGACTATCGCCTTTCTCGTGAATCGATGGAACGCCACTCACTATGACGGTCTTTTTCCGTATGAACTGCGGGACACTCCCGCACTAGCCTACCTGGCATTAGCGGGCATCGTCACCGTTGTATCACTCTTCATGGCGGCGATTATCTTTTGGGTCGCCTACGTGAACCGCGACGCGAAACGCCGTGGAATGAATGCCGCCGTCTGGACTCTGCTGGTGATCGTGCTGCTTCCCGCGTGGACTTTCGTCGGCTTCTTGATCTATTTCCTGATGCGCGAGCCGCTGCCCTATCCTTGCCCGCAATGCGGAAAATCCGTCGGCGCCCGCTTCAACTTCTGCCCCAACTGCAAATGCAACTTGCATCCGTCCTGCCCCAACTGCAAACGCGAGGTGGTCGAAACCGACAAATTCTGTCCCTACTGCGCGCAGGAATTGGGCATCCGCGAAGCCAATCCGGAACCAACGCCGTCAGGCACACCTCAGTCCCTGTAGCTTGCTTGGCATGCTCTCTGGTGGAGAGTTTCAGATTGCCGGAGAAGATTTTTTCGCTCAGAGTGGGCTTATATGGAGTACTCGAAGATTATCACCATCGAACCAGGGAAACGCGGCGGCAAGCCGTGTATCCGAGGACTTCGCATCACGGTCTACGACATTTTGGATAATCTGGCTGGTGGGATGACGCACGCCGAAATTCTGAAGGAATTTCCCTACTTGCCCGAAGAAGATATCCTCGCTTGTCTGGCATTTGCAGCGGAGCGAGATCGCAAGATGGAAGTGCTCTCAGAGTGAAGCTCCTGAGCCTAGGCCGCTAATCCCGCAAGCTATAGATGTTTCAAAATCTAGTAGCGCTCGACGGCGAGGGCGACGGCGTTGCCGCCGCCGAGGCAGAGCGCGGCGATGCCACGTTTAAGGCTGCGGCGCTGCAACTCGTAGAGAAGCGTAACCAGGATGCGCGCGCCGCTGGCACCAATGGGATGGCCGAGGGCGACGGCGCCGCCGTTCACGTTTACTTTTTCCGGGTTGAGCCGCAGTTGGCGGGTCACGGCGATGGCAGCAACCGCGAAGGCTTCGTTTAGTTCGACGAGGTCCACATCTTTGTCGCGGTCCCAGCCGGTTTTCGTTAGCAGTTTCTCGACTGCGTCCACCGGCGCCATCATCACCCACTTAGGCTCGACGCCGCTGACGGCTTGCCCTACGATTCGCGCGATCGGCTGTTTGCCGAGACGCGAGGTGTTGCGCTCACTGGTAACAATCAGCGCGGCGGCTCCATCGTTCGTGCCGGGAGCGTTTCCTGCGGTCACTGTGCCATCTTTTTTGAAGGCTGGCTTTAGTTTCGCGAGCGCTTCCAGCGATGTGTCTTCGCGCGGCGATTCGTCGTACTTGATGACGATCGGGTCGCCTTTTTTCTGCGGGACTTCGATCGGCAGAATCTGCGCTTCAAAAAAACACGACTTGCGGGCGCGGATGGCTTTCTGATGGCTCTCGACGGAAAACCTGTCCTGCTCCTCGCGCGTGATGCCGTATTTCTCGGCGACCAACTCGCCGGTCATGCCCATGTGAAAATCTTCATAGGCGTCCCACAGACCGTCGTGAATCATTGAGTCCACAACTTTTTGGTCGCCGAGCCTGTAGCCGGTACGCGCCGTCGGCAGCAGGTACGGGCAGTTGGACATCGACTCCATACCGCCAGCGACGACCATTTCGGATTCGCCGAGTTGCACGGCTTGCGCGGCCAGTGCTACCGCTTTCAAACCGGAGCCGCAAACTTTGTTGATGGTCATTGCGGCAACGCGCGGGGCGCAGCCGCCCTTCAGCGCCGCCTGACGCGCGGGGTTTTGGCCAAGCCCGGCCTGGACTACGTTGCCGAGGATGGCTTCGTCGACTTCTTTGGCGTTGATGTCCGCGCGGCGGATGGCTTCGGCGACGATTTTGCCGCCGAGTTCGACGGCAGAGAAGCCGGCCAAGCCGCCTTGAAATTTTCCGATGGGCGTGCGAACGGCGGAGAGTATGACGGGCGTATCCATTGGTGTGGTAATCCTCCGGAGGAGCTTCGTCAATTATTATAGCGCGTTGCGGCGGGAGGCGCTGTGGAGGAGGAGAGGACGAAATGCGAAATTGGAAATTCGAAATGCGAAATTCAAAATTGGGAGGCTGTAAAAATGCGAAAGGCGGATTGGTGTCCGCCTTTCGCTTTGCCACTGCAGCTAGTTACGCAGTTTTGAGTTTGCGCTAGTTGGTTAAACAGTTTTAGTTTGCGGCGGCGGCGGCGTCGGGCATGCCTTCGTCGGCGCTGGGGCCGTACAGGCCGGGAACGGGGATGCCGAGGAGGCGGTAATACACGGTGAGCTGGGCGCGGTGATGAATCATGTGGTTCATGCACATACCGCGGATACAGGCGATCTTTGGCAGCGTGAAGATTTCCTTGCCGCCTGCAAGCAGCTTCCAGCCTTTCATCATGTCGGCGTCGCTTACGCCGGCGAGTGCGGCGCGCGCTTCGGCGCTCTCTTTGTCAAACGCGGCGAGAAGCTCGGCGCGATTGGTGATTTTCGGCGGCTCGTAGCCTGGCCCGTCCACCGGGGCGTAATCCAGCTCATTGGTATTGATGGTCATAGTGATCCAGCCCGGGACGGTGCCGATGTGGCTAGAGAGCCAGCCTACGGTTCCCGATTTTTCGTGCGGCTTCCAGCCCCACTTATCGTCAGGGACGCGTTCGAGAACTTTGCGCGTGCTCTTCATTTCTTCGTCGAATTCCGGCAGCATCGATTGTCCAATGGTCATGAAAGCCTCCTAGAAAACAGTACCCTCAGTGGCGGGAATCATAGGCGAATGAAAAGCGAAATGTCAAGGTTTATTTTTCGCTGCTCCCTGCCCCCAAGAGCCCACTGTGCGAGGTCCATTGGGTGGCTCGAATTCGTGCGAATGGCCGTTGACAACGGCTTCGTCGGGTACAAAATATCCGCATGCCTCACCAACTCAGCACTTCTTATTTGCAGGATTCGATTGGATTGTTCCGTTATTACAAAAAGCTGGGGGATCGCGCGATGGCGCAATGCCCCGACGAAGCTCTGTTTGTCACGCTGGACCCCGAATCCAATTCCATCGCGATCATCGTGAAACATCTTTCAGGCAATATGCGGTCGCGCTGGATGGATTTTCTGACGACGGACGGAGAAAAGCCGGATCGCCGCCGCGACACGGAATTTGAAACTCCGCCCGCTACCCGCGTCGAATTAATGGAGATGTGGGAACGCGGCTGGAAATATCTGTTCGATGCGCTTGAACCGCTGACGGAGGCTGACCTCACAAGGTCGGTTACGATTCGTACGGAGCCGCACTCCGTGATGCAGGCCATCAACCGGCAAGTGGCGCATTACGCGCATCACGTCGGCCAAATTTTATTTCTGGCCAAGCATCTGACGTTCACCAAGACTGGAAAGTGGGAATCTCTTAGCGTAGCGCGCGGCAAATCAGCAGAGATAAACGCCAAGGTAGCCGCGGGTGAACTCTCAGCGCAAGAAACTCTCTTCTCTTCCAAAAAAGCCTGACGGCCGGTGCCGTTTCCTCTTGACGCAGATTTCCGCTAACCTGCTTAGGACATGGCTACGCTGTTTGATCTGAATCCGCCAGCTGCCGATACGGGGCTGAAACTGAACGAGGCGCAGAGGCGCGCGATTACGCACGGCGAAGGGCCGCTGCTGGTGATTGCGGGAGCGGGGACGGGCAAGACGCGCGTCATCACGGAGCGGATCCGGCATTTACTGCAATCGGATGATTCCCTTTCGGGCGAAAATATTCTTGGATTGACGTTCACGATCAAAGCGGCTGGGGAGATGAAGGCGCGGGTGGTGCGAGCGGCGGGCGAGCGCGGGAAAACCGTAAGGCTGGCGACGTTTCACGCTTTCTGCGAAAGCTTGCTGAAGGAAGCGGCGCCGGAGCGGCTGATGATCGACAAGGTCGATCACTGGATTCTGCTGAGGCGGAATCTTGAGCGGCTAAAACTCGACAAGTACCGGCGGCTCGCCGAGCCCGGGCAGTTTCTAAACGACTTCGTGGAGTTTTTCTCGCGGTGCCAGGATGAGCTTGTTTCCTCTGAAGATTACCAGCGCTACGCCGATGGACTGGCGGAGCAACTTAAAGCCGAGCGTGAGGCGCTCGACGAGGATACGTTCAAGGAACGCGGCGAAGAAGTGGCTCTGCAGCAGGAGATCGCGCGGGCTTACCGGGCGAGCGAGGATTTGCTGCGGGAGAAGAAACGCATTTCGTTCGGCTCGCTGATTACGGGAGCGGTGGAGCTGCTGGAAACGAATGAAGAGGTCCGGCGCGCGCAGCAGGAAAAATTCCGCTACATCCTTGTGGACGAATTTCAGGATACAAACATCGCCCAGCTTCGACTGCTCGAACTGTTGGCCGGCGACCGAAAGAACATTGTGGCCGTGGGCGACAACGACCAGGCGATTTACCGGTTTCGCGGCGCTTCGTTCGGCAGCTTCAAGCTTTTTCTGGAACGGTTTGCCGGCTGGCGCGAGGGCGAGGATTCGACGCCATTCCGCGTTTCGCTGGTGGAGAATTACCGCTCGACGCCGAACATTCTGCGCGTAGCCACGCAAGTGATCGCGCAAAACACGGTGAGCGCGGACTTCCCCAAAAAAGTGTTGTGCGCCAACAAGGAAGACGGCGAAAAGATTCGAATCGTGGAGCTGGAGACGGGAGAAGACGAAGCGCGATGGATCGTGAGCGAGCTGCAGCGCCTCCATGCCGCGGGACGCAAGTGGCGCGAGTTTGCGGTCCTTTACCGGCAGCATGCTCACCGCGATGAGCTGGTCGAAGCGCTTTCGCTCAACAAGATTCCTTTTGTGATCAGCAACCTTTCGATCCTGGATCATCCGCTCGTTAAGGATGTGATTGCTTATTTGCGACTGATTGCCAGCCCATTCGACAACATCTCTTGCGCGCGCGTGATAGCCGCGCCGGCCTGGGGACTCGAACCAGTTGACCTTGTGCGGATGGCGGAACGCGCGAGAAAAGGAAAGAAGGCGCTGTACGACATGCTGCAAGGGTCGCAGAGCCAGCTTGCTTTCGATTCCTCTCCGGCGGCACTGAGGCAACTGGTTGAATTCCTTTCCGAGCAGCGCAAATTGCTCCGCCGCCGCAGCGCGCGACAGATTCTTGGCGGCCTGCTGGAATGGCTGGAAGTGGCGCAACGGGCCAGCCCGCAGGACCGCAAGTACGTCACGCGCCTTGTGGAGTTTGCCAAAGAGTGGGAGCGGAAGAGCGATACGCAAAGCCTCGCGGAATTTGTGGAGTATCTGGACTACTATGCGCAGGCGGGCGGGGTGATCAGCCTGGAAGAGGATTTCCCGGGCGATGCCGTGCAGCTGATGACTGTCCACGGAGCGAAAGGCCTGGAGTTTCCGCAAGTTTTTCTGCTGCGCATCAACAACAAAACATTTCCGACTTCGGAACGCCACCGGGTCTTCGAATTTCCCGCTGCACTGATGAAAGAAGGCGAGCCGGCGGAGCAGTTCCACATCCAAGAAGAGCGGCGGCTGTTCTACGTGGCGCTGACGCGCGCGGAGAACCGCCTTACGCTGACGACGCTCACGGAAAAAAGGGGGAAAGTGCCGGTATTCATCGAGGACATCCTGATGGATCCGGCGATCAAGCGGCGCGACGTGCGGCAGCTCAACCCAAAGCTACCTGCTCCGCAACCCGCCGCGAAACAAGAATCGCTCTTTGACACGGAACTTGAACTTTTTCCTGCTTCCGCCGGGCCACCAAGAATTTTTTCGACTATCGCGGACTGGGCTCTGGAGTTTCATCCTCCGACGCCGGAACCGCTGACCCTGAGCGCATCGGCGGTGAGCGGGTACCGCAGCTGCCCGCAGCAGTTTCTTTTCAGCCGATCGTGGAGCCTGAAGGAGGGCCCGAAAGCCGCGCTGAGCTTCGGGAGCGTGATGCACACCACGATCAAGCGGTTCGTGGACCAGCTACGCAAAGGGGTGAAGCTGCCGTTTGAAGAGGTAGCGCGCGTTTTCGAGACGGAGTGGACCTCTGCGGGATTTGAAGACGATTACCAGGAAAAAGCCTACAAGCAGGACGGGCTGGAACAATTGCGCGCATTCCACGCGGCGACGCTGGCGACTCCGCCGGAAGTGCTCGAGCAAGAAAAGGCTTTCGAGCTTCCGCTGGAAAACAACGTGACCATCATCGGGCGGATGGATCAGGTGAACTCGCTGGGCCGCAAAGACGTGGAAATCATCGACTACAAAACGGGCAAGCCAAAGAAAGAAGTGGAGGCCAAGAAGGATTTGCAACTGAGCCTTTACGCGCTTGCGGCGAAAGAAATATTCGAATGGAATCCGGTGCGGCTGGTCTTTCACTATCTTCAGGACAACCAGATACAAGTCACGACGCGCGATGCGAAGCAGCTGGACGAGGCGGAAAGAATCGTTCAGGAAGCCGCGGCTGATATACGGGCGAGGCAATTTCCGGCAAAGCCAGGGTTCATTTGCCGGAGCTGCGCGTACAAGCCGATTTGCCCGGCGCACGAAGAAGCTCTCAGCGTAAAGCCGAATTAACGCCGCTGGGGCTCAATTCGAAGTAGAGTAGGACATCTCCCTGATTCCCACCTTAAGGTGCAAACATGAACCGCAAGCTCATCTACCTTTTTCTGTGTGTACTGGGGTTCGCGCTTCCTTATTCGCAATTTCTGCCGTGGGCGATGGAGCATGGGCCGAACATGCGCCTTTTCGTTCAGCAACTTTTCGCCAACCGCATCGGAGGATTTTTTGGTATGGACGTGCTGGTTTCGGCTGTGACTCTGATCGGTTTTGTGCGCGTGGAAAGCGCTCGGCTGAAAATGCACACGATGTGGCTTCCGATTATTTCGGTATTGCTGGTGGGAGTATCGCTCGGGCTGCCGCTCTTCCTATATTTGCGGGAACGGGAGCTGGATCGACGAGCTTCCGCAATGCTGTAAGGCATTCTGAGAGCCCTAGGTATCGATGGAGTTGATTTCACCGGGCGCAAGCAGCTGACGGCCAAAATGGGCAGGCAGCTCCTTCCAAATAGCTGCTGTGGCGCCAAACTATCTGATTATTGCGCGATGGCGCCGGAGTAATACTTGTTGCGAGTGAGAATGGTGAGGCCTTCGCGCTTCACGCGGACTTCGACGTCGTGATATTCCTTGACGCGACTGGTGTCCCGAGGAATATACGCGAGAGTGTACTCATTGCGCGCTTCTTCCGTGACGCGAGAGTAGAGGTCCTGGAGCGACTCCTTCTTGGCGGCGTAGTAGACGTCGCCGCCAGTGGCGTGGGCATATTCGGAGAGGCGCTCAAAGCGGCGGTCATAAAAGGCGCTGCCGACGCCGACGGAGAATATCGAGATGCTGTGAGCGAGGACTTCCTTGACGGTGTTGTCGTAGGAATTGGTGTTGTACTTTTTGCCACCATTGACGCCGTCGCTGACAATGAAAATGATCTTGCGGCGGTTGCGGGGGCGGGTCTTCAAAAGCTCGGCGGCGGCAAAGACGGCGTCGTCGAGAGCCTTGGTGGGCTGGGCAAGAATGGTGCGGGTGGATTCGGGGACGGAAGGAGAACCGTCGGGGGCATGGCCGTTGATGCTGGGGCCGTTGAAGGGCCCGCCGGGTGACATAGCGGAGGTGTGGCTGTCGAGCTTGGTGCGACGTAACTCGGTAAGCAGGGTGTCCTGATTGCTGGTAAAACCCTTGCCGGGGTGAAAGAACTGGTCGAAGCGGCAAATGAAGGCCTCATCGAG
>Ga0210403_10004362_pt1 | contig 12221 bp, 8 predicted proteins | sample IncBWC19MmetaG_FD_150863 | JGI IMG/M metagenome (GOLD analysis project Ga0210403, IMG submission 150863) | Forest soil microbial communities from Barre Woods Harvard Forest LTER site, Petersham, Massachusetts, United States - Inc-BW-C-19-M | ecosystem: Environmental > Terrestrial > Soil >... | reverse complement strand
GCAGCGGCCCAGAAGCTTTCGAAAGATGCGGAGCGGCGCATCGCCAAAATGCGGCGGGAATTTCGCGAGCAGTTCGATTCCACCGTGATCGCGCACGCCAGCGGAGCCGATGAGGGCGATCCTCACGCGCAGCCACAGGTGGTGAAGCACGTCTCCGAGGGCGACAGCGTCAAGCTGAAATCAACCGGCCGCGCGGCAACGGTCGTACGCAAGCTGGATGACGATCACTTCGAAGTGGCCATGGGCGCGATGAAGATGAAGATCGCGCGGGACGATATCGCCGAAGTATTCGCCACGGTGCGGCCCACGGATTCTCCGGTGAAGGCGGCAAGATCGCGTGGAATTTCCGCGTCTCTGACTAACGAAAACGCAGGTCAGAACGCGCCGTCAGAAATCAATGTGATTGGCTTCAACGTGGACGACGCCACACGCGCAGTGGAGAAATTTGTCGACCACGCCTTCCTCGCCGGCCTTCCGCGCGTCCGCGTAGTCCACGGCAGCGGCATGGGCATCCTCCGCAAAGCCCTCCGCCAGGCCTTGCAACAGCATCCGCACGTAGAGTCGGTAGCCGAGCCTCCGCAGAACGAGGGCGGCGGCGGGGCTACGGTGGTGGAGTTGAGGGTTTAGAGTTCCACAAAGGGACATTAGAAGCATGTCAAGGCTGAGCACACTTCTGATCTGCATCGCAGTCCCTGCCATTCTGCGTTGGGTCTACACGCGGCCGGCAGCGGGAAAGGCGGTCCTAGAAGGCGACTCTATCGTTTTCCCCGAGTCGATAATGGTCCCGATTATCCGGTGGAGCGGGTTGGTATTGTTTTCGACAGCAGCGTTCGCGTCTTGGACTTACGCGAAAAGCTTGCTGGGGGCGTTGATTTTTGGAGGTTTCGCTTTACTCTCTGCTTTCGCTCGTGGAGACTCGATCATAATCAACCGCGAAGGAATATCAGGAGCCTCCACCTGGGGTCGCAGGGCGGCACTAGCATGGAGCGACATCGCCTCGCTAGAATTTAATACCGGAAACCGCAACACTATGGTGATCGGGAAGAACGGTACAAAGATCTGCCATTCAGGCTTTCATCTCGACCAGGGTCGCTTCGAGGAAGAAGTCAAACGCCGAACAGGGTTGCCGATGAAGGTTATTCAGCCTGGCACTTGGAAGCCTAAAGTGTCCTATCGCTGACCTCTTTTCCGCTGGCGTCAACTGTTAGTTGACGTCTTCCACAGTTTTTCCGCAGGTCAACACGGCTGCTATATTCCCATCAGCGGCTTTCTAGGTCACAATCCGTAGGGATAACTGTCACTTCCATCCATGCCCACTGAAGACTTCAAAGAGACGCTGAAGCAGCAGGCGGATATTGTCCGCATCATCGGCGACTACATCAAGCTGAAGAAGGCTGGGGCGCAAAACTATTCAGGGCTCTGTCCCTTTCATGGGGAGAAGACGCCGTCGTTTTCGGTGCATGCCACGCGGCAGTTTTATCACTGCTTCGGCTGCGGAGTGTCGGGCGATGTGTTCAGCTTCGTGCAGAAGATCGAGAACATTACTTTTCCTGAGGCCGTCCGTCTGGTGGCGCAGAAGCTGGGCATCCCACTGCCCAAGGCAACGTATTCGAGTCCCGCAGAGGCCAGAGACGCCAAGCTGCGCGCCCAGTTGCTCGACGCGCAAGAGCGCGCTGCCACATTCTTTCAGGAATGCCTGAAGCGTCCCGAGGGAGCGCGCGCGCGTGAGTATCTGCAAGGCCGCGGGCTGGGTGCAGAAACGATCGCGCGCTTCCGCATCGGCTACGCGCCCGATTCCGGCTTTCTCCTCCGCGACCGCCTAGCCGGCGAATTCAGCGAAGTGGCGCTGCGCGAGAGCGGCTTGTTCTCGTGGAAGCAGGAGGAAGGACTTGCGACCGGCGAGGCAAAGCCAACGACCAACGACCAGCGACCAACGACGGTTTACTCCAAGTTCCGCAACCGCGTAATGTTCCCCATCGCCAACGACGCCGGGCGAATCATCGCCTTCACCGGACGAACCCTCGCCACCGACGAAAAGTCCGGTCCAAAGTATTTGAATTCACCCGAGACCGGCATCTACTCCAAAGGCCGGGTCCTCTTCAACCTGGATCACGCCAAAGAAGCCATCCGCAAACTGGATTACGCCATCCTGGTCGAAGGCCAAATGGATTGCATCTCCGTCTACGCCGCGGGATTCCACAACGTGATTGCCAGCTCCGGCACGGCGTTTACTGAAGTCCAGGCCAAGCTGCTCGGCCGCTTCAGCAAGAACGTGGTGGTCAATTTCGATCCGGATACCGCCGGAGCTAAGGCCACCGAGCGCACACTCGGTTTGCTCGTCGAAGAAGAATTCCAAATCAAAGTGCTCACGCTCGAGCAAGGGTTCGATCCCGATCTCTACATCCGCCGCAAAGGCAAAGACGCGTACGGCGAAGCGCTGCGCAGCTCGCAGAAATATTTCGACTACCTGATCGACCGCGCACGCAGCCAGTTCCCGGTTCGCAGTGCCGAGGGCAAGAAGCAGGCGGTGAATCATCTGCTGCCCCACGTCCAGCGCGTCCCCAGCCGTATCGTGCGCGACGAACTGGCGCAGGAGATCGCACAGAAGCTGGGCATCGATTCGGCTGTGTTGCGGCAGGAGCTCCGTCACGTCGCCTCCGAGCGCTCCGCGGCGACAGTAAAATCCACATCAGAAGCGCAAGCCACCGACGCCGAACGGATCCTCATCCGCGCTCTGGCTTCCGCCCGGCAGATGCAGACGGGTGAGCGCCTCTCATCGCGCGACGGCGGCCGTGACGTGGTGAAAGACGAAGAGTTCGATCCTGCACGCCAGGCTCAATACGTGCTCCAGAGTGAAGCGCTGCATCGCGGCCTGGCCACCGAATCGCTGGTCGAGGCTCTGCTCAATGCTGGGGCCGAAATTGCCGATGTAATGGAAGTGCAATGCTCCGAAAGCGAACGCCGCATGCTGGCTTCCATCCTGCTGAAAGAGGACGAAGAACTCAGCGCCGAGCGTCTGGAAGGCGCGGTGCGCGCCCTGCGCCGCATTCACCTGCGCCGCCGCCTCGAGCAGGTGCAGCGCGAACTAACAAAGCCCGGCGTTGGTGACGATAAGACACTCAGGAACGAATTGCTGCTGGAAAAAGACCGCCTGAGCCGCGCGCTCAGGGATCCCAGCCTGGCCGAAGACGGGCTAAGAACGGCTCCAGGAAACAAGAAAACTGCGTGAAACAAAACGACCCTTAGAACCATCTAAGTATTTGGGAGAATTAGATTTAGCGGCGGCCGGTGGGAACTTCTGCGGGCAAGTGATAGACGGGACAGCACTTATGTGCTATACTTCAAAGTTTGTGCTAGGCGCACAACTCCGCGCTACCCCAGATTCCCACCTAAACGGCCGTACCACACGCCCCGCGCGGGCGAATTGAAGAATTTGAGGATATCCTTTGGCTCTTGAAGACAAGTACGACGACATTAAAAAGCTGGTCGATGCCGGCAAGGAGAAGGGCTATCTGACCTACGACCAGGTCAACGAGCTCATCCCTCACGACGTGGTTAGTCCCGAAGATCTGGACGACCTGCTCACCACCATCGGCACGCAGGGAATCGACGTGCTCGAAGGCCCAAAACTGCCTTCCGCTACGCTCGATAAGAAGTTCGACGAAGGCGAAGAGAGTGACGACGTTGAACTCGACCTCACGCCCGGCGCGCTCGAAAAAACCAACGATCCCGTCCGCATGTATTTGCGGGAGATGGGAACGGTCCCCCTGCTCACCCGCGAGGGCGAAGTCGAAATCGCTAAGAGGATAGAGCGCGGACAGATCCGCGTGCTGAAAGCTCTCTCCCGCTCTCCCATTGTCATCCACGAACTTCTTGCCATGGGCGAGGATTTGAAGAAGGGCGTGCGCTCCATCAAAGAAGTTGTCACCTTCGACGAAGAAGAGATCACCGACGAGATTCTGCAGAACCGGCTGAATGAATTTACCGGCAAGATCGACGCCATGGCCAAGCTGTATAAGAAGGTCGGCGTGTTGCAGGAAAAATATGCCGCGATGTCGCAGAAGAAGCGGCCCAAGGACCATCGCCGCGCCCGCCGCAACCTGGCCCGCGGCATCGTGCGGGTCTCGCTCGCCGTGCGCAAGCTGGGCTTCACCAACAACGAACGCAAGCGTTTGATTGACCGCGTCAACAAAACTGTCGACAGCATGCGTTCGCTCGACCGGCAGGCCGGCAACCTCGAGCGCAAGGCCGAAGCCACGCGCAGCGAAGATCAAAAAAAAGAATATCGCCGCCAGGCCCGCGCGGTCCGAAGCGAGATTGAAAAGCTCGAAGCCGAAGCCGGACTCCTGTTCCAGGAGATCAAGCGCACCCAGCGCGAAATCATCCAGGGCGACATGGACGCGGAGCAGGCCAAGCGCGAGCTGATCGAGGCCAATCTCCGTCTCGTAGTTTCGATCGCGAAAAAGTATACGAACCGCGGCTTGCAGTTCCTTGACCTGATTCAGGAAGGCAACATCGGCCTGATGAAAGCCGTCGACAAGTTCGAATACCGCCGTGGATACAAATTCTCAACTTACGCCACGTGGTGGATTCGGCAGGCGATCACTCGTGCCATCGCCGATCAGGCGCGCACCATCCGCATCCCGGTGCACATGATCGAAACCATCAACAAGCTGATCCGCACCTCGCGGCAACTCGTGCAGGAGCTGGGACGCGAGCCGACCAGCGAAGAAATCGCCAAGCGCATGGACATCCCCGTGGCGAAAGTCCGCAAGGTGCTGAAGATCGCGCAGGAGCCCATCTCACTCGAAACGCCGATTGGCGAAGAGGAAGATTCGCATCTCGGCGACTTCATCGAAGACCGCGCCGTGGTCTCGCCGGCCGAGGCCGTGATCAACGTGAACCTCAAGGACCAGACCGGACAGGTCCTGCGCACGCTGACCCCGCGCGAAGAAAAAGTCATCAAGATGCGCTTTGGCCTGGAAGACGGCAGCGAGCACACTCTGGAAGAAGTCGGGCAGTCGTTCGCCGTAACCCGCGAACGCATCCGCCAGATCGAGGCCAAAGCGCTGCGGAAGCTAAGGCATCCGTCGAGGTCGCGGAAGTTGCGGGCGTTCATGGATGGAGTGAGGGATTAAGATTAGCCACGGATTTGCACGGATCAACACGGATACACCGATAGGCAAGTCCTTGTCATTCCGAATTGGGCCGTAGGTCCGATGAGGAACCTGCTTTTCGCATCATGAGGCAAGTACCGTTGAAATGGTCGTCTTGCGTGGTAGGATTGGAGTTGGCGAACGTCGTCCAGTACCCCTAAGTGTTTGACGGATAGTGTTCAGTGGGGAAGCCCCGAGTGAATCTCGGGGCTTTTGCTTTTGCGACTCGCAGGCGCCACATCATTCCGCTCGCGGAGTTGCGGGCGTTCATCCACGGAGTGACAGACTAGCCTTTCTGGGCGAAAACCCAGCACATCCCAAGGGAGCAGATCTTCATTTTGGGACGCTTTCCACAGAAACTCTATGTCTGTGCAAATGTGAGCTGACCCTAGTCTTCGCCTCGGTGATATCATCCGCTTGTTTATGTCAGTTCCAACCGTTCCGCCGCAGCGAAAGGGCCCCGAGCTCTTCATAGGGCTAGTAGCCGCTGTCGGGACCGATCATAGCCTCCTCACAGGGATACTTGAAGACATTTTTCATTCGTTCGGGTACGAAACGCGGGTCATTCGTCTCGCGCAACTGCTCCACGCGTACCCAACGTACAAAGGAATCCCTTGAGAACCGGTCGACGTTTATATACGGCAACACCAAGAGGCGGGTAGCGAATTTCGTCGCATCACGAAGAGTGATGATTCCTTAGCTGTTCTTGGGATAGGGGCCATCCAAGCCGCCCGAGTTGCAAGCGGCGGCAGCAAAGAAGAGGTGATCCCGAATTGTGCCTACATTATTCGCTCATTGAAGACACCCGAGGAAGTCAAGACGCTGCGGTCTATCTACGGGGAAGCTTTTGTGCTTATCGGGTCGTCGGCCCCCTACGCGATGCGGCGTCGATTCTTGGCAGCCAAGATTGCGGCATCGCATCACGCCTTTCAGCACGACCAATATCTTGCAGCCGCTGAGCAGCTGATCCAGTACGATCAAGAAGAAATAGGAAAGAAACACGGTCAAAATCTCAGAAATGCCTTCCATCTGGCGGACATTTTCGTAGATGCTTCTGACGCAACGCGCCTCCGAGCGTCGCTCGAGCGCGGCCTTGAGCTGATTTTTGGCAACACATTCCACACTCCTACACGGGACGAATACGGAATTTTCCAGGCCATGGGAGCTGCCTTCCGGTCAGCCGAGCTGGGGCGACAAGTCGGATGTGCAATTTGTACTGAGTCTGGGGACGTCGTTGCTGTGGGCACAAACGAGGTCCCTAAGGCTGGAGGAGGACTTTATTGGGCGGGCGATGACCCTGATCATCGCGAATTTATGATGAGGGAGGATTCAAACGATAAACACAAGAAGGGCTTACTGGCGGATTTACTGAGTAGACTGAAGGAGGACAGGTGGCTTAATTCTGATAAGGAGCGGCTGAACCCGAGCGAGCTAGCCGATCTTGCCCTGAGCGACGAGAAATCTCCAAATATAAGCAGCGCTCAACTGACAGATCTGATCGAGTTTATGAGAGCGGTTCATGCCGAAATGGCGGCCATCACCGACGCGGCTCGTAGAGGGGTCTCGGTGGCGAGCACGACGATGTACGTCACTACATTCCCTTGTCATCTCTGCGCGCCGCATATTGTGGCTTCAGGAATTCGACGGGTTGTGTACATTGAGCCTTATGCCAAGAGTTTAGCTGTCCAACTCTATCCAGATTCCATCTCCGTGGATCACGCAGATAGAACAGGGCGCCAAGTGGAGTTTGAGCCCTTTGTGGGCGTCGCCCCGAGGATGTACATGAGTCTTTTCGCAATGACCAAGAGGAAGAAAGACGGAAGAGTTATTCAATTCGTCCGAGAGGTGGCGTCCCCACGTTATCCGGGTTCTCCCCGCGCCTATTTGCCTAACGAAGTAGCAGCGATGAGCAGGCTTGCAGCAGTCATTGAACAGGAACAACTTCAAATGGAGCAGCAGGAGTTTAACTATGACGGATCCCGAAGTTCTTAAGCAGCTTTTTAAAGAGGCTCGCGAGGAAGTAAAAAACTGGCCCGAATGGATGAAGCGCGAGGAGCAAGAAAGAGAAAGAAGTCGACGAGAACTCCAATGCTCGGAGTCTGATTCGGACCAGCGGCTTTCTGCGTAGGCTCTTGATTCCAGTGATCCCGACTCACCCGGGCACCCACCCGCTGTCCGCGGCGAGTGGGTCACGCGTTTCCCATTTTGGGAATCGTTCCCACTTTTTTCCTAGAATTTTCTTGCCTTCGTTTACGAATATCTATCCAATTAATAGATGTGGCGGCATTCGCGAATTTTCAACCGGATGCCGCCTTTTTCGTTTTGAGGTGGGTAATGAAGAAGCGGATACCGAAGGTGATTGGCAAGAAACTTCGCGGTGAGTGGTCAGAGATGCGGTTCATGGTGCGCGTGGCAGAGCTTGGTTTGCCGATCAGCAAACCTTGGGGAGATTCGAGGAGTTTTGATTTTGTGGTGGGACGGCCGCGTCACTTCGCGGCGGTGCAGGTTAAGTCCACCACCTTTGAATTGGAAGAGGGTTGGATGTGCGGCATAGGCAGTTGCGGCAAGCCGTATCCGCCCGGGTCGTTCGACTTTCTGGCGGCTTATGTTGTCTTCGAGGATGCCTGGTACATCATTCCAGAGGAGGAGATTCTGGGGATGAAGTCGATCTCGCTGCATACAAACAACAGCCATTCCAAGTACGAAAAGTACAGGGAGAACTGGGAGTTGCTGCAGCGCGCGGCCGGTGTGGAGGCCGATGCCGAGCCAGAGCCGGGACAGGTCGACGACATCCAGGGGTGTGCCGAGGAATTTTCCGCGGAACCAATGCCACTGCAGGCAGACACCAAGGTCCCTCGCGTCGCTCGGGATGACGACTACGCGGGCAATCTTTTCGGTAGTTTGTTTCGGCGGTTATTCCTTCACAGTGTCTAAGTTATTGAAGAGCTTGGGCACACATTTTTGCTGCCGCGATTCATGCGCGGATTTCCTCAGGCATCCACAAGGAAGTCCTATCCTCCACAGTTTCTGCACAACGGGGAAACGTTTTTGTGTTGCGGGGCGCGACGTTCTGGCTGAGAGTGGGTTCAGCGAAAACGTGGCAAATCTCAAAACTTGCCAAACGATGTTTGCGGTGACGCTGGTGGCAGCTGGCAATTCTCGAGGGTGAATTGCCGGGGGAAATTCGGAAACGCGCGCGAGTGCGAACCGGTTGCCCGGGCATTGCGGCCTCCTCTACGACTCGTTCTTCGGAGCGAGTTGGGCCGCTGGCCGCCGCAGGGGCGGCAGAGAAGCGATTCTTCGAATCGCAATTCTGCGGCCAGTACTGGTAAAAGTGGCACTCCTAGTGAGCGCTGTCGGACCAGTACCGTCGACCCGTTGCTCCTAGCGGCGGGCAGGCAAGACTAGAGATCCACGAACGATGCGGCGTGGGGTGGCTGGCCCCGCGCCGCATTTGTTTTTGGCGACTGCTACAAAATCTTTGCCGCGGATTTTCGCGGATCTCACGGATAAACCAGGTTCTTTGCAATCTGGTTGCGACTTTCTTTTTGGGACTGGTTTTCTCGGCGCTTCCACAGCATATTGGATGGGCTGCACAGCTTCTCCACAATTCATTTGGCGTTTCGCTTTGTCTTCGCTTATGCTAGGCGAGAGATTCGGACACAGTGTTGTACGGAACATTGCCCGGAAATATGGCGACCACTGATTACAGCATCAGCACTCTTCCGGCGAACGTAGAAGCGGAGCGCTCGATACTGGGCGCGATCCTGCTGGACAACTTTGCTTATAACCAGGCGGCGGAGCATCTTCGGATTGAGGATTTTTCGCTGGACTCGCACCGGCGGATTTATTCGCGCATGGTGGAGTTGCAGGAATCCTCGCGTCCGATCGACATGATCACGCTGATCGAGGAACTGGACCGGCACAAGGACTTGCAAGCGATTGGCGATGTGGGCTATGTGTCGAGCCTGCTGGATGGCGTTCCCGACCGGCCGAGCATTGAGCACTACGTCAAGATTGTGCGCGACAAGGCTTTGCTGCGCGGACTGATTCATGCGGCGAATACGGCGATTGCGCGGGCGTCGGACCAGTCCGATCTTGCCGAGGAAGTGCTCAGCGATGCTGAGGCTGCGATTTTTCAGCTCTCGGAAAAGCGCATTGGGCGCGGGTTCATGGGGGTGCAGGAGATTGTTCGCGAGTCGTTTGGCTCGGTGGATGCGCTGCTGCAACGCGGGCAGCGGATTACCGGACTGGCTACGCACTATGAAAATCTCGATGAGATGACCAGCGGGCTGCAACGGTCGGATTTGGTGATCATTGCGGCGCGCCCTTCCATGGGGAAGACCGCGTTTGCCATGAACATTGCAGAGAACGCGGCGATCAAAGATCAGCAGGTGGTGGGAGTATTTTCGCTAGAAATGTCGCGCGAGGCGCTGCTGTTGCGGTTGCTGTGTTCGACGGCGGAGGTGGACGCGCACAAGATGCGCACTGGGTCGCTGTGGCAGGATGACACCAAGAAACTGGTGCGAGCGATGGAGCAGTTGGCGCATGCGCCGATTTTCATTGATGACACGCCGGGCATTTCGCTGAGCGAAATGCGGGCGAAGGCCAGGAGGCTGAAGCAGGCGCAAGGCAGGCTTGATCTGATCATCGTGGACTATCTACAACTGATGTCGGGCGGGAGCAAGCGTTACGAAAACCGTACGCAGGAAGTGTCGGCAATCTCGCGGGGACTGAAGGGGCTGGCCAAGGAACTCGCCGTACCGGTGGTGGCGCTTTCGCAGTTGAGCCGCGCTCCGGAGAGCCGGGGCGGGGACCATCGTCCGCAGCTTTCGGATTTGCGCGAGTCGGGGTCGATTGAACAGGACGCCGACCTGGTGATGTTCATTTTCCGCGAGGAAGTTTACCGGCAGGACGATCCGGAGTTGCAGGGTCGGGCGGAGATCATCATCTCGAAGCAGCGCAATGGCCCGACGGGCAAGCTGATGCTGGCTTTCCGCAAGAATTGCACCAGATTCGAGATGATGGCCGAGGGCGGCGTGGGGCCGGAGGACTGATTGCTGGGTAGAGGAAAGGCTGTAGTTTTGCCGGGTAAGTACCTTAGGAGATTCGAGTTGCGCGGGAGAGGCGTGCTGTGGAAAAGCTTGTGGAATTGCTGGCTACGGAAAAAATACCTCGCGGTAAAGATTTGTCAGCGGTTTGGATGCGGCCGATTTTCCGTCGCTAAAACCCTGAGTAGTAACCAGTTAGGCAATTCACTCGGCATTAACATAGTGCGGGTGAGGGAGAACCGGGATTTCTCCCACTTTGGGGTTTTGCACATTCCGCAGTTGCTGACCTTCTGATTCAGCCTCAATTGCTGTCCTCGCCGACCTTCAGGACGGCGAGAAATGCCTCCTGGGGGATATCGACGCGGCCGATGCGCTTCATTCGTTTTTTGCCTTCCTTCTGCTTTTCGAGGAGCTTGCGTTTGCGGGAAATGTCGCCGCCGTAGCACTTTGCAATAACGTTCTTGCGAATGGCGGACACGGTCTCGCGGGCAATGATTTTCGAGCCGATGGAGGCCTGGATCGCCACTTCGAACATTTGCCGGGGGATGAGTTGCCGCATCTTCGAGACCAGCAGTTTCCCGCGTTCATAGGCGAAATCGCGATGCACGATGATGGAGAGAGCGTCCACGGGTTCGCCCGCAACGAGGATGTCGAGCTTGACCATGGGCGACTCCCAATAATCGGCGAGGTGATAATCGAGTGACGCGTAGCCGCGGGAGACGGACTTCAGGCGATCATAAAAGTCGAGCACGATTTCGTTCAGCGGTAACTCATAATGCAACATCACGCGCGAGGAGCTGACGTACTCGAAAGTTTTCTGCTTGCCGCGTTTGTCTTCGACTAGTTTCAGAATGCCGCCGACGTATTCTTCGTTCGTGAGAATGGTTGACAGAATCACGGGCTCTTCGATTTTTGCGATCTCGCTGGGATCGGGCCAGCGCGAGGGATTGTCGACCTCGATCATCACGCCGTCGGTTTTGTAAATCTTGTAACGCACGCCCGGAGCGGTGGTGATGAGTTCGAGGGCGAACTCGCGCTCGAGGCGCTCCTGAATAATTTCCATGTGGAGCAGGCCGAGGAAGCCGCAACGGAAGCCGAAGCCCAGCGCGACCGAACTTTCCGGTTCGAAGAAGAAACTCGAATCATTCAATCGCAGTTTTTCGAGCGCTTCGCGGAGGCGGGTGTGCTCGTGAGCGTCGACAGTGTAGAGTCCGGCGAAGACCATAGGTTTGATTTCTTCGAAGCCAGGGAGGGCGTCGAAAGCGGGGTGGGCGTCGTCGGTGATGGTGTCGCCGATTTTCACATCGGCAACAGTCTTGATATTTGCGATTAGAAATCCGACTTCACCCGCTTTCAGTTCCTCGATCTCGACCGGCTTCGGCGTGAGCACGCCGAGAGTTTCGGCGTCGAAGGTTGTACCGTTCGACCACAGGCGGATTCTTTGGCCTTTGCGCAACGTTCCCTGGAAGACGCGGGTGAGGATCACCACGCCGCGGTAAGTGTCGAACCAGGAGTCGAAAACCAGGGCCTGGAGGCGGCTGTCGGGATCTCCTTTGGGGGGCGGGATGCGCTTCACAATGGCTTCAAGCACGTCGGGGACGCCCTGGCCGGTCTTGGCGCTGATGAGGACGGCGTCGGTTGCGTCGAGGCCGACTGCACTTTCGATCATTTCTTTGGTGCGCGGGATGTCGGCGCTTTGCAGATCGATCTTGTTGATGACGGGAATGATTTCGAGGCCGTTATTGATGGCGAGGTAAGCGTTGGCGAGGGTTTGCGCTTCCACGCCCTGGGAAGCGTCGACTATAAGCAGCGCGCCCTCGCATGAAGCCAGCGAGCGCGAGACTTCGTAGGAAAAATCGACGTGGCCGGGAGTATCGATCAGGTTGAGCTGGTAGGTTTGCCCGTCTTGGGCGGTGTACATCATGCGGACGGCGTGGGCTTTGATGGTGATGCCGCGCTCGCGCTCGAGGTCCATGGAGTCGAGGACCTGGGCCTGCATCTCGCGCATGGTGAG
>Ga0210403_10004361_pt1 | contig 12221 bp, 16 predicted proteins | sample IncBWC19MmetaG_FD_150863 | JGI IMG/M metagenome (GOLD analysis project Ga0210403, IMG submission 150863) | Forest soil microbial communities from Barre Woods Harvard Forest LTER site, Petersham, Massachusetts, United States - Inc-BW-C-19-M | ecosystem: Environmental > Terrestrial > Soil >... | reverse complement strand
ACCGCAAGGACTTCGGCCTGACCTGGAACACTGCGCTCGAGACCGGTGGCATACTGGTCGGCGACGAAGTAACCATTACCCTCGATGTACAGTTCGTGAAGGCCTAAACAATTCGCCGCGCGGCGTACATCGAGACCGCGCGGCGTACAAACGTCGGCCTGACAAACGCGCGGTTCGCTTGGTCCGGTAATTCATCGCTCTTTTCGTGTCAGGGTTGCAACGAAGTTTGGTTCCCAGGTCTTGCCTCCGTCGTCGGAGAAGGACTGTTCAAATTGATGCGAATTCGGAGTGACGTTCGACCAGACCACCCGAACCAGGATGGTTCCGCCATTGAATGGCTTTTGATCGAAAAACTCGCCGCGTCCATTCTTAAACTCGCCGACCGTGGGCAAGATGAAGGAACTTGCGGTTCATCTCACAAAAGTTGCCAGCACACCAGCCACGGGGAATGAAATCATGCGACCGCGGTCCGCGAGGGAACGGGATCGTTGGGTTTGGAGAAACCCGGCGAAACGCGGGCGAGGAGATTACCACGATTGTGTTATCCCCAACCCGTCCTTCCGGGGTAGTAAAAAAACAATCGATCTCGTGATGTGCAGGCTCGCCGCTTTCGCGGATGATAGCGCAAGATTACTTGGGCGGAGACAGGGCCTGAAGGAAGATCGCTATGGCCACGCTGGCAATCCCCCGCTTCGACACAGCAACCAGCGACCTTCCAATGAATCCGACGTCACCGGTGCTGGCAAAGGCCTTGCTTCAAACCAATGACGCCCGGGGTAGATGGTGCAGGACCGTTGCTTCTATTTTACGGGTCAACCGATCGACATTATCGAAATTTTATTTGAGATTTTTTGAAACCATCCGCCGCCTGATCTTCTCTTATTTATTTAGTAAGTCCGGGATTTACGAAACGTTCCCTTAGCGCTCGATTTGGTCTCTGCCTCGACCGAAGTTGTCGCTGAAGGATTTATGTCGAAGACTTTTGTCATTCGTAGGAGAACTTGCAATGAAGCGGCTTGTCTTTCTACTCTGCCTTTGCGGATCGGTGACTTCCCAGGCTCAGCAGCAGCCAATTCCGTTGCCTGATGTGCCCAAGGCGCAGACCGGAATTATTGTCGGCACCGTAACCGATATAAACGACGACACCATTGCTGGGGCAACTGTCGTTCTCGAAGGCCCTGTCCAGACAGATCCCCGCACGGTCGTGACGAACGGCAACGGATTCTTTGAATTCAAAGATGTTGAGCCGGGAACTACCTACCACGTCACCGCCAGCGCTCAGGGATTTGCCAACTGGACCTCACCCGCCGTTATCCTCAAGCCAGGCCAGTACGAAATTCTGACGGGCAGCAAGCTCCATATCGCAGAGGCGCTTACCACAATCACTGTGGCCGCTCCGGTTGCTTCGCCCCAAGAGATCGCCGCCGCGCAGGTCAAGGTTGAAGAGCAGCAGCGTATTTTCGGCATTGTTCCCAATTTCTACGTCGTCTACAATCACGACGCCGCGCCGCTCACCGCGAAGCTGAAGTTCAGGCTCGCCACCAAGGTCCTCGTCGATCCGGTTACCATCATCGGCGTAGCCACGTTTGCCGGCATCAACCAGGCGGCGGACAATCCCGACTATGGCCAGGGTGCGAAAGGTTATGCCAAACGTTTTGGCGCGGGCTATGCCGATGGCGCTATCGACATCATGGTCGGAGGCGCCATCCTGCCATCGCTTCTGCACCAGGATCCGCGCTATTTCTATCAGGGCACGGGCACAAACAAGTCTCGCGCTCTGCACGCACTCTCCAGCCCATTCGTCTGCCGGGGAGACAACGGACGGCTGCAGCCGAACTACTCGACGATAGGTGGCGATCTGGCCTCGGCGGCTCTCGCGAATGCCTACTATCCCGAATCGAATCGCGGGCCGGGTCTTTTCTTGGGGAATTTCTTTATCGCCACCGGCGAGCGCGCGCTCGCCAACGTAGCGCAAGAGTTCATCCTGCGCAGGCTCACGCCCAAGGCCAAAAATCAAAACTAGTGGTATGCCCGATTCAGAATGTCCGCGGTCAGCGTTTTACCCTGAGCTCGCCGTTAAGCCTGGATCGTAGAGGTGAAATACATCACGGTATGGCTCGACTGGATAGCCATTCGCCTTCCAAGCCGCCAATCCACCTTTCAGGAATTTGATCCGGGAAAAATGCAGGGCGAGAGCCTGATCCAAAATCTCCCGGCTGGTTTTCTCACCGGGACAAGTACAGTAGATGACCGCGTCTTTCTCTTTGGGAATCAGGGTCGGCTTCTCAAGCACTTCTTTTGGAGGAACCCTGCGCGCGCCAGGGATCACCTCAGGATACGCCAACAAATCGAGCGGCTGGCGAACGTCAAAAACAAGTAACTCCGGTTGCGAAGCCAGCAACGAGTGGAGTTCCTCCGCCGTAAGGCTGTGCTTCTCCAACTCGATCTTCCGATCCCGCTTCTTGCGCTTGATCCGTGCGAAAATCAGCAGGCCCAACACCACAACGCAGATGGCAGTTGCAGTCAATAACATTGTCGCCCCCGAGTCCTCCTGAATCCAGATTCTCCAGAAGGCTGGGAGGATTCACGAAGCACAGGCCGCAAGGCAACTTCATGCCAGCCTCAAACTCGATCGAGACTGAAGACTCTAGCGGCAGCTTCTTCTATCCCTCGAACGAGGTACGTATGTGCAAGCCTCTCGAAGTATGAATAAAACACTGCATCTCGTGATGTGTTGCCGGCAGGCATCGTGCGAGAGTTCAAATCACACGAGCACATTAGACAAATGGGAACCACGTCGCAAGTGATCAATGTTCGTGAGATAGAAGGAGCAGTTATGGAAAGACTAATGTCGACCCTCGATTTCCTATTGGGTTGCCACCACCGCCACCTGAGCCGTGTTTTCACCATCAGTGGCCGAACCTACCGGGTGTGTTGCGACTGCGGAGCGAACTTCGAATATTCGCTGTCGAGCATGTGCATGGAGCAGAGGTTGAAGGCATTCAACCGCCCCACCCGCTCCCTCGTGGCCGAGCTAAGCGATTAGTTACGTCAGGACCGAGGATTTTTTGTTCGTTGTTGGTTCAAACTGGGCCTTTTGCTAGTTACGCGGGCATTCACTTGTCACATATCATGACGCCCTAAGAACAACACCGGCAATCAGAATCAGTGAATGGTGGAGAAATCAAGCAGTGGCTGCAGTGAGCGCATTGCAGCCACCTTGCTGCGCACTTTCAGAACATGAGATGAGGAGAAAACTATGATCAAACGTTCTTACCTTTTCGGACTGGTGATCGCGCTGCTTTATGTGAGCATCGCCAACGCCCAATACCCTGTCGTGGACGCCATCGCCAACAAGGTAGCGCAGAAATACCAGAGCTCCAGCTGCGAGCAGTTGTGGGTGCAGAAATCGCAGAAAAAGCCGCCATCCCAACAGGAGCAGGAAGCCATGCAGATGTTGCGCAACGATCCGAAAATGAGGGCTTCGTTCGTCAATATCGTTGCGGCTCCCGTGGTCAACAAAATGATCGAATGCGGAATGATCCCGTGAAGTAGCTGCTGAGGATCTCGCCATTCTTGAATCGACCCCACGCAGGTAGTCGAAGTAGCCTGAATCCGCGAGGAGCCGAGCAGTTTGGCTAGTGGCTGGTGGCCCCGCTGTCATTGCTGACGATGAGGCTCGAGACGTTCACCGGTTCGAAGTCCCCTAAGGTGAGACTTGTGAGGCACGCAAGATCGTTATCGTTCCAGCGAGCGTCGGGTGTGCCGATGAGCCCTCCGCTGTCTCCATTGTCGGCCAAGATGATTCCATAGTTCCGAAATGCGGTAATGATTATGGCTGCTTGCGGACTGGTGGCGGTACAAGAGGGAGTTGCGACCGAAGCCTTCAGTCGATAGATCTCGCCAGCAGGTCCCGACATGGTGCAGCTTACGGGAGGAGTAGATTGCGAGATTTCCGATTCCACGGGGATGGAGCCCCCTCCCGTTGCCGTGCAACTCCCCACGCCTGCGGTTTGCGTAGCAGGCCAGACCCAGTAGTTCAACATGTGATTGAGTGTGAATCGGATGGGATGCTGAATGGTACCTGTCGGTGAGCTGGGTGTGCCGGTGCCGATTACCTCGTCGGCATTGGCGAGCAGCGGCGCTACCGGAAGTCCTGCGGCATCGGATGTTCCCTGCCCTTGCGGAGTCAGGGCATTCGAAGATACGTTCGGCCAAAGCGCGTTCGAGGAATCGGTCCAGGGACCGCCTTCGTATATTCCCTGCCACATCTCGTAAAGGGCAGGTTTGTTTCCGCCGCCTGCCTCCAGGTAAACCAGAACGTGTCGATCGCCCGTCGAGTTGCTGGTGCCTTCCACCGGAGCATTCGCTGGAATTGGACCAGAGGTAAAGTAGGACTGATATAAGGTGGTCGTAACCGATACGTCCCCCTGATTATAGGGAACTTGAATGGCTGGTATTCCATTCGGAAAAGGAGCATTCGAATTGTTCCCGAAGAATGGCTTAACTGTCGCTGGCAAATAGCCACTGCACATCGGCGCTGCCGGAGAAGTATCTACGGGCAAGTTGGTCGTGGCTGCGTCCACGCGATGGTGAAAAATGGAAGTCGACGGAAAGATGTTTGCCAGGAACGCGTTGTTGCCGTTGATGGCGATGCTGATGTTCTGAGTCGCCTGACCATTTGTTGAGTCGGTAACGACAAACACGGGCGCGTAGGTGCCTTGACCGCCGATCAGCGAGCTGCTGACATTCCCCGTAGTTGCGTGGAGAGACATCCCCTCAGGTAATAAAGGAAAGCTGGCATTCGTGCCGACGGAAAAGGTGTAAGGCGGAACACCGCCGCTGGCGACGATTGTGCAGCCGGCATAAGCTGCGCCTTGCGTTCCGCTGGGGCACGAAGTGGTTGTTATCGTCAATGGACCACCGGACGCTCCTACAGTGACTTTTGCCATGGATGTGGTCGACCCAGACGCATTGGTCGCACTCAGCGTGTAGGTGGTCGTCGCCGTTGGGCTCACGCTGGTCGAGCCACTCGCGGCCGTGGAGGTGAATGTCCCCGGCGTGATCCCAATACTCGTCGCCCCACTCGTCGCCCAACTCAACTTGCTGCTTGCCCCCGAAGTGATACTTGAGGGGCTAGCCGTGAAAGAACTGATCGTTGGTTTCCCTGTCGTGTTTATGGTGACGGTTAGCGTAGACGTGGCCGAGCCGGCAGCATTGGTTGCTGTCAGCGTGTAAGTGGTTGTGACTGTCGGGTTCATCGTCGTGGAACCGCTCGCCGACGTGGAAGTGAAAGTCCCCGGCGTGATGGCAATACTCGTCGCTCCGGCTGCCACCCAACTCAGTGTGCTGCTTGTGCCGGAGTTTATGCTTGTCGGGTTTGCTACGAAGGACGTGATCATCGGCCCGGACCCTTTTGACGACGAGTTCGACGAACTCGTGCCGCAACCCAGCAGTCCGAGCAATAAAATGAGGAGCACCGCGCAAAGACCTCGTCGTGAGGAATTCAGCCTCCAGTTCCACGTGTACGCCTTCCCGTGGCTGCCGCTCGGCGTCGAGGTAGGATCGTTAAACGAGTTGTAGCTATACGGGCTCATCCCCCACCAGAACTCAGTCTATTGCCCACTTCGTCGTAGCTGAAGCTCTCCGTGGTCGTAGCCCCCTTGGACCAACTGCGTCGGTTCTGAATCGGGTCATTGGTGTAATTCGATGTAGTACCGGTGAGCTGATCAGTTGAACGCTGTCGAGGACGTGCTTTCTGACAAACACATGAAAAGATAACGCCGTTAACATCCGCGATGCTTTATTGACGCCCCCAGACACAAATCTCTACTGTAGTAGTGGCAGCAACCAAAAGCGGGCCCACGGAATGTATTTCCTTGGAATTGACGTAGGTACCGGAGGACGCGCGCACTCCTCATCGATGAGCAGGGGCGTGTAATTGCTTCAGCTACCGAGGAGCACCGGGCCTTTGCGTGTGATGTCAGGACGGAGGAGCAAACCCAGCATCTGACCACTCAAATCGGAACCGACCGCCTCATCCAACTCACCTGTAATCCTGCACTCATCAACTTCACATTAACGAAATGCCTCTGGGTCCGGGAGAATGAGCCGAACAACTGCGTGCATTTGTCCGGATAAACCGACACAGGAAATTTGATTGCCGCGCAGATGATTTTTCGCCAACGCCTCGCCCACAGCCACTCCGCAGGCCCGCCACCAATCGTCAGGATCCTGCTCCGCCCAGCCGATTTGCGGAGATGCAGAAGAAGCCTGTGCAACTGAAACACGACATTGGGATCGCCTATTCAGATTTGGGAACTATTTTCTCGAGCGAAAACAATATCAGGATGCGATGACCGTGCTCCAGCGGGCCGTGGAACTGGATCCTGCTCAGCCCGACGCTCCATTACAAAAAAGAAGGTGGAAACCTAGCCGCGTTTCAGGGTTGGCGTCCCGGCTTGAATCGAAAGCAATAAATCAGGCCGAAGACCAGCAACACCGTGCCCCACCACACATTGGCATGCAAGTTGTACAGGACCACGCCCGGATTCTCCGGCGGAGTCACCAGTTGGTAAATTCCCGCTGAGAGAATCAGCGCTCCGTTCACCGCAAGTGAAATGCCGATGAAAAACCAGATGGAAACCATGCTGCGCGCCTCCACTTACCAGAAGATAATATTAAGAGCGATAAAAACGGCGCTCACCACAGCCGCCCAGAAAAGAGGCTTCTGACACAACGGAACGTCCCCTACCGCGGGAACTTCCGTCAACCTGTACACCAAGCCCGTCAATGCGCTGTCCGGCATCGGCTTTGTTGCCAGACTTACTCCCACGGTGACCACGACACACACTATGAAAGACCAGAGTGCCTGATACATATCCTGGGCTAGGCCTTCGGCGTGGGGCGAGAGCGCCACATAGCGCAGCGCCGATGGATCGACTTTCACTCAGCTCCACATGCTGACCGACGAAAGCGTTCCGCACAGCAATCCCCAGAATCCGGCAGGGCCCGTCGCTCGCTTCCATAACATCCCCAGTACAACTGTCCCGAACAGTGGAGCAATGAAGAAGCTGAACAACGCCTGCACGTAATCCATAATGCTGGCGAACTGCATCACCAGATACGTTGTGCCCACGCTAATCAGCACGCCGATCACTGTGGTCCAGCGCCCCATGTTCACGTAATGATGGTCGCTGCCCTTGCTATTGAAAAACGGACGGTAGATGTCACGACCGTTGAAACCCGACCTGGAAGGGTGAAACAGCAGGGCTTTCGATAACGCGCGATTATCGGTACTGGTGATCACCGAGAGGGGTCAGGGGCCTTCTTAGTCTGGCGAACGTTCATGCGAAATTCTGATTGACAGGATTCTATATTTCTGCCATTATCGAAATATGCAAGTCGCCTCAATCAAAAAGAGTACTGAGCGTGTCGCTAAGTACGCCGACATGCTTTCTGCCATGGGCACCGAACCACGCCTTCGAATCATGCAATTGCTGCTATCCGCGCATCCGGACGGATTGGTCGTAAGCGATATCCAGTCAGAGTTGGACATTCCGAATTCCACGCTTTCGCACCACCTGGACAAACTGAAGAATGAAGAGCTGGTGAAAGTGCGCCGTGAAAGCACTTTTTTACGATACACGGCTAACACGGAAGCCCTCCAGGAACTTTTGCAATTCCTCTACGCCGAATGCTGTACTCGGAATAAGGCAGTCAAACTCCAAGATATCGTCCAACTTTGTAAATATAGGAGAAGGCATCATGAGCACCACCGACATCAAGAAAGTAGTCAAAGAAAAGTATGGGCAGGCAGCCTTGCGCGTGAAGACTGGCGGAAGTAGTTGCTGTGGAGCCACCGCAGCGAGTGGCTTAGGTTGCGACCCGATCACCTCCAATCTGTACGACTCCTCCCAGGCGGGAGAGGTGCCTGAGGAAGCTATGCTCGCGTCTCTGGGATGTGGAAATCCAACCGCATTGGCGAAGTTGAATCCAGGAGAAGTAGTTCTCGATCTCGGTTCAGGCGGCGGGGTCGATGTCCTGCTTTCGGCGAAGCGGGTCGGGCCCTCCGGCAAGGCTTACGGTCTCGATATGACGGACGAAATGCTCGCCCTTGCCAATGAGAACAAGCGCAAGGCCGGTGCTGAGAATGTCGAGTTTGTGAAGGGCGAGATTGAGCATATTCCTTTGCCAGACAATTCGGTCGATGTGATTATCTCGAATTGTGTGATCAACCTTTCCGCCGACAAGGATCGTGTGTTGCGAGAAGCTTTTCGCGTGTTAAAGCCTGGTGGCCGCTTTGCAGTTTCCGATGTCGTGACCCGAGGCGAAATCACACCAGAAATCCGCCAAAGCGTGCTTCTGTGGGTTGGCTGTGTGGCGGGCGCCCTCGGCGATGACGAATATCGCAGCAAACTGTCCGCGGCAGGTTTTGAGCAAATTGATATCGAGCCAACACGGGTCTATCGCGCAGAAGATGCTCGTGACTTTCTGGCTGGGGCCGGCGTTGATGTGGACGCCATTGCACCTCAGGTGGATGGCAAGTTCTTGAGCGCCTTTGTTCGGGCCGTCAAACCGGCGGGCGCTGGAGCGAAGGCATGTTGTGGGCCGACCTGCTGTAACTAGGGGAAAGCGAATATGCAAGGACATTACAACGTCTTATTCCTGTGCACGGGCAATTCCGCGCGCTCCATCATGGCTGAGGCCATTCTGAACTTCAAAGGCCGACCCAATTTCACCGGTTACAGCGCTGGAAGTCACCCGTCGGGGACGGTTCGAACAGAAGCTTTGAAGCAGCTTGAAATGGCGCATTTACCAATCCAGGGTCTACGCAGCAAAGCGTGGGATGAATTCTCTCTGCCCGGCTCGCCTAAGCTCGACTTCGTTTTCACGGTTTGCGACAACGCCGCAAAAGAGGTCTGCCCAGTGTGGCCCGGACAGCCGATGACCGCCCACTGGGGCGTTCCAGACCCAGCGGCAGTTCATGGAAGCGAAGCTCAAGTGGAACGAGCGTTTCGCGAGGCGTTTTTTATCCTGGATCGCCGAATCAGTTTATTTCTCTGTCTTCCATTGAAGAGTCTTGACAGCCTCGCACTGAGGAGGGAGCTCGACAGCATCGGCCAGACGATGACACCCGTCCCCCAATAGCGGCCTGTTCCGTGAAGAGGCTCGCTCGAGTGAGCTTGCCGTCATATAGGGATCACTCATGAAAGCAACAAGTCGTCTCAATTTTCTGGATCGCTATCTGACTGCGTGGATTTTCACCGCCATGGTCGCGGGCGTTGTGCTCGGCTGGCTTGTGCCCGGAGTTGTGCCTTTTCTGAATCACTTCAACGCTGGCACAACTTCTATTCCGATTGCGGCAGGACTCATTCTGATGATGTATCCACCTTTCACGAAGGTGCGATATGAGGAACTGCATGAAGTCTTTCGCAACAAGCGCGTCCTTGGCCTTTCACTCGTGCAGAACTGGGTTGTCGGGCCCATTTTGATGTTTGTTCTAGCCATCGTATTCTTACGCGGATATCCGGAGTACATGGCTGGACTGATCATGATTGGCCTTGCACGCTGCATTGCCATGGTCATCGTGTGGAACGAACTGGCCCGAGGCGACACCGAATATGCGGCTGGCCTGGTTGCCTTCAATTCTCTTTTTCAGGTGTTTTTCTACTCTCTCTACGCCTGGGTCTTCATTACCGTGCTTCCCGCCAAGCTCGGCCTTCGGAGTACCGTCGTCAATGTGTCCATCGCAGAGATTGCAAAGAGTGTCTTTATTTATCTGGGAATTCCATTTCTGGCGGGATTTTTGACTCGCACCGCATTGGTTCGTACCAAAGGACACGATTGGTACAATCGGAACTTCGTTCCGCGCGTAAGCCCGCTGACGCTGATAGCCTTGCTGTTCACCATTGTAGTGATGTTCTCCCTCAAAGGTGGGTACATTGTTCGCCTGCCCGTGGACGTTCTGCGCATCGCCGTGCCGTTATTGATTTACTTTGTGTTGATGTTCTTGGTGTCCTTTTACATGGGCAAGAAAGTGGGAGCGGACTATTCCAAGACGACAACCCTGGCATTTACGGCCGCGTCCAACAATTTTGAGCTGGCCATCGCAGTGGCAGTCTCGGTATTTGGCATCAACTCTGGAGCTGCATTCGCGGCTGTCATCGGGCCGTTGGTTGAAGTGCCGGTGATGGTCGCACTCGTAAGCGTGGCCTTCTACTTTCAACGCCATTATTTTCCCAGCCCGCAACTGATAACTGTTGAGCCGGTTTGCTCGCCCACAGTGCGGTAGGGGCGCCGTTGAAGTCTGACTTTATTGTGTCCACGTCGCGACGGTCGCTTGTTTATTTTCCATAGGCAGACATCAGACGGCTTTTCGAAACGAAGCATTACGCTGCCGCGTTTCTTCATCCGAAACGCGCAGATACTTAGATTTTATCGACGGTTCGCGATGATGATGCGGCAGCGCGGGGAGATGGCTGACAACGGTTCGGACGGAGGAACCAACCGTGCAACCAACTTCCTGGGTCCGGTATCCAACTTCATGGGGGTGTCGGTTACTGAGGTGATGTCCGCTTCATTTGGCCCTAAGATGTATAATCGTGCGAAGGTCGTACCGGTGACTGCGAGATGCAATTGCTGAGACATCGTAGCGTTAGTGACCGCAGATGGCAGCGCGCGCTGATCATCATGGCCATTTGCTCGCTGACGTTCAGTCTTGCAACTCGTTTTTGGGTTACCTCCGATTCTCCCTCTCACACTATAAGAACTGTTGATCGCCGATCGGTCGAACCCAAACGGCAACACCTTAATCGAGATGCAATTCGGTGGGTAGCGCCGGCTGCCGATTTCAGTATCATCGAACCCGCTCCGATCGAAGCCTCTCTGGCGCTTGCCGGACCTCCACTACCGAAGCACGTTTTCAGCGACAGCCTGTACAACAGGCCCCCTCCATCGTCTGATTTCCTTGTTTAGTTTCTTTTCGCGCTCATAATCCTGTGCTCATTCAAGCCGGTTACGTACGGTGATGGGCAACATTGGCTGCTAATTCAGTTTTTTCGCGACGCGTATTGACCCCGAGCGATAGGTCAATCGAAAGTTGCGGAAAGGATTCGCATGGCTCTTGAGCCTGCTAGTCGCTTAGAAGATCTGGACGCTCTGGGGCGTTTAGACTCCTGCACGGTTTCGAATGCGGTCGAGACGTTTGAGGTAAGGCTGCGTAACGCCGGCTTTGCGGACGCTCGCATTCGCTGTATCTTCGAGGATTTCCCTCCCATGGTCGGGTATGCCGCCACCGCGCGACTGCGTAGCGGTGAGCCTCCAATTGCAGGGCGAATTTATGTGGATCGTACCGACTGGTGGAACAGCATTCTCCAACTTCCTGCGCCGCGAATTGTGGTGTTAGAGGACTTGGACAAACCACCGGGCGTGGGAGCCTTTCTCGGGGACATGCACGCCGCGATCCTGAGAGCGCTGGGCTGCGTCGGGTATGTGACCGACGGCGCGGTGCGAGACCTGCCGCGTGTGAAGGAGCTGGGATTGCATCTTTTTGCAGGGAATGTAGCGGTGTCACACGCTTATGCCCATATCTTCGATTTTGGATCCACGGTCAAAGTGGGTGGGCTGGAGGTGAAACCGGGCGACCTTTTGCATGGGGATCGGCATGGGCTCTTGACCGTGCCCAAAGAGATCGCCGCCGAAGTTCCGGCAGTTGCGGCGAGACTGCGGGAGGCGGAGCAAAGGGTCATCGATTTTTGCCGCTCGCAGGAATTTTCAGTGGAGAAGTTACGTCAAGTACTCAAGGTGTTGAGTTGAGGAGACTCTGATTGGGTATGAAACTTCATCGGGGAATGGCAGCATGGGCGGGGACACGCGCGCCTAACTTGGCTGTGGGATTTGCCGCCTTGCTGGCGCTTGGCCTTTCATCATGCAATGGCGGACGCAACGTGAAGGCAAGTGCGGAACAGGCAGTGACGGTCGGGGTGACCCGTGTGGTGAAGAAAACGGTGAGCCGGCAAATTACTTTGTCTTCCGAATTAGTGCCCTTTCAGGAGATCGACGTCTATGCGAAGGAATCCGGCTACGTGCAGAAGCTGGACGTCGACTACGGGACACACGTAAGGGTGGGCCAGACAATGGCTACGCTAGAGATTCCGGAGTTGCAGGCTCAGATGCAGCAAGATCAGGCGGAGATCAAGAACGCGATCGATCAAGCGAGC
>Ga0210403_10004358_pt1 | contig 12224 bp, 8 predicted proteins | sample IncBWC19MmetaG_FD_150863 | JGI IMG/M metagenome (GOLD analysis project Ga0210403, IMG submission 150863) | Forest soil microbial communities from Barre Woods Harvard Forest LTER site, Petersham, Massachusetts, United States - Inc-BW-C-19-M | ecosystem: Environmental > Terrestrial > Soil >... | reverse complement strand
CGGCTAAGGCAGCGCCGCCGGGGGCGGCGCTGCGGGACCGGAGCTATTCGGCGGCGGCGAGGGTCGGGGTTTGCGCCGCGGCGAGGACGGCGGCGGCTTCTTTGGCGACGCGGGTGCCCTCGAAGAAGCGCGGGTTCTGCGTGCCCCAGAGCTTCACCGCGTTGGCGAAGGTGAAGGCGCGGAAATCGTCGGCGGTGATGTGGCCGTCCTCGACCAACTCGTAGGCCTCGGGCAAGGGATCGCGCATGTCGATCACGTCGAAATGCCCGATATCCGAGCTGAAGATCGCGTTGAGCTTCGACCCGAACGGGTTGGTGCGGCCGAACGCGGTGGCGTTCATCCGATCGTCGGCCTCGCAGCCGAAATAGTAGGGCTTGGCGTAGAGGTCGACCCAGTCCTCCTTGCGGGTGATCTTGCAGGCCGAGAAATCGTCGATGTTCTCGATCCCGCCGGTCAGGTATGCCTGTTCGGGATCGGGCAGGCCGCCGCGCTCGCGCAGGGCCGCGGCGATGTCGTCATAGCCGTATTTCTCGACGAGGCTCAGCAATTTGGCGCGGTCGAGCTTGTCCGGGTGCATGCGTTCCAGCGCCTTGGCGCTGCGCCGCTCCCAATGCTCGATCAGATCGACGAAGAGCTGGCTGGCCCAGCCGACACCGCCTTCGAGGAAAGCAAAGCGCAATTCCGGGAAGCGCCTGGTGACGCCGCCGAGGAAGATCGCCTTGGCGGTCGCATGCCCGGCTGCGGCGAAATGGCCGATGTGGCCGTAGCAGAAATTGGTCGGCGACAGGCGCAGACCCTGGTTGAGGCTGGCGCTGTGGAAGGTGGGTGCGATGCCTAATTCCACGCATTTCGCCCAGACCGGGTCGTAGTCGTAGTCGCTGTCGATGCCGAGCACGTCGTACCACACCGCAAAGCGCGCGGTGTCGGGGTCGTTGGCCGCGGCCGCCGGCACCTTGCGGGCCATGTTGCTGCCGAACATGCCGACCTTGGAGCCCAGCTGCTTGGTGACGAATTCGAGCTCGGCGATCGCCTCGTCGGGGGTGTGCATCGGGATGATCGCGGCCGGCGTCAGCCGGTAGCTGAGGCCGCTGAAATAATCGGCCGAGACGATGTTGTAGGCGCGGATCACGGCGCGGCGGGTGGCGTCGTCCTGGATGCGCGGGAAGCGCAGCCCGGCAGTCGGATAAACGACGGCAAAGTCGAGGCCGATCTCGTCCAGCCGGTCGTAGAGCAGCTTCGGCATCATCGCGGTGGCGCGATCGAGCGTGTTTTCGGCCTGGCGGCTCCAAAAGGCCGACTGACCGATGCGCTTGTCCCGCCGTTCGGCGACCGTCATCGAGAGCGCCTCGCGCGTCGCCCCCATCGCCTTCAAAAAGCCGTCTGCGGCGAGGTCGCCGCCGACCTTGCGCATCTTTTCGCTGAACACCGGATCGTACTCGACCCAATGGCCGTCGCCATCGACGATCGGGTGGTCGATTTTCGACCGGACCTGCTCAGGGGTCATGTGCGCGCTCATGATCTGCTCCGGAAAAGTGGCGGCTCAACATCGGCGATTGTGCGGGCAGCGCAGGTCCTGCGCCACAAGCAATCGGCGCCGAGCATTGCACCCAGCGCAAGGCCGCCCGTCATCTGCGCGAGGTGGCCGCCTCAATCGCCCACGTTGCGGGCGGCAGCCCGTGGGATCCGCCGCAGATGAGTGACTTCCCCGGCGATCCGCGCGCTCCTGTGGTGAGAAGCGCCGGTGAACCACGCATTAACTCGGTCGAGGTAGAGAAAGACGATCGGCGTCGTGTAAAGCGTCAGCGCCTGGCTGACGATCAGCCCGCCGACGATGGCGTAGCCGAGCGGCTGGCGGATCTCGGCCCCGGTGCCCGCGCCGAGCATCAACGGAACACCGCCGAGGAGTGCCGCCATCGTGGTCATCATGATCGGCCGGAAGCGCAAGAGACACGCCTCGCGGATTGCCTCGACGGGTGCTAGACCGCGGCTGCGCTGCGCCTCGATCGCAAAGTCGACGAGCATGATGCCGTTCTTCTTGACGATGCCGATCAGCAGGATGATGCCGATCAGCGCGATCAGGCTGAAATCAAAGCCGAACGCCATCAATGTCACGAGCGCGCCGAGGCCGGCGGACGGCAGGGTCGAGAGTATCGTCAGGGGATGGACGTAGCTCTCATAGAGCACGCCCAGGATGATGTAGATGACAATGATCGCCGCGGCGACGAGATAAGGCTCACTGGCCAGCGAGGCCTGGAAGGCCTGCGCATTGCCCTGGAAATTGCCGATCAGAGTGGCGGGCGCGCCGATCTGCGCCTCGGCAGTTTGGATCGCCGTGGTGGCCTGACCCAGCGCGACACCCGCTGCGAGGTTGAAGGACAGGGTGACCGACGGGTACATGCTCTGGTGATTGATCGAAAGGAAATTCGTCGGCTCCCTCGTCCATTTGACAAAGGTGCTGAGCGGGACCGCTTCACCGGTGCTCGGTGAGTTCACATAGATGCTGTCGAGCCCCGTCCCCGGGCGCTGCATGTCGGGCAGAACCTCCATCACCACGTGATAGCTGTTGAGCTGAGTGAAGTACTGCGTCACTTGCCGCTGCCCGAACGCGTCGTAGAGCGTGTCGTCGATCAGCTGCGGCTGGATGCCGAAGCGTGCCGCCCGATCGCGGTCGATGGTCAGGGTCAGGGTCGCGCCGCCGGTCTGCTGATCGCTCGCAACGTCGCGCAGCTCCGGCAATGTCTTCAGCTTGTCGAAGATCTTCGACGACCATTGGTTCAGCTCGTCGAGATTGGCGTCCTGCAAGGTGTATTGATATTGCGTCCGCGTCGGGCGGCCGCCGATATTGATGTCCTGCGCCGCCTGCAAAAACAACGCGGCACCCTCCACCTTAGCGAGCTGCGGACGCAGCCGCCGGATGACCTCGTCGGCCGAAACGTCGCGCTGATTGCGCGGCTTCAGGGTGATGAAGAGCCGGCCGTTGTTTTGCGTCTGCGTGCCGTTGGCGCCGAGGCTCATGCCGACTGTGGCAACGGCGGGGTCTTTCAAGACAATGTCCGCGAGCGCGCGTTGGCGCCGCACCGCGTCGGCGAAGGAGATGTCCTGAGCCGCCTCCGAGGTGCCGATGATGAGCCCGGTGTCCTGTTGTGGGAAGAAGCCCTTCGGGATGACGGTGAAGAGATAGCCGGTCGCCACCAATGTCGCGACGAACACGGCAAAGGTCGTCCGGTGGTGGCGGAGTGCCAAATCCAAGGTCTTGCGGTAGCCGGCGAGGAGAAGGTCGAAGCCCCGCTCCGACAGCGCATAAAGCCGGCCGTGCCGCACCTGGTGCTTGCTGCGCATGAAGCGCGAACACATCATCGGCGTCAGGGTCAGCGAGACCAGCATCGAGACGAGAATTGTCACCGACACGGTGATCCCGAACTCGCGGAACAGCCGGCCGACGATCCCGCCCATCAGGAAGAGCGGAATAAAGACGGCGACGAGCGAGAGGCTGATCGACACGATCGTAAAGCCGATCTCACCCGCACCCTTGATCGCCGCCTCCATGGGGCTGAGGCCCTCCTCGAGATGGCGGTCAATGTTCTCGAGCATGACGATCGCGTCGTCGACGACAAACCCGACAGCGATCGTCAGCGCCATCAGCGACAGATTGTCGAGGCTGTAGCCCAGCACGTACATGATCGCGAAGGTGCCGACCAGCGCCAACGGCACGGCGACGCTCGGGATTATCGTCGCCCACAGATTGCGCAGAAAAACGAAGATGACCATCACAACGAGAGCGATGGTGAGCAGCAACGTGAACTGGACGTCGGCGACCGAGGCGCGGATCGTCTGCGTGCGGTCGCTCAGCACTTGGACCTTGACCGTCGGCGGGATTGCCGCCTGCAGCTGCGGCAAAGCGGCCTTGATGCTATCCACGGTCTGGATGACGTTGGCGCCCGGCAATTTGAAAATCGGCAGTAGAATGGCCTGTTTGCCGTTGGCAAAGGCCGCGAGGCGGACATTTTCCGGTGCGTCTATGGCACGACCGATGTCGCGGACCCGCACCGGAGCGCCGTTCTTGTAGGCGACGATGACATCGTTCCAGGGTGCCGCCTTGAGCATCAGGCCGTTGTCATAAATTGTGAAAGTCCGGGTCTTTCCGTCGATGGTTCCCTTCGGGCTCACCGTGGTCGCGTTGACGATGACCCCGCGCAGATCCTCTAGCGAAAGGCCGAAGGAAGCGACCTTTACGGGGTCGACCTGGATGCGCACCGCCGGCTTTTGCTGGCCGCCGATCTCCACATTGGCGACGCCCGAGATCTGGCTGATGTGCTGGTCGAGGATATTCTCGGCGTAATCGTCGACCTCGGTCAGCGGCACCGTGTCCGAGGTCAGAGCGAGGACAAGGATCGGCGAGTCCGCCGGATTGACCTTACGGTAGGTCGGCGGTGACGGGAGGTTTTTCGGCAGCTGGCCGCTCGCCGCGTTGATCGCCGTCTGGATGTCCTGCGCGGCACCGTCGATGTTGCGCGCGAGATCGAACTGGACCGTGATTGCGCTGTTGCCGAGCGCGCTGCTCGACGTCATCTGCGTAACGCCGGGGATCTGCCCAAACTGCCGCTCCAGCGGCTGGGTGACCGAGGATGCCATGATCTCGGGGCTGGCGCCGGGCAGCTGCGTGCTGACCAGGATCGTCGGAAAATCGACTTGCGGCAGTGGCGCTACCGGAATGAGCGGGTAAGCCGCCGCACCGACCAGCAGAATCCCGGCCATTAGCAGCGAGGTCGCAATCGGCCGCGCGATGAAGGCGCTCGAAATGCTCATTTCGTGTTCCTTTTGCGCGCGCTAGGGACGAGTGCGGCGGTCAGCCCTTGGCGGCGGGGCTACTCGCTGCGACGCGAGCGCCAGGCTGCAAGCGGTATTGCCCGGCCGTGACCACCTGTTCGCCGGCTGCCATTCCGTCGTCGACGATAGCGGCGCCGTCGCTGATCTGACCCACTTTAAGGGGGCGCGTTTCCACCGTGCTGTCCGGTTTGACGACATAGGCGTAATAGCCGTTCGGCCCGCGTTGCAGCGCGCTCGACGGCACGGTCACCACATTCGGCGCCGTGCGCGCGAGCAGGCGGATATTGAGGAACTCACCAGGCCATAGCGCGCCATCTTTATTGGGGAACGTACCTTTGATACGGATCGTGCCCGTGGTCTGATTGATCTGGTTGTCGAGGACCGCGAGCGTCCCTTCAGCCAACTGCCGATCGCTGTCGCGGTCCATGGCAAAAATGCGGACAGGACCGGACGTCAATGCCGATTGGACGGAGGCGAGATCACTCTCGGGCAAGGTGAAGATGACGGAAATCGGCTGCAGCTGGGTGACGACGACGAGGCCGGTCGCATCGGTCGCATGCACGATGTTGCCCTGATCGACGAGCCGGATGCCTGTCCGGCCGGTGAGCGGCGATTTTATCGTTGTGTAGTCGAGCTGGGTTTGCGCGCTGTCGATTGCCGCCTGATCGCCGCGGATTTGCGCCTCGAGCTGCGTCACCGTGGCGCGTTGCGTATCGACTTGCTGTTTTGGGGCGAAGTTGCGTGTCGCGAGATCGCTAAAGCGTTGCAGGTCGAGCTTTGCGTTGGCGAGGTTCGCCTCGTCCTGCACCTTTTTTGCGGCCGCTTGGTCGAGCGTGGCTTGAAAGGGGCGCGGATCGATCTGCGCCAGGAGATCGCCTGCCTTGACGTTCTGACCCTCGGTGAACGCGACCTTTACCAGCTCGCCATCGACCCGCGTCTTGACCGTGACCGTGTTGAACGCCTGCACCGTGCCGAGACCGGTCAGGTAGATCGGCACGTCCCGCCGCTGCGCCGTAGCGACCGATACAGGGATCGCCGGCGAGGGTGCCGCCACCGTCGCCGCGGCAGCGTGGGCTGTCATACGATGCTGCCAGCCGATGTAACCGGCCGACACGGCGATAACCATCGCGAGGCCGGCAAGCAGATACCGCCGGTGCCTGCGGGCGTGCGTTTGGAATGATGCCAATGTATCGGTCATGACAGCAATATGGGACCCTCTTCGACAACTCATCCGCAGGGTGCGACGGTTGGGCGCAACCGTCGCCGACCGGCCCTCACCTCTAGGGCTCCGCTTTGCGCCGGCTTTCGGAGGACGAAAAGTGAAGGCACAGCACGCGCTTTTATCGATTGCGGCGGCCATGTTCGCCGCCACGCTGGGCGTAGATGCGCCGGGCGCGGAGGAGGCCAGCGTAATCCTCTCGCCTCAGGCGCTGGAGGAGATCACGCAAGTCGAGGCTGAGATTGACCGCATCGAGGCGCAGACGATCGAGCGGCTGGCCGTACCGCCGGACAACCAGGTCCAGCAGGTCGAGTTGCTCGGTAAGCTGATGCTGTACGACAAGCAGCTCTCGGTGAACCGCAACGAGGCTTGTGCTTTCTGCCACATGCCCGAGGCGGGCTTTACTGGTCCCGTGTCAGAGCTGAACCGCACCACCGGCTCCTATCCCGGGTCGGTGCGCACGCGGTTCAGCAATCGCAAGCCGCAATCGCACGCCTACGCGCCGCTCTCGCCCGTTCTGCACTACAATCGCGGCCAGGGCGACCTCGTCGGCGGCAATTTCTGGGACATGCGCGCGACCGGCCGCCGGCTCGGCAATCCGGCCGCCGAGCAAGCCCAGGGACCGCCGACCAACCCGGTAGAAATGGGCCTGCCGGATATCGCCTGTGCGGTCTACCGCGCCTCGCAGCGGCCCTATCGCGCCCTGCTCGAAAGCGTATGGGGAGCGCAGGCCTTCGTGATCGCCTGGCCCGGCGACGTCGAGCAGGTGTGCGCCCGGCCGGGGCCGCCGCCCGCCGGCGACCCGATGCCGGTCCATCTCGGCCCGATTGATCGCGGCCGCGCCGGCACGACGTTCGATCAGATGGCGCAATCGATCGCCGGCTACGAAGCCTCTGCGGAGGTGACGGCGTTCAGCTCGAAGTTCGACGCGGTGCTCGCCGGCAAGGCCAAGTTCACGCCGCAGGAGCAGTCCGGCTACGATCTGTTCCGCGGCAAGGCGCAATGCAACGCCTGTCACCGCGACGGCGGGCCGGGCGAGGACCCGCTGTTCACCGACTTCACCGCCAGCAACATCGGAACCCCTGCCAATCCGCGCCTTCCCTATTATTCGGAAAATAGGCCCGACGCACTGGGCTATGTCGCCAATCCGGCAGGATCGTCATACGTCGATGGCGGCGTTGGCAATTTTCTCGCCAATGGGCATCTGCTCAGCCAGCCCTCCGCGGTGGATCAGCGATGGCTCGGGCTGGCGCCAGCAAACCAGGGGCGGTTTCAGGTGCCGACATTGCGCGACGTCGACAAGCGGCCCGATCCAGGGTTCGTCAAGGCCTACGGACACAACGGATATTTCACGAGTCTGAAGGCGATCGTCCATTTCTACAACACGCGCGACGTCCTGCCGCGCTGCCAACCCCACGACGCCAATGAAGGTACGGCGTGCTGGCCGGCGCCGGAATCGACCGACAACATGAACACGAGCCGAGTTGGGCGCCTGGGCCTGACGGACGCAGAGGAGGATGCGATCGTCAGCTTCATGCAGACGCTGACCGACGGGTTCATGCTTATCAACCAGCAGTAAGTCGCGCCACGCCATTAAAGGCCCTGCGGGCGGCCCGCGGGAGGACCCGGGCGTCAGTTAGCCGGAACCGTCTGCCAGCCGGTATTGCACTGCGTCACGTAAGGGTAATAGCCAGCAGGATCGGAACAGTAGTACCAGTTCTGCGCGGAGTAGGGTTGGCTGTAGCCAGAATAGCCATAGTCTGGTGAATAATCCCATCCATAGGGATATCCGTAGTATCCGAACCCTAGGCCGCCGATGAAAACCCCGCGCCGATCGCGAAAACCCTCGTGCCGCTCGCCGAAACCATTGTGCATACCCGCGAAGTGACCGTGAAATCCGCCAAATCCACCCCCGTGGAAACCGCCGCCCCCGCCGTGAAATCCGCCCATTCCGCCGCCGTGGAAACCCCCGCCACCACCGCCGCCATGCGGCCCAGCGTAGGCGAGATTTGGTTGGCCGAGCGCGGTAGCGCACAGCAGAGCAGCTGCGGTTGCCAGAGCCCTTCTTAACCTGGGCCGGGCTCTAGGTTCGCTTAACTGTTGCATTGACGACTCCTGTTATTCAGCTGCGCATTGGGCGTCTGTGACAGCCGCAACGCACATGTGAACTTTTGAACTCTTCAAAGTGTTAATTAGCGGCCCAAATCTAATCCGCTATTTGTTGCATTAGGTGCTGAGAGGAATTCAGCAATGCGCCGTGCCGATCTTGCCGATCTGACCGCGTTCGTTGCCGTCGCCGACACTCTCAGCTTCCGGGCGGCGGCCTCGCGTCTAGGCGTCACGCCGTCGGCGCTCAGCCACACGATGCGGCACTTCGAGGAGCGTCTCGGGTTCCGACTGCTGAACCGCACAACTCGGAGCGTCTCGCTCACCGATGCGGGCTTGCGTCTACTCGACCGGCTGCGGCCGGCGGTCGAGCAGATCTCCCGGGGACTGGAGGACCTCAAGGGCGAGCAGGGGCATCCCTTCGGGTGCCTGCGCCTCTATGTGACCCACCTCGCCGGTGCTGCGGTGATCGCCCCCGTCTGGGCGCGGTTTTTATCGACCTTTCCCGACGTCCAGCTCGAGGTCCACACCGCCGAGGCGCCGGTCGACATCGTCGCGAAGGGCTTCGATGCCGGGATCGGTCCAAAAGACTGGGCCGCTGCGGACATGATCGCCGTTCGGGTGACGGGGCCGATGAAAGTGGTCGTGGTCGGCGCGCCGACATACTTCGCGCGACGACGCCCGCCGCGCGCGCCCGATGATCTCGTCCACCACAGCTGCGTTCAATATCGTCGGGCGGCAGGCTCGGTGTTCGAGTGGCCATTCGAGCGGGACGGCAAATCGCGACGGATTTCGTTGGATGGCCGGATCATGGTGAACGATATGGATTTGGCGGTTCGCGCAGCCGTCGACGGGTTGGGAATTGCGTACACGATCGAAGCTCTCGCCGACCCCTTCCTGCGCTCGGGGCAGCTGGTGCGCGTGCTGGAAGATTGGTCGCCCTTCTCTGATGGCCTCTTCCTCTATTATCCCGGCCACCGGCAAGTGCCGGTGGCGCTGCGCGCCCTCATCGACATGCTCCGCAGCGCCCGCGGGTCGGCGCCGGCCGAAGGCTTGCTCGAGATCCCCTTAGCGGCTGAGTAAACACGATCAGGGCCGGCGCGGTTGAAGGTTCCCAGGTGCTAACGCGTCGCGATGCATGAATTGCCCTCATCTCCACATCACATTCGGAGGGCGACTCTCTGCTGTCCTTGCTTCTGGGGTATCATTCTGATCGGCCGCCCCACGCCGCCGCCGAGACCGGATTACCTCATGACCAGGCCACTTTCGTTGCGCATTTTCCCCATAGCGGGAAAACGCCGGCACAAGCAGGCGGCTCTTGTCGTCGCCATTGCGGCGAGCGGCGTCGTATCGTCGATTCTGATCTCCGTTTTATCCGCTCAGACCCAGTTAGCTCCAGGTATGGTCCCGAGGCAATCGGTGCCAGCCACCCGATTGCCGATGACTGAACGCGATGGCCAGAACCCACAGTTCGCGACCGTTGTCGTCCCGGCGACCATCCAGGCATTCTTCGTCACCGAGCTTTACGCCAAGGCTTATGGCTATGTCTCGCAAATCAATGTTGATATCGGCGACCATGTGAAAAAGGGGCAGGTGCTCGCGGTGATCGAGGAACCAGAGCTGGAGGCTCAGTTCGACAAGGCTCAGGCGGTCGCGCAGCAGGCCAAGGCCGTGCTCGAAGTAGCAAAGCGGCAGCTCGCAGGCATGCAGGCCGACCTCGCGCTGCAGCAGGTGACGCTCAAGCGGCAGAGGGAGCTCTTCGCCGGCAAGGCTGCAACGGCCCAGACGCTCGACGAGACTCAGGCCAAGGAACGCGTATCGAACGCCAATGTGGAGACCGGGAAAGCAAAGATCACATCGGCCGAGGCCGATCTAGAGGCCGCCAAAGCCGAAGTGCAAAAGCTCCAAGCGCTGCTGCAATATGACAAGGTCGTGGCGCCGTTCGACGGTGTGGTGACGAAGCGGCTGGTCAACCCGGGCGATCTGGTGCAGGCGGCCACCCCTGCGCGCACGGGCACGCGCGCGGACCCGCTGTTCATCTGCGAGAAACTCGACGTGGTGCGGGTGCTCGCCGATGCGCCGGAGGCGAGCGTCGCGGGCATCCGCCCCGGTCTGCCGGCCGACGTCGAGCTCTACGGGCCGGCCGGTATCACCGTCCATGGCACCATCACCCGCATCGGGACCGCGCTCAATCCCGCGACGCGCACGATGCGGGTCGAAATCGACCTGCCGAACCCCGACGAGAAGCTGGTGCCGGGAATGTATGCGCAGGTGACGCTGGGGCCTGAGCCGCAGCAGGTGGATCCGCCGAAGGTCGCAAAGCCTCATTGAGAGAAAGGGGGGCGAGACGTGAGCCGACGCTTCCGCTGGCACGTGGGGTCGGCGGCACTTCTTCTCATGGCCGTGAGTGGTTGCGACGACTTGTCGAACCTGCGGCTTCCGCAGCCATCGGTTGCGCCGGCCACTCAGCCGACCGCTTCCCTGAAAGTCGACGCATCGCAAATTCCACCGATGTATCGTCGCCTCCTGGCGGTGGACTTGCCGACAGTTGCGCGTGTCGCCATGGCGCACAACCTCGACATCCAGGAGGCGCAGCAGCGCGTTGAAGCTTCGCGCGGCGCGTACGAGAGCAGCGTGGGGGCAATCTTTCCCTCCATTACTCCCAACATCACCGCGCGCGGCCTCGAAGGAGCACTCGCAAATCCCAACGGCGGTGTCGGGCTGGCGACCTTCAGAAATTTCACTCCGGCGGCCGTGATAAACTGGATCATCAATCCAGGGCAGGTGGCGTACGAGTTTGTCGCGTCGAAGCGGCGGCTTGAGGCTTCGGCGCAGCAGGAGCAGGCGGTGGTGCTGGAAACGGCGCGGTCGGCGGCGGTCCAGTATTACGATCTCGTGCTGGCCCAGGCGCAGGTCGCCGTGGCCCGCCAGGCGCTGGACGAGGCCGAGGAGTTGCTCCGCATAGAAAGCCTGCGGTTAAAAACGGGCACCGGATTACCGGCGGACGAACTGCGGGCCGCAGCCGCGCTTGCCGGCACACAGCAGGATCTGCTGACCGCGCTAAACGGCTTCTACGACACATCGGTTAGCCTGACGGTTACACTGCACCTCGATGCGAGCGTCATGCTGGTCCCTCAGGCGGGGACAATGACGCAGACATCGCTTGTTCGCGAGGATCTGCCGATCGACGACATGCTCGTCGCCGCCGTGCGCTATCGGCCCGATCTGGAAGCCGTTCGTACACTATGGGCGGCCGCACATGCCGATGAAGGCGCCGCAATGTGGGGCGGACTCGGACCGCAAATCCGCGTGGCACAGACCTTTGCGCCGCCGCCGCCCACGCGCGCGGCGGTCGATACCCTATATCGGCAGCCGAAATATTTGGTGACCGGCGGGTTCGAGTGGAGCGCCGCGACTTTCGGGAGGATCAAGAGCGCGATCGCGAATGTGCAACTTGCCGGGCTGGACCTCGACCAACGGTTGGACCAAGTTCGCGCCGCCGTCATCTCCGCGCATCAGGCCAGCCTCACTGCTGCGAAGCTGATTCCGATCGCCTCGCAGCAGGTCACTTCCGCCGAAGAGGCGCTGCGCTTGACACAGGAGGATCTTAAGGCCGGCACCGGGCTGACGATCGATGTGCTGCAGGCGGAGCGTACCGCCGACCGAGCTCGTCTCCGCTACGCCACTGCGCTGGTCCGCTACAATCAGTCCCAGATCAATCTGCTTGCCGCGCTGGGCCTGATTGACGAGACGAATGTAGAGGGTAGGTTAACGGCGGCTCCCGCGCTGGATGCGCCGATGGAGCCCTCTGGAGCCGCGCCGAAGTAAGTTCAAGCGTGAGTCAAATTCACCCTGGCCAGTAACCGGTGCGGCTATCACGAGTCCGGCAGAAGGGACGACTGAGCGATTACGATCGCCACCGCCAATGATTTGTTGAAAGCCGTTTCTAACGCTGGTACCAGACCGTCTGCCCGTCCCAATCTGTTTACCAAAATTTACCGAAATTGATTTGGCGCGACTGGGGGCAGCTATACGTAAACTCCTGAGCAGCGAGTAGGGGTGAAGCGACACG
>Ga0210403_10004355_pt1 | contig 12228 bp, 13 predicted proteins | sample IncBWC19MmetaG_FD_150863 | JGI IMG/M metagenome (GOLD analysis project Ga0210403, IMG submission 150863) | Forest soil microbial communities from Barre Woods Harvard Forest LTER site, Petersham, Massachusetts, United States - Inc-BW-C-19-M | ecosystem: Environmental > Terrestrial > Soil >... | reverse complement strand
GGGCGCAGTTTGCCAATATATTTAACCACCCACAGTACATCCCGGGGAGCAATCCAGGTCAGTTACTTGGAGTCAACGACGTGAACAGTTTCAGCACCACTAGCGGCTCCTACCTTAACTACTTGACGCCCGGCAACCCTAATTTCAATGTCCCAAAGTCGACGTTCGCGAGCAACGCACGCACGATAGCGATTATAGGAAAGATCACCTTCTAGCTACGATTTGTGGTGAGTGCGACCAATTTAGGGAGGCTCGAACGAGCCTCCTTATTTTTTGGAATTAGCAGTTAGAACCTACCGCCCAAACATCGGGTAGTGGCTTGCTGCTCCCATGAAGAACAGGAGCGGGATCGACATGAACGCGTTTGCGCGGGAGGTCAGAAACGCCATTCTTGTCATGCGCTTTGATTTTTCTGGAATCGGAGTTCCATTCGCCGCGTTTTCTCTTCTCCACTGAATACGTCGCTTCTGGATTCGCCAGATCACGCCCCAGACGTTCAGCATCATCACCCATCCCAAGCCTCCTCCAATTCCGATCGTAAGCAGGCGATTGCTCTCCCATCCGTGATCATTCAGGCTTAGGAAGAACCAGGAAGCGGCGATGACAATGATCGCGTACAGGATGGCAAGCACGCGGCCTTTGTCCAGGATGCCTTTTCCCGGAATCAGCAGCGCGTAGAGTAACCCCCACGTCACCGTCCATATGATGAAGAAGCTCGCCATGGCCATACCAGAAGATCCGCCGCCGTTTCGCGCGTCTCCGGCCACGATGGTGCCCCAGTAGGCAATACCAGCCAGCACGGTCACGACCGACGACCAGCGAAACCACCACAAAGCTCGCGGCATCAGGAGTGGCACAACCTTACTCTTTATGGACGCGTCGATCTCCTTCATGAATGGGATATTGACCAGATTAAAAAAGTAGAGCAGGCCCATCCACATGACGCCCGCAACAAAGTGAGTCAAGCGAAATAGCATCAACAAATTGGTGTTGAAATCACGAGGCAAAGAAATGAGTGGTGCGAACGAGATTGCCGAAATAATCAAACCTGCCATTGCAGCCTCCAATCAGCGTCTGGATTTTACCTCGCCGAAATACGTAGGACAGCCTCGTCGGCCGTCCAGCTGAGCAAAGCTCGGCGGATGGCTTACATTTTTGCTGGAGGGCACGGCCTTCAGGTGAGCAGTGAGTCTTGCTCATTGATCTCAGCCCGAGTCGACGTCGCTCCCGTTGGAACGTGTTGTGCGGATTGGACAGTCGAGGTCGCTGTCCCTACGCGATCCGGGTTGAAAAATCACTCACTACCCCGTATTGTACGAATGTTGCACCTCGCGCACTGCCAGGCGATCTGTTTTGCGGGGATGGGCCAAATCCGGGAAACAAACAATCGTAGGTGCTTCGCAGTCTGAAGCCTAAGGAGATCGGCGATGGAAACCAAGCCGGCACAAAACATACAAGATTCTTTTCTGAATACGGCCCGCAAGGAAAGAACCAATGTCACGATTTACCTTCTCAGTGGAGTTAAGCTCACCGGGCGTATTCGTTCGTTTGACAAATATTCCGTTGTGCTCGATACCAACAATCAGGAACAGCTAATCTTTAAGCACGCCATATCGACGGTGGCGATGGGACGCGCGGCACACGTTCACAGTGACAGACCTGCGGCTTCGTCAGCCGGCAATGAATCAGGGTCTCCGTCAGCTTCCGCTGCGTCCGCCAGCGAAGCATAGGCATTCCATTTGGATCCTTCAAAACCGCCCAGGTGAGGAAAAACGCCAATTCCCCGCGCTTCAAATCCAGATTCGGTAAATGCGAAGTCAAAGGAGCGTGCATTCCTGGTAGGGCTCAACTACAGGAAGCGCGCGAGGCCGAGTCCAAAAGGAACACCCAGCAGATCTACTGTAAAACGAGAAGGCAGTTCGGGCCCTCCTCCTTCCACTTCGAAAGCCCCGTCCATCCCCGAGTTTAGCGCCGAGGAATCGCTCGACGAGCTTCGGTCTCTCGCGATCAGCGCGGGCGCAGAAATCGCCGGCGCATTCTTGCAGCGCCGCGACAAGCCCGATGCTGCAACCCTTGTGGGAAAGGGAAAATTGGAAGAGATTGCTGGCGCGGCGGCTTCGGTCTCTGCAGATCTTATTCTGTTCGATCACGACCTTACAGCGTCCCAGCAGCGCAACATCGAAAAAGTTGTGAAGACAAGAGTAATTGATCGAACCCAGCTTATTTTGGACATTTTCGCCAAACATGCTCGGACTCGTGAAGGCCAATTGCAAGTCGAAATGGCGCAACTGGAATATATGCTGCCGCGGTTGACTGGACGCGGTGTAGAGATGTCCCAACTGGGAGGTGGAATCGGAACGCGCGGACCGGGAGAAACTCAACTGGAAACTGACCGCAGGAAAATCTTCCGGCGGGTTCGACACGTGAAGCAGCAATTGGAAAATGTGCGCCGTATTCGGGCGCAGCAGCGGCAACGCCGGGAGTCAGCGCCGGTCGCGACGATCGCGCTCGTCGGATATACCAATGCAGGCAAGTCCACACTGTTTAACGTTATTACTCAGGCTGCTGTTTTGGAATCGCCACGGATGTTTGCGACGTTGGATCCGACTACTCGCGCAATCTCTTTGCCATCCCGCCGCGAAGTCCTGCTTTCAGACACAGTCGGATTCATTCGCAACCTTCCTCATACGCTGGTGTCTGCATTCCGCGCGACTCTGGAAGAATTGCAACACGCGGATCTTATATTGCATGTCTCCGATGCCAGCAGTCCACTTTCGGCCGAGCAGGATGCACAAGTAGAGAAAGTACTCAAAGAGTTGGAAGCGGAGAGCAAGCCGCGACTGCGGGTCATGAACAAAATCGACTTATTGCCGGCAGCGCAGCGAGAATCTTTGCGCGATGACGAGGCGACAATCTACATTTCAGCGGCAAAGAGTACAGGGTTGGGCACACTGTTAGATCGGGTCGATGAGATGCTTACAGGCGACGCGGTGAATCGCGTCAAACTTCGTATTCCACAAAATGAAGGGAAAACGCTGGCGCTATTGGAGGCGAAATCAATGATCTATTCCCGGCGTTATAAAGACGGTCTGGTCGAACTAGAAGTAGAAGCGCCAGAATCGGTGTTGAGAAGAATGAGGCAGTGGGTGGTGGAAGGGCCCAATAGGTTTGCCTAGATTCGAGGTATTTCATGCTTGAACGTCGCCTTATCGTCTGCCATCTTGTTGCGTTGCTCCTGTTGGTAGTCGCCTCTTTCGCTTACTCACAATCGAGCGCGAAAAGGAAAGTTACAAGCCAGGCTGATCTGCCTCGCTTCAGCTATCCCGTAACTGGCACCGCTTCTGAGCTAGTGGAGGCGGACGATGCTACTTTTAACGCCTTTGCAGTGAAAGTTCGCGCCGACCTCGAAACTATCCTGCGTGACTACGAGATCGACGACAAATCCACAATGCGAACTTTGCTTTCCGCCAAACTTGATCTTGAGGAACTTGCGGGTGAATACGAAGACGCTCTGAAAACCGTGGAGACCTTGCGTGCTCTGCAAGAGAAGCCTTCGGCGAAGGTAACTACCGGACTCTTCGCTCGCGCGTGGCTGCAAGCTGCGATCGAGACCAAGGCGACCACCGGTCCTCGATTCGACGAGTCTTTCGCGAAGCATTATCGTGAAGCCGTCGATTCGCTTCCTTGGGAAGTAGTTCAGGACTCAATTAAACGCTCGTATCGAAGTAGCCGGATCTATACGAACTCGAGTGCTCTCGGCGGAGTTAAGACCGACCTTGATCCAGCTGTTCAGAAGTCGGGCGCGCTCGACAACCTCGAGGCGTGGGACCTGATTTCGACGCGAACTGATCTACAGTTCGCTATTCCGTTGGGAGCTGCGCGCGCAGAAGTTTTGAAGGAGTATATCGCTGCTCACAACGTTGTAAAGCCCGACATCTGGGGGGCGCGCGAAGTCACACTCACCAGTAGTCAGAAATTATCTCCCGTGTTGGTAGCAATTTGGGACTCGGGCATCGATGTTTCGCTTTTCCCCAATCAACTCTTCACGGATACAAAGCCGACGGCTAGCGGCACGCATGGACTCGCGTTTGATGACCGGGGAGAACCATCTACGACGTGGCTCTATCCGCTCACGCCTGAACAACAGAAGGCCTATCCCGCATTCCGCGAGCAGATCAAGGGATTTCTAGATATTGAGAATGGCATCGATTCCCCGGAAGCAGACGCGGCGCAGAAGAAGTTCAGCACGTTGTCGCCCGACCAGATGCATCAGCTCTTCGAGTTGAATAAAGTCTTAGGTTTCTATGTTCACGGGACTCACTGCGCTGGAATAGCCGTCCGTGGCAATCCCGCGGCTCGTCTTGTGGTTGCCCGCTTCAACGATCAATTGCCAGACCTCCCCTTTGCTCCAACCGACGAATGGGCTCGCCACCTCGGCGCTGCGTTCCAACAGATGTCGGACTATTTCCGCACTCGCAACGTTCGAGTCGTCAACATGAGTTGGGGAGATGATCCGCAGGAGTTTGAAACCTGGATTTCCAAGACGGGTGGCGGCGCCGATCCCGCAGAGCGCAAGAAGCGGGCTGCCGAACTCTATGCCATCTGGAGGAATGCTATCGAGACAGCCATCAAAGGCTCGCCGAACACACTATTCATTACCGCCGCCGGAAACAGTGACAGCAACAACGCTTTCGTCGAGAGTGTCCCGTCTTCATTGCATCTTCCGAATCTGATCGCCGTCGGCGCGGTTAATCAGGCAGGAGATGAAACTTCTTTTACCAGCTATGGAGACACGGTAGTTGTCGATGCGGATGGCTACAACGTCGAAAGCTATGTTCCCGGAGGGGCGAGGTTGAAGTTGTCAGGCACTTCGATGGCTTCTCCAAACGTGGTGAACCTGGCCGCCAAGCTATTTGCGCTCAATCCGTCGCTTACCCCGGCACAGGTGATCGACCTGATCAAACAAGGAGCGACCGCCAGCGACGATGGCCGCCGCCATCTCATAGACGAAAGGCGTTCGGTGGCTCTGTTGCAGGAACAGAGCAAAAAATGATTTTTGAGTAACGGCGCCTTAACACACTCTTCGGAATGAGCATCTTTATCCATGCGACTTGATCGCGCGACGAGTGCCGAGATATCGGCACTGATCATGCCAAAATAATCTCGAAAAAGAACCAACTATTAGGCTCAATCCCGCAATTGGTGTGCTACCTTTAGCGAGATTAGTGAGTTCTAATGTCGACCTTCGCAATGTATGCGCTTTGGTTAGTCCTGCCGCCGTTGCAAGGGGCCATTGCGTACCGTATGTGGCGGCGCAAGAACTACCGCGATTGTCCGATCTTCTTCGCTTATACCATTGAGCAGTTAGCTAGATTTGCGATCCTCTTTTACTGGTATCAAATACATGATCGGACGACTTATCTTCACGCCTACGCTGCGTTTCAAGCGATTGAGGCGATCCTTCAAATTGGGATAGTTTGCGAATTGTATTCGGATGTGTTTCGTCCCTATGAGGGAATTCGCCATTTCGGGCGCTCCTTCCTACGGTGGGCAAGTGTTTTCTTTCTGTTCCTTGCGATAGTTGTGGCAGCCTATAGCACAGGCGCTGATTCCTACAAATTTTTGGGCAACTTGCTTGCGTTGGAGCGCAGCCTCGAAATTGTGCAGGCGGGGTTGCTACTCGTCCTTGTGGTCGCGTCCTCGATTTTGGCGTTGCAATGGAAACCACGCACCCTCGGGATTGCGCTGGGGTTTGGGTTATTCACAGCCGTCAACTTGATCGCATATACGGTTCGGTTTGAACTTGGCATGTCCACCCAGCAACCGCTTTCTTTGGTTTGCAATGCCGCTTATGACTGCGCGGTTCTTATCTGGGTTCGAGCGTTTTATGCCGTGCCTAAGGTGGTGCCCGAGCTTGAACCACGACCTGCAGATTGGGATCCGCACTCCTGGAATGAAGCGTTGTCGGAGTATTTGCATCGATGAATATAGTAATTATTGTCGTCGCCATAACCCTGGCAGGGATGCTGGGCGCGGGTCTTTACCTGGTCGGGGTGGGAGGTTTCGGGCGGCTGCAAAATTTAAATGACGGGAAGTCTCTCATCGAGTTCTTGGATGTTCCAGCATTTAACAATCTGATCGACCCTCGCGAAGAAGAGTTCTTGCGGGAAAACTTACCGCCTCCTGCATTCAGGACTATTCAGCGTCTAAGGCTCCGCGCCGCCATTGAATACGTGATGTGTGCAAACAGGAATGCTGCCGTTTTAATCAGAATCGGCAGATCGGTCAGCTCGGCAAAAAACCCGCAGCGTTCAAGTCAAGCACAAGACATGGTGAATGCGTCGGTCCAACTACGTCTTCTGTCCTTCTTTGTGTTATGCCTTCTGTGGGTGAAAATTGCATTTCCGGGATTGCATCTCGCGCTCACTGGAGTATCAAATTTGCATGAGCGTCTGGTCCGCCAGCTGGGAACAGTGACAAGGGTGACAGTCCCCTAGCGAGCTTCGGGGCGATGCTCCACTCAAATCATTGAAAATAAAAAAGATAGATAATCTACAAATATTTACTAATAAATTAGTTACTTTTGCTTCCGACCTGCGTCTAACTGTGTGAACGCAGGAGAATTTTGTGCCGCCCAGAAAATCGGCAACCTTAACCGAGGCAGAGCTGAGACTCATGGATGTGTTGTGGCAGCGAGGAAGCGCCACAGTTCAGGAGGTTTTGGACTCACTTCCTGCGAACCAGCCTTTGGCTTATAACTCTGTACTGACCACGATTCGTATCCTCGAAAAGAAAGGTTATCTCGGCCATACAAAGGATGGAAGGGCCTACATCTACAAGCCGATTGTCGAGCGGCAGGACGCCACTCGCTCTGAGGTTCGCCACCTAATCAGTCGCTTCTTCAAAGATTCACACGAAATGCTGGTGTTGAACATTCTGGAGGACGAAAGCATCGACGCAGACGAATTGAGGCGTCTGCGTGGATTGCTGAAGGAAGGGAACCAGCGATGATCCCTGTCCTCCATCTCCAGGCAATCGCGGAAACGACCTTGACCGGAATTCTTATTTGTTTTGCGGGGGGGATTCCGGCTGCCTTGTTTGCCTGGATCTTATTGCGAGCATTTGGACGACAGAACTCCAGCACCCGTTTTACGGTTCTGTTCTCTACATTGCTCGCGATTTTATTGTTGCCTCTGGTCGCGCACTTAAAGATATCAGCGGTAGGTTCTTTACCTGCACGGTCACAGTCATTGATTACCATTCCGAGTGCCTGGGCGGAAATCATTTTCGGATTGTGGGGGCTACTTGCAACGTTTGCGTTGGTACGCGTCGCGGTAGGGTTCGTTAATTTGCAGCGGTTGCGCAAGAGCTGCAGAGATGTTGATGTGACATCGCTTAGTCCTATTCTGCAAGATACTCTTCGAGATTTCGATGCAGCGCGGGGGGCCCGCATTTGTGTCTCGGATGAAGTGCGCGTGCCGACGGCTATTGGCTTTGCGCGACCGCTGGTGATTCTGCCGATGTGGGCGCTTGAGGAGCTTTCGGCACCGGAGTTGCGATCTGTATTGCTGCACGAGTTTGCACATTTGAGGCGCTGGGATGACTGGACCAATCTTGTTCAAAAATTGGTCCAGTCTGTGCTGTTTTTCCATCCTGCAGTTTGGTGGATCGAGAATCGGCTTTCGCTAGAGCGCGAAATGGCGTGCGACGACATCGTGCTGGCGCACACAGAAAATCCGCGAGCTTACGCGGAGTGTCTGCTCTCTGTTGCCGAAAAAAGTTTGACGCGTCGCGGCTTTTCACTGGCGCAAGCGGCTGTAACCCGCATGCAACAAACTTCACGCCGCATATCTCAAATCCTGGATGCTAAACGACCTCGAACGACCCGTGTCTGGAAACCCGCTGCGTTACTGTTGGCGTCATTTTCAATGCTAGGCTTCGCAGTCGCGCCTCGAGTTCCGCAGCTTGTGTCGTTTCGAAATGAAATGGCGCCAGCGACATTTGCCGCGAACTCTGAGCTTCCGGCAACTCCGGCAGGTTTAATCCAGCTCGCAAAGTTCAGTGCTTCTCCGACGCGCGCAGTTTCGCATGCGGTAGCGTTAAGACTGCAAACCCGACCTGTCTTGAAGAGAGCGAAACCCGAAGTCGAACACAGCCTCGCCGCAACAATGATCCACGCGAGGTTCCCACAATTGGCAGATACCGCGCCTGCCAAGCAGTGCATGGATTTTGAGCGCAACCGCAGGACTCCGTTCACTCGAACAGTCTTCGTAGTGACGCGGACACAACAACAAGAAGGTGGAGCCGCTGACTTGTGGACCATACGCGTCTGGCAGGTGACATACATCCAAATCAATAACGCAAACCAAAACGGAATTCCCGCGAAGAAAACTTAGGAGAGAATGCAAGGGATCAGAAACGGCGATTTCTAACTTTAACAACTAAATCATTAGTTCATCAGAGCGAAGGAGACAAAGAGAAATGACTGAGTATCCAGAAACATCCAACAGGAAGAAAAGCCTCAGGAAGCGCCTGATAGCTCCAGTGCTGGCACTCGCTGTCGTGGCATCCTTGGCCGGATTCGAAACCGTAAAACCAACCACAGTGAGAGCAGCAACTCCGGCGCCTGCGGCCGCGGCTCTCGATGACAACAGCGTGGGCGCATTACTGGCGCTTGATCGCGCCATGGAAACTTTGGCAGCCAGAGTGACGCCTGCGATCGTAAACGTCGCGGTAACCTCGCGCTCGAAACAAACCGCAATGGAAGACGGCGACCAAGGCGGAGATATGCAGCAATTCTTCGGGCCTTTCTTCGGGCAGCGCATGCAACCACAACAACGAGTCGAGCATGGTATCGGCAGCGGTGTCATTATTTCGCCGGATGGCTACATCGTGACCAACAATCACGTCGTCGATGGTTCGATGGACATCCGCGTAACGATGGGGGACCGCAGAATTCTACCTGCAAAGTTGATCGGCACTGATCCATTGACCGACCTTGCAGTAATCAAAGTAAACGGCACCAATTTGCCCAGCGTACCTTGGGGAAACTCTACCGAGCTTCGCCCCGGAGAAACCGTGTTGGCCTTTGGAAATCCATTTGGATTTCGTTTCACGGTGACGCGCGGAATTGTGAGCGCCTTGAATCGTCCGAATCCATACACGGACGACGCTCGCAAGCCGGGTGAATTTATTCAGACCGATGCCGCGATCAATCCAGGAAACTCCGGAGGTCCGCTGGTGGACGCTCGCGGAGAAGTCATCGGAATTAATACTTTCCTGGTTTCACCTTCCGGATCATTCTCTGGGATGGGCTTCGCAATTCCATCGCAGATTGTGAGACCTACGGTGGAAGCGCTAATTCGCGATGGGAAAGTTACGCACGGTTACATCGGGATCGGAATCAGCGATGTGACTCCAGAAAACTCCAAGTTCTTCGAAGTGAAGGACAACACGGGAGCCGTCGTGACGCAAGTCGAACCCGACTCTCCGGGCGCGAAAGCGGGCCTGAAAGTCGGAGATGTGATTTCCGAAATCAACGGCCAGAAAGTCAGCGACGCCGGCGAATTGCAGGTCGAAGTCGGCCAGAAGCGTCCGGGCACGACTCTTAAATTAGTTGTGCTACGCGATGGAAAGGATCTCACGATTCCAGTAACTCTGGAAGAAATGGGAAAACGTGACGTCGCGGAGAACGGCGGCAGCGGCCAGCATGGAAAGGCACGCTGGGGCCTGGGTCTGGCTGATGTCACTCCCGAAATCCGTCAAGAAGTGCAAGCTCCAGAAAACGTGCAGGGCGCGGTCATTGATCGTGTACTGCCCGGCAGTCCGGCGGACAATGCGGGATTGCAGCCTGGTGATGTTGTGCAAGGAGTGAACCGCCACGAGGTTAAGAGCGCGGCTGATGTGCAACAGGCGTTGTCAAAAGTTCCAGCAGGACAGGACGCATTGTTGCTGATCTGGTCGCGAGGCGGCAACACCTTCCGAGTCTTACATTCACCCGATGCCTCCTAGCTGGGTGATTTGCTGATGCGTGGATGAGGACGGGCTCTCATCCACGTGGCGGCATTGAGTAGCAGTTTGCAGAAATTTTGAAGCGAAGTATGGGATTGTATGACGACCGCCAGGCAGAGAAACGTTTCCACTTCGACCGAAAGGTCAACCCTTGGTGGATTCTGATCCGCGAGTCGCTTCGCCGTACACGGTCTTGAAGTCAGAGCGCTGCAGGATTTTATCTGCGCCCGGATCACTTTTCATCGTGTCGATTAATTGATGAACCTCTTGTTAGTGTTGCTTCGCTTCGACCTGGTCGCCAGACGCCTGAAAGATGCTGGCCAGCAGGTAGTGTGCCTGTGCGCTCAACGGTTTCAGGCTCAGTTTATCGGCTTGCAGAAGGGACTTCTCGAGTTCCTATCGGGCGTGAGTGGTGTCTTTGATTTGAATCATTGCTTCCGCCATGGCGACCGAACTCTCTACTTGCGTGTACTTTAATCCCAATTTTTCAGCTTGCTGTAGCAATGGTTGCAACGTAGCGATAGCCTGCCGCGCCTGTCCTTCATGGATGGCAACTTTCGCCAGATTGATCTTCGCCAGCAGAGCTTTCTCGGGTTCTTTGCTAAGGTTGGCAGCCTGCAATGCTTGCTGGTACAACGCCTGTGCCGCTTTTGTGTCGCCGCGATAATAGGCGGCATTGCCCTGGAAACCAAGCGTCTGCGAGACCATTCCTTCGTTCTTCAGCTCGCGTGCAAGATTGAGCGCATCGTCAAGGTAGCTCTTCGACTCATCGCGTCGACCGGCGAGGATTAGCGCTTGAGCGTAACCTCCCTGGATCTCTGCCATCCAATAGGTTTTGTCTTTCAACTCATGGAATGTATTCAGGGCGGTCTGCTTGGGATTTGACCGCGGCGCAAATCGTCCGGCAGAATCTTGTCGGACTAAGGAATGGTCCGTTCTGGCGGTGTACGTACGCCAGCAGTATCGTTTCCAGGCGGATCTCGCCGCTGGCCCGGTCTGGTGTCACGTTCCATCGAATTGCCTGAGCCATGTCAGCTGAAACTGGCTCCCGTTGAACGGGAATTATTTAACACTATTCTCTCCCTTCCACGGGACACTGTGGGCAAATTCAGTCACTCGGCCTGGGAATAAAGTGCCCACGCGCTCGCAAGATCCTGGGCGATATGGCCAAGGGACTTGTAGACGGTGATCTCCTCTGCCGAGCGGCGTCCTTCGATCTCGCCCGCCAACACTTGACCAATCTCAGCGACGATATGTTCATCAGAGATTAAGCCCGCCTCCTTGGCTCGGAGGAATTCGGCGCCCTGGTGTAGAACGCCTTCCCGACTATCGGCAATAAAGCGAGAGCGGACGACGAGGTCGTTGTCCACTTCCGCAGCCCCCGCGTAGCCTGAACCAACTAAATTCAGGTGTGTGCCCGGCCGCACCCATTCTCCCTGCAAGATCGGCTGCGTCGCCGAGGTGACGGTACAGATAATGTCAGCCTCCGCCACGGCTTCTCGGACTGCTCCTGCCGCGGCGACCGTCACATCCAGTTGCGATTGCATCCGTTCCGCGAAGGCCTGAGCGCGCTCGGGCGACCGCCCCCAAACAACAATAGATTCAAGATCGCGAACCTTGCCGATCGCTCGCGCGTGTGTCGCGGCCTGTTCGCCATAGCCGAGCAGAGCCAGCCGCCCGGCGTCTTTGCGCGCCAACGCATCTGTGGCGACTGCACTGGCCGCAGCAGTTCGGATTGCGGTAATCTCGCCGGCATGAACTACGCATATGGGTGCCCCGGTTTCCTGATCGAACAAGACGACGAGACCCTGGTGCGACTGTAATCCCTTACGTGAATTCTCTTGAAAGACGCTGATTAGCTTCGCACCGAACGGCGCATGTGAGCCCATCGCCCCGGGCATGATTCCGAATATGCGACCCTCGGAGAGGGGGATGATAGAGCGCAGAAGCTGCTTGGTTTCGCCCTTCGACAACGCGATCATTGCCTTGCGGACGACTGGAATGCACACATCGTAGGTGAGCCGCCGGGCGACTTCGTCGCGATCTATGAATCGCATCAGACACTTCCTTATTGTTTTGTTTCGGCGTTGTCTATCGTTATTTTACTTACTGTTCGCAAATGGACACTCAAGTTCGGTTGCGGACAAAACAGCGTCGTAACCCGACGCTAGTAAATCCATATCTTGCTGCCTTAATGCACACTTAGCAAAGCAAGCT
>Ga0210403_10004354_pt1 | contig 12229 bp, 6 predicted proteins | sample IncBWC19MmetaG_FD_150863 | JGI IMG/M metagenome (GOLD analysis project Ga0210403, IMG submission 150863) | Forest soil microbial communities from Barre Woods Harvard Forest LTER site, Petersham, Massachusetts, United States - Inc-BW-C-19-M | ecosystem: Environmental > Terrestrial > Soil >... | reverse complement strand
AAAGCGCCGATGCAACGGCCTTGTCCACATGGGCGCCGAGGCTCGTGACGGCGCTGAGCAAGCTGCCGGAGCTGGCGGATGTGGTCAGCAATCAGGAAGACAACGGCCTCGCCGCCTACGTCACCATCGATCGCGACAGCGCCGCACGCCTGGGCATCAGCGTGGGTACCGTCGATAACGCACTTTACGACGCCTTCGGCCAGCGCATCGTTTCCACGATCTTCACACAGTCGAATCAGTACCGGGTCATCATGGAAGCGGATCCTAACTACTATCGGTCCGTGGACTCTCTGGCGTCCATCTACGTGCCGTCCGCCGGCGGCGGTCAAGTACCGCTGTCGGCGATTGCCAAAGTGGATATCGAGACCCGCCCGATCCTCATCAATCATCTGGCGCAATTTCCCGCCACCACGGTTTCCTTCAATCTGGCGCCGAACGCATCGCTGGGCGCCGCCGTCGCGGCCATTGAAGACACCGAACGCACCTTGGGAATGCCGGGCAGCATACACACCACGTTCCAGGGCGCTGCGCTGGCGTTTCGCAGCAATCTGAGCAACGAGCTGCTGCTTTTGGTGGCCGCCGTTCTCGTCATGTACATCGTGCTCGGTGTTCTGTATGAAAGTTTCATTCACCCCATCACCATTCTGTCGACCTTGCCCTCGGCGGGTATCGGCGCGTTGCTGGCGCTCATGTTATTTGGCGATGATCTGACCATCATTGCCCTGATCGGCATCATTCTGCTGATCGGCATCGTGAAAAAGAACGCCATTTTGATGATCGATTTCGCGGTCGTCGCGCAGCGTGATGAAGGCCTGACGCCGCGCGAGGCCATATACAAAGCCTGCTTGCTGCGGTTCCGGCCGATTCTCATGACGACGGTCGCCGCCATATTCGGCGCGCTGCCGCTCATGTTCGGCACGGGCACCGGTTCCGAGCTGCGCCATCCCTTGGGCGTCAGCATCGTAGGCGGTCTTTTGGTCAGCCAGGTCCTGACGCTGTTCACGACGCCGGTCATCTATCTGGCGTTTGACCGCATCGCGGCGCGCATGCGCGGCCCGTCTTCGGCCGCCGAACCCGATGCACCCCTGCCGGAAGGTTCGACGTGAATATCTCCGCCCCCTTCATCAAGCGGCCGGTCGCGACCACGCTGTTGACGGTGGGCGTGGCATTGTGCGGCGGGGTGGCTTTCATGCTGCTGCCGGTCGCACCGCTGCCGCGCATCGACGTGCCGGCAATATTCGTCTCGGCCCAACTGCCGGGCGCCAGCCCGGAAGTCATGGCGAGCACGGTGGCCACACCCCTGGAGCGCCATCTTGGTGCCATCTCCGATGTAGACGACATGACTTCCACGAGCAGCGTGGGCACGTCGAATATTCAACTCACCTTCGGCGTCGATCGTGACATCGACGGCGCGGCGCGCGATGTGCAGGCGGCCATTTCGGCGGCACACGCAGACCTGCCCACATCGCTGACCCGCAATCCCACCTACCGCAAGCTCAACACATCGGCCTTTCCGGTGATGTCCATTGCCATGACCTCCGATGTGCTTACGCAGGGACAGATCTACGATGCTGCCGATGCCGTGATTTCGCAGCGGCTCTCGCAGCTCGCGGGCGTCGGCGGAGTCAATGTCAACGGCAGCGCCCTGCCGGCCGTGCGCGTGGAAATCAATCCCTTGTCGTTGTCGAAATACGGCATCGGCCTGCAGGATGTGCGTGCGGCCATTTCGAATTCGAACGCCAACGCGCCGAAAGGCGCGATCGAGTCGGATGACCTGCACTTCCAGATCTACACCAATGACAATGCGCGCGATGCCGGACCCTATCGGAACCTGATCATTGCGAATCGCAATGGAGCGCCGGTGCGTCTGGGTGATGTCGCGACGGTGCTCGATATGCAGGACGGGGCTACCGAGAATATTCGCACCTACGGGCTGTACAACGGCAGACCTGCCGTATTTGTGACGGTATTTCTGCAGCCCGGCGCCAACATCATCGAAACCATCGATGCGGTAAAAGCCGAGTTGCCGTCTCTCAAGACCTCGATCGATCCTAAGATCGATTTGGTGGTGAACTTCGACCGCTCCATCACGATCCGCGCGTCTCTGCGCCAAGTCGAGCAGACGCTCATGCTGGCGGTGGCCATGGTGATCCTGGTGGTCTACATTTTCCTGAACAGTTATCGCGCCGCCCTGATTCCCGCCCTGGTGGTGCCGGTTTCGCTGATCGGTACGTTTGGGGCCATGTATCTGCTGGGCTACACACTGGATAACTTTTCTCTGATGGCGCTCACCGTCGCGACCGGGTTCGTGGTCGACGATGCCATCGTGGTCATGGAGAACACCACCCGGCATATAGAAGAAGGCATGACGCGCACCCGGGCCGCGTTCTTGGGCGCCCAGGAAGTCGGTTTCACCGTCGTATCGATGAGCCTCTCGCTGGTTGCCGTGTTCATTCCGTTCATGTTTGCCGGCGGCATCGTCGGACGTATATTTCGTGAATTCACCGTCACCCTGTCGGTGTCGATCCTCATTTCGCTGGTGATTTCGCTCACCACGACACCCATGATGTGTTCGCTGCTGCTGCAAGGTAAGCGGGATCACAAATCCTCGAGAATTGGCGAGGCATTCGAGCGGGCTTTCGAGCGCTTTCGACGTAACTATGAGTCGACGCTCGACTGGGCGCTGAACCATCGGCGCATCATGGTGACCATATTGCTCATGACCATTGCGCTCAATGTGTACCTCTATATCTCGATTCCGAAGGGATTCTTTCCGCAACAGGACACCGGGCAATTGCAGGGAGGCATCCGCGGCGATGCATCGAGTTCCTTTCAATTGATGAAGGGCAAGCTGAAGGAAGTGGCCGCCATCATCCAAGCGGATCCCGCGGTCAACACCGTGACGGGCTCCGTGGGTGCCGGGGGATTTGGTCCCGGGGGCGGCGGCAGCGCAAATGCCAATGTCACCATCGCCCTCAAACCCTTGAAGGAGAGGAATATTTCCGCGGACCTGGTCATCGCACGCCTGCGGCCCAAACTGGCCGGCGTCGCGGGAGTGTCCGCCTACCTGCAGGCGGTGCAGGACATCGGCGGTGGCGGCGGCCGGTCCGCGAACTCCCAATATCAATACACTTTGCTCGGCGATGATTTGTCGGAGGTGCGCACCTGGTCGCAGAAGCTGCGCGTTGCGCTCCAGGACATTCCTGAAATCACCGACGTGGATACGGACTTGCAGCCGGGCGGACTGGAGACCGACTTGATCGTGGATCGGGACAGCGCGTCCCGTCTGGGTCTCACTGAAATCCAAATCGACAATGCGCTGGGCGATGCCTTCGCCCAGGCGCAGGTTTCGAACATCTACAATCCCTTCAGTCCGCAGCAATATCACGTCGTCATGGAAGTCGCACCGCAGTTTTGGCAGAACCCCGAGATTCTCAGAGAACTGTACGTGAGCACGGCGGGTGGTGCGGCTTCCGGCACGCAGCTGACCCAGGCCGTGGCCGGAACCACGGTGCTGAAGCCCAAGACCGCCGCATCCAGCACGGCTGTGGCGGAAGATGTGGCACGAAATCTGTCGTTGAACTCGTTGGCGAACGCCGGCCGCGGCAACACGTCCACCGGGTCGGCCGTCAGCGTGGCGCCGGAGACCATGGTGCCGTATTCGGCATTCAGCCATTTCACCACCGGCACGACGCCGGTGTCGGTGAATCACACCGGCACTTCGGTTTCCACATCCATTGCCTACAATCTGGCGGAGGGCGTCTCCATCGGCACCGCTCAAAACGCCATTGCAAAAAAGATGGCTGAGATCCACATGCCGATCAGCATTCGCGGCGGCGCCTATGGCACGGCGCGGCTGTTTCAGCAGAGCAACGACAACACGCCGTTGATGTTGCTGGCGGCATTGGCCGCCATCTACGTCGTCTTGGGTGTGCTGTATGAGAGCTACAGCCAGCCGCTGACCATTCTGTCGACGCTGCCGTCCGCGGGCATCGGCGCACTCTTGGCGCTGATGGCAACCAAGACCGAATTCAGTCTCATTGCGTTTCTCGGCATTCTTCTATTGATAGGCATCGTGAAGAAGAATGCCATCATGATGGTCGACTTTGCGCTCGAAGCCGAGCGCACTCTCGGCATGGATCCCCGGCAGGCAATCGCGCATGCCTGCTCACTGCGCTTCAGGCCCATCATGATGACGACCTGCGCCGCCATTGCCGGCGCCCTGCCGCTGGCGCTCGCCACCGGTGACGGCACCGAAATGCGCCGACCGCTGGGGATAGCCATTGTCGGCGGACTCATCGTGAGTCAGCTGTTGACCGTCTATACAACCCCCGTGGTCTATTTGTATGTACACCGCTATTGGAGGCACCTGAAAGACGGCAAGTATTCCGCGCCACCACGGCCCCGCTCGGGCCCCGGACACAGCGGAAGCGGTCTCGACCCTCTCGGGGCGGGCGCCTGATGAACTCCCTGCTGCGAGGACTTTGTGTAGCTGCTGCGAGTGCGCTCGCGGCCGCCTGCGCCGTCGGCCCTGATTATCATCGCCCGCCGGTCGACACGACAGCCAGCTACAAGGAAGCGGGCGATTGGAAACCCAGTGAGCCGAACGACGTGCTGTCTCGTGGGCCCTGGTGGAATATTTTCAAAGACGATGCGCTCGATGCGCTTGAAACGCAGATCGATATTTCAAATCAGAACGTCAAGGCGGCGGCGGCAGCCTTCGAGCAGTCGCGGGCCCTGGTCGCGCAGGCGCGGGCGGGATTTTGGCCCACCCTTACCGCGAGTTTCGGCGTAGAGCGTCAAGGCGGATCCGAGGTCGTCACCAACGGCGTCGGCGTCCCTACCGGCACCAAGTCGCACACTTCGAATACCTTTACCACCGGCGTCTCCGCCAACTGGGATATCGACATCTGGGGCCGGATCCGCCGCAGCACCGAGAGCAATGTCGCCTCGGCCCAGGCCAGTTCAGCGGCGCTGGCGGCGGCGCGACTGTCCGCGCAGGCTGAACTCGCGAGCGATTACTTCCAGTTGCGCGCCCAGGATCAATTGCAAAAACTGCTCGACAATACGGTCGAGGCGGAAACGCTGTCGCTGCACATTACCGAGAGCCGCTATAAATTCGGCGTCGCTGCGCGCGCCGATGTGGTCACGGCCGAAACGCAACTGCTCTCCAGCCAGGCGCAGCAGGTGAATGCCAGGATCCAGCGCGCCATCCTCGAGCATGCCGTGGCGGTTTTGATCGGCAAGCAGCCGGCGGCATTTTCCCTCGAGCCCCAGGGGATGCGCAGCGACGTACCCACCGTTCCGGCGGGGGTGCCTTCCACCCTGCTGCAGCGGCGGCCCGACGTGGCGGAAGCGGAACGCAGGATGGCGGCGGCCAATGCCCAAATCGGCGTTGCCAAGGCGGGGTACTTTCCGGACCTGACCTTGAACGGTCAAAATCAATATTCGAACAACGCCCTGAGCCACCTGATTCAATTGCCACATCGCATCTGGTCGGCGGGCCCGACGCTGGCGGAAACGCTGTTCGATGGTGGACTGGTGCGGGCGCAGGTACGCGGCGCGCGCGCGGCTTACGAGGGCACCGTCGACAGCTACCGGCAAACCGTGCTCGCCAGCTTTCAACAGGTCGAGGATCAAATCGTCACCCTGCGCGTACTGGAGCAGGAGGGCGTCATCGAGGATGAGACCGTCAAAAAGGCGCGCGAAGCCGAAGCCCTGACGCTCAATCAATACAAAGCCGGTACGGTTCCCTACAGCAGCGTCATCACCGCGCAGACCACCCGGTTGAGTGCCGAGGAAACCGCGCTGCAGGTGCTGTCTTCCCGGCTGCAGGCCAGCGTGGCATTGATCGAAGCGCTGGGCGGCGGCTGGGACGCCTCCATGGCCACGGCCAAATAGGCGGCCATCAACCGCCCGCGGGTCCCCGCGCCAGCGGTTGAACTAAGAAAGTTGCTTCACCATGTCCGCCAGGACGATGTGGCGCGCGGTATCGAGCAGGCGGATCTCCGCCCCCCTGGCGGCCTTGAGCATATTTCCTTTGCCGCCCGGTACCGCTTGGAAAGATAACTGTGCGTTTTCGTGCCCGATCTGCTCGATGAGGCGATCGGCTTTGCCAAGTATGGAGCCGAGCATGCGATCGAAGTTTCGCTGTGCGGTGGCCGCAGCAATCCCGAGCGCGCGTGCAGCCTCGATCACGTGCGAGGGGCGCACTTCGGCAAAAGTGGCCGCCTCGCCGAGAGGTATGGCGAGCGGCGATTGTGGCCAATGCGCCCTCTCTTCGGCCAACGCTTTGGTGTCGTAGGCGGCGGTGCACAGCAGGTCGTAGGCCGGCGCGATGTGAACGCCGTCAGGGTCGACGATGAAGGACATATTCTTGAGGTGATTGTCGCCGTTGCCGATGAAAACGTTGAACAGCAGCCAATTGAAAAGCTGCAAGCGTGCCGCGGCTTTCTCGCGGCACTGTTCGGCCGCCTGCGCCAGCGTAGTCACTTGCGCGGCGGTGTATTTGAAGGTGCGCGCTTTGTTCAAGAGCTGGCAGGCATCGATCGCGTGCCGGCGTTGCACCTCCAATGCCCCCGGCGTGTGGATGCGATCGAAACGCTCGACGATGTATACCGGCTGCGGCACATGCATTCTCCACACCTCGGGCACGGGCAGTCCCACCGTTTTGGCGAGGCGCATGCAAAAATACTCGTTGATTACGGAGGCGGGATACTCGGAACCCAAGTGGTCAGGTTTGAGTATGTGCGTCGAAGGGCTTCCCGGCAGCGGCTCGAACAACTGCTCGTCCTCGAGCACCACCAGCAACTTATGCTGCGCGCCGGCAAGCGACATTTTCTTCGGCGCGTCCTTGGTGAGCGATGCGCGCGGCAGATTCGCGATGCGCCGGCTGAGTTCCGCCGGGGTCAACGCTTTGAGTCCGCGCTCGGTGGAGCGCGGATGGGCGGGGTCTGTAAGCACCAATGAGCCTGCTGACTCCGCACCAAAGTAGCCGAGCAACCCAAAGGCGTCCTCCGCCGACAGACTAGCCTCTCTCGCCAGCGCGGCGCGCATGGTTTCTTCGGGCAACAAATTGTCGAAATACCACTGCACCGGACGGCTCGATGCGCCATCGACATGCACCCGCGGTATTCGACTCAGCGCGGGCGATAGATCGAAACTCGCCGGCGATGCCGCCCAGTCTTCGGAATATTCGAACGTCCATAAATCATTGCCTTCGCGCAACGAGCCCACATGTTGCTCATTGACGCTGACCACCAACTCTCTAGCGCTCATCGACGCCGGATTTTCAGCGGCTTGAGGCCGGTCGATTGCAGCCGGCGAAATTCCGGCAGCGCCGCATCCTGCACTTCTGCTTTGAGTTCAATGCCCAGTTCCGCGAGTAGCTGCATGACTCTGCCCAGCTGCACGGTGGGCTTGCCGCGCTCGACCTCGCGCACAAACACATGCCCGACGCCGGCGGTCCCCGCGGTATCGTCGATGCGCAGTTTCTGTGTGCGGCGCGTGGCTCGAATCAGCAACCCGAGCTGTTCGGGGGAATGAATGGGGATTAGCACAACGGCTCCAAACGATGCGATGGCATCGATTATCCACCGGGGATCCATGAAAAGCAAGAAAAACGATGCGATCGCATCTATATTCGCCGCCAATGCGCACAGACTGGGTAAAACGATGCGAGGACATCCTTTGCGTGCCGCATCCTTTGCAAGCCAGATCTTCGACTGCGCCCAGACTCAGTTCTGGTTGGCAGGCAGTTCCAATTCATCCAACGCAACGGGCACGTGGCGGCGAAGCAGCGCGGTCTTCGCCTCCCACTGCTCTTTCGGCGGCAGGTCTACCAGGTAATCGACCTCTCCCGCCGCAAGCGTCGCCACCGGCAATCCATCTCGGAAGAGCAATCGGTTGCCGGCCAGTGACGACAGTCGCGGTCCCGGCGTCAAGATGCCGATCAGATTCAAGGGATCGGCGGCGGACAGCGAAACAAATTGTTCCGTCGGAGCTTTGCGCCGCACGTCGCGCAGCAATCCAATCGCGTCAGGCGTCGCAAATTGCTCGCCGGAAAATCCGGCGACGAAACGGCCGCCGCGAATCTCACCCCGAGCTTCCAGTCTGCGGCAGCAGCTCAAGATATCGCGCCAAGGCGGCAGCCAATCGGCTTCCCTGGTGAGAAGCTTCCAGAAAACGACGCCCCATCGCCGCAGCAGCGTGCGCACGATCTGTTCGACCGCCTCGTCTTGGCGCTCCTTGGAGTCTGCGCTCGTGCGGCGAACCAATGCCCAGCGACCCGCATCCGCCATGCCGAACAGCGCCAGTCGGCGCTTGTGACGGCCCGCGTAAGAGGTAGGCCTGCCGGCGCGCCGTCCGCTCGGCATCAACAGCACGCGCAGGCCCGCGAAGCTGTCCGAATTCACCAGGCCCGCCGCCACCAATTCGGCCAGGGACTGCTCCACTTCCGCAGGCAGCATGCCCACATCTTCCGCGATCTCGTCAAAGAATGAAGCACCGTGTTCGCGGATGAAATCCGCCACCGCTTGCGCCTTGGATGTCAGATGCGCAGGGTCGGACTGATCCGCGAACATCGACCAGTGCAGCACGTGGCGCCGCCCCAACAAGACGATCGGCGTGGAGCGAATCGGTGATGCACCGCGCGCCGCCCCATCATCGCCGCGTGCACCGCTGCGTGCGGCCAGTCGCGTCCAAATGAATCGTCCCGCCCGGATATTCTCATCCAGCCACTGCGGTTCGTACTCCGTGATTCGCGACGGGATGACTTCCGTCTCCCACGCACCGGCGGGGGATTCGAACCCTTCGAGCTGCGCCAGCACCGCTGCCAGCGCGTCGGAACCCTGCATCCGCGCACCCGGCAGCACCCTCTGCCATTCGCACAGAAAGCGCAGAAAATCTCGCGCAGCCACCGGCTCGATTTCGGCGCGCAGGCGTTTGACCGTGTAGCGGTGAATTCGCGCCAGCAATCGGCGTTCACACCATTCCTCGTGTGCGCCCTCGCCGCTGAATCGGCCGCGCATGGCGAAGCCTTCAGCTTCCAGCGCAATCAGCGCGCCGTTGATCTGCGTTTCGGTGAGCCCAAGCGAATCCGCAATCTGCACGGCGGTGACGGGACCCAACCCCTCCAGCCGGCCGCGAACGATTTCCACCCGCGATTCATCCAATGATTGGAACAGTGCGCGCCTTTCCGTCGCCACCCATATGCCGCGCTTTTCCACCGAGATGTGCGACACCCTACCGTGCAAGGCGAGGTCTTCCATCAACGGCGGCCACGCGGCATTGGAGCGGCTTTCCTCGTCGGTCATGAAAGTCAGCCACAACAGCGCATCGTGCAGCTCGTCGGGCGTGGCGGCATCGGGCCAGGCCTCGGCACGAACGCGGGCAATCGCTTGCGCGTCGAGCTTGCCGATATCCGCAGCCTCGGCCGGATCCAGCCAACGGCGGCTCATCACCGCCTGCGTTCTCCGCTCCTCCAGCGGCGCATCGTCGAGATAGGCATAAGGACGAGCGCTCAAAGCCTCGAGAGCCAGCGGCGAAGGTTCGGTCAGGTCACGTGCGACGACGCGGATATCGCCGCACTCCAGCCTGCGCAGCACGCGTTCGAATTCATCGATATCCATCGCCTCTTCCAGGCAATCGCGAACGGTTTGCCTGACCAAGGGGTGATCCGGCACTTCGATTTCACCGGGCAGATTCTCGGCGCAGGCGACTTGGTCCGGAAACACCGAAGCCAACAAATCCTCTGCATTCATGCGTGCGATCTGCGGCGGTATCTTTTTGCCGCCGCGAAACCGCGGCAGGGCGAGCGCAATGCCGGCGTCCCAGCGCCAACGAACCTCGAACATCGGCGCTGCGCACAGAGCCTGGATCAGCACTTGCCGCACCGAATGTGAATTCAAATAGCGGGCCGCCTCCGCCAGCTCAAAGCTGTGGGCATGCGTGAGCGAGAGCACGATGTGATCTTCGGTAGCCGCGGCTTGCAGTTCGAAATTGAAGGTGCGGCAGAATCGTTTGCGCAGCGACAAGCCCCACGCCCGATTCACGCGGCTGCCGAATGGCGAATGAATGACCAGCTGCATACCGCCTGATTCATCGAAGAACCGCTCGAACACCACGGTATCCAAGGTCGGCAAGCAGCCGAGCGCTGCCTTGCCGGCACTCAAGTACTGCACCAGCTGAAACGCGGACGCCTCGTCGAGGCCTACGGTTTCACGCAACCACTGTAGCGCCCCGTCCGGCTGAAGCGCCCCGTCCGGCTGAAGCGCCGCGCCCGGCGCGCCGCCCAAGCGCTCCTGGACTTCCTTGCGCAGCCGCGACACCGCCGCCGACAGCTCCATGCTGCGGCCCGGCGCTTCGCCGAGCCAGAATGGAATCGAGGGCGGCTGGCCGTGCGCGTCCTCCACGCGCACCGTGCCGCGCTCGACGCGCAATATCTTGTACGATGTATTTCCCAGTTGGAATACATCCCCCTGCAAGCTCTCGACCGCGAAGTCCTCGTTGACCGAGCCGACCAGAATGGACTCCGGTTCCAGCATGACGCGGTAATCCGCATTATCGGGAATCGCGCCGCCCGAGGTGATGGCGGTCAGGCGCGCGCCCTTGCGCGGGCGCAGCATCTTGTTCACGGCGTCGTGATGCAGCAGCGCTCCGCGCCGTCCGCGCCGGGTACTGAATCCTTCCGCGAGCATCCGCACGCAGGCGTCGAAATCCTCCCGCGCCAGATTGCGGTAAGGATAGGCTCTGCGCAGCAGCGCGAACAATTCATCCTCCGACCACTCACGCGCCGCCACCTCGGCGGTGATTTGCTGGGCCAGCACATCCAGCGCATTCTCGGGGATCTTGAGCCGGTCCAGCTCGCCGCCGCGGACCGCATCGAGCAGCGCCGCGCACTCCACCAGTTCGTCGCGCGACAGCGGAAACAATCTTCCCTTGGATGTTCCGCCGACCGAATGTCCGGCCCGGCCTACGCGCTGCAAGAAGGAGTTGATGGAGCGCGTGGATCCGATCTGGCACACCAGATCCACATCGCCGATGTCGATGCCCAGTTCCAAGGAAGCCGTGGCCACCAGCACTTTCAGCTCGCCGCGTTTCAAGCGTTGCTCGGCGTTCAGGCGGCGCTCCTTGGACAGGCTGCCGTGATGCGCGGCGACATGCTCTTCACCGACGCGCTCCGACAAATGCCGCGCCACACGTTCGACCATCCGGCGCGTATTCACGAACACCAGCGTGGTCCGATGCTCCAGAACCAGCGCCGCCACTCGATCGTAAACCTGCGTCCACACCTCCCCCGACATCACCGCCTCGAGCGGCGATGGGGGAACTTCCAACGCCAAATCGCGGCTGCGAACATGACCGCTGTCGACAATCGTGCACGGCACCTCATGCGCACCGGTCAAAAACTTCGCGACTTCTTCGATCGGCTTCTGTGTTGCCGACAGTCCAACGCGCGTCAGAGCGCTGCCCGTCAGTCCCTGCAGCCGTTCGAGCGACAAGGCCAGATGCGCGCCACGCTTGTTGCCGGCGATGGCATGGATTTCATCGACGATCACGGTGCGGCAGGTCGATAGCATGTCGCGGCCGGATTGCGAACCCAGCAAGATGTAGAGCGATTCGGGCGTGGTCACGACGATATGCGGCGCGCGGCGCCGCATCCCCGCGCGCTCGGATTGCGTGGTGTCGCCGGTGCGCACCACCGCGCGGATTTCCACATCCGGCAGGCCCAACGTCGCGAGTTCTTCACGAACACCATTGAGCGGCGCCTCGAGGTTTCGCTGGATGTCATTCGACAGGGCCTTGAGCGGCGACACGTATACCACCCGCGTCTCGTCGGGCAGCGGACCTCTCAAACCCTCTTTTACGAGTTGGTCAATCGCGGATAGAAAGGCGGCAAATGTTTTGCCTGACCCCGTAGGTGCAGCCACCAACACATGCTCACCGACTGCCAACGCCGGCCATGCACGCTCCTGCGCTTCCGTCGGTTGGTCAAAGGTGCGCGAGAACCACGCGGCAACAGCAGGGTGAAAGGTGTCGAGAACGCTCATTGCTCCTCAACTTTACCCCATACCTGGTTATCCGTACAGTCCAGAGCGGTCGAGGGATTATTCTCGACTCTCTTGTAAGACTTCGATTTCATCAAATCGCTTCCAGTGGTAAATGAAGTACGACACAGCCCAGGCAGCGGCGAACAACCCGATGATTACAAAGCCGAGCGCATTGAAAT
>Ga0210403_10004353_pt1 | contig 12229 bp, 9 predicted proteins | sample IncBWC19MmetaG_FD_150863 | JGI IMG/M metagenome (GOLD analysis project Ga0210403, IMG submission 150863) | Forest soil microbial communities from Barre Woods Harvard Forest LTER site, Petersham, Massachusetts, United States - Inc-BW-C-19-M | ecosystem: Environmental > Terrestrial > Soil >... | reverse complement strand
CCACCCCTTCGGGCTACGCAGCACGATCATGGGCCAATGCGCCCGGCTGGCCTTGCCACTCGCACGGGCCTCTTCCTGAATGCGTCGAATGTCAAGCACGCATTCTTCCAGCGTGCCCGCCATTTCCTGGTGCATCAAATCGACATCGTCGCCCTCCACGAAATGCGGCGCCCAGCCGTAACCTTTGAATAGGTGCTCCAACTCTTCCTTGGGCACCCGCGCGAGAAGCGTCGGGTTGTTGATCTTGTAGCCGTTCAGATTAAGGATCGGCAGAACGGCACCGTCACGAATGGGATTCAAAAACTTGTCAGAATGCCAGGAGGTGGCTAGTGCCCCCGTTTCTGCTTCGCCATCCCCCACTACAACTGCCACCAGCAGGTCGGGATTGTCAAAGGCAGCTCCGAAAGCATGGGAGATGCTGTAACCCAACTCGCCTCCTTCATGGATCGAACCCGGGGTCTCTGGAGTGCAATGGCTCCCAATACCGCCTGGGAAGGAGAAATCTTTGAAGAACAGCCGCATCCCATCTACGTCTTCGCTCTTGCTCGGGTAAATCTCCGAATACGCTCCCTCCAGATAGACCGGCCCTAGCACCCCCGGCGCACCATGTCCGGGACCGGCGAGGAAGATGGCGTTGAGATCGTATTTCTTGATAAGGCGATTGAGGTGAACATAGGTAAAGCTCAGCCCGGTGCTGGAACCCCAGTGGCCCAGTAGCCGACTCTTGATGTGCTCTGGCTTGAGAGGTTCACGAAGCAGAGGATTATCCCGCAAATAAATCATGCCCACGGCCAGGTAATTGCACGCGCGCCAGTACGCGTCGATTTTGCGCCGCTCCTCGGAAGACAGGGGATGCGTGGTACTGGAGCTGACACCGCCCCTCTTTCGTGCATTCACATCAGCGAGTGTTGCTTTCATGACTCCTCCAATCGGTGTCGTCTACGCTCATCGTCAAAAGCGAGCTTCTCTTGATGCAGAGCAGAGGTTGTTGCTCAAAGTTTTGCAGTCACACGCGTTTTCTGATCTTCTTCCCTTCGATTTCCGCCGCGCGGTCGGTTGCTGATCCGCGAATTGAGGTGAGTCCCCAAAATCGCGTTTTGAAATACTCCCTTGGCGAGGCAGTCCGCTGCGGGGGAGAAGACATGCAACGACAAATATTCAGCACCTCTCTGGGGCTCTGACTGACGGTGCACAACAAACTCAAGTTGCCTTGAAACAGCAGTAGAGTAACGGTAATGACTTGTGGAACTGGGACCAACTGTCAAAAATATCAGTGAATCGAGTGCTCGAGTCCGCTCGACTGAATTGTCCAGTTGTGACTGGTGTTTTTATCAGTATGCAGATCGGGGCGCTCAGCGCTAGTGTTCTGCGCACAGAACTGAAGAATCATCAGTGTGTGACGGCGGAGCAGAGAAAAGGTATGGCTTATGAATTCATTCGATCTCTCTCAGCATGAATTAAGCGTGAAGGAAATCCACCGCAATCTTCCACCCAGTGTTTTGTACGTACATTCAATCCGCTATGACAAAGAGGCCACGATTGCAGATAATGGCGCTCTCGTCGCGTATTCGGGAGAGAAGACCGGCCGTTCACCCAAGGACAAACGCATCGTCAAGAATCCCGCCTCCGAAAGAGACGTCTGGTGGGGGACGACCAACGTTCCGTTCGATCCAAAGTCGTACAGGACGGTCCGCCAGCGGGCCCTTGACTATCTCAACGTCTGCGACAGGCTCTACTGCTTCGATGGTTTCGCTGGGTGGGATCCGAAGTACCGCATCAAGGTCCGGGTCATCTGTTCGAGGCCGTATCATGCACTTTTTATGCATACTATGCTCATCCGGCCCACAACCGAAGAACTCTCAGCCTTTGGTCAACCGGACTTCGTGATTTATAACGCTGGCGTTTTTCCGGCAGACCGCCTGATGGCCGATGTCGGATCGAAAACTTGCGTCAGCCTCAGTCTTGAAGATCGGGAACTCGTGATTCTTGGAACGGAATATGCTGGCGAGATGAAAAAGGGCGTGTTCACTGTGGCCAATTATTTCGCACCGAAACGTGGAGTGCTCTCGATGCACTGTTCTGCCACAGCAGACAAGCAAACACGACGTTCGTCATTGCTCTTCGGATTGAGTGGCACAGGAAAGACTACTCTCTCTGCAGATCCGAAACGTTATCTCATCGGAGATGACGAACATTGTTGGGGCGAAGATGGCATCTTCAATATTGAAGGCGGTTGTTATGCAAAGGCAGTCAACCTAACCAGCGAATCCGAACCGGACATATTCTCGGCTCTACGATTTGGCGCTGTTTTGGAGAATGTTGTTCTGGAAGAAGACCATAGCGTCGACTACGCCGACGTGAGCATTACCGAGAATACACGAGGCGCATATCCCATCAACTTTATTCGCAACAGTCTGATTCCGTGCGTTGCCGGACATCCGACCGATGTGATTTTCCTGACCTGTGACGCATTCGGCGTGTTGCCGCCCGTTAGCTCACTCACTCCTGAGCAGGCAATGTTTCACTTCATAAGCGGGTACACCGCGAAAGTCGCTGGCACTGAAGTGGGCATCAAAGAACCAACCGCGACATTCTCACCCTGTTTTGGAGGACCATTCCTTGTCTGGCACCCAAGGACATACGCTGAACTGCTGGCCGCTAAAATTCGAAAACACAACTCTCGCGTGTGGTTGGTGAATACCGGATGGAGCGGTGGAGCGTATGGGGTCGGCAAGCGCATCAATCTAGCGCACACTCGCGCCATAATTGATGGCATCCACAACGGTACGCTGGCCAAGGTCAGGACGCAGCCTGATCCGTTTTTCGGCTTCAACCTGGTTCCCGAATGTCTGGGCGTGCCAACCGAGATCCTCGTGCCGCGTAATTCGTGGGCCGACAAAGCGGCCTACGACTCCGCCGCAAGGAAATTGCTCCAACTATTTCAAGACAACTTCAAGAAATACGAGGGTGACGTCCTGGTTACCGAAGCGGCCGATGCTGCCGCTTGAAGAAAGGTAGGAATGCCATCGCTAATATTTCGCCGATCTTGAAAAGCCCTTTGCAACGAGACGGGACTCGAAGCCTTGGCATGACCTCATCAAGGAATTGGATACGCTGAAATCGGCCCGTGGCCGGAGTTTCTCGTCCCACCGAGGCACCTCACTTGCCTGTTTTCGTCATTCAAGAGTTGCGGCGGGAGAGCCAATTAAAGTGGGCGGCCGCAGAGACTCATCGTGCCAATCGATGGCATCGGTGGTCGCGATTGATGGATCAATTCCATGCGCAGCATGCTTGAATCCCTATTCGACATCCCGTTGGTGATTGCCGGACTGGTGATCGTCGGATCCCTATGCCTTTTGGCGATCGGTGGACTGCTGTGAGCCAGAAGTCCTAGCGTTGTATCAGAAGCGACCGCAGAGGAGAAATTAGTAGCCTCATCAGAGTTTGCGGCGGTCACTTTTGATACAACGCTAGGACTTCTGGCTCGGAACAACTTTCGGTTGGCTCGAGTCGGCCCAGTGATCCACGACCTATTCGCTTCTTGATCGAGTAGACTGGAGCCAAGTGCCCACGACCAACTCCGGAGACACCAAAGCCTCATGCAGACAACGCCGTCTACCTGCGCATCGGATTTGCACCGCAGTTCTGACGCTTCGCGCTGGTGGGCCTTGGCGATACTGTCAATTGCAATTGTCCTGTCGCTGACGACATGGTTTTCGGCGACGTCCGTCACACCCGAATTGAAGCGAGAATGGCACCTTTCGCCTTTTGCCATCTCTTGGCTGACGATTGGCGTGCAGATCGGTTTCGTCTGTGGGGCCTTGACCGCCAGCCTGGTCAACCTTCCCGACATTGTCCGTCTGAACCGGCTGATGGCGTTGTCTGCCCTTCTGGCGGCAGCAGCGAATGCAACGCTTCTGACAACGCATGGTCCCGTGGGCGCAGTTGCAGCCCGAGTCGTAACGGGATTTGCCTTGGCGGGCGTCTATCCGCCCGCGCTTAAGCTCGTGTCCACTTGGTTCAATCGTGATCGAGGCATTGCGCTCGGGACGCTGGTCGGAGCGTTGACCATCGGTTCGTCCATGCCGCATCTTTTTCGCAGCCTTTCCGGTGCGGTGGATTGGCGATTCGTCGTGAAGACATCCACCCTCGCCACATCCGTTGGAGGATTGCTTCTGTGGCTCTTCGCCCGCGAGGGACCCTATCCCTTCGGACGCGCGACGTTCGATCCGCGGCAGGCTGGGGCTGTTTTCCGCGATCGAGATCTCCTCTTCGCCAATTTCGGCTATTTCGGACATATGTGGGAGCTATACGCAATGTGGGCCTGGCTTCTCGTATACGTGAACGAGGCCCTTGGAGCCCAACACTTGTGGTTGTTCGGAGGGGCATCTTTTCTTACCTTCGTGGCGATCGGGACGGGGGCCGTCGGCTGCCTCCTGGGAGGGATTCTGTCAGATCGTATCGGACGCACAGCGACGACCGCTGGGATGATGATCGCGTCCGGAGCCTGCGCCCTTGCGATCGGCTTTGCCTTTGGTGGGCCTTCATGGCTATTCATCACGATCCTGGTGATCTGGGGCATCTCTGTCATCGGTGACTCCGCCCAGTTTTCCGCAATGATTACGGAACTCGCCGACCAGCGCTTTGTCGGAACCGCACTTTCAGTTCAGCTCGGCCTGGGATTTGCGCTCACCGTTGTGGCAATTTGGCTGGTGCCGCGGATGGCTGCTTTCCTAGGTTCTTGGCGGTGGACATTTCTCATGCTGGTTCCGGGCCCGTCAATTGGCGCTTCTGCCATGCTGTTGTTGCGGAGAAGTCCCGGCAGTGCACGGTTGGCCAAGGGAATGCGCTAGAAATTGCGGTCGGAGCCGAGTCACCTCTTCCGGCAGCAGCGGATAAACGAGGTCCGGGCTTGGAGGAGATCATTAGCGATTTCCTCGAAGCTGACTTATCGGGACCAATAAACCAACTTCCCAGATGCGGATCGCCAACGGTTAGCGTACGATCCGGAATTGTCGCGCGGAACGCTCGCATAGAAATGCTGAGTGCGGAGACTCCAAAAGAGCACTTTTGTCACCACCACGTTCGCATATCCTCTCCAATGATCAAACCCATGCGCTGATTGTTTAGCGTTCAACATACGGTGGGAGCATGAAACGAATCTGATGGTGTGTACGCGAGCTGTTTTGCGCCCATTATCGGCTCCGCAGCCATCTTCATCGGGTTTTTTGCGAATGAGAGAAACAAATGGCTTCGCGCAGTCGACCGATTCGGTACGATATGCAAGCTCCACTCTGGTGGACGCGGGACATCCGCAATACGTCATTTGTCGTGGCAAATCTTCTGAGGAACGCCTGTTATGTTTTCGCTCCGTATCTGTCGACTCGCTCTGTCGCTTTCTGCCCTGCTGTGCACATCGGTGTTCGCCCAAAACAAGCCGCTCTTCACCTCGCCGCTGCCGACCGGCGTGCGACTCGATCCTATCGGCGAAGTGGTTGACCTCGGCAGCTTGCCGATCAATCTCGTACCCACGCCTGAAAAGGACAGAGCCGTCGTCGTTTTGAGCGGCTGGCGCGAGCAGGGCCTTCAGATCGTCGATCTGAAGACGCGTAAGGTTACGCAGACGCTGCTCCAGGATGGCGCATTCTACGGGGCTGCCTACTCGCCCGACGGCCGTCGCCTCTGCGTTTCCGGCGGCAATACTGACTTGCTGTTCGTCTACGCATGGAAGGACGGCGCCGCCACCCTCGAGACCAAGTTCGAATTGGCTAAGACAAAAACGGCCGACGGCACGGGCACAAGCTATCCGGCAGGACTGGTGTTCTCGCCCAATGGAAAATTCCTTTATGTCGCCGAGGACGTCGGCGATCGGCTCGCGGTGGTGAACGCTGCAACCGGTGAGATCACGCAACGATTTTCTACCGACCATTATCCGTATGGCGTCGCGCTCACGGCAGACAGTCAAGTATTCGTCTCGGCTTGGGGCGGCGACACGCTGTCGCAGTTTCGCGTCCTGGCAGACGGAACGCTCGCGTATCTCGGCCGGATCGAGGTCGGTCGGCATCCGTCGGCACTGGTGGCGAGGGGAACGACGCTGTACGTTACGCTCGCAGGTAGCGACCGTGTGGCGGTCGTCGACACGAAGCTGAGAAAGGTTGCGCGTTATCTGCACGATGCCGCGCCAGGTGCCCCGCCCGAGGGCAGCACACCCAACGCCGTCGCGCTTACCTCCGATGGAAAACGTCTGCTTGTTGCAGAAGGCGACAACAATGCCATCGCCGTCTTCGACGTCGCCACCGGCACGTTGCTCGGGCGCTTTCCGACCGACTGGTATCCCACCGCGATCGCTGAAGTGGGTGATCAACTCCTCGCCCTCTCGGGAAAAGGACATGGCACCCATGCCAACCCGGACGGCCCCGTACCGCTCACGAACTGGCCCGACGAGAAGCCGACAGCGTACGCGCTCGGACAGTTGAATGGCACATTGCGCGTCCTTTCCGCATCACTGCTGTTACCTCAACTAGCGGGCTTCACCGAGCGTGTCGCAACTGCCAATAACTGGCAGCGTAGGCCCGAGGCGCGGCGCTATCCGCCGTTCCGGCACGTCGTCTACGTCATCAAAGAGAACCGTACTTACGATCAAGTGCTTGGAGACATGAAGGAAGGCGACGGCGACGCCAGCCTCGTCTATTTCCCCGACATCACCATTACTCCAAACCATCACGCTTTGGCGCGCCGCTTCGGGCTGTTCGATCGCTTCTTCGTAAACGCCGAGGTCAGTTCGCAGGGACACATCTGGTCCACCGCTGCCTACGTGACGAACTACGGTGAGAAGGTCGTGCCCTCCGGTTACGCCGGCAAGCGCGCCGACGTGGACGGCGAAGAAAGCGACGAGCCGGAGCGGGGTTTCCTGTGGACGCTCGCGACCCGCGAGGGCATCACTTTCCGCGACTACGGCGAAATGGTCAAGGGGAATCCGGGCTGGCCGGTGACGCAACGCGACTTGGCAGCCGACGTAAATCCCGACTACATACCTTTCGATCTGACCACGCTCGATCTGAAGCGAGCGGATGTGTGGATCGCCGAGCTTCAGCGCTACGTGCGCGACGGCAACATGCCACAACTCGAAATCATGCACCTGCCCAACGATCACTTGGCGGCGGGGCGGCCGGGGAAGTGCACCCCGCGCTCGTGCATGGCCGACAACGACCTCGCCCTTGGACGGATCGTGCAGGCTCTTTCTCACAGCCCTTATTGGAAAGACACGGTGATCTTCGTTGTTGAGGACGACGCTCAGGCCGGGCCCGACCACACCGATTCGCACCGCGCTCCGTTCTACGCCATCTCGGCCTACAACCGCTCGGGCACCGTGCATCGCTTCATCAACACGACAGACGTGGTCGCGGCGATCGAGGACATCCTCGGCATGGGCCGACTCTCGAAGTTCGACTACTTCAGCCGGTCCCTTGCGGACATCTTCACACCCGCGGCCGACCTGACGCCTTATGACTCAATCATTCCCACCCAAGACTTGAATGAAAAGAATCCGCAGAATACTGCGGCCGCGCGCTTGTCAGAGCGTCTGGATCTGAGCGCACCCGATCGCGTCGACGATCAGCTCTACAACCGAATTCTCTGGCTGATGTTGAAGGGTGATGTTCCGCCACCGGTTGCACCTAGCCACGCGGCTCTGCATGCGCTGCAATCGAGCAAATGATGATGAGGACACGATGCCAATCCGCGCCGACAGGTGAGGCCTCATCACTCGAAGCTGCCCTCGGCGCGCCCACACGCTTTCGGGGTCCGCGTCGATCTGCGTCTACTCCGATGACGCACACGCTGATCATCCGCTAGCCATTTCCGCCAAAATCCAGAGAATCGCGCAGCCTACTGGAGTAAGCCACCTTGTTTGCTTTGCCGGGTCTCGGAACGTCACGAGAGGTGCGTAAACACCGGCTCGGAGGGGTTGGCGTCCCCGACGGGATTTGAACCCGTGTTACCGCCGTGAAAGAGATACTTCGATTTGTAAGTAATTGAAACCAGAGGCACGGATCGCAACAATTAGAGCCATAAAGCACTCTCAGAAACGCTTATCGAACCCTTCGTGAACCCTCGGCTGACAGATTGAGGAACTGCGAGGTGACGCGAATCACCAGTTTCGACCACCCGCCGAAACTAAGCCGGTAGTGGCAAGTGCTTTGCTTGGCTGGCAGCCCTTTTTCCGCGTGAAGAGCAGAAGGCGGTGCAGGCCCTCAACTTCGGTGATCTGTTTACTCAATGCGGGCTGTCCGATGCGCAGTGTCTGGGCGCCTCGCGTGAAGTTCAGTTCTTCTGCCAAAACGATACCCTATGCCCTCGGTAGACTTCAATACCCTCTTCACTGAAGCTATGGATTGACTACGGAAACTTCAGGGGCTGGACTGTCTGCACGCACTTCCCGAATGATGCCGACCGACAGCTCCGGCGCGCTACCGCGCGGGGCAAGCTTCTTATTGAAGTTCAAATCCGTACTGGCGGTACTGGTGATGAGCCGCGCTCCACGACTGAACGTCAAGTCCTCGAATGCCCATTGAATGAAAACCAAAAGCCGATTCCGTAAGGTGACGAGATTCACCACGTGCATACAGGCCCACACGATCCAGGCAACGAAGCCTGAGAGATGAACCCCGGAGGCATTAGCCACTGCCGCCCAGCGTCCGATCACCGCAAGTGAGCCCTTGTCGGAGTACTGAAAGGGAGCGAGTTCCGGCTGACGTTTCACTTTGCACAAGATTGCCTTGGCCGCATACTGCCCTCCTTGCACGGCCACTTGCGTCACTCCCGGCAAGGGTTTTCCCTGCGAGTCGACAGAGCAGGCAAGATCCCCGACAACATAGATATCAGGATAGTTCGGAATCGTCAGGTCAGGTTCTACCTTGACTCTTCCTGCTTGGTCAGTTTCAGCATTCGTGCGGCGGGCGAGAATTTGTCCGAGTGAAGAGGCCTTAATGCCACCGGCCCAAATCACCGTCTTCGCGGCGATGTGATCCAGATTTTCTCTGTTCTCAATTGTCACTCCTTCCTTATTTATGCTCTTCACCATCACGCCGCACTTTACGCTCACCCCAAGCTTCACAAGAGACCGAGTCGCCTTCTCGGCCAGGTCTTCTGGAAACGACATGAGCACTCTGGCCGCTCCATCCAGCAAAATGACTTGGCTTTCTTCCGGACGAATGGAGCGAAAATCATCCTTGAGCGTTTGTCGCGCGATTTCGGCAATGGCTCCAGCGAGCTCGACACCAGTGGGCCCAGCCCCAACAATTACAAATGTCAGCCACTCACGGCGCTCGACTGGATCCATGGTCTGCTCTGCGACCTCGAAGGCGTAGAGAATCTTGTGGCGGACAAGTGTGGCTTCTTCGACGTTCTTCAAACCAGGGGCCCATACCTGCCACTCGTCATTCCCGAAGTACGAAGTTTGCGAGCCGGTTGCGACAATTAGCGAGTCGTAGGGGAGAACGGCACCATCGGCTAGGACTACCTGCTTCGAATCAGCGTGAATGTCCTCCACCGAACCTAGAAGGACACGGGTATTCTTTTGCTTGCTTAGCACGCTTCGCAGTGGGGCTGAAATCTGTCCGGGCGACAGTGAGCCGGCCGCAACTTGACCAAGAAGGGGCTGATAAAGATGATAATTACGACGATCGATCAAGGTCACGTCAAACAAGTCTGACTTCAGCGTCTGGGTGGCGCGAAGCCCGCCAAACCCGCCACCGACTATGATCACTCGCCACGGACGATTCCCGGATATTTCTCGTTTCATACTTGTCTCCGTTCTGTTCACATCCTCAGAAATTAGAAGTTGATGTCGTGCGCTCAGCATGGCGGTATTTCCGCGGCATCACTTGCGTCCTATCAATGCCGGAAGAATCGGAGTTATTTGGAGCTGAAGATTCCATTTCGGACCATTGACTTGTGGACGCACGGCGTAATATTGGGCCTGCACGTCGAACTTCACCGGCAAGGGCCCGAGTTTGCGCAGCTTTCCGACTTGCAAGCCCACCGGAAATGCCAGTTTGTTACCTCTAGGCGCTTCCCAGTCCACAGCCATAGTGGGATTTGTTCCCACGCTCCATCCGTTTGAGTACACGCGGACAAAAGCGTAGTACAACAACATATGGCTGGTCTTTCGACCGTCACCGCCGACCGAGAACCACTGTTGCGGAAACACGTAAGTTATAAAGTTTTTGCCTTGATACCCAACCGCAGCGGCGGGTCCGACTTGCCATTTGTTCTCGCCGATCAGAGAATTCGTTGCAGTTGGAAAGATAAACGACGGGCCGGCAGCAAGCAGCCAGTTACCTACCATCTTGGGGCCAGGCGATAGGGCAAGGGCGAGCACTGTATCGCCGAACGCTGTCACACGTTTGTCTTGTCCGGTTTGGTCGAGGAATGGCGTCGCGCTGAACATCTGTATTATCGGGCGCGTAATCAGGTTCCAGTCATCACTCAGTTTCACCGACATTAGGGGCTGAAACTGAAGATTGCTCTGGACTCGGTTTCCATTGTTCGCGGGCATCCCTATCCAGTTGGTATTCTGCTGAACCTGCATCAGCCAGGCGTTGGCTAGTGGATTAGCCGCTTGCTTACTGGCCTCGGCGGCGGAGTCGTTCTCAGCCGCCGGCGGCTCGTGAGCGGTCAATTCCTGTGCTTCCGCGATACCTGAGTTCAGGCAGGCGAAGGTGAGTGCCACGGCGAGAATGGTCCTTATGATGAACCGGGCGAATTGAACAACGCATACCGTCATGATTCCCCTCATTTCCGTGGATTGTCCCTATGATCGATGGGCCCTCTTGCGCTTTGCTTTTTGCTTTCGCCTTCGACTACACGCCTTGGACAATTACGAGTTCCGAGTCAGCCGTGGCTTGGCGCAGCGCCTTTGGCTCGGCGTATTCTGGCGACGCCCACCACTCTCGCGCCTGCTCCATGCTGGGAAACTCGGCGATGATTAGCCGTTCGCGCGGCCACTCTCCCTCGAGAACAATGGGGCCGCCGCGCGCAACCAATCGGGCACCATACTTCGCCATTGTTGGCAGCAGCATCCGTCTGTAATCCTCGAACCGAACCGCATCTTTGATCGTAAGACTTGCAATGACATACACCGACATGGGTTCCTCCTTTATCGCGTTATCGATGATTTTGCCGTACGAAGTCCTTGAAACTGGCTCCCACGTTGTTTTCTGTTCTGACTGAGAAGCGTAATCCCAGCCGCGAGCAGCCAAATTGCCTGCACTCCAGCAACTACTGTGACTGCGTCAAGCAAGGTCAGAGTGAATAGAAAAATCGCCCCTAGCGCCGCAAATACGACTGCTAACGGAAGCACCACATATCCAAAGAGTCCGCGCCGCACCTGTGAGCTGAGAGAGAAAATCCCCAATGGCAGGCAGAGAACTGGAGCTAACATCAGCCAATAGCCGCCTAAAATGATCTTTGCGATTAGAAAAGTGATAATCATTTGCTTTAGTCCTTTCGCCTGGCACCGTCCCACGGTTTTCAGGCTCTCGAAAGATTCTTGAAGAACTCGCTTTAGTTGGTCGAATGTCGTTTTTCCTGAACTATGCCGCGCCGAACGCTTCGGCGCGGCTGCTGGACTTCAGTCCGGCTTTTTTCACCACTAGTCCCGCGAAAGAACCGCGCACCTGCGAGAAAACGACAAACCATAGCACCGTGACGACAATGGCGGGCGCAATGTTGTCTGAGTCCAAAAACATGTGGAAGCTCAGGATATTCACGATCACCGGTCCGAGCAGCGTCAGTGCGAGCGGCACGTAGCGGTTGCTGAGCAGCAGCGCGCCGCCGATGAGTTCCGTTCCGAAGGCGATCACGTAGTAGTGCGACCCTAATAAAGCTCCCATGAACTGTCCCGCGAGACCCGGCACTGACGGACTCGGGAAAAAATGTAGAAACGCGTTGAGGCCAAAGACCGTGAAAACGAGGCCCAGCAACGCCCTGGCGATGACAAAGACGTACTTCATTGTTTTCTCCTTTTATTTATGCAGATCGATCAATTTGCGAACATAAGTGGACGTTCCCAAGCGTCAGGCGGCTCGGTCGCCGCCCCCGCTTTTAGGGTGTGTCCTGCTTGGTCGAGGCTTCCATGCTGTGCGCATGGTGAGCATCATGTGGACCGCCCATGGCCTTGTCGTGGAGAGTCTGGTATGTGCGCTCTCTGGCGGTGGCCTCCTCCGTG
>Ga0210403_10004352_pt1 | contig 12232 bp, 10 predicted proteins | sample IncBWC19MmetaG_FD_150863 | JGI IMG/M metagenome (GOLD analysis project Ga0210403, IMG submission 150863) | Forest soil microbial communities from Barre Woods Harvard Forest LTER site, Petersham, Massachusetts, United States - Inc-BW-C-19-M | ecosystem: Environmental > Terrestrial > Soil >... | reverse complement strand
AGCATGGATCCACGCGAGATTCCGGTACATTACTGGGGATCGGAATCCGACGGCACCCCAGCTTTTTGCGTAGGCGTTAATTTTCGGTGCGCGCTCTTGGAATATGGCTTCCGAACTGAAAAGATGGCCATCATGATTTAGACCGTGCAAGCACACTTCGCAGCCTCCGTCGCGTATTTCCTGAAGGAACTCTTCCGGCACCGCGTATCGCTCTTCCGGGACGACTTCGAAGGCGGAGGTAATACCGTGCCGTCTTTCCATCCTCATCATGGTCTTAGAGAAATCACGCCCGACGGCCGTCTCCACATCATGAGTCATAATGCAGCAGCTTGATTGCCCCTCGGGCCAAAACCAGATAAAGGGCAGTTCCTCGCCGTCTTGTGACACAAGCAATTGCTGCCACACCGCATCCATGATCTTTTCCGTTGTAAAGTCCACTGGCCACTTGGGGAATGGGATCGAATCCCAGTTGCGAAGCGCGATCCGCTGCAGGTACTTCCGGAAAGAGACGGGGAACAGCGGCCTCAGCCAGTAGTAGCACTGTCTAACTAGAGACTTCAGCCCTCTCGGATTGACGCTCGAGTGAGAGTTGTCGACATACTGCTCCAACCGAAGCACACGGATGGCGTCGTCGAATTCCGACAGATTTTTCATCGTCATGTGACCACTGCCAACGGAGCGCTCTAGCGCCTCCAATAGCTTTACCGGGCTGAATGCGGAGTCAATTCCGGTAGGCGCTTCGCCGTTTGAAGGTGACTTTGGCTCGCCAGATTTGGTGCTTGAAACTGCCCGAAGGCGTTCCAGAAGTGGATTGACTATTCCTTCGGGGCAACGAGTATGTTCGAGAAAGTTAGTGAGCATTTTCTTTGGGATCGAGTTACTTGCAGCTTGAAACCGCGATTGCATCTGTATGGAAGCGCTAAAATCGCAATCCCTTCTCGCGGAAAGCCTGGATGTGCGCCCGACTCGGGTAAGTATAATTTGGCCAATCCCCGGCCGGTTGGGGAGTTGGCACGGGCCATCGTTGCTCGGCCTCCTCCAGGACCTGGGCCATCATGCGTCCTCCCGCGTCGGAGGTTTTCTGATTGAGCGTGTATACGCTGTCGTCCGGGACAATCGGGACTTCTGTCTGCCGGATGATGTCGCCGGTATCGAATCCCTTCGCGATCTGGTGCAGCGTTACGCCGACCCGTTTCTCTCCATTCAGCAGGGCGTAGAAACTCGGGGCTATGCCGCGATAGTGGGGCAGGTAGGACTTGTGAAGATTCCACGTGCCCGCGCGACCGATCGCTCGGACTCGATCGCCTACATAGTGACTGAAGTTCGTGGAGATAATCAGGTCAGGCGACCAAGCTTTGAGCCTTTCCAGGCTTTCCGGATCATTGATGTTCTTGCTATAAAATGTCTCAACGTTATGCTGCCCTGCGAGTTGGGATGGTGTGAATTGTGTTCCTGAACCCATCAACTTCCGAATAATTTTCATCCGAAACATCTCCACACCGTACCGAAATCCCGACCGCTTGATCACAAAGAACATCGCGCCTAGTTTGGATTTCTTGTAGATGACACACGTAGAGATCACCGAACCAACTACCCATTCGGGATGCCGCTCGTACAGATATTTCTGCATGCTCCCCGCAAATTCGTCATCCACCGAAAGGAACACGATCCTCATTTCGTTGCCTCTACCATGGCGCCGACCCTCTTCTCGAAAGCCTTCTCATAGGCGGCATACAAAGCCTCCTTGGAATGTTCCCAGGTCAGCCTTTGAATGACTCGCTCCTTACCGATTTGGCCCATGGAAGCCCGCAGTTCATCGTTGTTGAGCAGTTCGTTTATCTTTGCCGCGAAATCCCCTTCATCATTCGGTTGGGCGTATAGGGCGGCGTCTGCCGCGAACAGATGTACTTCTTCCAGATCAAATGCCACAAAAGCACGCCCAAGGCTCATGTATTCGACTGCCTTTACCAGCGAGCATTTATCACTCAACGGAGTCTTCGGGTCCGGGCAAAGGCAAAGATCCGCCGATGCAATGCCTTCCATAACTTGAGGGTAGTCGACGCTTCCTGTGAAAGTTACCGTCTGTTCGAGACCGAGTTCGACGGCATACTTTTTCATGCCCTCAAGCACTGTTCCGCCGCCCATGATGTGCACATGGAAATCACTGCGCCGGTGCGCAACGACGAGCTCGCGAACTGCGCGCAACAGTAAGTCGATTCCTTCCTGAGGGCCCATCATTCCAACATAGCTGAGCAGATACTTCTTCGCCTGCTTCAAAGCGGTATTGGGCTGGACGCCCTTGATGTTCTGTAGGGACGGGCCATTGCGTACAACGAAGACGTCCTGATCACGCTTGGCCCCTCTCCCCACGGCGATTCTCTTGCAGGACTCATTCACCACCATCACCACATCCGAGAAGATGTAGGTGAGCTTCTCAAAAAACAGCAGAGCCGCGACGACAACGCTCTGCTTGCCTCCCTTCCCTTTTTGAACCTCATATATCTCTGGGGAAAGATCGTGCTGGTCGAAAATCATTTTCTTTCCGAACAGTTTGAATGGAAGTGCAACGAGAATCAGGAGATCGGGAGGATTACATATCTGAATAACGTCGAATCCTTCGCGAAACAGAACCACCCACATCAGCCAGTACGACATCAGTAAGGCCATGCCGTACTCGACGGCATAGGAAAGAAAGCTGCCATCGGATTGCAGGATCGGGTACCGGTAGATCGAGATCCCATCAATCGTCTCTTGTCGGCTTATATCTCTTTCCGTTCCTTTCGGGGAGATGGCGGAGACCTGATAGCCCGCGTCACGCAGTGCATGACACTCGCGCCATACGCGCCGGTCAAACGGAACAGAAAGGTTCTCGACAACAATGAGCACCTTTCGTTTCTTAACCGAATTGCTGACTTCTGAGGGATTTACGCTCATTGAGGTCTGTTTAAAATTAGGGGCTTAGGAAGCCTGAAAGTGAATGGTCCCGAATCCAGTTCAGCTAAGCAGAACTGGATTCGCGCCGCCGAGAAGTCGGGCTACGCCGCGAAGCAGCGTTTGCCTCTCTTGCTCCCAGGTATGGGCGAGGTAAATCTGCTGCCCTTTGCGGACAATTTCTGTAAGTTCGTCGCGGTGAGAATACGTATATTCCATCTGCCTCGCAAGATCTGCGGCATTGCCGGACTCGAAAAACACCAGCGAGTCCTCATTGAAATAGTCTTTGATGCCCGAGGTGCTTGGTACAATTGCCGGCTTTCCATTGGCCAGGAAATCGAAGATTCGCACGGGCGTGTTGATGTCCGTGAAGGCATTCCGTTGGTTCGGAATAATTCCGACATCGCACTGTTTGATTTCCTCGGGCAGATCCTCCAAACGTCTCGCTCCAAGATAGTGGACCATGTCCTTCAGGCCCTTGGCCCGAACCATTTCCAACACCCGATCCAGAAACGGCGTACTCGGGCCATAGACACGCAATTCTGCGGCCGGCATCTTTTCGCGCACCATTTCTAAAGCCTCGACGGCAAGGTCCAATCCGTTTCGCTCGACCAGCGTACCGTGATACATCATCACGAACGATGTGTTTCGATCCTTTCGCGTCGTGGGTTTCTCCTCCGCCGCCTGGAACGGGAAGATTCTGGAATCAGGAGTATTCATGACCACGATGATTTTTTCTGATTGGCAGCTGCGCGCCGCGAAAATCCGTTTGCACGCCTGGTTCACCGTGATTACCAGGTTCGTGCGTGCGATGCTCCACTTTTCCATGCTGCGGATGAAACGAACACTAATGCTGTCCTTGCCCAGATCATAGATAGTGGTCATTAACTCGGGCATCGGATCGTGTAAATCCAGAATAACTCGGGCGCCCAGGGCTTTCGGTACCAACGCGCTCAGCACGAGTATATCGGGCATGTTGTGGACATAAACCAGGTCATAGCGGCGGGTAAAGGCCCGCAGTGCGAATATCAGTGACGAAATGAAAATGAAACTTCCATATTGGAACGCATAGGTCAGCTTGCCTCCACGGCGGTGCTTCATGGGTATCCGCAGAACATGCAGGCCATCCGAGGTTTCGCGCTTCGCGGAGTTGCCTTGACCGAGACAGATCAATTCGATCGTCATCCCCGCTTCCCTGAATGCGTCAATGGCACGCCGCGGCCGCTCATCCTCAGGGTAAGGGGAAAAGGTAACCATGGCCACGCGTCTCCCCCGAAGATGCTCGCTGGAGGCAGCCAGGGTATGGGCGGCCATGGAAGCACCTGTCTCTCGACTCATGGGAGAATTGTCAATCATCTGGGCTTCTGGGGTGAGCCGGTTCCAGCTTTGAGAGAGGCGGGAAGATCCTAACGGACTGCTCCAGCCATCATTTTATTCTTGTTCTCAGCGTTCAGATTCTTGGCCGCGTCTCGATCAAGCTTTTTCTGATTTGACATCTTGATGGCCTTTAGCATGGGCGAATCTTCAAATCGGGAAAGGATTTCAATGTTGGGCATAACGCAGTGTCCGCCGATGGGTCCCGGAAAATATTTGACGGGAGGGAAGAACTTGATTTCGTCGTAAAACGATGTGATCTCGGCGTAATCCTGGTTGACGCGATCGCAATAGCGCTCCAGTTCCTGAGCCCAGGCGATCATCAAACCAAAGTAAGTGGTTTCGGTCAGCTTCGCTAATTCCGTCGCCTCGGGAGCAGAAAGAACCTTGGTCTTCATGCCCAGGGACTCAAAGTGCTTCGCGGCAAGGTCCGCAGAGGCAAGGTCAAGCGCACCCACGAACTTTGTGTAGTGTTGAAGTTCCTCGAGCATTTTCACGTGCTTGCCCCGCACGGGACTATTTACGACTGGAGCGCCACTGCGCTCAGCGATCGCTCGTGTCGTTCCAACGCCAACGGTGCTGTTGATGATGGTCACTGCAGGCTTGAAAACCTTGATGTATCGCACACTCTCTCCGATGAAGTCTTTGATCTCGAACGGGAAGCAAATATGCAGCACATCCACATTTTCGATGCGCTCCTTGGGAGGCTCGATGTCGATCCCCACGACACTGTGATAGCGGGACGCGAGTTCGTAGAGGGGCTTCCCCACTTCACCCATTCCGACAACCACAATCTTTTGCTTTTCTAGATCCGGCATATGGCACCGCCTCCTTGTACCAATCAACACAAAATCAAATTCATGTATCGGCCGCCTAAGCTTCAATTTGAGCTTCTTCGCCCTGGCTAGCTCGATGTGCTACCGCCATTGAACTCACGACATCGTGAGCTAGCTTCTTGCAGCGATAATCAGTAATCTACTTAGAATCAATCAGTTAAAGATTCTAAGCTAATATCCCTTGCAATGACTATAGGGCAATCGGACGACCATAATGCCTGAACACGCCGGATTGTCCCTCAGGCGACGCCCCATGCTATGCCATTTAGATTCAATACTTTAGGTAACCATCGAGTGGAATGGGGTTCGTCTGGCCAGATCGATCGAGACCAAGATCGTTCGAGCGTGGAAAAGATTTACCACCATTTGACCATAGAATTCTGGCCTGCCCGTCTGAGTTAAGTTCCAAGCCCTCAACCGGTTGCTGCTAAGGCCTCAGTTCGCGGCTGCCTACTTGATTTAACGGCCGGCCTGTAATCAAGGCCACGTTGTGATGCGCAAACTTGTAAAACCATTGCGGCCAATGAAGCCAATCGTAGCCTCCCTCGACCTTTGCCCGGAGAAGATCCAAGTCATCCCAGGAATTCACCCGCAGCCGTGGGAGAAAATAGCGCGTGCCGTTCGGTTTGGCGCGGCCAATTGCCGAGGAAACTCCGTTTATATAGCCCAGGTTCTCCAAAGTGTCCGCGAGGTACCGGGTAAAGTCACGATCCTCCTCGGGTAATGCGAAGGGATAGGAAAACGATTCGACGGGCGCTCCGATTTTCTGCTCGATCGTTTCCTTGGAATAGCCTAGCTCGTAATCGATCTGCTCGGGGCCAAGCGAGCGGAGGTCCGCGTGAGTTACTGAGTGAGAACCAAACGTCACGCCTTCAGAATGCAACTCTCGCACTTCAGTCCAGGTCAGGTAGTCCGCACCTTCCATCCGAACAGCGGTGTCTCGAATTCGGTCACTAGCAAGGAACACAGTAGCCGTGAATCCACACTGTCTGAGTATCGGAAATGCATCAGTGTAAAAATCCTGGTAACCATCGTCAAAGGTAAGAACCACGGTTTTGGACAAATCCTCCCCGCTTTCCAATCCGTTCAGCAAGCCCGAGAGATTGGTGGTGCGAAAGCCCGCCTGCCTAAGCCATTTCATCTGCACGGCAAAAATGGCAGCCGATGTATTGATTTGATGGTAGGGATGTACTTTTCCAAAGAGATTGTCGGAAATGCTGTGGTACATCAGAATCGGCACGCGATGTCTCGATGACCAGCCCGTGAGCATGGCCAGCGGATGACACACGTACAGAGTAGCCAATCGGTCCACTCGGGGCATTTGGAATGCGCGTAGCAACATAACCTTTTCTGTACGTAGAATGGGTGAAATAAACCTGCAACTGGAGATTGAGGAGAATCGCGGGGGAAACGGCTCTAACCTGCCGAAAGCAGGCGTAAATGAGACTCAAAATTAAGCTCGCCGGCATCGACAAACGAAGAACACAATTTATTCGATGCCGGCGGGGGAAATCTGGAGGCAGAACTGGTCGAGGAGGCTTAGCGTGTCGCTGCTACCTTTGACCCCACAAATTCTTTCACCGCGGTGGCCACTTCATCCTGTTGGACGGCCAGCAGCTGGGGGAACATCGGCAAGGACACTATTTCGCTGGCAACTCTCTCCGTCACCGGAAAATCTCCGACCTTATAGCCGAGTTGCTCGTACGCCTTCTGCTGGTGCAGGGGAATCGGGTAGTGGATGCCCGTGGCAATGCCGGCTTCCGCCAGACGAGCCTGCAAGGCTTCGCGATCTTGCACGCGAACGACGTAAAGATGATAGACACCTTTCGTCCAGGAAGCCTCCACAGGGATGACCACGGAATCCTTCAGCTCGGCAAACAACTCGTGATAACGGTGCGCCAGGGTGCGTCGCGATTCATTCCACTTCGCAAGGTGGCGTAGTTTTACTGATAGCCACCCGGCTTGAATGGAGTCCAACCGGCCGTTGTATCCCTCGATATCGTGGTAATACTTCTTGGCTTGGCCGTGATCCCGAATCATTCTCATCCGGGCAGCCAGGGCTTCGTCGTTCGTGGTAATCGCTCCAGCCTCTCCGCAAGCACCCAGATTTTTTCCGGGATAAAAGCTGAACGCAGCGGCCTTGCCCATCGAGCCCGCACGTCTCCAGGCATTCTCTTTCTTGGAGAAATACTCCGCGCCGTGCGCCTGGCAGGCGTCTTCAACGACGAAAAGGCTATATTTCGCGGCCAGTTCCAGAATCGGATCCATGTCCGCGGTCTGCCCGTAAAGATGGACGGGAACAATACCCGCTACGCGCCGCTTGGAGCTGCGCTCGATGAGTTCACCGCTCTTGCTGTTCCACTCGCAACGCGTTTCGAAATACGCTGCCAGTTTCGCAGGATCCATCGTGTAGGTCTGCTCGTCAATATCCACGAAGGCGATCTGCGCGCCGGCTTGAGAAATCGCCTCTGTCGTGGCGATAAACGTGTGCGGCACGGTGACGATGATTTCGCCTGGCTTTACACCCAAAGCCATAAACGCAAACCGCAACGCGTCGGTACCGCTGTTCACACCAACGCAATACTTGGCTCCACAAAAAGCGGCGAACTCCTTTTCAAACTCTTCCACCATCGGGCCGCCGATGAACCCTGCGTTGCTGAATGCTTTTTTGACCACCGCCAGAAGTTCGGCTTCGAGCTCCTTATGCGGTGTCACCAGATCAAGGAATGCAATCTTCGTTGGATTAGCCATGGCTACTTTTTCTCCTCGGTTACAAATCTCATAAATTTTGCGGGATTCCCCGCCACAATCGCGTTTGCCGGCACGTCTTTCGTCACAACGCTTCCAGCGCCCACGATCGCGTTCTCCCCAATGGTCACGTTGCACAGAATGGTCGATCCAGATCCAATCGACGCTCCTTTGCGCACCTTGGTTTTTTCCACTTTCCAGTCCGCTTCCGTCTGCAACCCGCCTCCGGCGGCCGTCGCGCGGGGATACACGTCGTTGATGAAGGTCACGCTGTGGCCAATGAACACGTCGTCTTCAATGTGCACGCCTTCGCAGATAAAGGTGTGACTCGAAATCTTGCAGCACCGGCCCACTGTCGCATTTTTCTGGATTTCGACGAATGCTCCGATTTTGGTTTCATCGCCGATTTCGCAACCGTAGAGATTGATGAATTTCGAGAGCTTCACGTCCTTGCCCAGCTTCACGCTGGGGGCGATGCAAACATATTCGTTCACAGAGTAATTGCCTCCCCTCGGCTTCGAATCGAACGGTCCGCAGCTTCCAGAATCCGTACGACGCGCAGGCCTGCCTCACCGTCGTTAAACGGCTTCGAATTATTCGAAATACACTTCACAAAATACGCCGTCTCCGCACGCAAGGCCTCAATCTGCTCCACCTGGGGAGCCCACATGTCTCCCGAGCGATAGCTCACCAGCAGTTGGTGCAAATTGTTCGGATTCGTCGCCATGCTTACGCCTTTGTCATAAATCCGGAGTTTTTCGTCGGCCTCCAGGTCATTCCATACCAGCATTTTCTTTTCACCGCCGATGAGGGTGGTCCTCACCTTCACCGGAGAAAGCCAGTTCACGTTTACGTGTGCGATTATGTGTTTTGGGAAGTACACGGTAATGAAAGCGACGTCTTCCACTCCGTTCAGATGTCTCTCGCCGGTCGCCACAACCGCTTCGGGCTTCGCGCCAATCACATAATCCATGATGGAGAGGTCGTGCGGCGCCAAGTCCCAGATCACGTTCACATCGTGCTGGAAGAGACCCAGGTTCACGCGCAAGGAATCATAGTAATAAAGATCGCCAAGCTCTTTTCGGTCCACCAGTTCCTTGATTTTGCGCACCGCACCGGTAAAGAGGAACGTGTGGTCCACCATGATCTTCAGATTCTTCCGGTCTGCCAGTTCGATCAGTTCCTCGCCCTGAGCCACGCTGTAGGTAAACGGCTTTTCGACAAATACATGTTTACCGTTCTCCAGGGCTTTCTTGGCCAGTTCGTAGTGCGTCCAAACAGGAGTTACAACTGCGACGATATCAATGTCCTTCGAATTCAGGATCTGGTTTTCATCCGTTGTGAACCCAATCGACGGAAACACTTTCTTCAGCCGCTCTTCGCATTTTGGATTGCGATCCGCCACCAACACCACTTCGCAACCCTCATTCGAATGAAAATTTCGAACGATGTTCGGACCCCAGTATCCATAACCAATCACACCTATACGCATGGTGGAACTCCTTAAGACTTCGGATTAACTGCTCGGCGCGTGGGGACGGCACGCTTGCTGGAGCGACCAAGGGGAAACTACTGCTCGAAGACTACTCCGCAATGATTGAAGCTCTGTCTTTCAGCTCTCTCGAACGGGCTTTGACTCCGCACTGCCGGCGCCTAGTGGGCGCCCTCACCCTGAATGACAGCGGCGGGGGTTTGCGCCAGAATCTTCAAATCGAGCCAGATGGACCAGGCCCGGGCATATTTCAGATCCAATCTCACCATATCGTCAAACCGGGTGCGGCTTCTGCCTTCAACCTGCCACAGCCCGGTAATGCCCGGCTTGATCTCCAGCACGCGGCGCCGGTGCCACAATTCATACGCTCGGTACTCGTAGGCCAACGGAGGGCGCGGACCGACCAGCGACATCTCCCCGCAAAGGACGTTCCAGAACTGAGGCAGTTCGTCCAGGCTCGACTTGCGGAGAAAGCGTCCGACCCGAGTCACCCGTGGATCCTTTTGAATCTTGAAGACCGGCTTTGCAACTTCCTCGGAATTTCCCTCCGCTTGGCCGGTAATGAATTGCTGGACGTATTGCTGGTGAATCGCGGCATCGCAGTCCATCTGCATCGAACGGAACTTCAACACCGTAAATTTTTTCCCGTGTTGGCCAAGCCGCTCTTGCCGGAACAGTACAGGGCCCTTGGAAGAAAGCTTGATCGCCAGCGCCACGGCCCCGAAAATCGGAGAGAAGCAAACCAGCGCCGCGCCGCTGCCGACGATATCGATGAATCGTTTGATTGCCAGCGGGACTCTGTTGGCATTTTCGCGTTTCTTGAATTCCGGGTAGAGCTTGATGTTCGCCGTGTGGTCCTCCCCGCCCTTTACATACTCCTCGGGGAAGAAGTGAAAGGAAACGGTAATACTTGCGCACTTTTCCGCACCCAGCGTCGCTTCAAAAATTCGCCGAAGCTTCTCGATGAATCGTTTCTGAACCACTTCATTCGTCGCCTTCCCGAGCTCAGTCCCGATGACTCCCATAAGGTTGTTTTCCAGGTACCAGCCGATGATGTCGGTCTCCCGCGTCGCTTCCGAGATCGCCTTCGTCAAAGTCTGAACCATGCGATCTTTGCCGGAATTCCCCGCCAAATTCTTTGCCACATCCACCAGAATCAGCACGAATCGATTGCCGGCACGCTCCGCCCTGCGGCGCTCAAGATACAACATGGAAACAAACGAGTCCTCATTCAAAAGCATCCGGGAGGGTGAGTTTCCCATGTCCGGCACGGAAAGATGCGCGCGAACTTCCAATTTCGAATGTTGCCACTCACGCTGTACTTGTGCTTCCAACGGGCTCATTTGTCTTGCTCCAGTTCTCATCCAGCCGGACCTAACTACCAAGCGACACGCGGACCGGTTGCAGGACCCGCTGCCCGCCATTTTCCCTAGTTGTTTTACGAATCGGCGACAACCATGAGGTTTCCACTTCCATCGCCACCGATCTTTGCAGCAGGGTCACCGAGAGCACCACTCGATGATTCCCTTTCACGTTCACCAGGATTCCTTCCAAGCCGGCCAGAGTCCCGTAGTTCACGCGTACGCGCTGCCCTACTTCCAGATAGGGCCAGGGCTGCTTGGCGATCCCTGAAGAAACCGCTAGCTGTAGGGCCTGAATTTCTTCATCGGATACAGGAATTGCAGTCCGGCCGTATCCAACGATCTGCAGTACCCCAGGCGTGGTAACCACCTGACGACGGCTCTGGAAATCGAATCGGCAAAAGAGATAGCCGGGGAACAAAGGCTGCTCCAGCTCTTTCACCCGATCTGACCAATTTCGAATGCTCTTATAAGTAGGCAGCAGGCACTCGTAGCCTTGACCTTGGATCTGCGAGGCAATATAAGACTCCTTGCGGGAGCGCACATGCAGTGCGTACCAGCAAATTTTTGAATCCATGCCAGTTGCGAGACGTTCAACCAAGGGGTTCAAGATCGCACTGTCTCCCTTTCGAGCGGGCTTCCCGGCAGGCTATCGCCGTTACAGTCCCAGTGGTCCGACACACCCTATAGGGCAATTGGTCTGCCAGTCGGTTCTGTCCCCTGGACCCCGGCAGCTCAACTTGAATCCATCTATTCTATTCAATCTAAATGAGTTAAAAAATGAGGAAATGCTGTCACTTTCTGTGCAGCAATCGTTTCTAGCGCGGATGAGAAAACCTGTGCCCTATTGTTGCAAATGGCTTCCCGAGGGGTGACTTAGAGCTGCAATGCGGCATTAATACGCTGAAAACAAAAACTTTAAATGCGGACTCTTTCCCGTGCCAAAACACAAGAACATGGTTGCGAAACGCCCACCCTTAGCGAGTCGCTCCCTAGGGCGCCCAAGCGGTCGCCAAAAGGGTCCCCTGGACGCCCCGACTTGAACCGCCGATAGCCTATGCCGGCTTCCCGAGGGGCGGGCCTGAGGGGCGGGCCTGAGGGTTATTCTGCAGCAAAGGTCGCTGTCGGCCGCCAGCCCTCCAGAGGCTAAAATCTGGCTAGGCGGGGTACTACTCCCCAGGTGCAGTCAGCGGAAGAGCCCTTGTATTGTGCGTCACGTTGAGTCATTCGATCGTGTCCTCTGGGCACTTCTTCTGAAATACTAAGAACATCTCGACAATGCGCAGTAAGATTTTCAGCCACATTCGGAAACGCTGCCAGGCACAATGACCGAGCCAAACTTAACTGTGGGCACTCTACGGCAGGGGAGAAAAACTGCTTGAACTCTACTCCTACTACCCCGGCCAAACAGTGGCTGATCTTCGGAGTTTGGACGCTGGTGAGCATTATCGTTTTCGCAAAACCAGTTACCGCCTTGATTCAATTAGCAA
>Ga0210403_10004350_pt1 | contig 12234 bp, 9 predicted proteins | sample IncBWC19MmetaG_FD_150863 | JGI IMG/M metagenome (GOLD analysis project Ga0210403, IMG submission 150863) | Forest soil microbial communities from Barre Woods Harvard Forest LTER site, Petersham, Massachusetts, United States - Inc-BW-C-19-M | ecosystem: Environmental > Terrestrial > Soil >... | reverse complement strand
GCGAAAGATTGCGTGGGGGGGGCGTCACGTCAGGTTAGATGGATTCCGGGAATTACAAGGATGCCCTGCGAGACGCGGGAAACTCCCTCATTCGTCTTCGTCTTCCGCTTCATCCTCGTCGTCCTCGTCTTCCGGAAGATCGCCGTCTTCATCAGAATCGTCCTCGTCCTCGGCGTCCTCCTCGTCCTCATCGTCTTCTTCGTCTTCTTCCTCGTCGAGGTCATCGGAAATGGGGTTCAGCGCCACGGGATGCGTTTGCGATACTTCCAGCTCGCACTCGCACTCCGGACAGCTCAGGATTTCTCCCTCTTCCACTTCGTCTTCGTCCACATCGATTTCAGCGGAACATTCTGGGCAGCGGAGCACGTCTCCATCCTCCGATTCGATTTTCAGCCGGTGCAGCTTGAAATCCCAGGACCCGCCAACCGGCGTATTATATACCCGGTGAAAGGACCTTCAATCGAGGGTCATTCACCGGCTATTCAGTGTAACTCAACAGCTTCGATGAAAGAATAACAGGCCATGGCGAGAGAGTACCCGGATCGGCCGGTGGTGGGCGTTGGCGGGGTGGTGATTGAGAACGGGCGGGCGTTGCTGATCAAGCGGGGCAGCGAGCCGCTGCTGGGGCAATGGTCGATCCCGGGCGGAACGCTCGAGCTGGGGGAGTCTTTGCAACAGGGCGTTGCACGGGAATTGCTGGAGGAAACCAGCCTGGAAGTACAGGTGTTGGACATGATTGAAGCGTTTGACCGCATTTTTCTGGATCCGGCGGCGCCGAACGCGGAAGCCAGGTCTCGCCCCAAGTATCACTACGTGATCGTGGACTACCTGTGCGAGCGACTGTCCGGAAAGGCCCAGGCAGGCAGCGACGTGACGGATATCGCCTATGCAACGGAAGAGGAACTGGAAAAATTTCACATGACGATGACGGCCATGCGAGTGCTTCACCGCGCCTTCGCCATGGATCGCGAGCGCCGCAGTTCGCGATAAAGCGGCGCGGCTCCCCTCGAAATTGTTTCGCCGACTTCAGAATTTCGATGTTGCCGTTTGTATTCGTCAGGGAGAAGGTTTCCTGGACGGCGTCCTTGGCATCGGCCTGGGAGCCGAGGAGATTGCGCGCCAGATTCTTCATGCGTGCCCTGCCACCGATACAGGCGCTCGTAGCCCTGCAGATTTCCGCTGAGGCAGGCCGCCGCAATGGCCGCGTCTGAATATAGAGGCGCTTACGCAAGCATCGAGGGTCAACACCAAATTCGGGCGTTCAAAGCTCGGCTTCGCGAGGGAGGCCGCCGCGGGTGCGTTCGCGCTGCTCGAACTCTTTCACCATCTCGCGGAGGTCTTGGGGCGTGAAATCCGGCCACCGCTTTGGGAGAAAACAGAATTCGGCGAACGCGCATTCCCAGAGGAGAAAGTCGGAGAGGCGTTGTTCGCCGCCGGTGCGAATCAAGAGATCAACGTCGGTGGAGCCGCCGCGCTGCACCTCCGCGAGAATGTTGCTGAACGCTTCGCTTGAGAGATCCGTGACTTTGTAGAACTTGCAAGCGGCCTGGAAGATGGCGTGGCGCGCGGAATAGTCGATGGCCAGGCGGAGGTGGAGCTTCCGGCCGTTGGCGGTGAGCGCCTCGGAATCGGCGATGGCTTCGCGCAGATTGGCGGGCAGGCGGTCGCGGCGGCCGATGATGTTAAGGCGGATGCCTTCATCGAGGCAGTGGGAAGTTTCCGCCAGAAGATATTCCTGGAGAATCTGGAGAATGGCGGCGACTTCGGCGGCGGGCCGCTTCCAGTTTGCGGAAGAGAGCGCGAACAGGGTGAGCGTGTGAATGCCGAGATGCGGCGCGCTGCGGATGATGCGCCGGGCGGCCTCCACGCCCGCGCGATGGCCGGCGGAGCGCGGCAAGGCGCGCGAGGTGGCCCAGCGGCCGTTGCCGTCGCAGATAATCGCGACGTGGAGCTGGGAAGCCGCCGCGGGAACAGAAGGGAGAGGCCGGGGGACTGCTTTTTCCAAGGCAGGGTTATGCACGAGCATGATTCTTTCTCCGCCGCCGACTGACGTAATGTACTTTATAATGCAAAGTATAGACGCAAAAAATTTTCACTTCTCGCGGGTCGCGCGAATCAATGCCTCCATGTGATCCAGGTAGCGCTCCAGCGCCTTGCGACCAGCCGGGGCAAGACGGTATTCGGTCTTGGGCAGGCGGCCGTCGAACGATTTTGTGCATAGAATGTAATCGGCTTCCTCGAGCTTCCGCGCGTGCACGCTGAGGTTTCCGTCCGTGGTTTTCAGCAGCGCCTTGAGTTCGTTGAACGTCAACGCGCGATTCACGGCGAGCGCGCTGACGATGCCGAGGCGGATCCGTTCGTGAATCAACCGGTCGAGCGGCACGGAGACGGGTTGCGACGCGGCGCTGCGAACGGGCGAGGGCCCCTCTTCGCGTTGCGCGCGTTCCTGACGGACTGTGGACGGCTTGGCCATGAGTTCCTTTCGTTCGAAAACTTACTCGTTTATCCCCCGTACCGCAAGGCGATCCAGACACCAAAGGCGATCTGCACCAGACCAAATCCGGCGGCCATGAACAGGTTGCCCCAGGACGCCGGAGCGAAGAGGGCCGCACCACCCAAAGCCATCAGGCACATTCCCATGATGGGCACGGCACGAACAGAGAACGCGCCGCCGGTGACGATGGCCGTGCCATAGAGCAGCAGCCAGACGCCAGGTAACAGGGTGACGGCACCAAACTTGAATAAGCCCAGGGTCAGCAACCCGCCGACGATAATCGGGGGCGCGAAGCTGAGGGCAAATTTTCTTCCTGGACCGCTGAAGAGAGCGGAGTTGGCGCGCCTGGCCTTGGTGGCAGCCGCAGGAGCGGCAATGGCGAGAGCTACGAACACTTCCGCCAGCCACACGGCAAGCCAGGCCCGGGTCGAATCCTGGAGAGAAGCGAGAAACGCGGCGGCGAGGGCGGTGGCGCCCATGGCTACGCCGCCCCAACCGGGAACGGCGGTGAATTCGGCGGCGCTCTCCATAGTTTCGCGGATATAGCGGAGGTGATCGGCGGCCCGGGAGTCGATGGGAATCGGGCGGGGCAGGGGAGCGCGGTTGGAGCGAGGGATAGGCACGAGGGAAGGATAGGGAAAGGGGCAAGTTGTGTCAAGTACTTTATATCGCAAAGTACAAAGCTCTTTTCACCAGCCGTGCTGCCCGGTCAAGGGCACAAACCGGCAGGGGCCGCCCTGACGGACAATCAACTTGCCTTCGCGCTTCGTGACCAACTGCAATTCCTGTTTGTCTGCTTCGCCCACCGGCGCGATCAGCCGGCCACCTTCGGCGACTTGCTGCAAAAGAGGTTCGGGAATCGCGGGCGCGGCAGCTGCAATCAGAATCGCGTCGTACGGGCTGGACTCCAGCCAGCCCAGCGTGCCATCGCCGGTGTGGACATGAACGTTGGCATAGCCCAGGCGCTGGAGGCGGTCAGCCGCCGATCGCGCCAGATCCGGCAGAATTTCGACCGTGTGCACTTCTCTTGCCAGGAGCGAAACAACCGCTGCCTGATAACCGCACCCGGTGCCAATTTCGAGGACATTCTCCAGACCTGTAAGCCCCAGTGAAGCCACCATTGCGGCCACGATGTACGGCTGCGAGATGGTCTGCCCGTGACCGATCGGAAGCGGCTCATCCGCATAGGCTAGATTGATCCGAAATGGGGGCACAAATTCGTGGCGCGGCACGGTGGCCATCGCCAGCAGGACGCGTTCACCGGTGATGCCGCGTTTGCGGATCTGGCATTCGACCATCAGCCGGCGTTCTTCCTCGAATCCTCCGGCTGAACCTTTGCCTTGGGGAAAAGTGGCCATCTAAACCTGCACTATCCTGTGAACCGCCAGCACAAAGAGGAGCACCCATTCCGCAGGCTCTACTCTGACACGGATTGCGCTTTTCTGAGTGTGCCACCACCTGCACGGAGGGTCAGTGACCTACGCAACAATTCTGGACCTCAGAACAGGCGTCAGGAACAAAACGCCTCTTTAGACTTCTTGTAGCTGTAAGGGTTCCGAGGATTCGGGAAAGCCCTGGCAAAGATGTGGAGGCGGTTATGAAGGCGGTTATGGCACTGATTCTGATTTACATCGGCACATTTCTTGTAGCCATCCAGGGTGGCTCGCTTGCGGAGGTGCAGGCCGCTCCGCAAACTTTTTCCGGCCCGCGAAGCAACGAACTGGCGGCCGGCGCAATTGATCCGGCAAAGGAAGCGGACATTCGTTCGCTGCTCGAACTGGTCGGCGCACGCGACCAGGTGCGGGACTCCATGACCCGCGCGGCCGAGCAATACCGCGAAAAGCTGCTCGAAACGGTGCCGAACAGCCAGCAGGGGCAGGCATTCGTCAATGCGGTGATCGGCGGTTACGAGAAGAAATTTGATGTGGAAGCGGTGACGGAACAGCTGATTTCCGTCTACGACAAGCACTACTCCGATGAAGAGATCAGGGGCTTGCTGCAATTTTATGGCTCGCCGCTCGGCCAGAAAGTGGCCGCCGAATCACCAAAGATCGGGCGCGAGATTCAGGAGTCCATCCGCCTCTCCGCAGGAAAAGCGGCCAAGGAAGCGCTGCAAGAGGCCAAGCAGGAGAATCCCGGTGTCGGGCAGAATGCCCGGCTCGCCGCTCCTGGCAAGCGGTTTCAACCTCGCCGGGGACCGCAAGCGGACGGTGCGCAGCAATCGGCGCAGCAGCAGGATCCTCAGTAACGCGTCGCGCCGGTTTTTCTACGCGAAATGAGCTATTGAAAGCGTTTTTTGAATTTGATGTCCACGCCGAACGTACCGTTCTGATCGCGCAATCCCACAATCGAGATATTCCGGTTCAAGTTGTACTCCACCTGGATCACCTGTTGCTGGGAGGAGCTGACGTTGGAGACGTAGGTCACCGTCAGATCGCGGGTAACCTGCTGCTCGACGGTAACGCGCGCTCCGAGGTTCTGCCCGGAGGTGGAGGTGCCGAAGCCGGCGAGGCCGGGATCCACGCGGAATCGGGTGATCCCAAACAAACGCTCCGCGCGGCCGCCCAACTGGCTGGAAATCGCTTCCGTGAGCAACGCCGTGGCACCGCTGTTACCGGCGGCGCCAGCCTGCCCAGTGACCCCGCCGTGTATGGTGGTCTCTGAACTCGTTTGGCCGAGGGCCAGGAGGGTGACGATGTCGTTGCCGGGCAACGGCGGATCGGAGCGATAGGACAGGCTCATCTTGCTGGCCTGCCCGGTGAAATTGAGAGTGATCTCGTATTGCTGGATGTTGGTGGTGGCTTCGAAGTTGATCACCGGATCCATCCGGAACGGGTTGGAAAAATTCAGGTCGCCGCGCGTGACAATGTAGCGGTTGTTGTGGAAGTAGAGATCGCCCGACAAGACGTGGATGTGTCCCAGAAGAATCGGATGCTCGGCGGTGCCCCTGGCGCGCAGACTGGATTCGGCTTCGAGATGCGCGCCGGGCCATTCGAGGCGCGTGTCGGGCGTGGAGCTGCCTTCCACATCGAGTTGCAGGTTGCGCAGAAAATTCGAACTGCTGCTGCCACTGGCGGTGCTGGAGGTCAAGGCACCTACCGCTTCGATGCCTTCGTTGAGAGTTACGCGCTGAACCTGAACTTTTCCGGAGAGCAGTCCGCCATCGGGAGTTCCGGAGAGGCGCAGCGATCCGCCGACGAGCCAGCTCATCCCTTCCGGATAGCGGATGCGGATGCGATCGGTCTTTGCGGTGACGTCGTAGCGAAACGGCTTTTCGGAATAGTTGGCCGTGCCCGAAAGCGAAATCTGGCCTCCGCCCGCCTCAGCGGTGACATTGTTGAAGAAGAGGCGGTTGGCGTCAAAGACCAGGTCGCCCTTCACGTTGCTCAAGCCGGTGGGGAAATCCGCCGAGCGCACGGAAGCGTCATTCAATTTCACGCGGCCGATGATACGGGGCCGGTCGAGAGTACCTTCGAAAGAGGTGTTGATCTCGGCGTGGCCGTTTACGTCCACACCCGTCATGTAGCCGCTGAGGAGGCGCAGGTCGACGGAACCGTTGAGCTTCATGGCGACCGTGCGGCGACCGGTGAACTGGACCGAACCGGTCAACTCAGCATTCGTGTCCGTGCCTTTCAGCGCGAGGCTGAGGATTTTGAGGCTGTCTTTCGTGGACGTGAGATGAATCGGCCCCTGGTTTTCGAGTTGCACATTGCCGTAGTTGAACACCAGCCGGGAAAAGTTCCCGTCGAGCGTGAGGGTTTCGGGGCGCTGCAACTCACCCTGGAAGGTGATATCGCCATCGGCAACGCCGTGGCCCTTGAATTTCCCTAGGTGCACAGCGGAGAGCAAAAATGGATCCAGGTTGAGATCGCGGACGGAGATTTTTCCGTCGAGCGGGAGCGGATCAGTCAAACCCAGCGTGATTCCGCCGGTGATGGCGCCTTCGCTCATAGCGGAGTTGAGTTTCAGTTGGGCAAGTTTTCCGTCGGACTGCAGATCACCGCCGAAGCTGCCGATGACTTCCGAGCCGACTTGTAAATCCACAACGCGGAAGGAACCGTCGGCAAGCGGGGCGCGGACCGGGCCGCTGGATTTCAGGCGAAAGGACAACTGGCCGTCCAGGGGGAGCCCCGAGGCTTTGATCCGGCCGAAATTTGCCAGTGGCAGCGATGCCCCGACCAAATCCGCGTTCAGCGACTCGTCGGCGTAGCGGTAGGCAACCGATCCGGTGACGATGCCCGCGCCGCCGGACTTTTCCGCGCCCGGGCCGAAAAAGCGCAATTCGGCATTCGAAAGGCGGACTTCGTCGGGTAGCACCGTCAGTTGGCCGCGGAGGCGATTGAATGGAACCGTGTAGACGGTCGCATCCGCCAAGTCCAACAAACCAGTTAAGGAAGGCTCGGCGCGGGTTCCGCGTCCGTGGAATTGCCCGGTGAGCAAACCCTGCACCGGATATTTCTTCCCGGCAAGCTGTTCCAAAGATTCGAGTGGAACTTTTTCAAGGTCCAGTTCGCTTTCCCACTGGTTTTGCGGACGGAACTCCCAATCGGTCAATTCCAATCGGCCGTCGATGCCGGCTTCCATCGTGCCCCGGCGCGCGCGGCTCCGGGAGAGGACCAGCTCACTGGGGGAATAGATCATGTCTCCGTCGAGCGAATCGAGAGCGAAACCATCGTAGCGTGCGTGTTCGCCGTGGAAATGGCCCTGAAATACCGGGCCATCCGAAGGCCCGACAATCTTTCCGTTCCACTGCAGGGCGCCATCGATGAGGATCTTCGCGTCGGGCGTGCCGGGCTTGTCTCCGGAAAGCGCGTGAATGAAATCATCCCAGGGGCGAAGGGCGCCGATATCGATGTGGACATCGAGGGAGGTGTTTTTCGGATGCAGAACTCCGGTAAAGCTGCCCCGGGAGGAGGGCGTGTCGAAGTCGAACTGGCTTAGCTCCAGGGAGTTTGGAGTATAGCGGTAGCGGAGCACGGCTTCGCTGGTAACCGGAATGTGGCCTGGCATGGTCTCGTCGGGCTCGTCCCAGCGCATGCGTGCGGAAATATCGAAGTCGCGGAAATTGTCGTGCCAGGTTTCGACCGTGTCGGCGTAGATGACGGAATCCCAGTGGAGGCTGTCGATGGGAAAGCCGGCGTGGTCAATCGCGGGAGTGACCTCGCCCAGGCGGAGACCCTGAACTCTGGTCTCACCGCGAAATTTCAGGCCGTCGTACTTCATGGTGATTCGGCCTTTGACGCTGCCGCCGAGGGCATAGGCGGCGAAGTCCGGCAGGATAACGCCATCGGGCTCGAGCAGGTAGCTGGAGCGGCTGGTCAGATTGGCGGAGTGAAAATCCACGAAGCTCAGAACGATGTTGTCCGCCGCGAACTCGCCTTTCCCCTTGAAGATTCCGGAGGCGAGCGTGCCATCACCGCGGAGATCGATTCTGCCCAGGGGTACTTCCGGGGTGCGAAAAGCCTCGCGAATATCCAGGAGGTCGAGCCAGGCACGATAGCGATAGCTCCAGTCGGGCGATTCAAAATTCCTGGTTTCGGCCTGCAGATCAACGTGGGAGCGCCCAACGTCTACCACAGCCTGTTCCACCGTAAAGCGGTCGCGGCTGACGGAAAATTTGGCCGACAGGTTCGCGGGCATAGGCACGTCGCGTCGCCGGGCGAGCTGGATGGAATCCCAATCCAGCGTTCCGAGATAGAGCGGATGCTCCGGGGCGCCGCCGGCGGTGACATTCAGGCGCAGATCACCGCCTTCCACTGCAACCAGTGAGCGCAGATTGTTGTAGAGAAACCAGCCGTCCTTGATCTCGACGTGACGCACGTGCAAATCCAGGAGCGTTTCCTGCAGGGGCTCTTTGGAAACGCTCTTCTTGAAATCTGGAAGATTGTTGCTGCCGTCTTTTTCGACGCGCAAGTGAACCCTGGGCTGCACCAGAACCAGGTCATTCAAGGAGACGCGGCGGCCCCAGAAGGAATCGATGCGCAGGCCGATCCTGGCCTGTTCGGCGCTGAGCAAAGGCTCCGTGCTTGGCGCCTCTTTGCCGTGAATCGCCAGGCCATTCACAGTGACAGTCAGGGAAAACCAACCGACGGAAACCGTGCGCACTTCGACGCGGCTTGCGGTCAGATTCTGTAAGCGGTTGACCAGGAAGCGGCGCAAAAGCGGATTGGCAAGGCCGCTGCCAAGAGCGATGATGGCGAGCGCAACGCCGAGCAGAGTCCAGGTGCCGAGCACCCAGAAAAAGTGCTCGAGCCAGAGAATCTTCTTGAGGCGCGATTCCTTGGTCATTTGGGCTTCTCATCGAGCATTATCTCAACCCGGACCCGCGTGCGGCTTTCCATGAGCCAGCGGTCGGCCTGTTCGTTAATGGCCCGTTGGACCAGGGCTTCGTGGATGAAGTCCCGCGCATTTTCGAGCGTCGGCGGGGTCTGCTGCCGCGATTCCGCCCGCGGCACCACACTCGATTTGTAAAAGTCTTCGACGGCTTTTTCGTCAATCTGGATTGCCGGACGGAAACGGCTGTCGAGATAATTGCTGAGGTACAACTGCGCGCGGACGAACCGGCGAATTTCGTCGTCGGTGATGCCGCTCTGCTTTTGCCGCGCCTGAAATTCCTCGGGCGAGGAAAAAGAACGCTTCAAGCGCTCGATGCTGCGGTTTACGTCGTCCTCGGAGGGCTGCGGAAACCGGGCGACGCCGGCTTCGCTGCGGACGATCCACTGGTCGATCAGGCGGTCGAGGATGTCCGAGTCGGTTTGCGCCTTGCCGTCGAGAAAGGCCTGGTAATGGCTGAGTTGGCGAACGTCGCTTAGCAGGATGATATCGGTTTCGACCCGGGCGACGATCCGGTCAATCACTTCCTGAGCGCGAATGGGGCCCGCCACCGGCAGCAAGCCGATGAACATCGCCGTGGCTGTGATCCATTTGCGCATCAGAAGCTCGAGCCCAGGTTGAAAAATATCTGGAACTTTTGCAGGTGCGTGCCTTGCTGGCAGAACACACGGGTGTTCTGGCAAGGAATCACAAACTGCGCGGGATTCAGTTGATAGCCCATATCAATCCGGATGGGTCCGATGGGCGTGGCGTAGCGCAGGCCGAAGCCAACGGTGTGCGAGAGATAGTTAAGTTCGTTGGTGCAGTTGGCCACGCAACGCGTCGGGTTGAACGGCCCGGGGGGCTGGCCCGGATAAGCAGGCACGAACACCGGCTTTGGCGGCGACCAGCGCACATTTACGCGGCTGGCGCGGCTGTAGACGTTTCCGGCGTCATAGAACAACGCACCGCCAAGTTTTGTGCCGATAATCGGCAACTTCAGCGGGAAACGAATTTCCTGGTTGAGGATTACGAGCGCCTGGCCGCCCACGGGGAAACCTGTCAGGGAGTCGCGGGGACCCGCCTGATTGAGCGCAAAACCTCGGATGGATGTGCCGCCTCCGGCGAAGAGGCGTTCCGGCAGGGGGATCACCTGCGGCAGCGGCGCTACTACGGGCGCTGGAAAGCTCAAGGCAACGGTGTTGCCAAAGGGCTGCAAAATGCCGATGCGAAGCGCGCGGGCAAAATTCCAGTTTCGCGAAAGCGGCGTGTACGTGGAATTCTGGACGAAATAGCGAAGGAAACTGGCGCTGGAGCCGATGGATGTGGCCGCGGCGCTGACATCCACAGTATTGAAGGAGCCTTTCGTGGCGTCGGCAGGATTATCGCGGTAATCGCGAACATACGTGGTGCCAAACTGCGAAACCAGCGTTGGCTGATTGAAGAGCGGCACCTCTTGCGCGGGAATATTCAGGTTGCTGACCGTCACTTTACGGAATACATAGCGGAACAACAGGGAGGTGCGAGGAGTGACCTGGTCGGTGAGCTGTACGTTACCTTCGTAGCGGGTTTGACTGAAGGTGTTGATGTCCTGCGTTTTTTCGACGTAGGCGTTTGCCTGGGTGCTCAATTTCGAAACATTGAAGGTATTGGGTGCGTTGTAGGCAAGTAGAGCGCGCCCCTGAATGGTGCTGCCGCGGAGTTTCAGCGCGAGAGTGTCGGCGCGGCCGGTCACATTTTGCTTCGAAATTTCGAAAATGCCGCGCGGGGCGGCCTGGATTTCTCCGCCGGTGGGATCCGTGGTGCTGGCCAGGCGCTGCACTTCGAAGCCGCCGCCGTAGGCGATGGTGTATCGCTTGGTTTCCTCGACCAGAACGACCATGTCTTTTTCGGGGTCGCTGCCGTTGGCATTTTGCGGCTCGATGGTGACGCGGTTGAAAACTCCCAGGTTGTAAAGCTTCTGCTGGGACTCGATGACCTCCCGTTCGCGCAGAGGTGCGCCGGGCGTCACCTTGACTTCGCGGCGAATGACGCGTTGGCGGGTGTGTTTGTATCCGGTGAAAAGAACTCTTTTCACGGAGATTCGCGGGCCTTCGACGATCTTGTAAACCAGTTTCACGGGTTGCGCGCGCTCGATCGCGTGCTTGGCGGCTTCTCCCGTCAGTTTCTCGGCTTTGGTATTTTCCTTAGGGTTGGCGGCTTGTACTTCGGGAGCGGTATCGGGCTCGGCCGTGTAAGTAAACGTGGCTTCCGGGAAGCCCTGGTTGTAATAGAGGGCCAGGACGTTGTCGCGATCGCTGGAAACGTTGATGTCCGAAAAGGGCTGCCCGGGCAAAGCTCCTAAAACCTCGCGAATTTCTTCCTCGCGGAGGGCATGCATGCCCTCTACCTGCAGGCTGGAGACCAGCGTCTGTTTTCCTTCTTCTATGTTGAAGCGAACGATCAAGTCTCCGCCCTTTTTGCCGCTACCTACTTCCACTTGCCCATCCACTCTTGCCGAGAGAAAGCCGTTTGAGATGTACAGGTTCTTCATCGAGAGGGCATCGGCGTCCATCAGGCGCCGGCTGAAGCGCGGCCGGGTGAAGAGGCTGACGGTGGAAATGGTGAGCCGGCTCTTCAGGAGATCGGTGCTGAAGTAGCGGTTCCCCATAAATTCGATGCGGGAAAGTTGATGGCGAGACCCTCGCTGTACCGTATAGGTGATGACCTCCTCAGAGCCCTTCCTTCCCGACTTTGCGCCTTCCAAGTCGCGAGCCGCCACGGCGTAGTCCACTTTCGCGTCGAAAAAGCCCTCCCGCTCCATCCGCTCCCGAATATTCCTGCGGCCTTCTTCCAGAAGGTCGGTGTCAACGGAACCTTCCTGATAGACGGGAACCATTTTTTTGAGATCACGACTGGATAATTTGGCCCCGACGAGGGCCACGCGTACCCGCGGGCCCTCTGTTACCTCCAAGGTCAGGGGTAGCGTGTTGGCTGCGGCATCCAACTCGCCCTTGCGGACCGAAACACGCGCGCTGAGGTGGCCTTTTTTCTCCAGGAATTTCCGGATGCGCTCGGTGCCCGATTGCACTTTGGCGATCGTCAGCGGGCTTCCAGTCTTGAGCTTGAATCTGTCGAGCAGGTCTTCGTCCCGGTATCCAGTGTTGTTGATCAAATCGATCTTCTTGGCGCGGACGCGTGGGCCGGGATCCAGATTCACGATTACGTCGAGCTGGTGCGTTTCCGGAAATGGACGCTCTTCCACGCTGATCTTGGCCCGGTACAGGCCTTCTTCACGCAGGGCTTCGCGAAGGCGCTCCACCGCGTCCTTTACATCCTGCTCGTGATAGGTTTGCCCGAGGGAAAGCTGCATGGCGGAGACGGCGGAGGCTTCGGTGGGCGGCGGCGTAAGCCCGTTGATCAAGATCTGATTGAAATAGAGATTTTCG
>Ga0210403_10004349_pt1 | contig 12237 bp, 11 predicted proteins | sample IncBWC19MmetaG_FD_150863 | JGI IMG/M metagenome (GOLD analysis project Ga0210403, IMG submission 150863) | Forest soil microbial communities from Barre Woods Harvard Forest LTER site, Petersham, Massachusetts, United States - Inc-BW-C-19-M | ecosystem: Environmental > Terrestrial > Soil >... | reverse complement strand
ATCATGCCGAGAATCTGTTCGAGGGAGACCGTTTCATCCTGCGAAAGGTTAAAGGCGCGGCCTTTGCCCTTTCCGGTCTCCACCAGCGCGACAATCGCGCGCGCTACGTCGTCACCGTAGACGTGCCGCACTGCCAGGGCCTGTTCATCGGGCAACAGCAGAGGACCGCCATCCTGCATGCGCCGCAGGTAGCCGAGAATGCGGTGGTAGTGGTCGCGTTCGCTGTTGATCATGGGCGCTCGCAGTGAAGTCACCGGGAAACCATGTTCTCCCCAGGCGCGAAACAGATGGTCTTCCGCCTCGCGCTTGTGAAAGCCATAGGCCCAGTTGTGGTAGTCGGAATCATGATCTTCGGGCGGCGCCGCCATCACCTCTCCGTCGTAGTCTTCTTCCCGGAAGGGCCGGGCCACGCCTTTCCTGATCAGGTAGACCTGCCCGGTGCTGATGAAGATGAAGTGGCCGGTGCGATCTTTCAGCTCTTCGATGGCGGTCAGAGCTTCCGCGCCCGTATAGAGCGTGGTGTCGATCACCGCATCGAAGCGGCGTTGGCCAATTGCTTTTTCCAGGTCCTGCTTTCTGCTCCGGTCGCCATAGAGCCGTTCCACGCCCGCCGGCAGTACGCCCGGAGTGACGCCGCGGTTGAAGACCGTCACACCGTGCCCGTGCTGTTGCAGAATCTCGATGATCGAGAGCCCCAGGTTGCGAGTGCCGCCAATGATCAGTACGTGAATAAGCTGCTCCTTATTATTATTTATGCTTCAGAACGTTCGCTGAGTTTAATGGCAGGGCCGGGGTGATGTCGAGGCACAAAGGCATTTCGCCACGAATGAACACGAATGACACGAATGGGGTCGGCGCGAATAAACGCGCATAAGCGAGAATACGAAGCGAAGAACCAGAAACCAATAAAAACTCCGTTGTTCCATTCCATCTTATTGATTTAGTTTCGATTCGTGTTCATTCGTGTTCATTCGTGGCCAAATGCTTTTGGTTTAATATGCCCGTGGGCACAAATGGCCGCTCAGCTTCAACCCGAATCCTCTCCCCTGGCGCGCAGGCTTGGCCTGTTCGACGCTACCATGCTGGTGATGGGCGGCACGGTGGGCGCGGGTATTTTCATTAATCCTCACGTGGTGGCGGAACGCGTACACACGCCGGCCCTGGTGCTGGGAGCGTGGCTGCTGGGCGGGCTGATGGCGCTGGCGGGGGCGTTTATCTGGGCGGAGATGGCCGACCGGCTGCCACAAGTGGGTGGTCAGTACGCTTATCTGCGTGAAGCCTGGCATCCGCTGCTGGCCTTTCTCTACGGATGGGTGCTGCTGCTGGTCATACAGACCGGCGGCATGGCTGCGGTCACCGTTACCTTCGCCCGCTACTTCCTCGAACTCACCGGCCTGCATCTGCCCGAATGGCAGATCGCGGTCATCGCCCTTGCCGTGCTGACCATCGCCAACTGCCTGGGTGTAAAGTCGGGCAGCAACGTGCAGAGCGTGCTCATGGTCATGAAGATCGCGGCCATCGCGATGCTGGTATTCTGCGGAGCAATGCTGGTGCGGGCCTCACATATGGCGTGGCATCCTCTGGCGGATCAGCCGGTCTCCGGCAATCTGTTCTCGGCTTTCGGGGCCGCTATGGTGCCGGTGGTCTTTGCCTACGGCGGATGGCAGACCGCATGCTTCGTCGCCGGCGAATTGAAAGAGCCGCGCCGCGATCTGCCGCGCGCGCTGGTGCTGGGCGTGGCCGGCGTGGCCGCACTCTACCTCGCGGTGAACTACGTCTATGTGCGGGTGCTGGGAGTTGCCGGCCTGGCCGCCTCGCACGCCCCGGCGTCGGCGGTCATGCGGATTGCTCTGGGCCCTACGGGCGCTGTGCTGATCGCACTGGGAATCGCGGTTTCCACGCTGGGCTTTCTGAGCCAGAGCGTGCTGACCGCACCGCGGGTTTATTTTGCCATGGCCGAGGACCGGGTCTTTTTCCGCCAACTCGCATGGGTCAATCCCCGGACGCGGGTGCCGGTGATCGCCATCACCCTGCAAAGCATCTGGACCGTGGTCATTCTGTTCTCAGGAAAGTACGAACAAATCCTGGACTATGTAACTTCCATGGACGCTCTGTTCTTCGGACTCTCAGCCAGTTGCTTGTTCGTGCTTCGCCACCGCGACCCCAGGGCCGGTTATATCCGCACCCCTGGACATCCGGTGACCACGGCGCTTTTCTGCCTGGCCTGCGCCGGGGTGGCCGGCAATACAATTTATCTTTATCCCGGCAACACACTCATTGGGATGGCCATACTGGTCTCAGGAGTGCCGGTTTATTTTCTATGGAAGAGGTCTTGAAAACATGAATGCTGCAAGCAGTCAAACGCGAGTGTTGTCGCGCCAACAGGGGCGATCACCCTACATGGAATGGGCCGTGCGTTTCGCAGCAGCGAAATTCAATCTGGCCACCAGCGGCATCGCCGGCCTTCCCCTGGCCGAACTCGGAGTACGACTCGACCAGCTTGAAATCAACGGCCCCAGCGTCTATGGCTATGCGCCCCTGCTGCAAGCCATAGCCCAGCGATACCGGGTGCCGCAGGCATCGGTGGTCAGTGCGACCGGCACATCCATGGCCAACTATCTGGCGCTGGCAGCGACCACGGAACCCGGTGACGAGATACTGGTGGAGCATCCGACCTATGAGCCTATCGTAAGCGCCGCCCACTATCTCGGGTTGCGCGTGGCCTACTTTCAGCGTCCCGCGGAAAACAATTTCGCCATCGACCTCGCCGATCTTGCGCAGCGAATCGCTCCCCAAACACGGGTCGTCGTTATCACGAACCTGCACAACCCCACCGGCGCGCTTTGCCCGGAAGCGACACTGCGTGAAATCGCCGCCGTAGCCCGCAAGGCAGGCGCATTTGTCATAGTGGACGAGGTCTACCGCGAGATGCTCTTCGAGAGCCGGCCGCAGACCGCCTTTCACATTGACCCGGAACGCTTCATCATCACCAACAGCCTCACTAAGGCTTATGGCTTGAGCGGGCTGCGTTGTGGCTGGCTGCTGGCCGCGCCCGCACTGGCCGAACGCATGTGGCACATCAACGACCTGCACGGCGCCACCTTTCCGCATCCCACGGAGCTGCTGGGCAAAATCGCTTTTGAGAAGCTAGCGCATATCTCCGCCAAGATAAAAACCAGGCTCGACAACAATCGACGGCTGCTGCACGACTGCCTCGCAGCGCACACCGGCCTGCTTGAATATTTCTGGCCCGAATATGGCACCATGGTTTTTCCGCGCCTGCTAAAAGGAAGGGTCGAAGATCTCTGCGATCTTCTGCGCCGGGACTTTGAAACCAGCGTTGTCCCCGGCAGGTTCTTCGATGCACCCGATCGCATGAGAATTGGCGTAGGGTTTTCGACGGAAGGGGTGCATGATGCCCTGCAGCAGTTGTCGAGAGGGTTGGAGGCGTTTGGGGAAGCAATTAGCAACTAGCAGTTGGTATTTGGCTCTTGGAATTTGGCTCTTGGTTCTTGGTAGTTAATAGTATCTGGTCATCCCGAGTGGCGTCAGGAGCGCGCGTTTTCTTCAGCGCGCGAGTAGCCGCGAGGGACCTTGCGTTTCGGCGTTACTCTCTATGGAACTCAAAATTGACACTTACAGGCATGCTCTTAAAAAAACTCTTGATCCTCGTCGCAGTTAGCGGACTTGCCCTGGCCCAGACGCCGCAAAGACCGCCACGGCCCGGAGTCAAAGAAGTCCAGGTTCCGTTTGCATCTTTGCACCCTTCAGCTACCTTTGATCTGGGGGGGCATCCGGATTGGATAGCCATCACTCGCGGCGCCGTGTGGGTCGCTAATGATCAACTTAAGGCTGTCCATCGAATCGATCGTTCGCGCAATCGCGAGGTAGCCAAGATCAGCTTGGCAGCCGAACCCTGCTCGGGATTGGCGGTTGGCTTTGGCAGCCTGTGGGTGCCGCTGTGCGGTGAACCCGCTTCCCTGGCCCGCATCGATCTCCGGACCAACAAGATCACAGCCCTGCTCCCCATCGGCCCGGCCGATTCCGAAGGCAGCATCGCCGCCAGCCGCGACAGCATCTGGATGGTGACCGATAAGGAAGGCACGCTCACCCGCATCGACCCGGCTACGAATTCCGTACGCCAGAAGATTTCCATCGCGCCTGGTTCCTATAACCCGCTATTCCGCCACGGAGCAATCTGGGTTAGTGGAACGGACTCCGGTGTTCTGACGGCCGTTAATGCCCGAAACGGTAGCGTCCTTGCATCGATTCCGGTTGGCCCTAAGCCACGGTTTCTTACCTCCGGCGCCGGCTCCATTTGGACACTGAACCAGGGTGATGGAACGGTGACGCGTGTGAATGAAAAGACCCGCAAGGTCACCGCCACCGTCACAGTTGGGATTCCCGGATCGGGCGGTGAGATCTGTTTTGGCCAGGGTTCGGTATGGACAACGGTGTTTGATGTTCCTCTGACACGTATTGATGCGAAGACCAACCGGGTGATACGCCAGTGGGTGGGTACGGGTGGTGATGCTGTGCGCTTCACGCACGGGTCCATCTGGCTTACGGACTATAAAGGCGGGAAGCTATGGAGGATTCCGGCTCAAGGCGTGGATCTGGCTCAGAGTGAAAGGCCATCCAAGAGGTGACCAACGATTGAGTCACCACGAAATGAGCAGAATACAACGTTTCCCAATTCTGATAATTGTGCCATCATATATCCCATGCCTAACCGATCACGCAAATCGCCGACGCCACTCCCGAGACGCAAAGCCAGGAAAACATTCTTGCTTTCACGCGACGCTGTCGATTTCCTTGAAGCTGAGAGGAATAAGCGCGGTGGGGAATCGGCGTCATTGGTACTCGAGGAGATCATCCACGAATGCCGAAGGCGGCAGGACACGAAAAACGTGGATGCCACGATTTCAGCTTACTACGACTCGCTTTCAAATGAAGAAAGAGAAGAAGATAAGCGGTGGGGCGAGTTTGCTGAAAGCCAGTTCCCCATGGATTGATAGGAGCTAACAAGCCATTGCAACTTTAACCCCTTCAGCAATTTGGCAAATCCTGGTATTTGACAGCCTACGCAGTCCTGACCTGGGTTCGCGAAGCTCCTGCTTCCTGACCACGGTTATGTTTTCGGCCCGCACACAGGAGTCTTCTTGCAAACCGGTTTCTCCGGATGGGAGGTAAATCTGTGTCGGCACCTCCTTGTGAATCGTAGTGGTCAGCGGAGCAACCAGGACAGTATCTGCACGCGGGTTCTTGTTGCGTCCATCGGCGGAAACAATCACGACTGGTCTTGGTCCCTTGCCAGCTGGATCAGTCGGAATCTGAACAAACCAAATCTCACCGCGCAAAGGCAACCTGCGGGATATCTCCTCGTTGTGCTGAACCATGTTGCATCCTTCCAATCGAACAGAGATACACTGCTTGACTCAAGCGCTTTTCAAAGCGTGAACGCGATTGATGTATTCGCTGACTTTGAGTATGCGAGAACCAGGAAGCCGCAGCTCATAATTGGTAGCGGTTCGCGTAACATGGAATTTTACCTGCCCGTTGCTGCGGCTAAGCGCATTCCAGATAGGCTTCACAAGTTCCGGCGGCAAGACTAAGGCCGTAATATCACCTCTGTAAGCTGATTCGCATAGCAGAATTACAAAATCGAAGTGTTCATCTGACAAGCCGAAGAACCATGAATCCGTTCTGATGTCGAGTTCTCGGGCATACGCAATCCCGACCAAGAGGCCCCCCGGTGTACGGTACTTCTTGGTAGCCACGCGTGTAAGGTGGATGCCAGCGCGAGCCAATTCCTTCTCAACCACAGTTTTTTGGAGTGTGCGTCGGCGAGCCAGAGAAAAGATTGAGGGAGCGGTCCTCAATCAAATTCCAAAACGCTAATGTCTTTGGCGCCAGGGAAGCCCAATTCTTTCGCGTTACGACGTCACAGTTTTCTATACGAACTGTCAAGTTGCGGCCAGGCGATGTCATTCTTATCAGCAGCCGATCTGCGCATATCAGCGGCAACTCGCTCCCATTCAAGGTTGCCGCCCGTCCGCAGTAATGTTAAACCTATTCAGAACATGGCCGGATATTCAAAACGTTCCCTGGTGGACAAGCTGGGCATCAAGCCCGCGCAGAAGTTCTATCTGGGCAACCCGCCCAAGGACTACGCCAAGACCCTCGGGAACTTGCCGGCAGGCGCCCTGCCGATGAAGACTCTCAACGGCCCCTGTGATTTCATTCAGTTCTTCACCAGCGACCTGGCGGAACTCCGCGCCGCCTTCCCCAGGCTCAAGAAGAACCTCACTCCCAGTGGCAGCCTATGGATTTCATGGCCCAAAGCCGCATCCAAGGTGAAGACCGATGTCAACGAAAATCTGGTCCGCGGGATTGGCCTTGAGCAGGGACTGGTCGACGTAAAGGTCTGTGCCGTGGACGATGTGTGGTCGGGGCTGAAGTTCGTGTACCGGCTCAAAGACCGCTAAACCGAAATTTGGCCGCTGATTTCCGCAGATGAGCGCAGATATAATCTTGGAACGCAAATCGCGCGAATGACCAAGCATTAGATCGAGCGCGATGAGCTTCCCTCTCACTCAAACCATCCGCTGCGATAAACGATCCACCAGCTCAAAACAACCAGCGGAAGGGTCGCCAGCAAACCCCACATCAGGGGAAGAAAGATATCGGCGACCAGCCCCAGTGTAATAAAAATCAGCCAGAACATCTTCTTTTGCATCAGGTCGTCTCCGTTTGGCAGATCAGGTTCAATGCCATTGTGCCGGGCTGCCATCCTTAGTGTCTATAGACTTCAATTTGACGGTCCATCCGCGCTGGTCTGCTGAAGGGTTTTGATTTGATGACATCGTGATTTAATTTGCTCCGTATTACTAATACTCAATATCTTCGCGGCCTGCGACGATTTTTCTGTCGCCTCACAACCCCAAAAACCTCTGTTTCCTCCGTTCCTCTGTGTTTCAAAGGTTTTGGTTGTGGCTAGGTCACGCTGTGCTTCAAAGGTTTTGTTTTTCCTTTGCGCCCTTTGCGGTTGGATTGCCTTTGGTTGCGGCTTCGTTGCGCTGTGCCTCAGTGCCTCCGTGGTGAGCTCTTGATCTTGGCCGCGTGTACCTTTTCCCGAAGATGGAGTAGATTCTAGTTATGAAATTCCAGGCTGGCGCTTTCGTGGCCATGATGGTCCTTTTATCGGTTGTTCAAGGACAGGCTGAAAGCTCGTGGGTTGAAGTCCGCTCGCCTCATTTCAATGTGCTTACTGACGGCAGCGAGAGGCAAGGCCGGGAAGTGGCATTACGGTTCGAACATGTGCGGTCGGTATTTAACCAGCTCTTTCGCACAGACCCATCGAAACCATCCGGCCCCTTGCAGGTGATTGCTCTCAAGAGCGATCGGGAAACCAGCCTATATGCTCCGCTCTATCAGGGCCGGCCGGTCAGCGTCGCCGGCTTCTATCTGCAGAACCAAGACAAAGGTTACATCCTGCTTGATCTGGGGGCGAATAACCTGTGGGAGACGATATTCCACGAATATTCTCATTGCCTGCTCGATACGATCGCGCCCAATCTACCATTGTGGTTCAGCGAGGGTTTTGCGGGGTTTTATTCCACGATTCAGGTAGCGAGCAAACAGGCCATCATCGGCCGGCCACCGGGGAGGGTGATGACGATTCTGCGGGATGAAAAGCTGTTGCCGGTCTCCGCGCTGCTGAACATCGATCGCAGTTCGCCTGTCTATAACGACGACCGCCATCCGCGCTCGATCTTCTATGCGCAGTCGTGGCTGCTGGTGCGATATCTGCTTGAGAACCAGAAGATGGAGCAGGCGCGGAAGTATTTCAATCTGGTGGGGCGCCATGTAGCTGCCGGGGAAGCGTTCAGCGAAGCCTTCGAAATAGCGCCACAACAGATGGATGCCAGGTTGGAGCGCTATGTGCGCGCCGGCAGCGATCCCATGCGCGTCCGGCTGCCGGAAGAGCTGGAGAAGATAACATTGTCATCCCAAGCGGTGCCGCAGTTGAACGCCTCGGCGGTGCTTGCCGATCTCCACTCGCATCAACCGGATTACCGGCGGCTCGGCATCCATGAATTCGAGGAAATCCTGCGTCTGGACCCAGAAAATACCATGGCCCACCGAGGTCTCGGCTACGCCCTCTTTCAGGAGCATGACCCGGATGGCGCCATTCCTCATTTGGAGAAAGCTGCCAAAATGGGCCCTGGAGACTGGCTAACTCACTACTACTGGGCGGAACTCATGGCGCAGAAACAGGATGAGGGACTCGCACCGCAAATGGAGCGTGAAGCCCGCCTGGTCACGCAGCTCAATCCGGAAATGGCCGACGGCCACGCCCTGCTGGGTTTTGCGCTGATGACCCAGCACCGCGCTGCGGAAGCAACCGCCGCTTATGAAATTGCCCGCCGCCTGGACCCCGCCAGCGAGATCTATGCCCTTAATCTGGCCGAACTCTATACCCGGCTGGGCCAAGAAGCACCGGCCCGTGAGCTCTTTCTCGGCCTGCAATACAGCGATAACACCACCGTCGCTACGGCGGCGCGCAGCCACCTGGAGCTCATGGCTATCGAGAAGAAGAAAACGGAAATGAATTGAGGCGAGCTAATTAGCACCACGCATGACGTTGGCCGCCAGAAAGCCTTTGGGTCCTTTCTGGAGTTCGAATTCCACGGTCTCGCCTTCATTCAGGGTGCGGTAGCCCTCATCTTGAATCGCCGAAAAATGGACGAAGACATCTTCGCCGCTCGACCGCTGGATGAACCCGTATCCCTTGGCTCCGTTGAACCACTTGACCGTTCCCTTCTCTCTCACAGAAAGCTCCTTTTCATTTTCGCAGCGCGTAGACTTTCCCCGACAATCAGTTACCGGGAGCAACGCATCATATTCAGGAACGGCAGGCTTGTAAAGCGGTTTGTTCAATCCTTGCAAAGTTGCCGATTGTCTAACTGGCGAGTTTGGTGTAGCGTAGAATTCTCCTCCAGACGAAAGGCCCGGCGGCCAGTCTTGGTGTCCGATAATCTGACCACATGAAATCACCTATTTCCGCTACCGCCACCAGTCCGGCCCAAGTGCAGGATTCCACCGCGACCACCTGGTTACTACGCCCATGGAAGCGCATGATTGTGCGCCGGGGCCTGCCGACGCTGCGCTATCTGGTGAAGACCGAGGCCCACACTTTTGCTTTTTCGGTGGCCGCCAACGTAATCCTTTCGTTCTTTCCGTTTGTGGTGTTGATCGGCTGGCTGGTGCGCAATGTCTTTCACTCGCCCGCCATGTTTAATGTCGTGCTGGCGCTCCTGAAGAACCAACTCCCCGTCTCCCAGGACTGGCTGGCCGGCAAGCTTACGGAAGTGGTCGCGCATCGCCACGGCCTCAAGATCTTTTCCGTGGTGCTGCTGCTCATCAGCTCCAGCGGTGTTTTCCTGCCGTTAGAAGTCGCCTTCAATCAGATATGGGGGTTCCCCAAGAACCGTTCCTACCTCAGCAACCAGATTATCTCGCTGGCCCTGGCGTTCGCCTGCGGGGTGCTGGCCTTGTTCTCAGTAACGCTAGGGACGGCCCATGAATTGGTAACGAACTTCGTGCTGGGCGTCGCCAATTACCAATTCACGCAGTCCATTTTCGATTTCAGCACATTTGCGGTGCTCAAGATTCTGTCTCTGGCCGCCAGCATTACCATCTTTTTCCTCCTCTATTGGCTTCTACCCAATGGCAAAGTGCGGGTGCGCAGCGTGCTGCCCGCCGCCGTGGCCATGGGCATCCTCTGGGACCTCTCCCGCTACATCTATGTTGGCGTGCTGCCCTGGCTGAATTTCCAGGAAGTCTATGGCCCATTTACGATTTCCGTCACCCTGATGTTCTGGGCCTTCGTTTCCGGGTTGCTGGTGCTGGCCGGCGCACACCTGGCGGCCGGGCCGGAGCAGGAAACGGAAGCAGACCAGGCGACAGCGGAGGACGCGGGCGGCGAAGCCTCTCTGAACGCTGCGCCCTAACGCCAGTACCTCTCAAGCCGCCGTAGTTATAATCAGGTTACTTGCGCATTCCCGCTAAAATCGCGCGCCGTCTGCTCTCGCTCGGCGTCATGCCCACGACCCGGTTGGGCTGGTTCACGCTTTACCTCAGCGGACTGGAACTGGCATTGCTCCTGCTGGCCTACGGAATGCTGCGCTTGGGCGCCACGGGCACGGCCAGCGCCCTCTATCCATGGACCATGTTCCTGGGAGTGGTCTTCCTGCTGCTGTTCGCCTTTCTGGCTCTGCGCTGGTTCCGGAATTACGTCATGTGGCGGTTACGCAATCGCCTGATTGTCGCGTATCTGTTCATTGGCGGCGTGCCGGTTTTCCTGGTGCTGGTGATGACCATCGTCTCCGCCTATTTTCTGACTTTGCAATTCGCCACATTTTTGGCGGTCTCTGAGATTGAGTCGCAATTGCAGAACTTGCAGCGGGCGAATGCAGCGATCGCCGAGCAGATTGAGGGCCAACCGGAGACAGCCGATCTCTATGCCTCGGGAAAACTCAAACCCGATGATTCGTCCTTCCCCGGACTCACCATTCAGGTGCTCTCCAGTGATGCACACCCGCCCTGGCTGCAGGAGCACTTCAAGGGCCTGGTGAGTGACGAAGGCAAGCTGTCGCTGCTCGCGGCCCGTTCGGCCAGCAGCAGCGGCGGCGCAAAACTGCTCGTGGTTTCCACCGTGCCTCTTGACCAGAAGTCTCTGACGAAGATAGCGGCAGGTCTCGGAACGATACGGATGGTCAAGGGCGCCGCCAATGACAACAGCCCGGTGGACCCTGTTCAAGGCACAGGGAATAACGGCAACCGCCGCCACACCATCTCCGCCGGCAGCCTGCCCGCCCCTCGCCATCCTCTGGACTGGGAATTTCCTTACTACTCCCTGCTGCAAGCCACCAACTGGAAGACCGGCAATTCAGAAAGTGGAGCGACCCTGTTCGGCAGCATGCGGCTGTCAACGCTCTATTCCCGTCTTTCGGTCTCAGTCAGCGGCCAGGCGGAGCTGCTGAGCCTGGCGCTGGCCGGCCTGGCAATTGCCTTTGGCCTGATCGTGCTCATTGCGTTGATCATCGGCATACGCCTGACACGCACCATCACCTATTCGGTGGCCAATCTCTACGAGGCCACCCAGTATGTCAATCGCGGCGATTTCAGCCATCGCATTCCAGTCAAGCAACGCGATCAGCTCGGTGAATTGCAGGTGGCGTTTAATTCCATGACGGAATCCGTAGAGAAACTGATTGCCCAGCAGAAAGAAAAAGAAAGGCTACAGAGCGAGCTGGAAATCGCCCAGGAAGTGCAGGCGCAGCTCTTCCCTACGGCGCTGGCCAGCACACGCACCCTGGAACTGTATGGCATCTGCCGGCCGGCCCGCATCGTGAGCGGAGACTACTACGATTTTCTTTCCTACGGATCGGAGCAGATTGGCATCGCCCTGGGCGACATCAGCGGCAAAGGAATCTCCGCGGCCCTGCTGATGGCCACCATCCACTCAGCCGTTCGCGCCTATGAACATCAACAACTGGTGGCCGTGACCACGCGCGCCGCCCAGGAATTGGAAGCGGCCTCCGGGAGGCTGGCGGTGGCCGTCAGGCAAAACCCGCCGCAATCGCCCGCGCAGGTGCTGTGGCTGCTCAACCGCCATCTGTATCGCACCACTCCAATGGAGAAATACGCGACCATGTTTCTCGGGTACTATGACGGCCATTCACGCCAGATGGTCTATTCCAACGCGGGGCATCTTCCGCCGCTCATTCTGGGGGCGAACGGCTCCATCCGGCGGATGGATACCGGCGGCACGGTCGTGGGCCTGTTTGAAACCGTGGACTACGAGGAAGCCACGGTGGGGTTAAATCCCGGCGATGTCTTGGTGGCCTTCAGTGACGGCATCACCGAGCCGGAAAATGAGTTTGGGGAGTTCGGTGAACAGCGCCTGATTGAAACCATCCAACAACACCGGCATTTGCCCCTGGAACGCATCGCCGAACACGTAATCTCCGCCCTGGAGGATTGGATCAGCTCCAGCGAACAGCCGGATGACATTACGTTGGTGTTGGCGAGACCGAGGTAGCAATTAGCACTCAGCACTCAGCAGCCGACTACCCCTGCGGGGTAGTCGCTAATGCCAGAAACTGTGGTCGAGCAAGGGCTGTGCATGCGAAGATTGCAGTGACGAGGAGCGGCAAGCTAAGGCCGGTT
>Ga0210403_10004348_pt1 | contig 12239 bp, 8 predicted proteins | sample IncBWC19MmetaG_FD_150863 | JGI IMG/M metagenome (GOLD analysis project Ga0210403, IMG submission 150863) | Forest soil microbial communities from Barre Woods Harvard Forest LTER site, Petersham, Massachusetts, United States - Inc-BW-C-19-M | ecosystem: Environmental > Terrestrial > Soil >... | reverse complement strand
CGGCGAGCGCGTTCGGCGGCAGATCGTTCTCCAGCGCCTCGCGGCCGGCATGTTCGGCGGCAGCCAGGAAGCCGCCGCCCTCGCGCAGCAATCTGAAGACATCCCCATCACGCGCGACGGCCGCCAGGGTGAGCGGGAAATAGCGGCCGACGCGATCGACGCTCGGCATCCATAGGCCGATCACCGCACCGGGTCCGCAGATACCGGATGACAGAGCAAAGCGCCAGACGGCCATCTCGAGCCAGGCCGGCAGCCAAGCCTCACCGAGGACCGCGTGGCTTGCCGCGACCATCCGTTGCATCCAGCCATCCCAGGGATCGGTGAATGCCCGCGGCAGTCCCGCTTGGACGAAGTCGCCGCGCGCCGGGATCTTGCCGTGAAAGCCGATTGCTGCATCCCGCAAGACCTCGGTGGGTGCGGGGCCGGTTAGAATTTTGGGCACTGAAATCCCGCCAGCAACCCGGGCATAAAGGGATTGATCACCGACCCGGCACGGATCTCGAAGCGCGCGCGCCGGTCGCCGGTGGCGAAAGTAAGCTCATAGCGATCGGCCCATTCCGAACGCTTCAGGGTGCCTTGCTCGAAGAGACGGAACAAGGCCCAGGCACCGGAGGCCTGAAAGACTCTGGTGCCGGTAGAGGGTGGTGGATCAAATACCAACCTGACACTGCTCGTGGCGGCCTGACCGGGCCAGGTGATCTGTGTCGCGCGTTGCGGGCCGTGAGCGTAGATCACCGTCGTGCCGCCGATATCGAGGGTGACTTGCGTCGCCGCGGCATCGAGGTCAACCGGTGTGATGTCGAAGCGCACAGCCGGAGTGTTGCCGGCAGCGAAGAACAGTTCGCGGATCACACCGGCTTTCTGGAATTGTGCGAGGTCGGCCGGCGCCACGGGCGCCGGCACGCCGTCGACCGGATGAGGCTTCCAGCTGCCGTCTCCGCTCGTGTCGACGTAAGGCCGCAGCTGAGTGTTGAAGAAGCCGTCGATCAGTCCGCCAGGAGAGAACAGCCTAGCGAAGTCGTCCATCGGGATGTCGATAGGCGCGCCCGGGACAAACGGGTAACGGCCATTCACGGCCTTCTGGCACAGCGAGGCGGCCCCACTGCCTGGGGCATTCCAGGCTTCTGCCGCCTGCTGGCGCGTCCGTCCGCTGATCAGCGCATTGCCGCTTACCGCCATCGCCTCCAGCCAGCGGGCGACCGGAGGCGGATCGTTCCCCGCCTCCTCCCGCAGCAGCTGCACGGCGTCCCCTCCGATGGGGCCAGCAGGCGCTGGTGTGGCGTGCGTGGCGAGTTGATGATGCAGGCCGTCGATGACCTTGAGCGCCTGGTCGATTGGCGCGCCGGGCCCGGTCCCGACGAAGTCGCGGAGCACCCGATAGCGGTCGTCGATCTTTTTCCCGGGCGGTTCGGGTGGCGGCCCGGTGCTTGGCGTGCCGAGCAAGGGCTTGAGCCGTGCCGCGGCGTCGGGTGCGAGTTGTTTCGCGATCCCTTCGGCGGCGGATTTCGCCGCTTCGGCAGGCGGCGGGGGCGGCGGCTGCGACAGCGTGAGCTGGCGAGCAATCGAGACGAGGAGCTCGCGGATCGGCGATTGCGGCGAGCCGAGTATGTACAGATCCTGAGCCGCCTGCTCCAGCGTGCGCAGCGGTACGAGACTGAGGTCCTTTAGCATAGCGTCCCAATGCTTGATGTAATCGGCCTCGTAGAGCTCGATCACCTCTTCCCCGAGCCGTTGCGCCTCGGGGCTGTGCGGGACGAGCTCGAAGCGGCTGCCGAGTACCCAGCTTTCGCTTGCCACCTGCTTTGTGGCGTCGCCGAGCGCCGGCAGCAACACCTTGTAAAAGCCGTCGATCGTGTAAAAACCTGGGATGCCGTCGGTCAGCGGCTTGCCGGAAGCGCGCATGAAAACGCGGACGCCGGCCGCGCCCAGCGCATCGGCAGGACGCCAAGGCGGAACCGCTTGTGCTGCGCCGGAGGAGGCGATGCGCGAGTAGACGCGCCGGGCGAGCGGAACACGAGTGAAGGTCGTCCGCGCTGCCGCGAGGAGCGCGCCGTCGAGCGGGATCTCCGGCAACCGATTAGCGAAAAGGGCATTTAGGTGGCGAGTGAGATCCTCCCGCACGGGCGCCATGACCGCACCGGGATAGGTGGCTTGCCAATCGAGCGCCATCCAGGTGCGCAGAAGGTCGTGATCGAGCGGACCGGCCGCACCGAGCATCAGATACACGCGGGCGGCTTCATAGAGATAGTCCGGCCGGTCGATGGCCCCGCGCATCTGCTCCTCCAGCCGCCAGATCAGACGGGGAAGCAGCACCCGTTCCAGCGCATGGCGGTAGACGGCGCGTGCGCCCGCAACCAGTTTGCCACGCTGCGACAGGCCAAACTGGATCCACGAAAACCCGTCATCCTTGCCGCGATCGTAGCCGTGCGGCAGCGCGCGCGCCTGGTCAAGCAGTGGAAGAATGCGAGGGAGGTCGGCGTCCGCAACCGGGTCGAGCGGCAGCCCGGCGGCGGTCTTCGTGTAAGCCGCGAGCGCGGTATTCATCTCAACGATGTCCCGCCGATTGTCGCTGTCGCTGTGCCACAGCAAGCCGATGGCGAGGAGCAGGGCAAGTGCGGGCAGCGCAAACCCGCCGCTCCGCCACAACAGGCGCTGACGGGCGGCCCCGGGCTTTTCCGAAACCAGCATTGCCTCGCCAAAGATCACCTCCTTGACGAGGCGGGCCAAAAAATAGCTGCGGCCTTCGGCCGGATGCAGGATTGGGGCACGACGCTGATCGATGCCGAAAGTGCGGGCGAGGACGCCGGTCAGCCGGTCGAACGGGGTGCCCTCCTGAGTGCCGGAGGTGAAATAAAAGCCGCGGAGCGTCGGCGCCGGGTCGAGGCGGGACCCGCCGAAGGCCTCCCGGAGAAATTCGGCAAGCGGCGATTCAAGGCTCGCGACCTGGGCTGGAAAGCCCGCGATCAGAGCCCGCCGCTGGGGGCTGCGCTCGGCCTGCAGCCGATCGAACAGGCGAGTGTTCAGGCGTTCGATCAGGGCACCGAACTCCGGTGCAAACCCGCCGACGGTTCCCCCTTCCGCTCCTGCAAGCGGCAGGGTGGCGCCCCAGACCTGAGCGCGTTTCTCGCGGTCGAGGTCGTCGAAGAACTCGCTGAAGCCGGCGACGAGGTCGGCCTTGGTGAAGACGGCATAGACGGGCAAGCGAACCGCCAACCTCTCCTCGAGCTCCTTGACACGACGCCGGACGGCCCGCGCATGGGCGAGCCGCTCCTCGCGGGTCGCGGCACCGATTTCGCTGAGCGCGATGGCGACGATCACACCATTGAGCGGCTGGCGCTGGCGCGTGCGCTTGAGCAGATCGAGAAAGGCTATCCAACCGGCACGGTCGACCACCGCGTCAGAATCCTGGGTGGTATAGCGGCCCGCCGTGTCGATCAGCACCGCGTCCTCGGTGAACCACCAGTCGCACAACCGCGTCCCGCCGACACCGGCAAGCGCACCCTGGCCCATCTCGGCGGCGAGTGGGAACCGCAATCCGGCATTGACAAGAGCCGTCGTCTTGCCAGCGCCGGGCGGGCCGATGATCGCGTACCAGGGTTGCTCATAGAGATAGCCGGCAGTGCCGCGCGCTCTCTTGAGCAGTGCAAGCGCCGTCGTCAGCTTCTCCTGTAGCGCGGCCGCTTCTTCGGCCGAGGCGACGCTGGCGGGATCGGGCGGCGCCTCCGTCACCCCTTTGGCGAGTGCCGCCTCGCGATGGGCGCGGCGAATGGTGAGCACGAGGTTGAGTCCAGCCCACAGCGCCAACATCGCGACGACGATGGCGAGCCGAATGTTCCAGTCTTCGAGGACCGGCAAAAACGGCCCGAAAAACCAGATGAGGAGCGCCAGCAGCGCCGTGCCAATAAAGGTTACGAACCAGCGCGAGACCAAGAAAGCGCGCAGCGCGGTCACGGGCGTGCGTTCGGGCGATGCAACACGACCTCGATCCGCCGGTTCTGCTCCCGGCCTTCGAGAGTCGCGTTGCTGGCAATGGGATCGGATTCGCCACGGCCCTCGGCGGCTAGTCGCGCGGCGTTGCCGACGGTGTTGCCGAGGATGTTCTTAGCAGCCTCCGCGCGCGCCACGGAGAGCTGAAAATTGGAGGGGAACTGCACGTTATGGATCGGCTGATTGTCGGTATAGCCGATCACCTGCACATTCCCTTGCTCCGCCTTGAGCGCTTGGCCGATACGGTCGAGCAGCGGGACCAAGCGGGGCTCGACGATAGCACTGCCCGGAGCGAACATGCCGCGGTTGCGGACGCGTACAATTGGTGAGGGCGGTGCGCACAGCACGGTGACGAGCCCTTGGTCGACCTCGGGCTGGAGAAACGCGCACAGCGGGTCGACCGCGAGGGGGATGGGCGGCGGTAGCGGCTCAATCGGAGCGACGCGGGCAAGCTGCGGCATATGCGTGGGTGGCACGTCCAGCATGCGGGCGAATAGTTCGTCGGATGCAGCGTTGATACTCAGCGAAAACCAGACGAACAGGGCGGCGATGAGGGCGAGCGCGGCGCTGGCGACGACCCAAACCGGTACCGTGGCGCGCATTGCGCGGTACGGGGCCATAACGCCCTTCCAATGCGGCGAAAGATCGGGCTCGGCCGCCTGACGCTGGCGCACGATAACCGCATAAGTCTCTTCGCGCAGCCGGTCGAGCTCGGCGGGGCCCCGCGGCGAGAGGCGATATTGGCCCTGGAAGCCGAGCGACATGCAGAGATACATCAGCTCAATAATCGGCAGGAACTTGCCGGGGTTCTGGCGCATCTGACCGAGCAAGTCGAAGAAACGCTCGCCGCTGCGCACCTCTTGATGAAAGCTTGAGACAAGCGAGCGCGCGGCCCAGGTCCCGGTACTGCCCCAGGGCGTGTTCAGCACCACGTCGTCCAGGCTGGCGCAGAGCGCATAATGCGCTGGGCGCAGCAGCTCGATTGGCAGCCCAAGCTCCCGCACGCGCTGCTCGAAGCTGCGCATCGCGCGGACCGAGCGCTCAAGCAGATCGCCCGGGTCGGGCTGGTTTGATGTGTTGTGCAGCCGGGCGAGCAATTGCAGCAACGGCCCCGCCGCGGCGATGAGCGGATTTACGCCGATCGCGATAGTCTCGGCGCCGTCGCCTGCGGGAGTGGCGGGGCGCGATGCGTCCGTCGTGGGCGTCCCGCTTGGCCGAGGAGGAGCCCGCTGGCCGCCCGGCACCGGCCGGATGACCGTCCGCTCGGTCCTTTCGGGTTCCGAGAAGGGGTTGTCGCTCATACCGCCCCCGATTGCCGCGCGCTAGCCGCGGATCGCCCAGAGCTCCATGCGCAAGTTGGGGAACTCCCCTGCCACGAAAATGGCAAATCCGCCCGAGGCCTGCATCTGCTGCCAGTGCGGGCTGTTGCGGTCCAGCTCGAAGTAGCTCGCGCCCGCGTAGAACGGGATTTGCCGCGGCGCGACAGGCAGCGGGCGCACGGCGATACCGGGGAGCAGAACATTGACGAGCTCGCGGATGTGCTCGACGGCGCCGATCTTCACCTGGCTCGGGAACAGGCGCTGAAGCTGCTCGGTCGGCATATCGGCCTGCACGCTCAGTACAAAGCTCGCCCCGCGCAGAATCGAGCGATCGACAATCGAGCCGACGCGCACGCCGTGGCGCCGTTCCTGCAACGGGATCGCGATCGCGTTCTGCTCGAGAACTGCCGACAGCGAGCGCCGCAGATCAGCGACTACCGGCGCGAAGCTGCGCTGCAGATCATCGTGCCGGTAGGCGGGGTAGGCGTTTGGGCGGCGCGTGACCTCGGTGAAGGTGGCCAACTCACCCGCCATTTGAACAAAGGCCGAATAAAGATCCTCGGGATGGATATTGCCGGCATCGGCCCAGTGGGCGAGCAGCTTCTGCCAGCGATTGACCGACTGCAGCAGCAGGAAATCGGCGACCTCGGCAACGCCGCGGGAGCCGGGCGCGGTGAGCCTCGCCGCGAGCGCCTCGCCGCGCTGGTTGAGCATCCCGGAAAACTCGGTAACCAGTCCGGAGAGAGGGAGAGCAGCCGAACAGACCAGAGCGGGAGGAATCCAGCGCTCGTCGAGGGTAGCCCGCCGGTCGGCCGCAACCTCGGTCACACGAGCTAGGCCGATGCAGAGATAGCCGGCACGCTCCTCGGTCTCCAGCATGTAGCGCAGCCGCAGGCGCGCGATCAGCAACGGCGCCGGCTGGGGTGAGGCGGAGTGTGTGTCATAGGCTTCGAACTCACGCAGCGCGTAACGGCCTTCGCTGCCGTTCATCGTGATCTCGACCGCGCCGGGCTGGCGGATTGGGGCGGCGAGATAGACGACGGCATTGCGCGTGCTGTCTGGCAGGTCGAGCGGCGGCGGATGATCGGTCTCGCCCGGGATCGCGAACGGCGTGCCATCTTCGAACACGCCGACCGCCGAGCTCAGCGCGAAGCGCCCGGTCGACAGCAGGTCGCGATCGATGCTCATCTCGATGACGCCCCATGAATGCGGACGAAGCGCCGCGGCCCGGGTCCGTACCAGCATCTCGAGCCAGCGATCCTGCTGCTGGAAATGCTGGGCGCGCAGAAACATGCCTTCCTGCCAGACGACCCGGTTCGTCCATGTCATCGCCGCCTGCCCTTCTCCCGTACCGCTGCCTCGCGAAAACCGGCGTTCGACCCGGCGTCAGGTGAGTGTGGCCGTGAGGCCGCTAATCTTCAGCGTCAGCTTCGATGGGCCGCTTGCGGCGACCGGCGACACTGCGCGCCAATGCGATTGGTCGATGTCGCGGAACAGCACGGCGATACCGACGAACTGCACGCCCTTCTTGAGTTCGCGGGTTACCATGCGGGTCTCGCCCGGGCGCAACACGAACTCCTCTGAGCCCTGGCTCTCCGAGCCCAGCGTTTGCTGCTCGCGCTCGGTCAGCGCAAAGACATCGGAGCGTTCGAACTTCGCCGGGTCGTTCAGCTGGAAGAGGCGAACGGCGACCGGGGCGGGCCCGGACGGACCGGGGTTCTGATCGGCGCCGCCGATGACGTTGAGGGTCAGTACCGCCGGGGGCGGCGGCGAGGAGCAGCTCGTTGCGAGCACAGCGACGGCGCCGAGGAGAACGCGGCGCGTGATCATCGGTCGGTGTCCCTGTCGCGGGTTTCGTTCAAAGTCTGCTCGTAAGCGCGCGCAAAGGCCCTCCCAAAGACGCTGTCGAAATCATCAGCGAGCGCGTGGCTCGTCTGCGTAAAGAGCGCCTCGAACGCATCCCAGGCGCGGGCTTTGCGCTGCACCGGTACGAGGTTCAGGCCGCCCTGCTCGGCGGCAAGCCGGAGCTTGACCGGGTCGAACCGCGAGATCATTGCGCGCACCGCCGACCGCATCGCGGCAATCGTCGCGATCTCATGGAGGCGCATATCGCGCAGCGCGTCGGCCACTGCATCGGCAGCGCCCATCTCCATGCGCCTGCCGGCGCCGAGCAACGCGAGCATTGCGTCATCGTCATCCGCGGAGAATTTCAGTGGATTGTTGCCGCGGCTACGGATCATCGTCCGCTCTATGCGGAACTCGCCCTGGATCGCGGAGCGGGCGATCAAGGTCATGCGGAGGCCACAGACAAGCGCACGAAACGCCGCGCCAAGCGCCTCCATCGTAGCGGCAGGATCGCCGGGGCGCGCATCGGGAAGCCCGGTTCCGCGCAGAAAAGCCGCGAGGAGGTCGTCACCCGGGACCACCGGGGCAGGTGCGGTCGGCGGGACAGGAAGGGGTCCGGGTGCTGGAGCCGATGTGTCCCTCAAGGACGATGCCGAAGCTGCTCCTGTAAACGCCGGCGCTCGGGTCGGCAGCTGGGGCGCCGGTTCGTGGTTCCAATCATCGGGCAAGAGCGAATGCGGCAAGGCCGGGCGGAACGCGTCATCGAGATGAGGCGAATGGTCGGGTTGGGTGGGGCCGGCGAACGATGCCCCCTCAGGCTCCGGTGTGAGCGGATCGTAGTCAGGCGGCAGATTGATCGAGGGCGGGACCAGAGCCTCGGCGAAAGGATCCTGCCCCAGTCCGCGGCGCAGCAGAGGGTCCTGGTCGAGCAGTCCGGTCTCCGGTGCCGCGCGCGGCGCGAACGAATCGAGTGCGAAAGGGTCGCCCCGGCCGGCAGGTGCGCGCCGCAGCATCGCCGGCTCCGCGATGACGCGCAGCTCGATTTCGTACGCGCCGAGCCGCAGCCGATCGCCGTCGCGCAGGTCGCGCGGCTGGGCCTGGCCAATCGGCTCAGCCTCGCCGTTCAAAAAGGTGCCGTTGGTCGAAAGGTCGGCGATTTGCCAACTCCCCGAGCGATAGGCGAGCATGCAGTGGCGCTTCGACAGAAACCGCTCCGGATCGGGCAGCACCCAGTCGTTCTCCGACCCGCGGCCAATCGAGAACTCGCCGCCCCGCACCGTGCGCGTTTGCGGGGCCACGGCGTCGGGGCAGCGCAGCATATTGAGGGTGAGCGTCATCTGGCGCTGTTCCTGACCCGACCAGAGAGGATACGGATAATCGTTCATGTTATCATAACAGAGGAGGTGGCAATTCGCGAAATAGAAAGGGAGATCCTTCCCTCTCCGACTGTCCATCAGGGTCGTAGACCAGCGGGTATCTCATCAGCCCTCCAACAAGAAGCCTACTAACGGCAGACCCCCACAGTAACGCGCTAAGCAACGAGCTGCCTGGCGGCCGGGACGGGCCGGTGATCGTCTACCGCATCCTTGACGGCTGCCAAGTAGGGGCCGCTCGGACCGTCGGCTCCGACCCCTTCGGCGCGCTGCGCGCGGGGTACGCAACTGCCTATTATCAGCGCCATGGCGCTCGACAACGCGATCAGGACGGCGAGTCTCCATCCGCGCAGCAAATCGGTCGCAAACGGCAACAGTTCGCCGAAATAGAGGAGCGCGATGCCCAGGGCCATCACCAAAGTGCAACCCGCCGTTTCGACATGGCGCAGCCAAATCGGGCGCGTCGTGTCCCCGGCCCAATGATCGCGAAAAAATGCCACCGCAGCACATAGCGGGAAGCTGAGCAGGATGACCCGCAGAAAGCGTCCGGTGCCGGCGAGCGGATCGGCGTCGCCCAAATGGAAGACGAGGCAGATGCCCGTGCCAAATGTGGCGGCGATAATGCTGTTGGCGATATAGGCGGAAAAGCGCGGCGGATCGCCCGGGGTGCGACGGAAGTAAGCGCGACACTGCATCAGCCAGACCGCCATCCCGATCGTCACAAGCTGCACATGCGCGACGTTTGCTACCATCAGCCCGCCTACCTGCTGGCGCGACAAGCTCGTTGCGTGGGCGAAGAGCGGGCCCCCCAGGGCCAAAAACACGAGCAGGACCAGCCCCAGCTTGCGTAGCGGCACATCGGACCGCCGCCACGCATAAACAACGATCAGGAATCCGCCCGTTGCATAGGCCAGAACCGCAAGATTTCCGTTCACGGCACCCTCCCGCCCGCTTTAGTTAATGCAGTATAGCGTGAAAGCGCGGGCGCGGTGTGAGGCGGTTCACACTTCCGCTGATTTTCGTTAAAAACCAGCGCCGATGACGGGCAGCCCTCTAACCCGCCGGCGCGCCCCCTAGCAATGCTTGGGCTGCTTCGGCAATTGAAACCGGCCCCTCCTTGGCGCCGGCGATGTCAGCGAGAAACTGCATCGTCTGCCAAGCGGTTGCTGCCGCGTTTTGTCGCAAATCCGGGATCGCTGCCAGCTCATTGCGAAACCGCAGCACCCCACCCACCAAGTTGGCACTTTCGGCCCAAGCGCTCTCAAACCCAAAGATTTCGATGTTGCCCAGAGAGAATCTCATTTCATCAAGCGATCGGACAAAAAACGTTTGGACTCGTGCCTCCAGCACGCTGGACTTTATCCCTTCAGACAGGGAAGCCAACCGGGCAGCCAAATCTTTCAGCTGGTCGAGGTCAAGTTCCACAAACATATTATGGAGATTATAATAAACGTGCATAGTGTCAAGCAATGTTATATCGGATTGTTGTGCCTTCTCCTTCCATTGCGGGATCGAAAGGTGAAACTCGTTAGGCATGGTCAGCGAGGTCAGTTGTTCGATCGACTGAACCCACGACGCCTTTGTTCTTGCGGTAATACTTGCAGCGCCGATGAGAGGGCCGTCTACTTCCCGTCGCAGGGTCCTGCATGCAAGTTGTATTGCAGATAAACGCCGGAAAAACGCCGGCTCCTGAATTCGCGCCTGCAGCACGCGTTGCCAGACCACCCAGGCATTGCCGGAGACCGGCTCACCTTCATAGACCTTGTCAAAAAGCGCACGCAGGTGGCCGGGGAGAGTGATGATTTCGGTTGCCACGGCGAAGCCGACCTTTTCATGTTCACCGTCGCACTATAACATAGTTGCGAGCTAATTGCAGTGTGAGGGCTGCTCCCCCGGCCTTTACCTGATCCGGCGGTGGGCGTTAAGTGTACATCCACGCCTCTACGGCTGCGAAGGGATCGATTTGCTGAGTCGAATGCGAACTGGCCCGTCTCATTTGATGTCAACGAACGCCGGGTCCCGATGTACAGAGTGAATGAGCTATCTCACCTTGCTGGTCTGCTTTAGGAGTCTCAATGAGACCTGAGGAAGCTCAACGAAGGCCCGTGTCCGACAAAATCTCTTATTTCGATTTACCCCAAGGATCGGCTAACAGGCCCATTCGTATCAATGCGCGCGATAAAGATGTATTCCGCAGAGGGAGGGGAATAGTGGACAGCGGCAACGATTTGCCGGTCGAGCGACTCCTGGCCGCGACCGGTCTAAGATAAACGCGATCCCCCGGACCAATCCTCGCCCAATCCGCAAGTGAGACTTCAACACGACTATGTGGGTGATCTAGGACGATTATTATGTCTTCGAAGTCCAAGGCAAATCTCATGCTCTATTAATAGGGATTCGGCTTTGTTCCAGTCATGTGCGAGCCAAGGTCATTGCCCCAGGTCACCAGTTCCGTTTCGGCCCGAGAGAGAGCATTATTGGCGGGAGGTCCGATCAGCCGATTAGGCGCCACCTCGAAGGATGATAGGTCAGGTGCACGATGAACCCCTGACATGCCGGGGAGACCGGTTGTGATTGTCTTCGCCCACGGATCGGTTGAATGCGCAAGGGCATTGGGATCCGTTACAACGGAAACGAAGGGGCTGAACCGGGTATCTCCACGCATGTGGAGATTAGCTCGCCATTCGCGGTACAGCTTGAATTTCATCATGAAGCCGACCCATTTCTGTCGGAGCCAACTCGCGTGCGTGATATTGGGTAGGAGGGTAGAAAGGTTTGAGAGCGTATGAAAACGGTAAACGCAGGTAAGACCAAGAGGGTCTATCCAATCATTAATGTTTGGACCAAATAGATAGAGGTCTGGGCCAGCGTTAAGCCCCAATGGATCTTGGGAGACAAACTGGCCGATACTCGGTTCAAAATACCGATATCTGTTGTAGTATAGGCCAGTTTCGAGATCAGCATATTGTCCCTGTAGCTCGATCGGGCTATCGACGGCCTCTACTGATATATCCGCGGTCTTGCCGAAAGCCGAATAGCTTGCTGCCCACTTAAGCTTGCCTTCTCCGTCCGTAAGGCTAGAGGGACACCCGTTTGGATTGTTGTGATAGTACAGTATGGAATCTTCGTCAGCGGTAGCACCACGTAACATTGCGATCGGCTGAAAGGACCTCGGGTAATACACCCATTCGCGCGCACAAGTTAAAGGCTGTCCGATACCAGAGGAGACGTCGCCGACCAGGGCGTTGCCATCCCAGACGAACGCAGTAGTACGCTCTTCGTGTTTGCGCTTCTCAATGCGGCGGCCCAGCGGATCATAATAATATACTGTTGAGGTGCCATTTATCGTGCTTTTCGCTAAGCGTTGATCGGCATCCCAGCTTAGCAATAATATACCAGATTGGTCTTGGCGTTCGATGAGATTGCCGGCGCGGTCAAAGCGGTAGATCCTCCCGGCGCACACACCTTCGCGCGACCAATCCCCCCGTGTTCGCTCAACAGTCTCCGACACCTCTCGCTTGACTACCTGGGTGGATAGCCGATCCAATTTGGGGTAAGGCGAATGGAAATCTACACGGCCCAATGGATTGATATGTTGCGTTATACGCCCCATTGGATCAAGGATGAACTGGTCGATGCCGAATTCAGCATCTCGCCGTTCCGTGAGGTTGCCTACGGCGTCGTAACTGTAGGCTATATCAATCAACGCCTCGGC
>Ga0210403_10004346_pt1 | contig 12240 bp, 12 predicted proteins | sample IncBWC19MmetaG_FD_150863 | JGI IMG/M metagenome (GOLD analysis project Ga0210403, IMG submission 150863) | Forest soil microbial communities from Barre Woods Harvard Forest LTER site, Petersham, Massachusetts, United States - Inc-BW-C-19-M | ecosystem: Environmental > Terrestrial > Soil >... | reverse complement strand
AAGTCGCGATCCAGATTCGAATGAATCGAGAGATCCGCTACGACGCCATGGCTGCCGAGCTCCACGAGCAGTTCGCGCAACACGTCCAGCACGCGCTCTCGCACGTCCGGCAAGTCTAATTGTTGGGAGGTTGTCGCCAAAATATTCCTTCACGGACCAGCTTCGCGTGAGGCTAACACGCCACGGCCTCATTTGCCATTATTGTGGCACAGCCATTCCTGGCCGTGCTCTTGGGTTTCTCTTATCTACTATCTACGCGCCCTGTTTCTTCGCGTCCCATCCCGGCGGCATCAACGTCGTGCTCAAATCCACGCCCGACAAATCTACGTTCCGCAAGTCCGTCTCGCGCAGAATCGCAATTCCCAGGTCCGCTCCGGCAAACTTCGCTCCATCCAGGTGCGCATCCCGAAAATTCACGTTCCGCAGCATCGCCTTCTGAAAATTAGCGCCCGTCAGATCGCAGCGGAAAAACTCCACGCCACTAGCCTGAGCTTCTGTCAGATTTGCTCCCGGCAGGAAGGCTTCCGTCAGGTCCGCCTTCCGCAAATCCGCCTTTCGAAGATTCGCTCCCGACAAATCCGCTCCCGGCAGCCGGGCCCCGCGCAAATCGCTTCCTTCCAGGTTCGCACCTTTCAGGATTGCGCCAGCCAGATCCAGTTCCCGCAGATCCGCCCCGGATAAATCCGCTCCCGCCAGGTCCGCCCGCGCCCCGCCTTCCTTACTCGCCCAAAACAACTCATGGGCCTTCAGGATTTCTTCCAAGGTCTTGCCATTGTGCTTCAGCTTTTTCAAGTTTCTCTGCCCCATAGTGGTTTCTTCCCCTCGTTCTGCAATCCTTTATTTTAACGAATCCCGCTGCACTCGGAAACCATTCCCCCGGCTCCCCCAACACTGCAGTCCGCCCGCTGTGCTACTCTGCCTCCGTGAGGAATTTCCTCGTTCGCGCCTCCCTGGTTCTCCTGGCCGCACTCCCGGCCGGTGCTCCCAGCCATGCCCAGGAAGACGAAATCGTCGCCAACCTCGCCGGCGGCCGAGCCATCATCCATGTCGCAAACGACGCCATCGTGTTCGCGGCTATCGATCATCCTCTCGAATCGAAATCCGTTCCCCCGCGTGTCGCCGCCATTGACGCACGGCACATCGCCATTTTTTTTGGCGCGTCCGAATGGCAGGTCACCTCGCAACCCCGGCCCATTCGACTCGACCGCGACATCCCCCACTTTGGCGCTGTTGATCCCCGCTTTGCTCCCCCCGGCGGTGCCGAGCAGGACCTCGATCAGATCGGCGTTGCCTTCCTCGAAAAATTGCGCCCCCTCGTTTCTCAGCTCCATCACCCGATCGAGATCAAGCCCGACCAGCCTCTCTTTCAGATCGTCCTTCTCGGGTACGCTCCGAAGGATTACGGGCCGGAAGTCTGGCTCATTGAATATCAAGTCGAGCAGAATTCCGTCGCCGCACGCGGAGACTATTTGCTGACCCATATCCTGCGGCCACGCTTCACCCAACTGTATCCGCCCGAAAAACACCAGCCGAAAACCATCATCGAAATCCGCATCCCCGCCGATCTGCGGGACGTCCCGCTCCTCGGCCTCATCCAGCAGAATGCACCTGCCATCGCCCGCATTCGTTCCTCAGACCCGCACGTCAACAAGGTGGTTGAGTTGATCCAGAAAGGCGAGGCACAAAAAGCCGATCCCGTCGCCGCTGGTGATTTTCTCCGCGCCGCGCTGCCCGTCCTCGCCGGTGACGCACACTTCTTCCTTGGCTCCATGACCGAAAACGGCAGGTTTGACTGGATTGTTCCGCCCGACGAACCGCGCGAAAAAATAAAAACAACGGAAGATAAAAACCGCCCGCCCGACGCTCCGACCCTTCAACAAAAGCCCAAGCCCTAGCACTAGACTTTTGAGTGCGGGAGAACAGCTCCCGCTATCACGTACGCAACCCTATCTCCCAACCATCTGAATCACCACAATCTCATCCCCACGCCGCAGCAATCCACCCTGCACAACTTTGCACAGCATTCCCCGCCGGCCCTGCATCGCCGCTTGCAAACCCGGCCGCAGCGCCTCAATCTGTTCGCAAGGATCACATACCGCGCTCACCTGCAATTCCACGCCGCCGATCTGCAGCCGCTGCCCGATCGCCAATCCATTGACGTCCAGACCTTCCGTGGTCACGTTCTCCCGTACAATCCCCGGTGCTAATTCGAAGACATCCAAAGTTTCTCGGTCCATCAGCAAAACCTGCCGCTTGCCCTGTGGCCGGGCGTGGGCGCACCCTTCCAAGCCTACGTCTTCCACCGCGCGAGCTTCCGGTAACTCCTCCATCGGCGTCCGACGCTGCGGCGCCCGAAACAAATGAATCACCCTGGCCATCGCTCAATCTCCCACGGCCGTGCTTTGTTGCTGAGGCTTTCCAATATCTTTGCGATAGTGCATGCCTTCGAACTGAATTTTCTCCACGGCTTCATACGCCTTTTGCAGTGCTACGTTGAGATTGTTCGCTGTCGCCGTCACGCCAAGCACGCGTCCACCGCTCGTTACAATCGACTCTCCCACCCGCTTCGTCCCCGCGTGCAGCACTTTGACGTCGGCAACGCGCGCCGCCTCCGCCAATCCACGTATCTCTTTCCCCGTTTCAAACTTTCCCGGATATCCTCCCGAAGCCATCACCACGCACGCGCTAGCTCCCGCCTTCCACTTCATCTTCTCCGGCATCAATCTTCCGCCAGCCGCGTCCGCCAGTATCTCCGCCAGATCAAAATCCACCCTTGCCAGAATCGCCTGCGTCTCCGGATCGCCCAGCCGGCAATTGAACTCCAGCACCTTGGGTCCGTTCTTCGTCAGCATCAACCCCACATACAAAAATCCCTGGTAGCGAATCCCGTCCGCGGCCAATCCCTTCATCGTCGGCTCCACAATCGTCTTCTCAATGGTGCGTCGCAAATCGGCAGGCAAGAGCTCGTCCGAAGAATAGGCGCCCATGCCGCCGGTGTTCGGCCCTTGATTGTTATCAAGCGCGCGCTTGTGATCGCGGGTGGGCACCAGCGGCGCATAGCGCTCTCCATCGGTCAGGAGAATAAACGAAAGCTCTTCGCCCTCCAGCGCCTCTTCCAACATCACGCGCTTCCCGCCGTCGCCCAGTTCATTCTTCTCCATCACCCGCTCAATAAAATCCGTCGCCGCGTCTGGATTCGGCGCAACGAACACTCCTTTTCCCGCGCACAAGCCGTCCGCCTTGATCACCACCGGCCAATCCACCGCGCAAAGGGCACCATACGCGCCGCCCGCCGAATCGTGCGCGCCATAGAGATCCGCTGTCGGAATGCTGTGCCGCTGCAGGAATTCCTTCGCGAAGATCTTGCTGCCTTCCAGTTGCGCAGCATTTTTGTTCGGGCCGACCACCGCCCAGCGCCTCTCCGAAAACGCATCCACCAATCCATTTACCAGCGGCAGCTCCGGGCCAACCACCGTCAGATCCGGCTTAATCTTTTCCGCCAGCCCCACGAGTCCTGGCACGTCGCCTACGTCCACCGCCACGCACTCCGCCTCGCCAGCGATGCCGCCATTTCCCGGCGCACACCAAATCTTCTCCACGCTGGCGTCTTGCCCCAATTTCCACACCAATCCGTGCTCGCGCCCGCCACCGCCTATCACCAGGATTTTCATTTTCGAGTGCCTCTTGAAAAGCGCACAGGAAAGATAGTCGGGCGAGAGAATGCTGTCAACTCAACGAAGATTGAACGGAAAAAGACAGATGCCGCAAGCGATTAACCAGTATTATTGCAATAAATGGTTATTCAACGCCTATGACAAGCGGCTGTCCTCTAGGCCTGTCCAACTGCACGGATCGGGATTGTAACTCCCGCCGACGCATCCGAAGCCGCCAGCATATGGCATCGTCCGTCAAAAATGCCGCCCGGATCGATGACCATACAAGGCGAGTGAACCTCTCCCGTGACCACGCCCTTGGGTTGAATCTCCACTCGGCCGCGCGCAAAAATCACGCCGTCGAAGTGTCCCGAGATCACCACTCGGTTCCCTTCAATCTGTCCCTCGACCTTGGCATTCTCGCCGAGGATTACAGTCTGCTCGGAAATAATATTTCCCTTAACGTGACCGTCGATACGAAACGTTCCCGTAAGCGTCAAGGTGCCTTCAAGCGATACACCTTGATCGATGAATCCCGTCCACTCTTCTCCGCCACCAGCTTTCGAAGCACCAGGCCACTTCCACGCCATTAGTATTCCCCCAGACCTTGCTCCCGATGCGCTGCTTCGGAAGTCTACTTCACCAATGTAGCTTCGCGCGTTGAGAAGTCAACGCCGCATCTCAAGTGAGTTGTCGAATGAAAGCCCTGAACGGATGTCCAGTAATAGTTCTTGCGCGAGATGTTTACTTCATCAGTCGATCGTAAATTCCCATCAATTGTGCCTGGTCATAAAACTCCAGCACCAATTGGCCAGGACGGATCCGCGTCTTCTCTCTCAAATGAACTTTCGTCCCGAGGTGGCGCTGCAATTCATCCAGCGCTTCACGGACATTAGGATCTACAACGGCTTCCGTCGCCGATCGTGCGCTCCGGGCTCTCCTGGAGCCCAGCTTTTCGATTTGCCGAACCGTCAGCCCGCCGCGCGCCGCCCGTTTTGCGTAGCGCATCCGCAGCGCCGGTTCCGCCACCCCGAGCAGAGCTCGCCCGTGTCCAGCCGTCAATCTGCCTTCTTCAATCCAATCCTGAATCGTGGGTTCAAGTTTCAGCAGGCGAATCGAGTTCGCAACCGTCGCGCGATCTTTCCCCGTACGCTCTGCCACCGATTCCTGTGTCAGTTGGAATTCATCCATCAGGCGTTCAAACGCTCGCGCCGCCTCGATGGCGTTCAAGTCTTCGCGCTGGATGTTTTCCACCAGCGTCATTTCCAGCGCCAGTTCATCGGGCACCTGGCGCACGATCGACGAAACCTTATTCAACCCCGCTCGCTGTGCGGCCCTCCAGCGGCGTTCACCGGCAATTAGTTGGTAGCGATTTCCAACCGGACGCACCACGATTGGTTGAATAATTCCGCTTGCCTGGATAGAGCGCGCCAGTTCGTCCAGCGCCTCCTCGCGGAACCGTGTGCGCGGTTGGTAGGGGCTCGGTTCGATCAGGTCTATGTCAATCTGCAATGGCCCGGCAGGCGCCGGGTTCAAAGCTGAGGCTGCCGCAGCGGCCGATCCGCCGGGAGCAGTAGTGTGTGAAGCTGTCGGCGTTCCTGCACTGGTTGGTGTTGGTGTAGCCGGGGTTTGCGGCTCAGGCTCCCGAATGAGCGCTCCGAGTCCCCGTCCCAAGGCGTTTCTCGGCATTGGCAATTACCTCCTGTGCAAGCTGTGTGTACCCTTCCGCGCCCTTACTATGTATATCATAGAAAATAATAGGTTTACCGAAGCTTGGCGCTTCGGCGAGCCGTACATTTCGTGGAATCAGGCTCTGAAAGATCTGATTGCCGAAGAAACTCCGTAAATCTGTGGCCACCTGCCTGGAGAGGCTTGTACGCTCGTCGTACATCGTCAACAGGATGCCTTCGATCTCAAGGCTGGGGTTCAGTGTGCGGCGAATCCGCATCAGCGTGTCAAGAAGTTCTGAAACGCCTTCCAAGGCCAGATACTCGCATTGGATTGGAACTAACACAGCATCAGCGGCCACCAGACCGTTCAGCGTCAACAGGTCAAGCGCAGGTGGGCAATCGAGGATAATGAACTTGTATTTGTCTCGGAGGGGTTGGAGATAGGTCTGCAGTTTATATTCGCGGTTTTCGGCCGTAACCAATTCAACCGCCGCCCCAGCCAAGTTCTTGTCTGCCGGAAGAACGTCCAAGCCTCCCACCTGGGATTTCTGTATGAGCTTGTCAAATGGTTCATTCAATATCAGCGCGTGATACAGCGTTCGACGGGAGGGGTCCTTCTGAAAGCCGATTGCGGCGGAGGCGTTGGCCTGGGAATCACAATCGACCAGCAAAGTTGGCTGGTCGGCGGCAGCGAGGCAAGCTGCCAAATTCACAGCCGTTGTGGTCTTACCTACTCCGCCTTTTTGATTGGCAATAGCGATGACGCGAGCCAAAATATTCTCCCGAACGTGCGGAACGTATCAAAATCTAATTATACTTGCAAGATGTTTCACGTGGAACACTGTGCGGGCTGAGGATTTCTGCAAATTTCAACGTTGTTCCACGTGGAACACACAAGCAAGAGCATTAGCTAAGGAATGCAATCTTCTCAAAAGCATACTCGCATTTCCATCATATCAAACACAAAGATAATATTGGTCCCATGAGAGTGTTCCACGTGGAACGTCTTCCAGAAACCAGCACGACAACTAGCTCTAGACGGGATTCAATTCTCCACAGGCGAGTCGATGCTTCCGACTGAATGTTCGAAATGAATTGGATCTGACCGTTCGGCGACTTACGCTTCAACATAGAAAAACGCCAAGGCAGGCGCATGAACTCAAGAATAAACCAAGCGCGCGAGCACCATCAAAGAACCGTTGTTCCACGTGAAACAATCATTCATCAAGTATTCTTAGGGAATTTCAATTACTTCGGAGGTGAAAGCAGGAAAGATTGCAGAAATCTGAAAATTTGCGTACTTTGTCGTTACGCCGACATTTCTTTCTTTTTCCCGACCAGGAGATATCTCTGGAGCGACTTGGGTATCAAAATTGGCTCTCGCCACTCCCAAGCCATGTTCTTCTGCACAAGCTCCAAGTCTCTTCCGCCGATCCAGAGAACTACTTCGCGTGCTTGAACCTGAGCAGACCCGGCCCATTCGAGAAATGGTCCGAACTCACCCACAGCCCGGGAACAGACATAGTCGAGAGGCGCGACCTCTTCTCCCAGCTCTTCGTACCGGCTAATCTGCACTCGGCTGTTCGTAAGATGGAGCTCCCGCACAACCTCCGCGAGAAATGTTCCTTTCTTAATGTTTGACTCCACCAGGCACAGCTCTAACCCGGGGCGAATGATCTTCAGGGGAATTCCTGGGAATCCCGGGCCAGAGCCGATGTCCGCCAGTCGGCCCTTATCCACAGGAATTGCACCGGCCGCAAACATGGATTCGCAAAAATGACGATATAGTATCTCCAGTGGATCGCGAATCGCCGTCAAATTCAATTTCCCATTCCAACGCAATAATATCTTTATATATTGTTGAATTAAAAAGACTTGTTGTGATTCGACGGGAATTTGGAATTCCCCCAGTGCTCGCCGGACCGTTTCCTCGGAAACTGGCTTCTCGACATCTATTGTCATAATTGCAAATACCCTGTGATAATTCTGCTTCGAAAACTAGCCAGAGCGTGGTTGTTCCAACAGATATTTCGGCGCAGCGATCCCCGCTGCGAGGTCGAGTCCAGCATGCCACATCATCACCGGTAACAAGCTACCGAAACCGAGCCGACCGATCGCCAGCAGTACACCAAATATTCCCGTGCTTATAACTCCGCCGCGTCCTTGATAAGCATGAGCCAAGCCAAAGAGTATAGAGGAGATGATCACAACCAGCCAGAGCGGTAATCCGGCCTTGGAAAATGCAGCGATCGCAAATCCTCTGTATACGAACTCCTCGCAAACGCCCGCCGTGATCGCCAAGGCGGAGTATGGTAAGTATTCCAGAATACTAACCGGTAAAAGGCGATTTGCCAGTTTACGTAAGAGTTCGGGAGCTTCCCCCTCCATCTTCCCGATGCGCCTTAGATTCAGCCACTGCAACCCTCCGATAAAGATTGCTCCGAACAACCCGCTGGCCAAGAGCCCTGCCCAGCCCTGTGGTCCTACCCCCAACTCCTGGATCGTCAGTCCCCGGGCAAGCGACCGCCAAGCCACCAGCCCAACGAGCACCCATTGAAACGCAATCGTGACCGCGTAAAGCGCTAACTTCTCCTTGGTGTCAACAGACGGCAAAGCCAACAACTTTTTCAGCCGTGTATAGCCTCTCCACGGAATCACCACGCTCAGAAACAGGAAGATCAGCCAGAAGTCCCACGGCATCTCGGGATAAGAACATTTTCAACCCGTCTACGCAAGTCGTGCTGAGGAACAAGTTTCCACCGCCTGCCTGCAGAAATTCCGCGAGCTCGCTATAATCAGCATGCAGCACAGTGAGGTGTGGCTTGACCGACTCCGTGAAACTCACGGCCATGGTCAAGGCATCTGGTTGAGCGGCCAAGCTGAGTCCCGGGACGCTGGACTCAATACTACGGCGCCTACCACTGCCGACTGATCCGAACGTGCTCGTTGGCTTCGCAACCAACGACGATGCCGGGGTGTATCTAATCAACGACGATCTGGCGCTGGTGCAGACAGTGGATTTTTTCACGCCAATTGTCGACGATCCATTCACCTTTGGCCAGATCGCCGCGGCCAATTCTCTCAGCGATATTTACGCCATGGGCGGCAAGCCCATCTCCGCTCTCTCCATCGTTGGCTTTCCCGAAAAAGGCGACCCCGCAATCCTCGAGCAGATCATTCGCGGCGGCCTCGACAAAATGAAAGAAGCAAACTGCACGGTGATCGGCGGCCACTCCATCCGCAACGACGACATCCAGTTTGGCTATGCAGTGACAGGAACTATCCACCCACAAAAAATTTGGAGAAATGTCGGCGCGCAGGCAAATGACGTAATTCTTTTAACCAAGCCGGTCGGCACGGGCCTGATTTCGACCGCTCTCAAGAGAGAGCGTGCAGGAAAAGCAAGTGTGGATGCCGCAATTGCTTCGATGTCCCGATTGAATCGCGCCGCCGCCGAGGCGCTCCACGAACTCGCCGCAAAAACGAATCCCGGGGCAATTCACGCGGTCACCGATGTCACCGGATTCGGCATACTTGGTCACGCCCGCGAAATGGCGCTCGGCGACCCGGAAAAGGGAATTCCCACCGTTTCGATTGAAATTCAGCACAAAGCCGTCCCAGTGCTTCCGGGCGCTTTCGACGCGGCGAGGCAGGGTATGATCGCCGGTGGCCTGAATAACAATCTCGATTTTCTCCGCGATTGCGTCACATTCGCACCTAACATTCCGGAGGAAAATCGCGCCCTGCTCTTCGACCCGCAAACCTCGGGTGGCCTTCTCGTCGCGATCGCCCCCGAAGCCGCTGACGCCGCGGTGGAAAGCCTGCAACGGCACCAGATTACGGCGGCCAAAATTGGCCGGGTCTTGCCGAAGGGCGCATCGCTTCTGTCCGTCACCTGATCCAGGGCATCTCTTAATTCATGGACACGATCACTCACGGCATCGCCGGCGCGCTCCTGGCAAAAGCAGCATTCAACGGTGCCGACCTCTTTCCTCCCGAACCCGTAAACAAGCGACGCATTATCACCTGGTCGCTCACGCTCGGGGCCATATTCCCGGACTCGGACGTCCTTCGAGATTTCATTTCACGTGATCCGATGCTGATGATCACCTGGCATCGCAGCATCACTCACTCGCTGTTGTGTTTGCCGATTTGGACCGGATTGCTCGCTGCGCTTACCCTCGCCGTTTGCCGTTGGCGCAAGTGGGACTCGCCTTCGTACCTCGCCCTTTGTGGCCTCTGGGCCGCCGGCATCCTCAGCCATATTTTCCTTGACCTGGTTACGACCTTTGGCACGATGATCTGGTCCCCTTATCGATGGTCGCGCCCGGCTTGGGATATCCTCTTCATCCTCGATTTCAGCTTCACGGCGATTTTGCTAATTCCGCAGTTACTCGCGTGGGCCTACGAGGACCCCGAGCACAGTCGCCGACGCGCCCTGATTATGTGGCTGGTCTTCACTCCCGCGCCATTCGTCATTTCCCGAATTGCAGAAATGGTCGGCGCGCCGGTATCCAACAACGCGATCGTCCTCGCAACCGTCCTGTTTGCCGCACTGTTCCTGCTTCCGGCCGCGCGCGGCTGGGGACACCGGCTCCCGTATGTCACGTGGAATCGCGCGGGCCTTGGCGTGGCCGTCGCCTATCTCGTTGCCGCGACGTACGCCCATCATCAGGCGCTCGACCGCATCCAGAAAATTGCGGCATCGGAAAATATTGAAGTGCAGTCCATCGCCGCGCTTCCGCTTCCGCCGTCCCTCTGGCACTGGGACGGCCTCATCAGCGCGCCCCGCGGAGTATACGAAGTGCGGATGGATCTCAGCGATTCGCTCTTTACCAACTCCACGGGGAGCGGCGATCCTCCGTCAAGTTCCGCCATCGTGCACACCTATTACCCGGACGCACAATTGAACTCCCTTATCGAAAAGGCACGCACTTTACCGGAGGTTCAAGAGTTTTTCCGGTTTGCCCGGTTTCCAGTCACGCGCTTTCACAAAGAGGGCTCCGAGGCAGTCGTCGAATTTCTCGACGTGCGCTTTCCCCAGATTCGACGCGACAGGCCACCGTCGTTCGAATATAGCGTGCGTTTCTCCGCCAACGGCGAAGTTCTATCTCAAGGTTGGGTTAAAAAGTAGGCAGGTTTTATTTGGAGTGCGAGAGCTCTGCTCTCGCTTTTACGACTTCAATATAGCTACATATCGAACAGTTGAGGCAAATTTTAATCCGCAAAAGCGGAGGCAGAGCCTCCGCACTCCAAAGGGTATCCGTTTATTTCTTTGCCGGGTGAATCACCACCTGGCGTTCCTCTCCGGTGCCGACGCTCTCGGTTCTCACGCCGGGAAAATCCTTCAACGCAAGATGCACAATCCGCCGTTCCCGTGACGACATGGGATTCAATTGAAACGGCTGCCGGGAAGACTGCACACGCTCGGCCGCCACCCGCGCCGTCATCCGCAATTCTTCAAATCGCAACGCCCGGTAACCCGCGCAATCCAGATGGATCTTTTCATGAAATGCGGGCTCAAGCCGGAGCGCACGAAACGCAAGATGCTCCAGCGCCTTCAGCACCTCACCGCCGCGAGCCAGCAGGATTTCCTTATCCTGGCCATCGAGATCGGCGAACACCTCTGCTTCGCCCTCTTCTCCGCCGGCGGATGGCTCCGCTTCACGCACCGAAACCTTCAGCTCCAAGCTGCCCGCGCGCAGCATGTTTTGCAGAAATTCCCGCAGGGCCTCCGCCGTCGCCGCGCGGTCGAGTTTGCCTTCGTGAACCAATTCTTTCGTCATCGTAATCTCAACACACTCGTCGGGCTGGGAAAAATTCCTCGCGGCAAACGAGCTGGCCTTAGTTCTTGGCGCGCGTTGGCTTGGCCGGGGCGGGAAGAGGATGCGTCCTGTTCAGGTACCATTGCTGCACGATACCCACCAGGCTGCTGGTCAAAATATACAACGCCAAGCCGCTCGAAAACGGAAAAACTACGAACATCACCGAAAAGGTGAGCGGCATGATTTTCATCATCTGGGCCTGTTGCGGGTCGGTGGTCGTCATTGGCGTCATCTTCGACACCAGATACATCGTCACGCCCACCAGCACGGGCAGCACGTAATAAGGATCCTTGGATGCCAGATCCGTGATCCACAACCACTGCGTGTGCCGGAGCTCGATCGCGTAGCTCAACGCCCGGTTCAGCCCGAACCAGATCGGCATCTGCAAAAACATCTGGAAGCAGCCGCCAATCGGGTTAATCCCTTCGCGCGAGTAAATGGCCATCACTTCCTTGTTCATCTCGGCCTTGCGCGGGTCGTTCATCTTGTATTTCTTGTAGCGCTCCTGGATCTGCTTGATCTCCGGCGCCACGCGCTGCATTTTCAGCGTGGTTTTGTAACTGGAGATGCGCAGAGGGAAAAGCACCATATTGATGACCAAGGTGAGGACGACAATCGCCCAGCCCCAGTTCGGAACGTATTTGTGCAGCCACTTCAGGCCGTGAAACAGCGGGTCGGAGATGAATTCCAGATAGCCAAATTGCACCAGCGAGTGCAGCGGCGGGTGCATGGCCTTCAAAGCGTCGTAATCTTTGGGGCCGACGTAGACGCGCAAAGCCATGTTCTGCGCGGACGTAGCTGTGGCAATCTCCGGAACCGGTTCGGACTGGTCTTTCCCGTCCACCTTGATGTTGTGGAACACCTTCCAGTAGCGGGTTTGCAGGGGTACCGGCTCGGTCAGCGGCGGGAGGAACGTGGCAGTAAAGTAGCGGTCTTCGATGCCCGTGAACTCTTTCCCGCCTTGCCAGACGTTGCCCCATTTCTCGGGGCCGTCGAGCTTCTTGTGCGCCATGGTGGTCAGCTTTCCACCCTCGCTATAAAAAGTGAAAACTGTTTCCACCGGGATGGGATTCGTCACGGAAAAAACAGCTT
>Ga0210403_10004345_pt1 | contig 12241 bp, 14 predicted proteins | sample IncBWC19MmetaG_FD_150863 | JGI IMG/M metagenome (GOLD analysis project Ga0210403, IMG submission 150863) | Forest soil microbial communities from Barre Woods Harvard Forest LTER site, Petersham, Massachusetts, United States - Inc-BW-C-19-M | ecosystem: Environmental > Terrestrial > Soil >... | reverse complement strand
ACGCTCTAATGCATCATGCGTTGCGGCAGCCAGGTCGCCAGCAAGGGAAAGGCGATCAGGATGACCAGCCGGACGAGGTCGGTCGCCACGAACGGAATCACACCCTTGAAGATGGTGGCAAAGGACACGTCCTTGACCACGCTCTTGATGACAAAGACGTTCATGCCGACCGGCGGATGAATCAGGCCGAGTTCCACCGTCATCACGATGATCACGCCGAACCAGATCGGGTCGAAGCCGAGATGGGAGATCACCGGAAAGATGATCGGCACGGTCAGAATGATCATCGCCATCGCGTCCATCAGGCAGCCCAGCGCCAGATACATCAGCATGATCAGCGCCAGCACCCCGTAGCTGCCCAGCCCGAGGCCGGTGAGGAATTCCGTGACCTTTTGCGGAGTCTGCGTCACCGTCAGGAAATAGCCGAAGATCAGCGCGCCGATCAGCACAGTGAACACCGCGGCTGCGGTGCGGGTCGCCTGCAGGAGCGAGTTAAGGATCTTCTCCTTGTCCAGCCGGCCAGTGACCACGCCGATCAGGAACGCGCCGGTGGCGCCGACGCCGCCGGCTTCCGTCGGGGTGAAGCGCGGCAGGAACGGCAGGCCGTAAAGCCCGCCGATCACGAACACGAACAGCAGCACCGGCGCCCAGATATCCTTCAGCGCGGCAAAGCGCTCGCGCCAGGTGGTGGTGGTCCCCTTCGGCAGGAAACCGGGGCGGAAATAGCCGATCAGCGCGATGGTGATCATGTACATGGTCATCGCCAAAAGGCCGGGAATGATGCCGGCGATGAACAGCTTGCCGATGTCCTGCTCGGTGATGATGCCGTAGACCGCGAGCACGGTCGACGGCGGCAGCATCGCGCCAAGCGTGCCGCCGGCCGCGATCACGCCGGTGGCGAAGGATTGCGGATAGCCGAAGCGGCGCATTTCCGGATAGGCCACCGCCGAGAACGTCGCCGCGGTCGCCACCGACGAACCGCAGATCGCCGCGAAGCCGCCGCAGGCCGCGACAGTGGCAATGCCGAGCCCGCCGCGCAGATGACCGACAAAACCGTTGGCGGCGCGGAATAGATCGCGGCTCATGCCGGAATTGCTGACGAAGGTGCCCATCAGCAGGAACATCGGAATCACGCCGAACGTATAGTCGGTGACCGTGCGCATCGAGGTCTGGCCGACCAGTTTCAGCGCCGGCGTGCCGCCGACCAGATAACCGAACCCGGAGACGCCGACGAGGCCCATCGCCATGCCGACCGGCACGCGCAGCAACATCAGCGCGAACAGCGCGACGAATCCCAGGACGGCGACGGCGTCGGTACTCATCGTAGGTCTACTCCGTGCCCTTGAGCTTGGGGTCGTGCATCTCTTCGGGGTGGAAAATCAGCCGGTAGGTGCGGATCGCGATCAACAGCACGGCGGAGACGTCGCCGGCCCAGGCGACCGCGAAGAACGGCCAGGTCGGCATGTGCATGTCGAAGGTGAGGACGTGATCGTTATAGGTGCCGCGCACCTTGTCGAACAGCGTCCACGTCTGCACGGTGACGACGAACAACAGCACCAGGGTCGCAAACACGTCGATCAGGCGCTGGTATTTCGGACCGACGTTTGCCCAGACCAGATCGACGGTGATGTGGGTGCCGCGATAGCTGGTGGCGGCGATGCCCCAGAAGATCAGAATGCCGAGCATAAGGCGCCCGATATCGAAGGAATCGGGAATCGAATAGTTGAAGAGATTGCGCAACAGCACCGAGATGAAAATGTTGGCGGCGACGAGGCCGACGAAGCCGGCCGCGATCCATTCGATCGTATCGATGAAACGGTCCATCGACGCGCGCTTCATATCCGCTCCACACGGTCAGGGATTTCAGGAGAAAACGGCGGCGGGAACATCCCGCCGCCGCAACGAAAGCTGCAGAGTTTCTTATTGCGCCAGGCCGTTGTATTTGGCGAGCGAGGCCTTCAGTTCGGCAAGTGCTGCGTCCGGATCGGTGCCGGTCTTCTTGACGCCCTCGGCCCAGGTCTTGACCAGCGGCTCGGACGCCTTCTTCCACAGCGCGGTCTGGTCCGCCGTCAGCTTGTAGACTTCGTGGCCTTCCTCGGCCTTCACCTTGTCGAGACCGGCGTCCTCGAACTTGCCCCAGGGCTCGCCGACGCGGCCGGCGGCTTCGGTATTGCAGTTGTCGTCGATCGCCTTCTTCTGGCGGTCGGACATCTGGTTATAGACGTCCTTGTTCATCACGAAGGCGAAGGTCGTGACATAGAGCGGCGCGTCCATGTGGTATTTCGTCACCTTGTCGATGCCGAACAGCACCAGCGATCCCCACGGGAAGGTAACGGCGTCGGCGACGCCGCGCTCGATGATGTCGCGGACTTCCGGCGCCGAGGATTGCACGTTGGTGCCGCCGAGCAGCGTCACGAAATTCGCAATGGTCGCATCGGCGGGGCGGATCTTCATGCCCTTGATATCGTCGGGCACCACGATCTTCTTGGCTTTCGAGTGGAACGACGACGGCGCGTGGATGAAGGCCAGGCAGAACTTGACGTCCTTCATCTCCTTCTCGGCATATTTGCGGTACCAGGCATCCAGCCCCATCGAGCCGCCCTTGGCGCTCGACATCAGGAACGGCAGCTCGCCGGCGCCGATGATCGGAAAGCGGCCGGGCTGATAGCCGGGATTGATGTAGGTGACGTCGGCGATGCCATCGCGCGCCATGTCGTAATGGTCGAACGCCTTGCCGAGCTGCTGGGCGGGATAGACCTTGTAGTGGATGGTGCCGCCGCTTTCCTTTTCGACCGCGGCGCCCCAATCCTCCAGCGCCTTTTGCAGCGGATGCGATGCCGGCACCCAGTGCGACAGCTTCAGATCGAAGGTCTTTTCCTGCGCGAACGCGGGCGTCACACTGGCGGCCAGCAGCAGCGCCAAAAACGTCTTCCTCATCGACATCTTCTCCCTCGTGACCGGGGGCTTTCATGGCCCTTTGCGGTTATTGTTATATGATATAATTATCATTGCAAGCACGGGCGCCGACGTTCGCCCCGGCTGGTTGAAGCCTATAATAATCAGGGGAGCAAGTATTGCGGACAAAAGTAGCAATCATTGGCGCAGGCCCGGCGGGATTGCTGCTCGGACAGCTGCTTCACACCTACGGAATCGACAACGTCATCCTGGAGCGCCAGACCGCGGACTATGTGCTTGGCCGCATCCGCGCCGGCCTTCTGGAAGAGGGCACCGTGGCGCTGCTCGATGAAGCCGGCGCAGGCAGCCGCGCCCACCGCGAGGGCCTGGTGCACGAGGGCGTCGAGCTCGCCTTCGCCGGCAGCCGCCACCGCGTCGATTTGAAGGCGGCCACCGGCAAGACCATGATGATCTACGGCCAGACCGAAGTGACGCTCGATTTGATGAACGCGCGCAAGGCGGCCGGGCTGACCTCCGTCTACGAAGCCGCCGACGTGGCGCCGCATGATTTCGACACCGATCATCCGCGTGTCACCTACGTCAAGGATGGCATCACCTGCGAGTTGACTTGCGATTTCATCGCGGGCTGCGACGGGTCTCACGGCATCAGCCGCGCCAGCGTCAAACCTTCTGCGATCAAGACGTTCGAGCGGATCTATCCGTTCGGCTGGCTAGGGATATTGTCGGAGACGCCGCCAGTCAGCCATGAGCTGATCTACTCCAACCACGCCCGCGGCTTTGCGCTCTGCACCATGCGCTCGATGCACCGCAGCCGCCATTACGTGCAATGTTCGCTCGACGATCACGTCGATCAATGGCCGGATGAGCGGTTCTGGGACGAACTGAAGCGGCGGCTGGACCAGAAGGCGGCCGACAACCTCGTCACCGGCCCTTCGATCGAAAAGAGCATCGCGCCGTTGCGCAGTTTCGTCGCCGAGCCGATGCGGTTCGGGCGAATGTTTCTGGCCGGCGACGCCGCGCATATTGTGCCGCCGACCGGCGCCAAGGGGTTGAACCTCGCTGCCAGCGACGTGCATTATCTCTCGCGGAGTTTGCAAGAATATTACGACGAGAAATCCTCCGCCGGCATCGATGACTATTCGCAAAAGGCGCTGTCGCGGGCCTGGAAGGCGGTGCGCTTCTCCTGGTGGATGACCTCGATCCTGCACAAGTTTCCCGACGAAGGTGAAATCGGCGCGCGCATCCAGCTGGCCGAACTCGACTATCTCGTGCATTCGAAGGCGGCGATCACGGCGCTGGCGGAGAATTACGTGGGATTGCCGTATTAGGGTTTCCGTCGCCGTCCTTGCGAGCCAACGGGTCGCGCGAATGCGCGCCCGATGACGGGCTCCGCGGAGCACTCCACCGCCGCAAAAAAAAGGCTGGATTTGCTCGTCGCTTGCGCTCCTCGCAATGGCGACGTGAAGGCATTTCGTTTCAAACAGGTGACAAAATCCCGTTTAAAACTTTGTAGGCGGTGAATTTGCCGCGGGCATCGCGTTTAATGACGGCTGGATCGGAAAACACGCGAGCCGCGCATGACCGCCATCGACACCGATATTCCCGCAGGCTTCGAGCCTCACTCCGCAAGAGTCCTCTCACCGAGCCCTGGGAGCCGCTCTATTCGAAACGCACCGACAGGGCCGTGATCATCGGACTGCGGCTGGCAAAGCCGCATACCAATGGGCGCGGGCTGATTCACGGCGGACTGATCGCCGCACTCGCCGACAACGCGATGGGCTACAGCTGCGCGCATGTCATGGGCGGGGTATCGTCGCTGGTGACGATCGGTCTCGCGGTCGACTTCATCGGCACCGCGCAGATCGGACAATGGCTCGCAGTCGAAAGCGACGTGATCAAGACCGGTAGCACTATCTGCTTCGCGCAAAGTCTCATCGAGGCCGACGACGTCGTGATTGCCCGCGCCAATGCGACGTTCCGCGTGGTGCCGAAGAAGGGGTAGCTTGCCCGCTTCAAATCGACGCGATTTTTCCGCCGTCATGCCCGGCCTTGTGCCGGGCATCCACGTCCCTCGTGCCGCGCGGCAAAAGAGAACGTGGATGGCCGGGATAAGCCCGGCCATGACGAGTGTTGGGTTTTCCTGTCCGAGGCTCAGTCGCCAAACCGCCAGTCGGCGGTCTCGGTCACGAGATCGATGAACGCCCGCACCTTGGCCGAGAGCAGCCGCGAGGTCGGATAGACCAGATGGATCGGCAGCGGCTTCTGCTCGAATTTCGCCAGCACGATCCTGAGCCGGCCGGCCCCAAGCGCGTCGGCCGCCTGGTAAAACATCACCCGCGTCAGGCCGCCGCCCGCTTCCGCATACTGGATCGCGGCGTCGGCGCTGTTGGTGATAAAGCGGGGCGCGTGGGCGATGCGAACCTCGCTTGCGTCCTCGACAAAGCGCCAGTCCGGCGATGCCGTGATGGCGCCGAACTGGATGGTGTCGTGCGCGGCGATGGAAGCGGGCGTCTTCGGCTCGCCGCGCGCCTTGAGGTAGGCCGGTGAGGCGACGACGATCCTCCGCATCTCGCCGACCTGGCGCGCAACAAGAGTCGAATCGGCAAGGTGACCAATCCGCACCGCGAGGTCGACGCCGTCTTCCACCAGATTGATCATCTGGTCCGAAAGCCGCAGTTCGCCGGAAACCTCGGGATAGCCTTTCAGAAAAGCCGACATGACCGGGCTGACATGGAGGCGCCCGAAGCCGACCGGCGCGGAGATCACCAGCCGTCCGCTGGGCAGCGTGCGCTCGCCCTCGGCGGCGCCTTCGGCTTCCTCGACATCGCTGAGAATGCGCCGCACCCGCTCCAGATAGCGCGTGCCGACATCGGTCAGCGCGACCTGCCGGGTGGTCCGCTGCAGCAGCCGCGCACCAAGGCGCTCTTCCAGCGCAGCGATCAGCCGCGTCACCGCCGACGGCGACAAATGCAGCTTGCGCGCCGCCGGCGCAAACCCCTTGAGGTCGGCGACCGCGACAAAGGCCTGCATGGCGTCGAGGCGATCCATGGGATTATTTCATATATTGCAAGTATGAAGTGTCAATCAGCCAGATTGTTTAAATCCCAAACATGGTCACTTTACAGGGCAACAGGCGGCGGCTCGCCGTCTCCGGGATTTCAGCAGATTTTGACTTCAGGAGGTTTTCCGATGTCAGGTACTCACACTTATTCCAGCGATGTGGCGTTCACCCCGGCGGTGAAGGCGATCCAGACAGCCAGGGGATCTCGCCAGGCTTACGCCCATGTCGAGGAGCGCGGCGGCTGGCGCACCGAGATCGACGAGCATCTCGCCGCGTTCGTGGCCGAGGCGAACAGCCTGTATTTCGCGACCGCCAGCGCGGACGGCCAGCCCTACATCCAGCATCGCGGCGGGCCCAAGGGTTTCATCAGGGTGCTGGACAAGAACACGCTGGCGTTCGCCGATTACAGCGGCAACCGGCAATATATCACGCAAGGCAATTTGTCCGAAAACAGCAAGGCCCATATCTTCCTGATGGATTACGCCCATCGGCGCCGCGTCAAGATCTGGGGCGAGGCGCGCGTGGTCGACGACGATCCGGCGCTTCTGCAATCGCTGATGCCGCAGGGCTACAGGGCGCGCCCCGAGCAGGTCATCCTGTTCAGGATTTCAGCCTGGGACACCAACTGCCCGCAGCACATTCCCCAAAAATTCGACGCCGCCGACGTGGCGGCGGCGCTGGCCGCCCGCGATACGCGGATCGCGGAACTGGAGGCAGAGGTGGCGACATTGAAGGGCGCGCCTGTCCCCGCGAGCTGAGATTCAAGCCGCCTGTCGCTGCGGGGTCCAGGCAAAATCCGGATAGTATTGCTGCATCATCCGGTCGACATAGTCGGTGAGATTTAGGAAGTGTTCGGTGCGCTCGCGCAACGGCGAGGTGAAGAACGGCGTCAGGATCCCGGCAAGCGCGGCGAAAGCGGTGGCGTCGGTGCCGCAGGGCGTATCCCCCATAAGATAGGGCTTGTCGCCAAGCTGCACCGACAGCGCAAACAACGAGCGGATCGCGAGGTCGACGTCCTCATCCGGGGCATGGCGGCCGAGACCGCTCAAGAGATAGTTCTCGGCCACGCGGAATTGTGCGTCCTCGCGGAGTTTTTCCCGCATATGCTCGGGCGCGCCGTCGAAGAAATGCGCGGGCCCCTTGGCGAAGTTATCGGGATCGACCCAGCGTGCGCCAACCAGCGCCCAGTAGACATGATGCTCGATCATCCGCTCGAACGCCCAGGCCTGCGCCCGCGCCTGCAGGCTGAGCGGCGCGTCGAAATCGAAGCCGTATTTGCCCTCGACATGCGCGCGGATGAAGGTTGAATCGGCGATGCTTTCGCCGTCATCGACGATATAGGGCAGTTGCCCCTTTGGAGAGGCCGGCGGCTTCGCCTTTTCCTTGCGATAGGCGATGCCCGCCATTTTCAGCTGGACCTCGGTCTTGGTCACGAACGGGCTGATTTCCGGCAACCCGAAACCCGGGCCAAAGCCATAAAGGGTGATCAATGGAGCGCTCCCGATTTCTTGAACAACCGCTTCAGGCTAGCCATGCCCTGCTGCCACCGTGGTGTCAGCAGTGGCGAAACCGTCGTCCATAAGTCGAGGCCATACAGAATCATCATGGACAAAATCCTCTTCGTTGGAGTGTTGTCCCGTTATACTGGCCCCCTGCTGCCAACATGCTGTCAGCATCGGATAGCAGCCTCCCGGAAAGCTGCCAGCCACCAGACGAACGAGACGCGCCATGAGACGTGCCGACCGGCTGTTCCAGATCATTCAGGTGCTCCGACGCACCGGAAAACCGTTGACGGCGGATGCGATCGCCGCCGAACTCGAGACCTCCAAGCGCACGGTCTATCGCGACATCGCGACCCTGATCGAGCAACGCGTGCCGATCCGCGGCGAGGCCGGCATGGGCTATATCCTGGAGAAGGGATTTGACCTGCCGCCCTTGATGCTCACCCCCGACGAGATCGAGGCGGCGGTGCTCGGCGCGCAATGGGTCGCCGGCCATGCCGACGAAGTGCTGGCGCGCGCCGCGCAGGATTTGATGGCGAAAATCGCCGACACGGTCCCCGAACGCTTGCGGCCGTTCGTGCTCGAACCCGCGAGCCGGGCGCGTCCCGTCTGGAACCGGGAACCCGACCGCATCGACATGGTGCGGACGCGGGCGCAGATTCACGAGGGCAAGAAGATCACGCTGAACTATCGCGACGAACACGGCCGCGGCAGCGAACGCACCATCTGGCCGATCGCCATCGGTTATCACGAGGCGGTGCGAATCCTGGCGGCATGGTGCGAGCTGCGGCGGGATTTTCGCAGCTTTCGAACCGACCGTGTCGTCGAGGCGGTGTATCACGACGAAAAATATCCGGAGCGGCGCGACCTGCTTCGTGCCCGATGGCGCAGAAGTCTGGTCTGGGAGGCGCCCAAGGATGTCTGACGGCGGATGTTCGAGGGCGGATATCCGATGGCCGCCCGCTTCATTCCGCGCTAAACGGACGCCATGGACAACAAGGATTCAGCCGCCGACGCCGAAAGCCCGTGCCAGGCCTGCGGCGCCTGCTGTTCCTATTCGGCGAACTGGCCGCGTTTCACCACCGAGGACGACGCCGCGCTCGATTTGATTCCGGAGAAATTCGTCAACCAACGACTGTCGGGCATGCGCTGCGACGGCGAGCGCTGTTCGGCGCTGTCGGGCCGGATCGGGATTGCGACCGCGTGCACCATCTATGCGATGCGGCCCGAAGTGTGCCGCACCTGCATGCCCGGCGACGCCGAGTGCGACATGGCGCGACGGCGGCACGGGCTGAAGGTGTTGAGTTAGGCGCGTCGTCCGGGCGACGCAGCGACGACGGATGGGATTTAGGCCGTCACCGCTTGGGCGAGGTCTTCGTCCGATTCGTCTTCGATCGGCGCGAAGCTGGAGAGCGGCTTGGTCGAGAGCGTGATCGGCTTGCGGTTGCCGTAAGCCGACGGCGCGGAACGCACGGAAGGTTCGCGGGACAGCGCGTAAAGCGTCGAGCCGACGCGTCCACCGAACTGCATCAGGTCGCGTTCGCTGCAGCTTGCCGCGATCGACAGCGCCAGCGAGTGCAGATGGCTTCTGCGATAGCAGAACAGCGCCAGCATGGCCCGAACCTCGGGGGAAACGCTTTCCACCAGCCGCGGCAGGCCATGTTCGCTGGCGCGGTACATTTCGCCGAGCAACTCGTCCCGGACCGGGCAGAAGTCGTTCTCGAAGGCGTTGCGGCTTGAAAACATTTGCAAATCTCCCGGTCTGGAAGATGCAATGCAAGTCTCTAACGAAGGGTTAACCACAGCCCCCGGCAGTCACCCGGGGTCCTTGAGGGGACGGGGCGAATCAGACAGCGCGGCCTATCGAGCGCCCGATCCGTCCACCCGGTCGATCAACGCAACGCGCGCGGACCGGCAGCGTCAGCCGTTCGCCGCCATGAAAATCGAAAGTCCGAAGTCGGTGAGATGGTGCAGCGCCTGGTCGACGCCGATCAGCGTCCAGAACCACGGGTGCTTGTTCTCCTGCGTCACGCCGAAATTGGCGGCGCAAAGTCCCTTGGCGCGGTCGACCGTGATGTGGATGGCGAAATCGATCAAGGCGACGAACCAGAACCGTGGCGCGATGATCAGGATCAGCACCATTGCAACCGCAAGGTGCACGAGGCAATGGGCCAGCAGGGGCAGGGCCCAGCCGTGTTTCTGGTCCTTGCCGATGGCCATCCAGGAAGTCTGCAGGACGAAATCGGCGATGACGTGCTTGACGGTCAGCACCAGCATCCATCCGATCAGCACGCCTACCGGGATCGATGACGACATGGGGGGAAACGACAAGGCTGACACCCTCACTGGGACTGACTGGAACGGCACGGACAGAACGGGAGGCGCAGCGCAACTTCTTCTTAAGTCCGGACAATTCGACCGGTATTGGCCTTTTATGACATCTCCCGGGCCGGAATGCACCTTGGGGAACTCGAAAAACGCCAAGTGTGACCTTCCGGCGATATGGCGCCGATTCGATGCCGCTCCAGGGGTAAGGTTACCGGAGCGGCCGATTTGCAATCCGCCCCGGGGCGGATATCATCATTAAACAGGAAAATTGTTGTTCTTTTTTAGATATTTACGACCGCGCCGGACGTTCAGGGGCGCGGCAGGGAAATTATTCTTGCTGGTCGCGGGTATGGGCCATGAGTGCTGAAGTCCCAACGCCGAATACGGGAAAGCCACGCTCGCAGGTTGTCAGGACCAACCGCCGGCAGGTGCTGCTGTTCGCCGCGCTGACATTGATCCTGACGATCATGGTCGTCGCATGGGGCGGCCGCACCTGGCTGAGGAATTCCGAGACGCTGGTGTTCGCCGTCGGCGACGGCAACAGCCTGGAGGCGCGTTTCGCCGCCAGGCTGGCCGCATTGCTCAAGAACAACAACTCGCGGCTGCGCATCAAGATCGTGACCAACGGCGACAGCGCCAGGGCGCTCACCGCGTTCGATCGCAGGCAGGCGGATCTCGCGGTGCTGCGCACCGACGTCAAGGTCCCGCCCAGCGCCCGCGCGCTCGCCGTCCTGGAGCACGATCTGGTGCTGCTGATCAGCCCCGGCAGCAAGAAGATCAAATCGCTTGCCGAGCTCAGGAAAAAGAAAATCGCGGTGCTGGCCGACGGCGACGGCAGCACCGCCTTCGTCCGCAACACGCTGGAAATCTCCGACGGCTCCGACGCCAGTTCGAAAGTGCAACCGGCGCCGCCGAATGCGACGCTCGACAAGTTGTTCGCCTCCGGCGGTTACGGCGCGGTCATCGCCATCGCGCACGCCTCGACGCTGGTCAAGGACAAGCGCTACGAGCAATCCGCCAGGCGCGGCGGCTTCACCGTCAACGCGATCGACGAGTCCAAGGCGCTGGCGCGGCGCAATCCCGGCATATCAGAGGAAACGCTGGCGACGGGCATGCTGTCCTCCTCGCCCGCCATCCCGGATGACGATATCGACACCGTCGGGCTGCAATGGCTCCTGGTCGCGCAATCCCGGATGTCGACAACGACCGCCGGAGACCTCGCGCGCGCGATCTACGAAAACAAGGCCGAACTGGCGCTGGACGACGGCTTTGCCTCCAGAATCGAACCAGCCGATACCGACAAGGACGCCTTCATCATCGCCCACCAGGGCGCCGCCGAATACATCAACGACGACACCAAGTCGTTCATGGACCGCTACAGTGACGCGATGTATCTCGGCGCCGGCGCGCTGAGCATCATCGGCTCGATCTTCGCCGCGCTCTACACCAAGGTCACCCGCGTCACGCCGGAAAAGGCCAGCGAACTCGCCACCGCGATCCTCGACATCGGCGAACGGATCGAACACGCCGATTCGCTGGACGCGCTGGAAGCGCTGCAGGACGAACTGGAAGCGATCCTTCGCGGCGCGGTAATAGGCCTGCGCGACGGCTCCATCTCGACCGACGGGCTGGAAACCTTCAAGCTCGGCTATGAATTCGTGCGCGACGAGATCAGCATGCGCCGCGATCACCTGAAGCGGCACGCCGCCCACGACGACAATGTCGTGGTGGTCAAGACCGCGCAAAGCGCCTAAGGCCGGCGTGGAATACTCTCGCCCTGAGTCGTGCCCGCGTTCGCGAGGACGACGTGAGTGAATCACTCCGCCGCGACATTGGTGCCGGCGGAGAGCGCCCGCGCCCGGATCTCGGCGATGGCGCGCTTGAGCGCGACCTGCCGCGGATCGGGCACGGCGCCGGCGCGCGCCTCGGCCACGGCACCGGCGAGATCGGCCAAAGGCAGCACGCCGTCGAAGGTCGGTTTCGCGAGGCCGTCGATGATCGCGTGCCAGTCGGCGAGACCCTGGCGATAGCGGGCGCCAAAGCCGTCGATCATGGTCGCGGTTCGCACCATGGCGGAGGCCGCGCCGGGCTGCTTGTCGAGACTGCGGCTGATCATGTGCAGCCAGCGTTCGACCCAGGCGCGCTCCTTGGCGTAGCGCACCGAGAACAGCCGCCATCGCCGCAAGCCCGCCTCGATCTTCAGGCGGCGAACGCCCCACCGGCTCCTGGCGCTGAAGCGGATCGAGACCGGCATGTGGGTCCAGCCCGCCCATTCCAGCGCATCGAGCACGGGTTCGGCGATCGCCGCGGGAAGCGCGCCGATCAGCTCATCGAGCCGGAATTTCCCGATCATGTCCCCAGGTAGAAGACGGCGATTGCCGGACGCCGCCTCCCATTCCGCGAGCTTCAGCTGCGCGATCCGGATCGGATCTTC
>Ga0210403_10004343_pt1 | contig 12249 bp, 10 predicted proteins | sample IncBWC19MmetaG_FD_150863 | JGI IMG/M metagenome (GOLD analysis project Ga0210403, IMG submission 150863) | Forest soil microbial communities from Barre Woods Harvard Forest LTER site, Petersham, Massachusetts, United States - Inc-BW-C-19-M | ecosystem: Environmental > Terrestrial > Soil >... | reverse complement strand
GCTCGAAAACGTTCACCACCAATGGCCACTATGCCGACACCTGCGTCGCCATGGCCGTCACCGACAAATCCAAAGGGTCGCACGGAATCAGTGCCTTTATTCTTGAAAAAGGGATGCCCGGCTTTCGCCCCGGCAAGAAAGAAAACAAGCTGGGCATGCGCGCCAGCGACACGTCGGAGATTATTTTCACGGATTGCAAAGTTCCTGCGGAAAATCTTCTCGGGCCCGAAGGCGAAGGATTTACCGGTAGCCTCAAGATTCTTGACGGCGGACGCATCTCGATCGCCGCACTGGGACTCGGCATGGCCCAGGGCGCACTCGATGCCGCGTTGAAGTACGCCAAGCAGCGCAAGCAGTTCGGGCAAGCCATCAGCGAATTTCAAGCCATCCAGTTCAAGCTGGCCGATATGGCAACGGAGGTGGAAGCCGCGCGTCTGCTCGTGTACCACGCCGCGTGGCTGGCCGATCAGAAGGATGTCCGCTTCACCCGCGAGTCCAGCATGGCCAAGCTGTTCGCCGGCGAGGTTGCGGTGCGCGTCGCCAACGAGTGCGTGCAAATTCACGGCGGCTACGGGTTCATCAAAGATTATCCCGCTGAAAAGTTTTACCGTGACGTAAAACTCTGCACCATCGGCGAAGGCACCAGCGAAATTCAGAAACTGGTCATCGCGCGGCAGTTGCTTGGCAAGAAATAACCAGAGGCTGTAGCTCAGGCCTTCAGGCCTGAGGGTTTTCATAACAACGACGCAATTTTGCGGGCGCAAGGAAAAGCCTCACCCCTGAAGGGGTGAGCTACAGTTCGTTTCGGCCTACTTGGGATGACCGATTTGGGGAGTTGAGGTAGTCTGCTAGAGGTATGTTCTCCTTCGCCAGTTTCCAATCGCACGGGTTCGCGTCGCAATGACCATTGCAGTGAACGATTGGGCCGCCAAGGTCCGCGCGGGCGACGTGCGCGCGATTTCTCGCGCTATTACTGCTATCGAGAATCATTCGACCGAAGCGGAAGAGTTGTTGCGGCAGCTTTTCCCGCACACGGGCAACGCCTATCTCACCGGTATCACCGGCGCTCCGGGCACGGGGAAAAGCACGCTGGTCGATCGGCTTGCGGCATATCACCGCAAACGCGAAGACCGGGTCGGCGTAGTTGCGGTGGATCCGACCAGCCCCTACTCCGGCGGCGCGATTCTGGGAGACCGCATCCGCATGCAAGGCCACGCCAGCGACACCGGCATCTTTATCCGTTCGATGGCCACACGCGGTTTTCTCGGCGGGCTCGCCCGTTCGACAGCGGAAGTGGCGCTGCTTCTCGATGCGGCCGGGAAGCGGCAGGTGCTGATTGAAACAGTTGGAGTGGGCCAGGATGAAATCGATATCGTGCGGCTCGCGGATTGTGTGCTCGTCGTTCTTGTTCCCGGGCTTGGCGACGACATTCAGAATATGAAAGCCGGCCTGATGGAAATCGGCGACATTTTCGTGCTGAACAAAGCCGATCGCGAAGGCGCCGACCGCCTGGAGGAGCAGCTCCACGCCATGCTTTCGCTGGTGATGCCGCGCGATGGCTGGCATCCGCCGGTGATTCGCACGGTGGCCACGGAGAATCGCGGCGTGGAAGAACTTGCCTTGACGGTCGAGAAATTCCGCAAGCATTTCGAATCCAGCAGCCAACGCCGGCAGAAGCATGTGGAGCACTGGCAGAACCGATTGATTGAAATGCTCGAGTCGCGATTGCTCGAAAAAGTCCTCGGCGGTAAAGCAGGCGAAGCGCGCCTGCGGGCGCTTGCCGTGGAAGTCGCGGAACGTAGGAAAGACCCGTTTACCGCGGTTAGTGAAATTCTCCGCCAAAGCGGACTCCTCTGAGGAATCTTCAGGAATGCAACTGGGCGACATCGAAGTACGTTATCTCGACGGTGGCAACTTCTGGCTCGACGGAGGGGCCATGTTTGGCGTTGTGCCCAAAGTCCTTTGGGATAAGAAATCAGCGCCAGACGAAAAAAATCGCATCCGCCTGCGGGCGAATTCACTGCTTGTCCGCGCTCACGGAAAAACGATCGTCATCGAAACCGGCAACGGCACCAAGTGGGATGCGAAGCAACGCGCCATTTACGCCGTGCAGGAGGGCGATCCGCTGCTCGACTCGCTCGCGAAACATGGCGTTCAGCCGCGCGACGTCGATCTGATCATCAATACCCACCTCCATTTTGACCACGCGGGCGGCAACACCCGCATCGAGGACGGCCGCGCCGTTCCGACGTTTCCGAACGCAAGGTATATCTTGCAGCGCGCTGAGCTTGCGCACGCCGCCGAGCCGACTGAGCGCGACCGAGCGAGCTATTTCCCCGACAATTTCCAGCCAATCACCGACGCGGGGCTCTGGAATCTCGTCGACGGCCATACGCAGATCCTTCCCGGCATCTCCGTTGCCCGAATCCCCGGCCACAACGCAGACATTCAAGCCGTCCTCCTCACCGGCGGTGGGAAAACGGTGGCCTTTGTTGCGGATTTGCTCCCGACACGGCACCATATTCCTTTGCCCTGGATCATGGCGTACGACCTGTACCCGCTGCAGACGCTGGAAACGAAGCGCAAGTGGGTGCCGCGCATGGCAGAAGAAAATTGGATCGTGGTTTTCGGGCACGATCCGGACGTCGCCGCAGCTTCGCTTCACGAGCGCGACGGAAAAATCGAGTTCGAGCCGGTGGACCTGAACCGGTAATTCCCAGGAGAAAACGCATGGCAGGCACAAAAAAGGCCAAGGGGAAATCTGCGCGGACGAAAGAGCCGCTGGCGGAGATCGGCGTAATCGGCGGCAGCGGGCTCTACGCGATGAGCGGTCTGAGCAATACGCGTGAACTCCGCGTCAAAACGCCCTTCGGCGACCCTTCCGACAAGATCGTACTCGGCAATCTCGAAGGCAAGCGCGTCGCGTTTCTTGCCCGCCACGGCCGCGGGCATCGTATTCTTCCGAGCGAGCTAAATTTCCGCGCCAACATCTACGCCATGAAACTTCTTGGCGTGCAGCGAATCATTTCCGTCAGCGCCGTGGGTTCACTGCAGGAGGACCTCCGCCCGGGCGAATTCCTGGTGCCCGATCAGTTTTTCGACAGCACCAAGGGCCGCATGTCTACTTTTTTTGGAAACGGCCTGGTCGCCCATGTGGCCTTCGACAAGCCCACCTGCGGCCAGCTTTCGACCGTGCTGGCGGACGCCTGCGTCTCCGTCGCCGTGCCCGTGCACCGCAAAGGCACCTACATCAACATGGAAGGCCCGCAATTTTCGACGCTCGCTGAAGCGCATTTCCACCGCGCACAGAAGTTCGACGTGATCGGGATGACCAACGTCACTGAGGCGAAGCTCGCGCGCGAAGCCGAGATCTGTTATGCCACCGTTGCCATGATCACCGATTACGATTGCTGGCATCCGGAACACGAGTCCGTCACCGCGTCGCAAATCATCGCCACGCTCAGCCAGAACGCCTCTAACGCGCAGAACGTCGTCCGCGAAGCCGTGAAAACCATGCCGGCGGAGCGCAAATGTAAGTGCAGTTCCGCGCTGGCGCATTCGCTCATTACCGATTTCAAGCTGGTACCCGCAAAAACGAAGAAAAACCTTGCCGCCATCATCGGCAAGTATCTCTCCTAGGAGAACCCTGTGTCCCTGCTCGTCGTTGGTTCGGTTGCATACGATGCACTGGAAAGTCCGTACGGAAAGGTCGAACGCACGCTCGGCGGCGCCGCCACGTATTTCTCCGTCTCAGCCAGTTTCTTCACCCACGTCAATCTCGTCGCCATCGTCGGCGACGACTTCGACCCCAAAGACGAAGCGATCCTGAAGAAACGTTCGATCGACATTGAAGGCCTGGAGCGCAAGGAAGGGAAGTGCTTCTTCTGGGCCGGGCGCTATTCGGAGAATCTCAACGAGCGGGTCACCCTGGTTACCGACCTGAACGTATTCGCTGAGTTCAAGCCGCGCCTCCCGGAAAAATATCGCAATTCCAAATTTGTTTTCCTGGCCAACATCGCACCGGATCTGCAGGGCGATGTACTGCACCAGGTCAAGGGCACGCCGAAACTTGTGGCCATGGACACGATGAATTATTGGATCGAGCGGACCAACGCCGAGCTGCGCGAAACGCTGAAACACGTAGATATCCTGATGATCAACGATTCGGAAACGCGCCAGCTTTCGAGCGAACACAATCTGCTGCGCGCCGCGAAACACATTTTCAAGATGGGCCCCTCCACGCTGGTCGTAAAGCGCGGCGAATACGGCGCGATGCTGGTCGATAAACATGGCGTTTTCTGCGTCCCGGCGTTTCCGCTCGAAGAGCCGCACGATCCAACCGGCGCTGGCGACAGCTTTGCCGGCGGCTTCATGGGTTATCTAGCCGGCGCCGGGAGCACGAATGACGCCGCGCTTCGCCGGGCCATGGTCTATGGCTCTGTCCTTGGCAGCTTCACCGTAGAGCGTTTCGGCCTGGAGCGATTGCTGAAACTCAAAAGGCCCGAGATACACGCCAGGGCACGCCACTTTTTGAAATTGACCCAATTCAAACTCTAAGCGGTAGAATTTTGTTGAATCCGGGGTCCTCCATACGGCGATGCTGACGTTTCAACAAATTCTGCTGAGGCTGCTGTGCGCATCCGCACTCGGCGCCTCCATCGGCGTCGAACGCGAAATACATCGCCGCCCCGCAGGCATCCGTACCAGCATGTTCGTGTGCATGGCCACCGCGTTGTTCACGATCCTCTCCGTCGAGATCAGCCACATCTATGGTGATTCCAGTTCCACGCGAATCGCTTCCAATATAGTTCAGGGCATTGGCTTCCTGGGGGCAGGGGCAATTCTGAAAGACAGCGCGGGACTTGTTGGCATGACCACGGCTGCCACCATCTTTGCCGAAGCTGCCATTGGCATGGCCGCGGGCGCGGGCCTGTACGCGGTCGCGGGGTCAGCAACAGCCATTGTCTTGTTCGGACTTATTGTCATGGCCTGGTGTGCGGACCGTTTCAGCCTCCGATCTCGGGTGATGGTCTTCCGCTTCACGACGAGTCACGCCGAAAGTGTCGCCAGCGAGGTCCAGCGGCTGCTTGCAAACCTGAAAATTCCGGCGCAGCACTTTGGTGTTTCAATGACTGGGAGCAGTTCAATTGTGGAATTCGAGGCCGTGGTGAGCCACAAGCAGCAGGAGCAGATCGTGGAGCAACTCAATCGCCAGGGCGTCGTGACCGAAGTCGTGCCGCTGCAAGGCCACCACGAATGAAACGGCATATCCCCAAACTGCAAAAGCCCCCGGCGCTTCGCAAGGGTTCGCGGCTTGGTGTGGTTTTCCCCTCTTCGCCCGGCGATGCGGCCGGGATCATTGCAGGTGTTGCGGAGCTGAGGCGATTGGGATTTCAGGTAGAAGAACCCGCACAGATGGAATCAGTCGGCTACTTTGCCGCGACGCACAGCGAACGCATTAAGCAATTCTGCAACACCGTTCACGACAAGCACATTGACGGGGTGATCGCCGCGCGTGGAGGTTATGGAGCCAACTACCTGATTGACGCGCGACTGTCGACGCGCTTGCGGGGGCCCAAATGCATGGTCGGGTTCAGCGACTTCAACATCATTCAACTGCTGATGGCGGGGGTACGCGGTTGGGCCGGCTTCTACGGCCCGATGGTGGCTAACGGACTGAATCACGGCGCGAACCAGCCTTCAGGCTACGAGCCGGTTTCGTTCCTGCAAGCCATGTGCGAGACGAAATCCAAGTGGACGATTCCGCTGCGCGGCCAGGCGCTGGCTTCAGGCATGGCTTCGGGCCGCTTGGCGGGCGGCTGCCTGACGATGATCCAAACGACGCTCGGCACGGGTTTCTCGCCGGATACCAACGGGGCGATTCTTGTTCTGGAAGATCGCGCGATGAAGCCGTATCAAGTGGATCGCGCGCTGCGCCATTTGTACCAGGCGGGGATGTTTGAGAAAGTTGCAGGTGTGATTTTGGGCGATTTTCCGGACAGCGCTGCGCCCTTCAGCGGCAGCCCAAGCGTTCCGGAAATCTGCGCGGAGATTCTGGGTCCGCTGAAGATTCCCGTCGTTTACGGTGCGCCGATCGGGCACACGAAACGCACTATGCTGACGATCCCGCTCGGGGTTCGCGCAAAATTGGTTGCGAAGGGCGAAGGAACCCTGGAAATTCTGGAACCGGCCGTTGTCGACCACCGGTAGCATAGGCTTTAGCCTGTGTTACTGACGTAAAATGAAGAGGGAATCGGAAATTGGCCAAGGTAAAACACATTCACATGATCGGCGTCGGCGGCTCGGCGATGTCGCCTTTGGCGGGAATGCTGAAGGAGCGTGGCTACCGGGTCACCGGCTCAGACGCGGGCGTCTATCCGCCCGCTTCCACGTTTCTGGAATCGCTGGGCATTGAGTACGCCACTGCTTTTGATCCGAAGCATCTTGCGCCCGCACCGGACCTCATCATCGTTGGCAACGCAATTTCCCGCGGCAACGTGGAAGTGGAGGAGATGCTCGACCGCAAGCTCCCGTACCGTTCGCTGCCTGAAATCATTGAAGAAGAATTTCTCCCCGGCAAGCATTCCATTGTCGTCAGCGGGACGCATGGCAAAACGACGACCACGGCCATGCTCGCGTGGCTTTTCCATGTCGCGAAAAAGCGGCCAAATTTTCTGGTTGGGGGTATCGCCGAAAATTTCGGCCAGGCGTATGGCCTCGGTGGCGGGGAAGAGTTCATCCTCGAAGGCGACGAGTATGATTCCGCCTATTGGGACAAGGCCGCGAAGTTTTTTCATTACCATCCCGACGACCTCATCATCACTTCGCTGGAATTCGATCACGCCGACATTTATGCCGATTTCGACGTGTACCAGCTCGCCTTCCGCCGCCTGGTCAATCTTGTCCCGCGCCGCGGCCGCGTGATCGTCTGGGGCGATTCCGAAGCCGGCGAAGCCCTGGGCAGGGCCACAGCGAATGCGTTCTGTCCGGTGATTCGTTACGGATTTCAGCCGGGCAACGACTGGGTCGCCGCCAACGTCCAATCCGATGGCGATGCCATGACCTTTCAAGTGAGTTACAAGGGCGAAGCGTATGCCGACATTCGCCTGGCCGCGACGGGGCGTCACAACGTTCTCAACGCGCTTGCCGCGCTGATCGTGGCGCAGGGCCGGGGGATTCGCCGAGAATCCGTCCAGGAAGCGCTTTCCACGTTCCGTAGCGTCAAGCGGCGGATGGACGTGAAAGGTGAGGTGGACGGGGTGCTAATTGTGGACGATTTTGCGCACCACCCGACGGCGGTGAAGGCCACGATCGAAGCCGCGCGCCTGCGCTGGCCGGGCAAACGCCTCTGGGCGGTGTTGGAGCCGCGCTCGAATTCCATGCGCCGCAAAGTTTTCCAGGATGCCTTGCCGGCGTCGCTTGCACTCGGCGACAAAGTTTTGCTTGGCAGCGTCCACCGCGCCGGTCAACTTGCCGACGACCAGCGCCTTGACCCCGAGACCGTCGCCGCTGCCGTGCGCAAACTGGGCAAGGACGCGCGCGTTCTTCCCGGCGCCGACGCCATTGCCGATCTCCTGGTCACCGAAGCGAAACCCGGGGACCTGCTGTTGATCATGTCCAACGGCAGCTTCGACGGCCTCTGCGAAAAACTACTGAAGAAACTCGCGGCGCGCCACTCCACCAGCGGAGCCAACGCGCGGTGAACAAAAACTTTAAGGTCCTCTCACGATTTGTCGCGACGTTCGCCTTCGCATGCTCTCTCCTCGTGCTGAGGGCCGAGGCGGAGATTCGCTACACCGTTTCTCTCGCGCATCCTGAACGGCATCTTTTCCACGTCACCGTCGAAATTCCCGACGTAAGAGATCACATCGAGCTCCAAATGGCCGCCTGGGACGCTTTGTATGAGATTCGTGATTTCAGCAGCCACGTTCAGCGGGTAACCGCAGTCGCGAACGGCAGGGAAGTAGCCATTGAGAAGCTGGACAAACTTACGTGGCGCGTCCGGGCCAGCGGCACCGTTAAGGTTTCCTACGACACGTTTTGGGACGATCCCGGCCCGTTCAGTTCGCAACTGAATCCGGAACACGCGTTTCTGAATCCCGCGATGATCCTTTTGTACGTTCCCGGGCGCCGCGTTGAAAAAAGCGTTCTCTCTCTTCATGACGTGCCGGAAGAATGGAATGTCTCTTCCCCTACACTTGTGCTCCTCGAGTCGATGGGGGGTGCCAGGGGGTTTACTCTAGAAGCTCCGACATTTGACGCGCTCGCTGATTCACCCATCGAAGCTTCGCATTTTGAGGAGTTCACGCTTCACGATCTGACGCCGCCAGTTCACGTCGTCATCCACGGCGACGATTACAGGCGGCGCGACGTGGAATCCGCGCTGCGTAAAATCTGCGCCTACGAAGTGAAGCTCATGGATGGCGCGCCCTATTCCGAGTACACGTTTATCTTCCACATCGGCAAAGCCTCTGGCGGAACTGGCGGCGGCATGGAGCACGCCAATTCCACGGCCATCAACGTGCCGAACGGCGCTTCGCTTCCCAATGTCTCCGCGCATGAATTCTTCCATCTCTGGAACGTCAAACGCATTCGTCCGGCATCGCTTGAACCCATCGATCGCACGCGGGAAATGTACACGCGCTCGCTGTGGTTCGCGGAAGGTGTTACGAACACAGTCAGCTCGTACGCGCTTGTCCGCACGGGCATCTGGAGCAAGCAGGAATTTTTGCAGGACCTGAGCCAGCAGATCACCGAGCTCGAATCCCGCCCGGCCGAGCAGTGGCAGAGCGCCGAACAATCGAGCCTGGATGCGTGGCTCGAGAAATACGCGCTCTACAACCAGCCACAGCGCAGCGTTTCGTATTACACGAAGGGCCAGGTTCTTGGATTTCTTCTCGACATCGTTCTGCGCGATCGCACTGACAATCAGCATAGCCTCGATGATTTGTTGCGCGCGATGAATGTGGATTTTGCCCGGGAAGGGAAGTTTTATCGCGACTCCCTCGATATCCGCCTCGAATCCGAAAAGATTGCCGGCGTATCGCTCGCGGATTTCTTTGACAACTATGTCGCCAGCGCGGATCCGCTGCCTTACGAAAAGTTATTCGCTCGGGCCGGCCTCGAACTCCGCACCCACGATTCGGTCCGCGCCACGCTCGGCTTTCTGCCCCAGCGCGAACCCGGGGGGCCCTGGACTGTCGCCGCCGTTGACGCCGACAGCTTCGCGGCAAAAAGCGGCTTGCAGGCTGGTGATGAAATTCTTCGCTGGAACAACGGAGAAGTTCCGCGCCGCGCCGAACGGTGGGCCGCCCAGCAGAAACCTGGCGACGTCCTGCGCCTCCGCATCAGACGCGCCGAAAAAGAAGAAACCATTGAAGTCCATCTCGGCGAACTGCATCAGAAATTCTTTCAAATTGCGGAAATGTCTGGCGCCGATGACCGCGCCCGCCACCTGCGTGAGGGCATCCTGCACGGCACCACCGACCCGATCACCGCCCGCTCCCACTGACGTCCCCATCCTGTAAGTCTTGCTTTACTTCGAACTGAAAACCGATAACTTATAACTTGCCTATGCTCCGTGCCGCTTTCATGTGCGCGTTCCTCTCGCTCTATATCCTCATTCTCGGGCCGCCGCTGCTTATCTACACGGTGCTTACAAAAAATCCCGATCCGCTCTACTGGGCAGCCATCAAAGGGATCATGTTTTTTGTAAACGCTGTTGGCGTCCGCGTAAAGGTGAAGGGCACCGAGCGCATCCCCAGGGGCACGGTCATCTTCGCCGCCAATCACACCAGCGCCGCCGACGCGCCCGCGGTTGTGGACGCGATTCCTCGGCGCATCGCTATCCTGCTGAAGCGCTCGTTATTCAAATTCCCGATCGTCGGCCAGGCATTTCATCTGGCGCAGTTCATTCCCGTCGACAGGTTCGACAGGGATTCCGCCATCACCAGCCTGGAGAAAGCAACCGAGGCGATCAAAGGCGGCCAAAGTTTTCTGATTTATCCGGAGGGAACGCGCAGCCCGGACGGCCGCCTGCAGGACTTCAAGAAGGGAACCGCGGTAATGGCCATCAAGGCTGGGGTGCCGCTGGTGCCGGTTGCGTGTTCCAACGCTCATCGCATCATGAAGAAACGCGAGATGAAGATTTACCCTGGCGAAATCCTGGTGGAATTTCTGCCGCCGATTGATTCCAACCGGTACACGCTCGAGCAGCGCGAAGAGTTGAACCAGCGCCTTCACGACGAGTTGGCTGCAGGCCTGCCGCCCGATCAGCGTCCCATCGGCTTCCCCGGCGCTTCTTAATTTGGAGTGCGGAAGCAAGGCTTCCGCTTTTGCGAGGTTGGCTTCCAACGGCTAATTCATTGAGTACGGCTAGAGCGGGCCGGGCGAGCCCGGCCCCTACAAATCTACGATTTGTTTTTTTTACTTCGACGAATGGCGCTGCTCCAACTTCTCTTCCAGCTCCGCCACTCGCTTCTGCAACTCCGGCAATCGCCGTAGTGCCGCCATCATCCGCAGCCATTCCCGGTTTTCCACCGCCGGATATCCTGAATAAAGCGCCCGCTCCGGCACATCGTTCGGCACGCCGCTCTGCGCCGTAATCACCGCGCCATCGCCCACCGTCAGATGTCCCGCGGTCCCGACTTGCCCTGCCAGAATGCAGTTCTCGCCAATCCGCGTCGAGCCCGCAAGGCCCACCTGCCCGCAAAGCATCGAATTTCCGCCCACCTTTGACGCATGACCAACCAGCACCAGGTCGTCAATCTTGGTGCCGCGTCCGATGCGCGTCTCGCCCACCGTTGCGCGGTCCACGCAAGCGTTGGCTTGAACTTCCACGTCATCTTCCAGCACCGCCGGGCCGGACTGGGTCATCTTGTACCACGTGCCATCGGGATTTTTTGCATATCCCAAGCCGTCCCCGCCGATAATCACGCCATTCTGCAAGATCACGCGGTCGCCAATCCTGCAAAACTCCCGCACCACGGCGTGCGCATGGGCAAAAAAGCGTGAGCCGATTCGTGCGCCACGATAAATCGTGACAAAGCTGTGCAGCACCGCGTTTTCTCCGATCACCGCATCTTCGTCGATAAAGCAGTACGTCCCAATGTGCGCTCCGGCGCCAATTTTCGCGCTCTTCGCAATCACCGCCGTCGAATGAATTCCCGGCACATACTTCGGAGGTTCGTAGAACAGCTCAATCGCCTTCGCAAAACTCAAATAGGGATTGCCTGTCCGCAGTTTCGCCAAAGCCGGCCCGCCGGCCTCGCGTTCCACTGCCACGCCCTCCTCGATAAACACGGCGGAAGCGCGCGTCGTCTTCAGGTTCGGCGCATAGCGCCGGTTGGCAAGAAACGTTACCTCGCCGGTCGCCGCCTGTTCGATTCCGGCCACTCCATAAATCTCCGCCTGTGGATCGCCCTCCAGCTGGCATTCCAGGCGCTCCGCCAATTCCTTCAGCTTCATACACACTCCTTCGCCAAATCCCAAACAAGCTGTGAGTCTCGCACAGCCAGAACAGGGAAGTACAGGCCGTCTCGTTGAATTAAGGGAATTCCACCGCGCCTGCGGCCGGACGTGACGATCGCAAATCGGCTTGACAACCCAGGTCACACGCAGCATGCTCATCCGCAACTTGTGCTTGTCCCGTGCGGGCAACACATCTCCCCGATCGGCCCAACCCTGAGCGTTGAACGGAGGGGTCCCCATGCAAACGTCCGCGATTGAAAGTCTTCGGAAAACGATCCGGGGTGCCGTGCTCTGCCCCGGGGAGGACGGCTACGATGTTGCTCGCACGATCCCAAACGCGATGATTGACCGCCGCCCGGCGGCTATCGCGCGCTGCATTGGCACCGCTGATGTAATTGCCTCGGTGCGTTTCGCCCGAGAGCAGGATCTTCTTGTATCCGTGCGCGGCGGCGGCCACAGCATCGCCGGGAAAGCGGTTTGCGAGGGCGGTTTGATGATCGATATGTCGCTAATGAAGGGTATTCGTGTGGATCCCCGCCGGCAGACCGTGCGCGCCGAAACTGGAATCAAGTTAGGAGAGTTCGACCGTGAAACGCAGGCGTTCGGGTTGGCTACGACGCAGGGCGTTGTTCCGACCGTTGGCATGGCCGGACTAACCCTTGGGGGAGGGTGGGGCCAATTGCATGCCAAGTATGGCCTGGCGATCGACAATGTCCTGGCCGCGGACGTGGTCACCGCCGATGGGCGGCTGCTGATGGCGAGTGCCACGGAAAATCAGGA
>Ga0210403_10004340_pt1 | contig 12251 bp, 8 predicted proteins | sample IncBWC19MmetaG_FD_150863 | JGI IMG/M metagenome (GOLD analysis project Ga0210403, IMG submission 150863) | Forest soil microbial communities from Barre Woods Harvard Forest LTER site, Petersham, Massachusetts, United States - Inc-BW-C-19-M | ecosystem: Environmental > Terrestrial > Soil >... | reverse complement strand
CCAGTAGCTCCGGATGTACACGCACCACCAGCACCTCTTCGTAGTACGACCGGTTGAAAATGCCTATCTTCCCCTGCGCCGGAAGGCAGCGGTTCGATCGCCACAGAAAATCATGAGCCAACTCCCCGCTCGACGGCTCCTTGAATGCGTGGACTTCCACTCCCTGAGGATTCACGCCGGACATCACGTGCTTGATCGTGCTGTCTTTCCCCGCCGCGTCCATCGCCTGAAAAACGAGCAGCAACCCCCAGTTGCTTTGCGCGTAAAGCTTGTCCTGCATTTCGCTGAGGAGCGCAATTCCTTCCGCAGTCAATCTCTTCGCTTCGGGCTTATCGCCTGATTTCAGCCCATGCGTGTCACAGGGATCATGATCCTTCAGTCGGAAGTCCTCTCCGGAATCCACCACATACGGCTGGATGAATTTGTGAACGCGGTTTGCCTTCATCTTTTCCATGATGACTCCTGGCCCCGGGCCGGCACACTTGCGGCGAAAAGGGTTTGCCGGTCGGGCAGTTCACGGCTCTCGCGGCCGCGTGATGACACTCCCGAAGTCTACGCTTCAACTCCTCAAGACGGTTCTTCAAATACTAAACGGTTATGAAAAAAACTTGGCTGCCTCGGCTTGCAAATTCCGCCTTTGTAGAATTTGAGTGGCATGATAGGGTGTCATCAGATTTCGGGTACCGCCTACCTAGAAACCGCCGGGTATATCTATGCTTGAAATGAAGTTTCCATCGAGAGTGTCTCTTTCTCTCTTTACTCGTCAGAAACCGTCCAAATCACTGCTCGTGATTTTGACCGCGGCACTGGGCTTCTGCGCTGCCTGTGAACAAGCCAAGCCTCCTGCGGCGATTGCCGAAGTCGAAGTCGTGGAAGTCTCGCAGCAGGACGTTCCCATCACCAGAACGTGGGTGGCAACGCTGACGGGCATGGTGAACGCGCAGATTCGCGCCCAGGTTCCGGGCTATCTGATGCAGCAAACCTACACGAACGGCTCGTACGTAAGAAAAGGAACGCCGCTGTTCCAGCTGGATGCGCGCACCTTCCAAGCCGCATTGGACCAGGCGAAAGGTGTTCTGGAGCAGGCCAGGGGCGATCTTACTCGCGCTCACGCCCAGCAGGGCAAAACACAGCTCGATGTGAATCGGTACACTCCGCTGGCGCAAACTGGGGCAATCAGCAAGCAGGAACTGGATGACGCGGTCCAGAACAATCTATCCGCGTTAGCGCAAGTGGAAACCGCAAAAGCATCTGTGTCTTCGGCGGTCGCGGCTCTCGAAACTGCCAAATTGAATCTTGGATTCAGCACTATCGTCGCGCCCATTGACGGCGTTGTCGGTATCGCCACCGCTCAGGTCGGGGATTTTATCACCCCGCAGAGCCCGAGCCCGCTTACGACCATCTCCACGGTCAATCCCATCCTGGTGAATTTCACTCCGAGCGAACAGGAATATCTGAAGGCCATGCGGGAAACGGTGAGAACAGGTGAGACTGAAAAGCAGGCATTGAGCAGGCTTCAGTGGGATCTGGAACTCACTGACGGCTCCCTTTATCCCCTGAAGGGTAAATTCTACGCTTTGGATCGCCAGGTGGATATCAACACAGGTTCCATCCTCGTCCAGGTGGAGTTCCCCAATCCCAACAGCCTGTTGCGACCCGGAGGATTCGGGAATATCCGCACGGTCGCCTATATCAACAAAGGAGCATTCCTGGTTCCGCAGCGTTCGGTCAGCGACGTTCAAGGCAAATACCTCGTCGCCGTAGTTGGAAGCGACAACAAAGTGCAGGTACGCGCGGTTAGGGTCGGCGATAAGGTTGGCACGTCGTGGATCATCTCCGAGGGCTTGAAGCCCGGCGACCACATCGTGGCTGAAGGCACGCAAAAGGTTCAGGACGGAGCTGTCGTTAGTCCAAAGCCTTTTTCAGCAACGACCACGACTTCAGTAAATTCCACCGGGGGCTCCGCGCAGTAACCAGCAAACATGTACAAATTTTTCATTGAGCGTCCCATCGTCTCCATGGTGATCTCCCTCATTATGGTGATCGTGGGCGCCGTTGCCGTCCTCAGCCTGCCCACGGCGCAATTCCCCAACATCGCCGATCCTCAAATCCAGGTGAATGCCACCTACGTCGGCGCCGATGCCCTCACCGTCGAGCAGTCCGTCGCCACTCCCATCGAACAGCAGATGAGCGGCGTGGACAACATGGAGTACATGTTTTCTCTTAACGCCAACAACGGAACGACGAAGTTAACCGTGGATTTCAATGTCAAGACCGACGCCAGCACTGATCAGATTCTCGCCCAAATGCGCCAAAATCAGGCCGCATCTCAGCTTCCCGCTGCGGTCAACAATTTTGGTGTGACCGTCCAGAAATCCACCATGGCGCCTATGATGCTGTTCGACTTGTACTCCCCGAATGGCACCTACGACTCACAATTTCTCGCCAATTATTCCTACATCAATCTCGTTGACGGCCTCACTCAGGTTCCTGGCATAGGCAGTGTATCCGTCTTCGGCGCGGGGCAGTACGCGATGCGCATCTGGATCAAGCCCGATCAACTGGCCAAACTGCAAATTACCGTGCCGGACATCATCAATGCCGTGCAGACGCAGAACAACGTAAATCCGGCGGGGCAAATCGGCGGCGAACCTGTTCCCGCGGGCCAGGAATTCACTTACGCTGTCCGCGCTCAGGGTCGGCTCATCTCTGAAGAAGAATTCGGCGAGATCGTGGTGCGTGCGCAATCTGGCGGGTCCATCGTTCGATTGAAAGATGTGGCCAGAATCGAGCTTGGCGCCCAGGTCTACAATATGCTGGGCCGCCTGGATGGCAAACCCTCCGCCGTAATCGCCGTCTACCAGCTTCCCGGTTCAAACGCGATTGCCGCGGGAAAAGGGACCATCGCGTTCATGGAGAACGCCAAGAAGCGTTTCCCACCGGGCCTTGATTATGTCACCGCGCTCGACACCACTCTTCCGGTCACGGAAGGCATCAAGGAGATTGAACACACGCTGCTTGAGGCGCTGGTGCTGGTTATCCTCGTCGTTTACATTTTCCTCCAGGGCTGGCGCGCCACTTTGATTCCCTTGCTTGCGGTTCCCGTTTCTCTCATTGGCACCTTCATCGTGTTCCCGCTTCTGGGATTTTCCGTCAACACGCTCTCTCTATTCGGTCTGGTTCTCGCCATCGGCCTGGTCGTTGACGACGCCATCGTCGTTGTCGAAGCCGTCGAGCATCACATCGAGCACGGGCTGTCTCCCAAAGAAGCCTCCCTGAAGGCAATGGAAGAGGTTTCCGCGCCCGTGATCGGCATCGCCGTGATTCTTTCCGCTGTTTTTATTCCGACCGCTTTCATTCCCGGAATCACGGGACGCCTCTATCAGCAATTCGCTGTCACCATCGCCGTCTCCGTCATCATCTCCGCGTTCAACGCCCTGACGCTCAGCCCGGCGCTCTCCGCTTTGCTTCTCCGCAAGAAAACCGAATCACGCGGCCCGCTAGGCAAGTTCTTCGGCTGGTTCAACCGGATGTTCACCAGGGCCACGAATGACTATGTCAAGGTCTGCCATCTGTTCATTCGCAAAATGGGATTTGCCTTGATTCTGCTGGTGGCCTTCACAGTTCTTGCGGGAGTCGTTGGCGGAAAATTGCCCACCAGCTTTCTGCCTGACGAAGATCAGGGCTACGTCTTCGTCGCCCAGCAACTCCCTGACGCCTCTTCGCTGCAACGCACTTCCGCGTCGGCAAAACGCGTTGAAGACCTTTTGTTGAAAACTCCCGGTATCGCGCATGTCACGTCGGTCATCGGCTACAGCATGTTGAGCGGCGTTCAGAACACGTACAGCACATTCTTTTGGGTCACGTTCACGCCGTGGAGTGAACGCAAAACCGAAGACACCCAGTACATCAATATGCTGCTGCATCTGAATGACGTTCTCGGTAAACTCCCGGAAGGTACCACTGTTGCCTTTCCTCCTCCCGCTATTCCCGGCGTTGGCGCGTCTGGCGGCGTAACTTACATCCTCGAAGACCGCGGCGGCCACGAAGTCGAATTCCTGGCCGCCAACACGGAAAAATTCCTTGCCGCGGCTCGCAAGCGGCCCGAAATTTCTCGAATCTTCACCACGTTTCTGCCGTCGGTCCCGCAAGTCTTCGTAAAGGTTGACCGCGATAAAGTCCTCACCCAGGGCGTGCAACTGAAAGACGTTTACGGCACATTGCAGGCCTTCATGGGCGGCGCGTTCATCAACTATTTCAACCGGTTCGGGCGGCAGTGGCAGGTGTACACGCAGGCCGAGGGCAGTTATCGCACCCGCGCGGAAAACCTGGGGCAGTTTTATGTTCGCAACGCCGTTGGCAGCATGGTTCCCCTTTCCGCTGTAACTTCCATCCAGCAGAAGAGCGGCCCGGAATTCACGATGCGCTACAATCTGCACCGGTGCTCACAGATCAACGCCACTGCTGCGCGCGGTTTCAGCTCCGCGCAAGCGATGCGCGCGCTCGAAGAGGTCTATGCGCGGACGATGCCGCCGGGCATGGGCTTTGACTACCTCGGCATGTCTTTTCAGGAACAAAAAGCACAGCAGGGCGTTTCGCCGTTTGCGATTTTTGGATTGTCAATCCTGTTTGCGTTCCTGATTCTTGCCGCTCTCTATGAAAGCTGGACGCTTCCATTCAGCGTGCTGCTCAGCGTTCCTATCGCGGTCTTCGGCGCCTTTGCAGCGCTCTTTGGCCGCCGTATCATCGATCTCCTCGTCTTCAAGCAATACTCAGGGTTGGGACTCGAGAACAACGTTTACGCGCAAATCGGGTTGGTGATGCTGATCGGCCTTGCCGCAAAAAATGCCATTCTGATTGTCGAATTCGCAAAAGCTGAGTATGAAAAAGGACGGTCGCTATCCGACGCCGCCCTGGAAGGCGCCAAGTTGCGCTTGCGCCCCATTTTGATGACTTCGTTCGCTTTCATTCTCGGATGTGTGCCGCTGTGGCGCGCAACGGGCTCCGGCGCGGTTTCGCGACAGGTGATGGGTACTGCCGTGATCGGCGGGATGCTCACCGCCAGCTTCATCGCGATTTTCATCATTCCGGCTTTGTTTTACATCGTGGAGCGGATCAGCGGTGCGAGAGTGGAAGCGTTTAAGGATGCGGGCGCCGCAGCGCCTGGAATGCCTCCGCCGAGTCCAGGGCACGCCGATTAATCCTGTGCGGATGAAATGGAGAACGATCCAGGTCCGATGATCAAGGGCAGCTTCAAGTCGAAGGGCCACCGCTGGGGCATGTTTCTGCTGGCAACAGCGGCATCGGTGGCGCTGTTTCTCTCCAGCTGCGCGGTCGGTCCCAATTATGTTCGCCCCAAGGTTAACGCGCCCGCGGACTTTCGCGGCATGGAAGGCGCGGCGCAGCAGGCTTCTTACGCGGATCAGCCCTGGTGGGAAGTATTCAAGGATGATCAGCTGAAATCCCTGATCAACACTGCGCTTGTGAATAATTACGATCTCGCCGTCGCGGTCTCCCGAGTTGAGCAAGCGCGGCAACTTTCCGCCGTGGCCCGCGCACAATATTTCCCGGCCGTTAACTATTCCGTCGGGGCAAGCAGCGGCAAAAATGAATTTCTCGGCTCAGTGGTCCCTTCAGGGGTGGACGGCACAAAAGGCGCCTTTCTTGCACTCGGCAGCGCCGCATGGGAGGCCGACATCTGGGGCCGGATTCGCCGCCTGAATGAATCCGCCCGCGCGCAATATCTTTCCACCGAAGAAGCACGGCGCGGCGTCATGCTGACTCTCACCAGCGATGTCGCGCAAGCTTATTTCGAACTTCTTGGGCTGGAGCTGCAGCTCCAGATCGCGACAGATACGACCGCGTCGTTCAGCGAAACCCTCAAGCTTTTCAACCAGCGTTATGAGGGTGGGGTTGCCTCCAAGCTGGACACTTCCCGCGCGGAGGCCGCGCAAGCCGCCGCCGCTGCCGCGATCCCCGAATATGAACGCCAGATTGCCCTGAAGGAGAATCAGATCAGCGTCCTTCTGGGCAGCAATCCCCAATCGATCTCGCATACTGCAAAACTGCTTGAGGAAGTGGTACCGCCGGAGATTCCGGTTGGCCTTCCGTCCGCACTGCTGGAGCGCCGGCCGGATGTGTTGGCGGCCGAGCAACAGGTTCGCGCGGCCAATGCCCAGGTTGGCGTGGCGACGGCAAACTTCTTCCCGCAATTCGGGCTCACGGCGCTGGTCGGGCAGGCCAGCACGCCGCTTTCGCAAATCACCGCGGGCAGCGCCAACGTCTGGAGCGTCGCCGGAAATTTCACGGGTCCCATCTATGAGGGTGGCGCCTTGCGAGCGCAAAAGCGCAACGCGGTGGCTTTCTGGCAGCAGACGAAGTTGCAGTACGAGCAGACCGCTCTGAACGCTTTCACCGATGTTTCAAACGCTCTTATCTCGCGGCAGAAGTTCGAAGCCATTCGCGCCGAACAATCTCGTTCAGTCGCCGCCTACCAGGAAGCTGTGACCGTTTCCCTGCAGCGCTACACGGCGGGCAAGGCGAGCTATTTCGAGGTGCTCGACGCACAGCTTCAGTTGTATCCGGAACAGACTGCCCTGGCGCAAACGGAACTAAATCGCCGCGTAATTTTCGTTCAGCTATATCTGGCTCTCGGCGGCGGATGGAACCTCTCTGATTCCGACTGGCTGAAACACACTGTCACACCCGCGTCCACTGGCGCGGTGAATCCGAAGCCCTCAAATTGAGGCTCACTGGTTTGGGGAGTTAACTTCCCTCATCTTTCCGCCCTCAATCGCAAACTCCGCCCCGCCCCACTTCACCCGGTTCGAAGCAAATCCCGCCAGCCACACCGCAACGTGAATTACGTCTCTCAGTGGCACCAGCCACAGTTTTCTCCGCAGCACTTCGTCTTGAACTCCCCAGACACCGACCGTCCAAGTCATCAGCGACCGCAATAGCAGATAAGCTCCGAGGAAGCTCACGCCGATCCAAGCCGATGGCGCCACCATCGCCGCCAGGACGCACCACGGCAAGCCGTGCGTAATCACCAACCCGAAAAACGACGCCGGCCGCACCAGACGGACCGTCCGTGCCCAGCGAACCTGGTGCTCCCAGAAACTCTTGAACGTTTGTGCCGGATACATCGTCCATACCGCTTCCCGCGACAACAGAACTTTGCCTCCGGCCTTGTGCACTCGATTGCCGATCTCGTAATCGTCCGCCAGCAAATCCGCCAGGGCCTCGTAGCCGCCAATTTTTGCAAGCCACGTTTTCGTGGTCGCCACGGAGGCACCCAGCGCAAAAGTGACTTCGCCGGGCAGGTTCGCGACCAGGGCTCCGGCGAAAAAATCGCTGGCCGCGCCGACCGTCTCGAGTTCAGCCCAGAAATTCTTCTCCGCCACGCCGCGGTAAAAGCAACTCACTACACCTACCGCCGGATCAGAAAATTCCGCCACCACATTCTGCAGATAGTCCGGTGACACGCGGACGTCGCCGTCGCTCTGCACAATGATTTCGTGCTTCGCTTCGCTCGCCAGCAATATCAGGTTGTTCACTTTTTGATTGGAGCCAAGCTTCGGTGCGTCCGACAGGATGCGTATTGGGATTTGGGGGAAATCCCTGATCGCCTGCCGGATGAGCGGAACGGCGGGATCGTCCATATGATTCACGCAGAATAAGATCTCGTATTCCGGATAATTCTGGCTGCAAAAACTCTCAAAATTAATTTGGGAAGCAAAATCCACGCCATGCACCGGCTTCAGCAAACTCACCGGCGGAGCAAACTTCGGCAATCGCCGCCCACGTTCGCCGCGAAAAAAAAGCAGCGCCGCAACAATCGCAACCACATAATAGGCAAGCGGCGCAGCCGCCAGCACCAGAACGGCCATGCGCCAGATGGAAAGATGGCTCATCATTCGAAACTATGGTAGCGGGTCTGGGGTGATCTCATACGTGCGCTACGATGGATTCTCCGCATCCTTCCGTAACACCATGCGTTCGCCCTGCAATTCAAACCGGCTGCTACGCCACGCGATTTTCGTACCGCCAAAACTCATGCACCACACAATAAATCCCAGCAAATCCCGCGTCGGATAAAGCCATAGCTTGCGCAACAACGGCCGATCGCGCAGCGCCACCCAGCCCACCGCAAACGCCATGATCAATCGGTTTACGACAGCCCAAGCCAGCAACACCGCTCCGAACCGCCAGTGCCCCGATACTCCCGCGGCAAGCAATCCCAGAATCCCGAACGGCATCGCGAAAATCAGACCCATGCCCAGATACCCTTTGGGGCGGCAATATCTTTCCGTAACTCTCCATCGCAATTGGTTCTGCAGCATTTTCCGGAAAGTGCTCTGGTTCACGATGTGGTCGATTACGTGGCCGGAAAGCGCCACCTGGTACCCCGCTTTGTAAATCAGATTTCCCAGAACAAAATCATTTGCCGAATAGTCGTAAAACTTTTCGTATCCGCCAATCTCTTTCAACACTTCCTTGCGCACTGCTATCGTTGGTCCCAGGCCAAACCTCATGCCCTCCAGAAGGTTCGCCACCAGCGCACCCGCCGGCTCTTCCACTGACATCAGCATCGCTGTTTGATTGGACCAGAAATCACCCACGTTTTTCCCACGATAGAGACACGTCGTCATTGCAATTCCTGGCTTTAACAGCGGTGCCACCACCTCGCGCAAATAGTTCGGCGCCACCTCCACATCACTGTCCGAAGCCACAATCACGCCGTACTGCACCGCCTGCGAAAGGCAATGCAACGAATACGTCTGGGGATTCGGCCATGGCGGCAAGCCGTGGACAATAATGCGGCTAGCTACCAGCGGAAACCGCGCGCTCACCTCGCGCACGATCCCGAGCGCGGCATCGTCCTCCGAGTCCGCGCCAAACAGAATCTCGAACTGCGGATAGTCCTGCCGAAAAAAACCTTCGATGTTTTCCCGAAGCTGCGGCTCCAGCCCATGCACCGGCTTTATCATGGACACCGCAGGCAAATCAGGGTCGGCCACCGGCGGCTGCAGCAACTTCCGCGAATCCACGCGAAACTTTCCGACAGCCGCCAACACCAATCCTAAATACACCGTGGAACTCAGCGTCCCGATTAAGGCCACCGCCAGTAATATGTAGTAGAGCAAAATCAGAACCTCACTCCGTCATGCCTTCACGCTGGCATACAGTAATTCCGCATCCCGTATCAATGCGTCCATCGACTCCCGCAGCGCCTCCCGCGAATTCCTCTTGTTCTTCCAGCCCAACCCGCGTATCCGATCCGTATTCAGCCGCACGACGGCCACATCGCCCTTCCACCCGCGATCTCCTCCGGCAAACTCAAACCTCACCTTGCTTCGATCGAGACCCACGCACTCCACCGCCAAGTCGGCAATCTCTTTCACCGTAATGTAATCGCCCGTCGCCACGTTGTACGTCTGAAACTTCTGCGCAGTCTTTTCATGGGCCATCAGCACCGCTGCGATCACGTCTTCCACGTAAATGTACGATTTGCTCTGTCCGCCATCGCCCAGAATCTTCAATAGTCGCGGCTCTCTTCTGAGCGAGCGCACGAAATCGAATCCCACTCCATGCGTCTGCCGCGGCCCCACAACATTTCCGAACCGGAAGACGCAAGCCGTGAGCTCAAACATGTGGCAATACGAACTGATCAGCACCTCGCCGGCCAACTTGCTCGCGCCATACGTTGAAATCGGCACCAGCGGGCCGTAATCCTCGCCTGCCTCCACCGTCCCCAACTCGCCGTATACGCCGCTCCCTGAAGCGTACAGAATCCGTTTCGCGGACGTCAGGCGCATCGCCTCCAGTACTCGTTCGGTCAGGTACGTTCCCTCGCGAAAATCGATGTCCGGCTCGGTCGCAGCCCGCGCTATGTCCGGATTCGATGCCAGGTGAATCACCACCTCGTTGCCGTCCATCGCCCGCTTCAGCGCCTCGATGTCCTTCACGTCGCCATTTACAAATTTGAATTTCGACTTGCCCAAATGCTTTGCAAAATGCCAATCTCGCCCAGAGCTCAAGTTGTCGTAAATTGTTACCGACTCCACGCCGTCCTTCGCCAGCAACACATCCGTGAAATGCGAGCCAATAAAACCCGCCCCGCCAACGATAAAAAACCGCGTCATACTCATATGCGTCTCCGAAAGTCTGCGAATCACCGCGTACTCAGCGTCTCTGCGTTGTCTTTTCTCTCGGAAGTCCCAGACTCGCAATAATCCTCATCCAAGTGCGCTTTCAAGCCTGCCTGTAGTATGGAAATTTCCGTTCATGCTGGATATAAATTAATCATAGTCGAAGCCCTCCCCACCGTCGACCTCAAAACCCTCCGAATTTCTCCTCCTCATGTTCTAATAGAGAAAAGTATTTCCGGAGACTAGTGAATGACCGCTGTCCCTAATTCGCCCCACTTTACCCGCGTCCTCATCACCGGCGCCAGCCGGGGCATCGGTTTAGAAGTCGCTCGTGATCTCGCGAACTCCGGCCACCAACTCTGGTTGGCCGCGACCACCGAAACAGTCCGCGAAACAGCAGCCCAACTCGGCCCCGCACACCGCGCCTCGCGCGTCGATGTCGCCGACCCAAACTCCGTCGCTTCCCTGTTCGCTGAAATCCGTCGTGAATGGCATGGCCTCGAGGCCGTAATCCACGCTGCCGCTGAACTGGGCGAGGCCGGCAATTTCTGGCAGCTCGACCCGGACAAATTCACTCACACCCTCCGAGTCAATGCCGCAGGAGCCTTCTTCGTGGCAAAATCTTTCGTCCAAACATGGCTCGACGCTGGGCCAAAAACCACGCCCCGCCGCGGGAACATTGTCCTCTTCGCCGGCGGGGGCGCCGGCTACGGCTATCCTCAATTTCTCCCCTACGGTACGTCGAAAGCTGCCGCGGTTCGGATGTGCGAAACCATGTGCATGGAACTCGACGCCGCGCAAATTCCCGTCGACGTCAACATCATCGCTCCCGGCGCCAACGAAACGTCCATGCTCGCGGCTGTTCGCGCCGCTGGCGGAGAAGTCCGCACCGTCGTGCCTTTCTCCAAACCGATCGCTCTTTGCCGCTGGCTTCTGTCCTCCGACTCGGACGGCATCTCCGGCCGCTTCATTCACGTCAACGATCCGTATCCAACACTTTCGCCGGGCTCACTTCGCGCGGAAGCTCTCAAACTGAGGCGCATCGACCTATGAAACTTCTTGTCGTTGGTTCCGGCCTGATTGGCACCCAGCGGATTCAAGCCCTGACCAAACTCCCGGCCGTTTCCGAAATCACTGTGTTCGATCCAAAAGTGCCTGAAGGCACAAAACTTTCCACGAAGGCCACAGCCGTAAGTGAGAACGCCGCCTTCTCCACAAAATACAATGCGGCTGTCGTCGCCACTCCTCACGACACCGCCGCCCGACTCCTTCCACAAATCTTCCCGCTCGCTCCGTTCGTTTTAGTCGAAAAGCCGCTCGGTCGCACCAGCGCTGAAACTGAAAAGCTCATTGACGGAGCAAAAAAGTCCGGCACCCGCGTTTTCGTCGGCCTCAACTATCGGTTCCTCAAAAATGTTCAGCATCTGCACAAGCTTCTTTCTTCCGCTCAACACGGCCGCGTGCTCGGCGTCGACGCCGTCCTCTCTCACGGCGCGCAACCCGGCTACGAAAACAGCTGGAAGACCGACCCCATTCGGTGCGGCGGCGGTGTCTGCATCGATCCCGGCATTCACCTGTTCGACCTTTTTCTCTGGATATTCGGCGGCGCCGAACTCGCCGCCGGTCACCTCAGCCGCCAGTTCTGGACAATTCAAGTCGAAGATCACGCCAGCCTGGTTCTCACGCTTCCTGGCGGCGCTCCAGCCAGCATCAATCTCTCGCTTTCCAGTTGGCAATCGCGCATGGAAATCACTGTCGAAACCGAAAAGGCGCAATTTTTCTTGCGCGGCCGTGGCAAATTCTATGGCCCGCAGCGCCTGAGAATGGTCACAAAATGGCCCTGGCTGCAGCCCGATCAGCCGCGCGAAACTCAATTTGACTATGGAATGGAAGATGTCTCCCTGCAGCAAGAGACCCAGGAATTCATTACCGCCTGCACAAACCCAAACGCGAATCTAACAATCGCGACCGCCGACGACGCCCTGCTCTCGATGCAAATCGTCGACGCCTGTTATTCCAGACTATCTAAGACTTACTAGACTTCGCACCACGCACAGCTGCCGCCACATCCAGCGTATAACCCGCCTTCGCCGCACCGTT
>Ga0210403_10004339_pt1 | contig 12251 bp, 8 predicted proteins | sample IncBWC19MmetaG_FD_150863 | JGI IMG/M metagenome (GOLD analysis project Ga0210403, IMG submission 150863) | Forest soil microbial communities from Barre Woods Harvard Forest LTER site, Petersham, Massachusetts, United States - Inc-BW-C-19-M | ecosystem: Environmental > Terrestrial > Soil >... | reverse complement strand
AAGTGCCCAGCAAAGACACAGCGACGGTCGTCGCCGCGCTGAGTCGGCACGTTCGTAAACTACCCGCGTTCCTGCGGCGATCGTTGACCTGGGACCGAGGGCTGGAGATGGCCAAACACAAGAGCTTTACCGTGGCCACCAATGTGCAAGTCTTCTTCTGTGATCCGCAGAGCCCTTGGCAGCGAGGCACCAACGAAAACACCAACGGGCTGCTGCGACAGTACTTCCCCAAGAAAACCGACTTGTCCGGCTACTCTCAATCCGATCTCGACAAGGTAGCGCTGCGCCTCAATCAACGTCCAAGAAAAACCTTGGGCTTTGAAACTCCGGCCAGTACACTCCAAGCAAGTGTTGCATCGCGATTTACCAAGGCCTGATCGTGGAAGGTGTACCTAGCTCTTAATGTTTCAGGCATCCTCGGACTGCCGTTGGAGAATGCCCAAAGCGTTTTTAAGTCTTAGGGCAAACCGAGAGGCAGAATCATATCCCACCCAAGATTTTGTGCCGGGCCAAGAGTGACAGTCTTGCCGCGAGGGAACGAATCGAACAGGGAGACCAACTTATGAGCAAGCACATCACGATCTCCCCCAACGAAGCTGCCGATCGCCTCGCCATCCGGGAGTTGGTCGAGGCCTATGCACACTGCGCCGATCGTCGCGATGCGAAGGGTCAGATGTCTCTCTTCACCGAAGACACCCGCTTCGTGGTGTACATGAACGAGAAGAATCCAAAGCCCTCACAGGAGCTGCACTCGCGAGAGGACCTCGCTCCAGTCTTCGCGGATCTGAACAAGTACGACACCACAACGCATTTCGTTGGCCAGAGCACAATCTTCACGCTGAAGGGCGATCGCGCAACAGGCGAAGCCTACTGCCTAGCCCATCACGTCACTGTCGACGGTGGAAACAGACGCTTGATGGTCGCCTCGATCCGCTACGCCGACACCTTCGTAAAGATCGACGGGGCGTGGCTCTTTGCCGAGCGCGTGCTGTACGTCGACTGGCTGGAGGAGCGGGCATTGTCATGAGTGTTCCGACGGCGGACCAGACACGCCTTTTCATCGTCGGCGCGACGGGGATGGTCGGCGGATACGCCCTGCGGTACGCGCTTGATCACCCCGCTGTCGGACGTGTGACGGCTATCGGTCGCAGGAAGCTCGACATTTCGCACGCGAAGTTAGAAGAAGTTCTGCATCGAGATTTCGCGGACTGCTCTGCACTCGCGGATGCACTTTCGGGTCATGACGCAGCAGTCTTTTGCCTCGGAGCGTATACAGGATCGGTCCCGGACGCGGAACTCCGCGCGATCACCGTGGACTACGCCGTCGAGTTCGCACGGGTTCTCCGCACCAGCAGCCCTGATGCTGCCTTTTCATTCTTGAGCGGTAGTGGCGCGGACCCGACGGGACGAAGCCGGATGGCCTTCGCGCGCTATAAAGGAGAGGCCGAGAAAGCACTTCTTGCGTCAGGATTCCCGCGTGTTTATATCTTCAGACCGGCGTATATCTACCCTGTGGAGCCGCGGAAGGAACCAAATTTCAGCTATCGCCTGATGCGCGGGATTTATCCCGTGTTTCGGACTTTGTTCCCCAACCAAGTGATTCGCGCAGACGACCTCGCACGAGCAATGGTGGATGTCGTCATATCCCGTAATGCGAGTGGTCCAATTTTCGAAAATCGTGACATCCGAACCATGGTCCAGTCGCTTCATCTCCCACATACTGGTCAAGCGAAATGTCAAATATGAGATGTCAAGATTGTTAATTGGCTTGCTTAGGAGCCGGCGCCGAGCCCGAGAGCAGCCTTGCAAAGCGTTGCACATCTCCAAAGCTCTGGGGAACGGCACCGTTTACACCTTTCGCCCGGGCTCGGCTGACTATTCCAAAGTGCTCGTGGGGGCGACATTGCCGTGACAGTGTAGAGGCCGAGCCGTAAATAGAATAGGTACCGCGAAGTCTTAGTGCAAGTCGGCTTCTCGGTAGTGATCATTCTCAATGAGCGCATTGGCATTTCACAACAATTGAGAAGCTGGGGATGTAACTCAAGGGCCGGCGACCCGACTTTGGGACAAGCAGGAAAAACGCCTCAGAAAATGAGGCGTTTTTTTGTTGTTGTGACGGGGCAGATTCCAATGGCTTCATGGTGGGCCAGATTGCGTCGTCTTGGAATCAGCCCCTTCTCTCTCCCCAGAGCAGCTACCCGGGCTAGAGCAGGCTAGTCCGCTTAGAACCCACGCCGAGCCTCATCCGCCTCCTCTGCCAGACCGAACATCACTCGGAGGAAATCTGGATTTTTCTGGCCGATAAACAGTCCGTCATCCACAAAGCTCTGTAGAGAGGCCACAGCTCCGCTATTTTTGGTAGACGTGGGACGAATGATCGCAACGGCCGGAAACTTCTTGTTCAGGAAGTGAGTTGGCTCGGGCATGATGAGGTTGGCCTGCAAGGTGTCGCCGTTGAGAGACTCTGGATTTGTCTCTCCCTGAGCGTTAGCGAGGGTTGTAAAGGTAACCCTCGCGCCGGTTCCACCTGGTCCATTGTCAACGTCGGTCAACGGGAGTGCATTGCCTGCCTTATCCTGCCAGGTTTGGAAGTGCATGGTCTCGCTTGGACCGATGCTCAGCAGAACTCGCAGAACTTCCAGGTTGGTTACCTGCTGCGCGAGCGTGGGATAGAGGCTGGTGCCGCCTTGCTCAATAAATGCAAAGTGGAACCCCGCCGTGAACGCAATTGCCTGGAGATGGGACGTGATGCTTGTGGTGTTGTCATTGCTGAGGGAACTGCCGGCGGTGTCGGCGTCCGTTCTTGGAATTGCCGTATGTTGACCCACGTTCAGACTGGGGACTGCTTGAGCGAACGGCGCATTGGGATCGAAGTCCGGGTTGGTGATGCTGCGGTACCGGGACCAGAAGCTGGTGTCTATGGTTAGCTTCGTCAGGTTGGTCAGCCGTGTCTTGCCGGTCGACCCCGTCGCGGTACTGCCGGGGATCGTGGCAAACGGGCTGAGGTCGACTGCCTCGGCACCTTTCGATTCCAAATATGCTTTCAGGAACGCGGCGTGGCTGATCTCATCGTCAGTGTTGTCGTGGATGTACTGCGCCATGTCGCCATCGAGAATCGTAAGGGCGCCCGTGTAGAGAGGGTTTCCACCGTTGACTCCCGAGACTTCGTTGTCCTGGGTTCCTCCCAGTTCGGAGTACTGAATCCACAGATCGGCCTCGATCTGCTCGAGAGCATTCAGAAACTTCAGAATCGCGATGTCACCCTTCGTGAGGTCGCCATCCCGCTCCTGGCCAAACGCGGGTAACCCACTGCCCAACAGGCCTGCGCCGATTGTCGCTGCGCCTGCCGCCGTAATTCCAGTTTTTAAGAACGTCCGTCGATTCCCGGGTTTCTTGATCAGTTCGAATTCCGACATGTCGCTTCTCCTTTGTTGACCTTTATCGAGCCCGCAAATTGCCGCGGGCGCCGACCACCAGACGCTAGTCCTTCTCCGCGTCGTGCTTGTCACCACGGAGTCAACAAAAGTCTTTTTTGGGGAAAGGACCGGTAGCACGGCTAGCGCCGACCATCTATGAGCGCCGGAGCAAATGTGTGGTCCGCCGCCTTTCCGCACGCGAAAAGTGAAGTTGGCGGGTTGGTCTGCGCAGATGTATACGTCAATAAGGTCGAAGGCGTTGTCAAGGTCAAAGATGTCCTGCCCGCTGCTTGAGCAACGCCCGAAGCGAGTGGTTTAGAGACCAGGGCACGAGCGGATCCTCTTTGATGGGGTTCCGTGACACGGAAAGTGGGACAGAGCCGCGCCGCTTTCTTCAGGGGGATCGCATCAGTTCGTCGCTGGACCCAGCTCTACGCGGCCTCGATATCGAGAACAGCGCGAGAACAAGCGAGGTCACAAATACACACAAGGCGATGAAGAAAGGAGGATCCACGCCGGTTTCGGTGATCGAGCGTTGCGTGGTGATCGAGCGTTGCGTAAAGTTGCCCGCGATACCGGTCCACCAGTACGCGAACAATCCGACGTCCATCACGAAATGGCCGACGATGCCCGGGATGAGCGATCCGGCGGACTGTGCGAGAAGGCCCAGCAATAGGCCTGCACCAAACACGATTGGAACCATCCCGAGTGAGGCCCAGGCCTTGGTGAGATGCAATGCCAGGAAGAAGAGGGAAGAGATGAACACCGCGGCGGACACGCCTTGCCGCTGTTCGATGGGCTGCTGCATGAAGCCACGAAAACCGGTTTCTTCGCAAATTGCCGCCGATGCCGCTGAGACAATCACCGCAACCCAACGCAACGGCTGAGACGGAATGAAAGAAGGATCATACCCGTGTCGGAAGGCCACTTCCGGATACGCCACAACGCGGAAGAGCAAAACGATCGAGGCATGAACTGTTGCAGCAAAGACAAGCGCTGCGATGAGACCCCAAGCCCACTGCCTGGAGGTCAACTGACTGCGTCGAAACGCGTTGCGACGGAAGACTTGGGCGGCACGGGGAGGCCCTCCGCCATGCGCCCACCACAGAAACAGTGCGAGGAATAGAACTTCCAGTACGGCGGCCAGCTGGACTCCCAGGTTCAGGAGCAAGAGCAACCACACGTTGGCAGAGGTAGCAGCTGCCAGAAGACCAACAACAATCGCCCGCAGCGTGATGGGCAAACGTGTCCAAATACTGGGCATGCGCCTTTGTGTGGTCATTGCAGTTGCCTCGGCGGAGTTGGGAGGAGGTTACGCCCGTCGACAACTAACGTCTACGCTGCTCCTGCAGCGCCCGCAGCAGACTGTTCGTTGTGCGTGAGGCGCTTGCTGGGCGCTGCAGATACAGCGACTTGAAGGAAGCCGCTCTGCAGCGTGCTGGCTTATGTATTTTGTATCCGACGAGAGAGATTTGGATGGAGGGTGTGGCTGCAGGCGTCCCTGACGGCACCTCCCGGCTGGTAAGATCCCAAATCGTTCAGTCGGACGACGCGGTGCAGTTTGACCTCAACCGCATACACAATTCGCGAATACTTCGCAGTGCTGATCTGTGCTGAACCACCGAGCCGTGATTTCCGCTCTGTCGCATCCTTGGTCTCAGCTCCTGAGTCCGTTGTCGAAAGGTACACAGCCCGCATTCCATAGGCAGCGAGGCGGCGTCCGTTAGCTGCTGTGCCCTCTCTACTCAAGACACGAGACGGGTCCGTGTACTCAACAGTTCTTGCTGCCGAATAGCAGACAGTCCCGCCCGATGAGAAACTCATAGCGGACGAACTGAAACGATCTGGCGTTCAATTGGGCAAAGGGCGCCCAGCTTGGCTCTCCTTCCCTTCCCTGATGTTCATTGGCTACCGCCCCTTACTGGACCCGCGCACCTCTGCCTCGTTGACCTCTTCCCGTAGTCTTCCGATTCAGATCGGTCGAAAGGAAGCCAAATAAGGAAGGTCAATGTCGTGGGCAATCATGGTGCGTGATGGGCCCTGCGGCGCGTGATCTTCGATATCTATGTCGCCTACTTTAGGACTTTTGGGATGTCTGTGCTGTAGAGATTTTTCCTTATTTGCCTACTTTCGAAGGACAAACCATTCGACACCAAGGCTTGTGAAGGATCTATTTTGCCTACTGTCGCGTAAAGCGCGCCATTTGTTCGTATTAGCGCCCCGGCGCACCACGGCGGCTCCCTAATCGCCGTTCGCGCGGCATATTGCCGCAAAGCGCTCGAGGTATCCGTCATTCGCGATGTTCCATTCCCATCGCGCTCCCCGTCGCGTCAGTAGCGGAATACCCAGTGCAACGTTATCTGGGCGGTTACGAACACTGCTTGCCCCTCGCCGCTGATCTTGGCGCCTGCAAAATTGAGAGCAGAACGGACGAAAGCGCATTCACAACGGTGTGCCCATTACTGAATACTCTGAGAACAAGCGACCGGTATCGGAACGAAGGCGATACAGCTCACAAGATTGACGGCCACCTGCAGCACATATTTGTCGCTTTCTTCTCGAACAGACTCCGATAGCCACTCTCGGCATCTTGTCATCACCCAGGCAAGCAAATCCTGTTCAGAGTGACCATCAACAAATTGCTGAATGAAACTATTCCTCAGAGACTCCCCATCCAGCGAACCGAAAAACCGAAGAAGGACATTATGGCGCCTTAATTGATTCTCCTGCTCTTCCTCTGTAATCAAAGGCCAGGTCAAGCCCGATTCCTTCATCGCCTGAAAACAGAGAAACAGGATCTCGAGAACAAACTCCTGCTTTGCCGCAGACACGCCAAGTCGCGGCAAAACAAGAACCGAACCAAGCATACTGGGCTGGAAGGAGAATATCTCTTCTGCCAACCCCAGTTTTTGTTCGTTGTTCATTTCCTGCACGGCCTGTATGGCTCGTAAGAGGGCGTTGCGCGAAATTCGGCTCATCTCAGATTCCCATTGTCGCTCAACTGAGCATGATTGTCGCGCTCGTGCTCCTCGAAATACATCGCCGGGCGTAAGCCGATTTATTCCGAGCCCGGACCTTCAATCCACCCGGCAATCTTCAAGAAGGTGAGGTGGTCCCCGTCAATATTTATCTTTCATCCGGCGAACTACCCGGCCCGCGCATCCACCCGGATGCAAACGGAATTATATGGGTAGAGGCATTTACGGACATGAAACTTCATGACATCACACTAAAACGTAAATCGCGCTGCAAGCTGGAGTTCACGTTGTGAGTCCAGTTGCGTTCCGGTGATCTTTCCAAAGGTCGCGTCATGCACGCCGGCATCCGGATTGGTGAACTGAGGCGTGTTCGTAATATTGAAGGCATCGCCGTGCAGCTCCAGAACATAGCGCTCGGTAAATTGAAGGTTCTTTTGCAGCGACACATCCGCCGCACGGGAGCCCGGACCGTAGATCTGGTCGCGACGGAGTGTGCCCAGCCGCGAGAACACGGTCTGGCCATTGGCGACGATCGTCGGCACAGGCGCGAACGCAGCTGTATTGAACCACGTGCCATTGTTGATGCTCTTGGAATAGGTGATGTTTCCAACCAGATCCGGCCGATCGGCATTGACCGCGCCACTCACCGAAAGATCCAGCGGGGTTCCGGTCGCCAAACGTCCAATCACGTTGATCTGCCATCCCCCGATGAGCAAGTTCATGGGATAGTTGATGCGGCTGGCAAACATCTGGCGCCGGCCGAAGGGCAGGTGGTACAAGATGGACGAGCTGAAGACATGCCGCTGATCCTGGAGCGAGTTGCCATAATCGGCCTGTGGGTAGTAGTACAACGGAGTCGTCGAGGACAGATTCGACCCGGGCGAATCGTCGAGGGTGTGCGACCAGGCATAGGAAGCGGTGATCAACAGATTGGTGCCCTGGTGGTGTTCAAAGTGGAGCTGCAGGCCGTTGTAGTTTGCGGTGCCGTTGTAATTGTTGAATGTGATCGTGCCCAAATTCGGCAGATTCTGTTGTGCGGTGCCGAACTGGAAGAGGTTGTAGTTGTAGTAGGTGGAAAGATGATTGGACCGCGTCCCGACGTAGGCGATGTCCAGGACGTCGTGCTGGGTGAGCTGCTGTTCCAGCTGCAGATTCCACTGCTGAATCTGCTGACTCCCATCATTCCGGTTGACCGCCAGCGTGCTCAGACCGGTGGGAGGAACTGCCGGGTTGAAGTTGGGGTAACCAGGCAGGGGCAACGGTGTGGTCTGCTGTGCCGGCTTATTGCAGCCGTAGGCCGCACCCGGAGCAGGCGTCTGACCGGTGAAGGTCACGCAGGATCCATGCTGTGCCAAGTAGGCGACACTGCCGCCGAATGGCGCCTGTTGCCCCAACTGGTTGTTAATGCCGCCGTAGTCCGGGAAGTAAAAGATACCGTACCCTCCCCGCACCACCTCTTTGCCGCTGCCATGCAGGTCGTAGGCAAAGCCGACCCGCGGAGCGAAGTCGACAAAGCTATTGTTAATGATGGTGCGCGACACGCCGTTCACCCCGGCCACCAGCACCTGACCATAGGTGGGACTGGTGGTGTAGATATCGAACGAGGCCTGGCGGTTCTGGACCTCGTAGGGCCGCGTGATGATGTCATAGCGCAGCCCCAGTTGCAGCGTCAGCCGCTGGTTCAGGCGCCACTGATCCTGCCCAAAGAAGCCGTCTTCATAGCTGATATTGCTGTAGTAGCCGCTCTGGGCGCCGATGCTGTACGAATCGGTAAAGCCTATCAACATCTCTGGGGTCGGGAAACCGGTGAAGTCGCCATTGCCAAAGTTGAAGTACCCCTTCCCCGAAATGGGACGGAAGTATTCCATGTTGCGCAGAATGCCGGTCGCTCCGAACTTGAGGGAGTGATGTCCGCGCTCCCAGTCCACGCTGTCGCTGATCTCGAAGGTGTTCTGGGGCACGGCGTACAAGCCGTAGTCGCCGGTGTAGTCGATGCCATTGTTGCCGCCGATCAGGGCACCGCCGCTGGTCTGCAGATTCCGGTTGGCGTTGACAATACCCAGATTGGCCGACAGCGGTACACCATAAAACGGCGGCTGATAGCCGAAGTTGTTCCGGTTATAGCCAACCAGAAGCTGGTTGACGATCGTCGGCGTGAAGATATGGGTGTAGCCCAACGCATACGCGCGCGCATGCGTGTACGCCGAACCCGTGCCAAAGCCCGACGGCAGGGTTCCCAACTCCGGCGTCTTGGTGAAGGCGGAGTTGTCGTAGCTGAAGCGCACAAAGGCTATATTCTTAGAACTCGCATTCCAGTCGAAGCGAACGTCGAAGGTGTTGTAGTGGGTGAACTGCTGCTCGTGGGCAAGGAAGTTGTTGACCACTCCCGCTCGCGTCGGCGCCGGGTAGGCGTTGAAGTAATTCAGCGCCGCCATATTCATCGGAATGCCCGCCTGTGCGATCTGGTTGTTCGGAATCGGCTGGCAGGTCGTCGGGTTATACAGCTGCCCGTTCTTCACGTATGTGGTTACATTCTGGTGGATCAAGCAATAGGGCTCGGTAAACTCACCGTCCACTGCAGGCCCGTTTACGGTGTCGAAGTTGGGGGAGGTGGGGAGCAGCTCGCTGAAATCCCCGGTGCGCATCAGCACCGTCGGCACCGTGACAAAGTAGGGGTTGATCGGTTGCACCTCGCGAAAGGCCTGATAGTCGCCAAAGGCAAAAAGCTTGTTCTTGATGATCGGTCCGCCGATCGAGAGGCCTGGCTGATTGCGGTTGAACGATGGATTCGGGCTCGGCGGGGCATTGAGCAACCGGTAGCTGGGGTTGGCGTCGAAGTTACCGCTGCGATAGAACCAGAACAGCGAGCCGTGATAGGTGTTGGTGCCGCTCTTGATCGAACTGGCCACGATCGCACCACCCGCGCGCCCGTACTCCGCGGCAGCGACGCTGGTGTCGATCTTGAACTCCTGGGTGGCATCGACGTTCGGGAAAATCAAGATGGTGTTGACCAGGGAGTCGTTGTCGTCGATACCGTCGAGCAGAAAGTTATCCGCCTGGGGGCGTAGGCCATTGACGGACAGCGAAGCTCCGCCGCTCTCACTGTTGCGGAATGTCTCCGAGTTGCCGCTCGTACCACTGGCCGCATCTCCATAAGCGCCACGAGTTACCCCAGGAGCTAACAGCGCCAGGCCGGTAAAATTGCGGCCATTCAGGGGAAGGTCTGTGATCTGGTCGCCCTGGATCACTTCTCCGATGGTGGCATTCGAGGTGTTCACCAGCGGAGCCGCCGACGACACATCCACGGTCTGGCTCACGAGACCGGCAGTCAGCTTGAATTGAAGCGTCTGCGCGCTCGCCACCTGGACAGCAAACGACGCCGTCTGGCTCTGGAATCCCTGTACTTGCACATCGGCTTTGTAGTTGCCACGGGGCACGGCAAAGACTTGAAACTGACCCGCACTGTTGCTCTTGCTCGTGAACTTCAATCCCGTGTCGACGTTCGTCACCGTGATCGCCGCATCGGGAATGACCGCGCCGGTCGTATCGGTCACCGTTCCGACGATGCTGCCGTTATCGGACTGCGCGTACACGCCGGTTGCCGCCATGACCGAAATTACGGCCAGCAGCACAACTGCCAGCCAACTCGTTCGTCTGCTGGCTAACTTAGATAGAGTTCTCATGTTGCCTCCAAATCCTTGCCGATGCTGCCGGTTATCTTCAAATCTCCCGCAGCACTCCGGCACGAACCACATGCGCAATCACGATCGGCAATCATCGCGGCCAGCCCTGACTCTCGTCTTGCTGCTACAGGGGGGGCGGGCGGCGATGGACAAACTCTCACCCTCGACTTCGCTCTCAACACCAACCTCGGTTCTCGGCGTTACGGAAGCTGGTCGAAGAAGCGCATGGGCTCCCTGCGCTCGGCTCGGAGGAGACGGCGTTAGCGACACCCGAATCTTCGGCATCCCTGGCAATGGGAAGCGGGATGGCGACTAGCTGCCCCGGGAGCAGGCCAAGGAACCGTTGGCCGTTCCGACCGGTCGAGCAGATGAAGCGCAAGCGGAGTCCTGACGCCGCCTGCGTCGGAGGGGACTACATAAATAGATGGGGCGGATAGAGAAGACCGTTGCCCGAGACTCACAGGGGCATCACCGAGCCCCGGCAAGGCGGTCGAGCTGCACTGGTTCACGACGATCCATCACACGGCAGAGGTGCGGGATCTGACGGCGACAGCACTGCAGGCGGATACCGGCATTGCGCTGGCCGGCGCTGTGGTCGAGAACCTACGGACGAAGGCCATTCTTCTTCCCAAGCGGAATGCAATCGAAAATAATTCTCAGCAGCTGGAAGCCGGACGGCCAATAACATGAAAGCGAAAACGCTGACGCTGACAGACGCGGTATGCTATGGGTTTTCAATTGTTTAATCACCAAGATAGGTTCCAGCGGATTCCTTACGTATTATGACCTCCGTCATTCCAGGAATCTTCTGAGCAAGCAACCGATCTACTCAGATCCCGATTGATGGCCTTATCGATCGCCGTTCGAACCGGCAATGCAATCGAAGCGTATACGCTCCAATCTCCCTCGTATGCTTTGTGAATCATCAACGGAAAGACGCTGATGACCTGTGTAGAGAGCAGGCCTTAGTGTCGATACAAATAATCCCTTTGAGATAGTCACCGTCTGCTTGGAGTCGCCAACCGTAACGTCCACCTTCGCTGGTACCTTGTCTAATCGCACCAGCAACATATCGAACTCCTTACGCAAATTCGGGTAGCTCTGCTGGCATGCAGTCGTCGCTTCACACCGTTCGAAGATCTGATCGATCGAACTCTGCAACGCGTGCGAGAACGAAGGCGGAATTCTGTACTCTGGCGAAACGACTCCCTCAAGCCCAATCGTCCGCACATGATTTCCATGCTGACGCAGATAGACCAACGCTGCGCGTGTTCCATACGACGTCCCAAAGACATCGATCTTGTCGTACCCCAGCGCCGCCCGAACCTCATCCAGATCGTCAGCAAAGATCGATGTTGTGTACTGCGTCAGGTCCGCCGTCTGCGCCAGTTGTTGACGGCAGGCTCGCAGCCGTTCCGCTGGAATCTCTTCTCCCAGCACCTGCTGAGCGTTCGTCATATCCCGCAGGTCGCACTTCAGCGGAGCGGACCCACCCGTCCGCGTTGGTCCACCAGCATCACATCCCGCTCCCTGCGGATGGCGTTCGTATACCCCGTCGTTGGATACGTCTCGATAGCACTATGTCCAGGTCCACCAGCGAAAGGGAAAAACGCATCCGCAGCGCCAAAGAAAAACGCTAAAGGTGTCAAACAGTCGCCTTCTAATGACCGTGCCCCGTCTCCTTCAATACTCGCAAAAACTCACGTCGAAGAATGCCGCGACGTTCGGCGTCAGGATGACCTGTGGGAATCAATCCGCGTTGCTCCTGAATGACGGACAACCCGCACCTTCCTACCGTCAGTGTGGGCTGGCGCAGCCGCGCCCACGTCTGTCTTGACCGGCGCTCGGAAACTCAAAGGATTTATTCCCCTCGACGCGGAATAAATTCGCTACATCCCAGTTTTCATCTCCGGAGAAGCGAAAGCCCCCCGAATTCAAACCGCGAGGTAAGTCCAATGGCAAAAGGATTATTCACGCTCGCACTTCTATGTGCTGGCCTCTTGATCCCCGTTACGGGCGATGCCGTAACAAATGACGACGATCATTCCGCAGCCTCATCCACAGAGCTGGTCAACCCGGTCATCGAATGGAACAGGACTCTTCTGTCGATCGTACGAACCCTTGGCGCCCAACCGCCCACAATACACTCGACTCGCAACTTCGCTATCCTGCAC